>OAXB01000244.1_pt1 | contig 19332 bp, 13 predicted proteins | sample 1501541 | NCBI WGS metagenome assembly OAXB01 (sample SAMEA2580302, study PRJEB22360) | human gut metagenome | biome: human gut; feature: human-associated habitat; material: faeces | place: Denmark | collected 2008/2010
CTGCCGGTAGGGCGCCGGCGCAAACACCCGCACCGGCAGCCGCCGCCGGTCGGCGACGAAGCGAACGCCGCTCAGGCGTCCTTCACGCGCCGCATCGTGCGATAGTCCCAGTACCCGTCGGGGGCCTGCTCGCCGCGGATCTCGGCCATGATCTCGGTCATGCGCACGCGGATGCGCCTGGTCAGCTCGTCGGCGGCCTCCTGCGGCAGTTCGTCGCCCCACGACTCCTGATCGGCGAGCAGATCGGCATAGTCCAGTCGATTGTCGTAGCACATGACCACGTTCTTGCGCGGCCACGGCCACCAGTGGTTGATGCTGGCCGCGCCCCACGTCACCGCGCAGAACAGCGGCACCTGGCGACCCAGCCGGCGCGACGCCTCAAGCGCGATGACGCCGACGCCGTTCTTCATGCTCATCGGCCATTTCTGCGGATCGCGCGTCACCGTGCCCTCCGGCCACACGGTCAGCGGCCTGCCATTGGTGATGATCTCGATCGAGGTCTCCTCGATGGCCCGCGCCTTGCCGGACCGGCGCTCGACCGGCTGCATACCGACCAGCTGGAACCATTTGCCGATCAGCGGCCACTTCGCCATCTCCGCCTTGGCCATGTAACGCGGGCGGCGGCCCATGTGGAACAGGCTCATCATCGGCACGAACACGTCGAACATGGTGACGTGCGTGGCCGCGGTGATGAACACCCCCTCCTCGGGCACATGCTCGAGCCCCCACGCCCGGGTCCTGCAGCTGGCGCGGAACACGGCGGCGACCCCGGCGAGCAATCGTTTGGTCGCCTTGGGGTTCTGCGCGTTGATTTCGGCCTGATTGGCCTTGCGCGGACCGGTCGGGAATTCGTGCGTGGGATCGACGAGACGATGCCGCGCGGCGAGCTGCGCCACCTGCGCATCGGATAACGGCTTGACCGCGGAGCGCGGCGACGGTTTTCCTTTGGATGCCATGCGTTCCATTGTGCCGCCAGCCCCGTACCGGCGGCACGCCACACGCGGGCCCTGCACGATCCACGCCCGCCCGGCGCACATCCGGCGCGCAGCCGGCGCGCGACGCCGCCCGCAGCGCCGCGACGCGCCCGCAACACACGACGATATACATACCGACCGTCGGTATGTATACTGGACACAACATATCGCAAGGAGGCCGGCCATGGCACGCAACACGCATCCGGAAGTGACCGAGCGGCGCATCCTCGAAGCGGCGCGGGACCTGTTCGCGGAGCAGGGCTACGAGAAAACATCGATCCAAAACATCGTCGACCGGCTCGGCGACCTGTCCAAAGGCGCCATATACCATCATTTCGCCTCCAAGGAGGCGATCCTCGACCGGCTCACCAGCATGGACTGGGATTCCAGCCAGGGGCTGCGCGACCGGATCATGGCCGACACCGGCCTGAACGGCATGGAAAAGCTGCGCACGCTGCTCAGCATGGCCATGACAGACGAGGATCACAACCAGCTCAACCAAGAGGCGGCGCGGTTCCTCAACGATCCGACCACGCTGGCCAGCAACCTGCACTTCTGGGCCAGCGAACTGCCCGATCACTGGATGCCGATCCTCGAGGCGGGCATCGCCGACGGCTCCATCCCCACCGAATACCCGCGCGAGGCTGCCGAGCTGATCTCCCTGCTCACCAATTACTGGCTGCTCACGCAGTTCTATCCGGCCACGCGCGCCGAGCTGAAGAAGCGCGTCACCTGTCTGGCCACCATGCTCGCCGCAATCGGCGTGCCCGCGTTCGACGCCGACATGATCGACCTGATGACCGACTTCTACGCACGTCTCGACGGGCATGGCTCCGGCCAGTCCTCCCCCTCGGCCGGCACCGCCGGGTAAAGCCCTTCCGGCGCGCTTCGCGGACCGTCAGGCCAGCCCCCCGGCCGTATGCGACGCACATCCCATCAGTTCGCTACCGACAAACCGCGTATGGGGGCACGCTTCCCATATCCATCGCATATCTGCCGTCGGCCGTCACCGACGACCATCATCCGCCATCGCATCATCGCCAATTTACATACCGTCGGTCGGTATTAAAATGAAAGGACCGGTATCCGCCATGACCCTTCCAACCACCAATACGGGCGATTCGGCGGCCGTCGCAGCGGGCCGGACCGCGCCGCGCAACGGCGATTCGCCGCACTCCCCGCTGCTCGACCGCGACTTCCTGCTGCTGGTCGCCGGCCAGGGCATCTCCCTGTTCGGCAACATGATGCTCCGCTTCGCCATGTCGATGTGGGTGCTGGACGAGACCGGTTCGGCCGCCTCGTTCGCCTCCATCCTGGCCGTCTCCATCGTGCCGACCATTCTGCTCTCCCCGTTCGGCGGGGTGCTGGCCGACCGCGTCAACCGACGCACCATCATGGTGGCGCTGGACGCCCTTTCCGCCGCGCTCGTGCTGGCGAGCGCGATCGTCTTCGCGGCCGTCGGATTCAGCATCGCCGCCATCGCCGCCATGCAGGTGTCGCTCGCCGTGCTCGGCGCCTTCGAAACGCCGACCGTGCAGGCTGCGCTCCCCCAACTGTTCCGCAGCCACGGGCCGGCCACCATGCGCCAAGGCATGGCCGTGATCAATCAGGTCCAGCAGTTGGGCAGCCTGCTGCCGAGCTTTCTCGGCGGCGTGCTGTATGCGGCGTTCGGCATCCGCACCATGATGATCGTCACCATCGCGAGTTTCGCCGGAGCGGCCGCGCTGGAATGCCTCATCCGGCTGGGGGCGCCCGATCGCGGCGAGGGACGGCTGCCGACGCCGATCGAGGATCTCGCGGCCGGCGTGCGTTTCCTTGTGCGCGACCGACCGAACGTGTTCAGGCTGCTGATGTTCGCGGCGGCGCTGAATTTCCTGATCACCGGCATATCCGCGGTCGGCTTCCCCTACACGGTCCGCACCGCGCTCGGTTTCGGCGCCACCGTCTACGGCGTCGCCGACGGTCTGGTCGGCGTCGCCGGCACAGTCGGCGCGCTCGTCGCCGGGCTATTCGCGGCGAAGCTGACGATGCGCCGCTTCCCCGCCGCGATGGCGGCGCTCACGGCATGCCTGACGCCGCAAGGCATCACGTTCCTGCTGCCGATCGGCGCATGGGCGAAACTCGCGGCACTGGTGACGTTCACCTGCGGCACGATGATCGCCTGCTGCTTCACGAACCTCATCGCCATTCCAGCCATCCAGATGAGCACGCCGGAGGCGATGACCGGCAAGGTGATGGCCATGACCAGCGCCATCGCCATGTGCGCCCAACCCCTCGGCCAGATGATCTACGGATGGGCCTATGACCGCTTCTCCGTGGCCGCCGTACTGCTGGCCACCGCGGCGGCGGCAGCGCTGCTCACCGCCGCGATGGCCCCGCTATCCAAGCGGTTCGGCTGCTGACGGCCGACGATCAGTCGACGCCGAGATCGTAGGCGGCGGCCTCGTCGCTGGACGAATACTGGCGGAAGGCCATCAGGGTCTGCGTGCCGAGCACGCCGTCGACCTTGGCGATACCGCCGGGAATGATGTCGGTCAGCCCGTCGAAATGCGGCGTGGAGACCACGGCCACCAGGTCGACCTCCCCCGCCACCGAATACACGTCCTTGACGCCGTCGATCTCGACGATCGCCTGCGCGGCCTCGGATACCTTGTTCGCCTCGGTGTTGATCAGCACGATTGCGTCAGCCATAGTCGCTCCTTTGCTTCCTTGCATGGTCTGGCATATGTCAACGCCATTATACGGTTCCGACCCGTACGGCCGGAACCGTTCGCCCCGGAAAAACGCGCGGCGGGCCGCACAGCCCTGCCGCCATCCACCCCTCGGCCGATCAGTCGATGTCGGCGCCGAGCGCGGTCAGCTTGCCGCGGAAGTCGGCGTAGCCGCGGTCGATCAGCGAGATGCCGTGCACGTCGGACGGACCGGACGCGGCCAGCGCCGCGATCAGATGGCTGAACCCGCCGCGCAGATCCGGCACGTCGATGTCGCGGCCGGTCAGCGGGGTCGGCCCGAAGATCACGGCGGAATGCTTGTAGTTGCGCTGCTGGAAGCGGCAGGGCAGGGAGCCGAGGCACTCGCGGTACAGCTGGATCGTGGCGCCCATCTGAACCAGCGGCTTGGTGAAGCCGAAACGGTTCTCGTACACTGTCTCGTGCACGATGCTCAGGCCGTTGGCCTGGGTCAGGGCCACGACGAGCGGCTGCTGCCAGTCGGTCATGAAGCCGGGGTGCACGTCGGTCTCGATGGCCACGGGCTTCAGGTCGCCGCCCGGATGCCAGAAGCGGATGCCCTTGTCAGTGATGTCGAACTCGCCGCCGATCTTGCGGAACACGTTGAGGAAGGTCATCATCTCGGGCTGGGTCGCGCCCTTGACGAAGATGTCGCCGTGCGTGGCGAGCGCGGCGGACGCCCAGCTCGCGGCCTCGATGCGGTCGGTGAGCGCCGTGTGCGTGAAGCCCTTGAGTTCCTTGACGCCCTCGATGCGGAAGGTGCGGTCCACATCCACGGAGATGATCGCGCCCATTTTCTGCAGCACGCACACCAGATCCATGATTTCGGGTTCGGTCGCGGCGCCGGACAGCTCGGTCTTGCCCTTGGCCAGCACGGCCGCGAGCAGCGTCTGCTCGGTGGCGCCGACGGACGGGTACGGCAGGTGGATCTTCGCGCCGGTCAGGCCGTTCGGGGCGGTGATGTGGATGCCGTCCTTATGTTCCTTGTCGACGGTGGCGCCGAGCTTGCGCAGCGTCTCCAGATGGAAGTCAATCGGGCGGCCGCCGATGGCGCATCCGCCGAGCGCCGGGATGAATGCCTCGCCGAGACGATGCACGAGCGGGCCGGAAAACAGGATCGGGATGCGCGACGAGCCGGACAGCGTGTCCACGTCGGCCACATCGGCGAGCTGCACGTGGCTCGCGTCGATCGTCACGATGCCATTCTCGCCGTTCACGTCCACGTCCACGCCATGCAGACGCAGCAGATCGGACACCACATGCACATCGCGGATCTCCGGCACGTTCTTCAGCACCGACTTGCCCGGCGCGAGCAGCGCGGCGACCATGGCCTTGCTGACGAAGTTCTTCGCGCCACGCACCTTGATCGTGCCGTTCAGCGGCTTGCCGCCCTCAACGTGCAGGATGTCGTCCTTCTGGTCCTCGGCCACGCTAACCTCTTTCGTTCTCTTCAATGGCATCAGTGGATAACACTACCGTTAGTTTGCCACACCGTGTGTGGCGACCCCGTGAAAGGCCCCCGAAATGTGCTCTGAGAGTACCGTTCGTGCCATTTTTCGGGCATACGGCCACTTTCCCTCCGTATACCAGGCTCCAACGAGCCCATTACCCGTGCATCCCCACCGCGCGGTACAGCATCCACGACGCGGCAAACCATCCACCACGCACGAAACACCCCACCACGCGGAAAGCCGATTTACGCAAACCCCGGAATACGGCCATTCCGCAGCACCGCGCGGTGGAACGTTTACCACGCCGTGGAAGGATTACCGCGCGGTGGAGGGTTTATCGCACGATCCGACTCCCACCACGCGGCAAACATTCCACCGCGCACGAAACACCCCACCGCGCGGAAAGCCGATTTACGGAAACCATGGAATACGGCCAATTTGCAGTACTACGCGGTGGAACGTTTACCGCGCCATGGAAGATCAGCCACGCCGTGGAAGGATTACCGCGCCGTGGAAGGATTACCGCGCGATGGAGGAGCCACCCGCCACAAAACCAGACCGCGTGGCACTGTGGGGAAGATCACAGTGCCACGGCCATGCCGGTTGGATGTGATCTGGGTCTCATTGCTACAGTTGATTGGACTGGATCAGCCGCGGGCGCAAGGGGCACCCGCGGTATACGAGCAAAGGAGCCTTGTATGACCACAGTTGCCGTTATCGGCTGTACCCACGCCGGCACGTTCGCCACGCAGTCCATTCTCGCCGAGCACCCCGATTGGCAGGTGCACGTCTTCGAGCGCAACGCCACGCTGTCGTTCCTCTCCTGCGGCATCGCGCTGTGGGTCGGCGACAACGTGTCCGATCCGAAGAAAATGTTCTATTCCTCACCCGAGGCGCTGGCGGCGGCCGGAGCCACGATGCACATGCGCACCGATGTGACCGATGTCGACGTCGCCGGCAAGACCCTGACCTACCGCAGCCTCGACGCCGAAGATGGCGCCACGCACGAGCTGTCCTTCGACAAGCTGGTCGTCACCACGGGTTCGGCGCCGGTGATCCCACCGGTTCCGGGCATCGATTCCAAGCATGTGCTGCTGTGCAAGAACTGGGACCACGCGATGGTCATCAAGGCCACGGCGAAAAACGCCAAGTCCGCGGTGGTGATCGGCTCCGGCTATATCGGCGCCGAACTCGCCGAACAGTTCTCGCAGGTCGGCGTTACGACGACGCTGGTCGACGGCCTCGACCGCGTGCTGGCGAACAATTTCGACAAGGTCATCACCGATCAGGTCGAGGACGCGTTCCGCGAGCACGGCGTGACACTGGCGCTCGGCCAGAAGGTGGTCGAATTCCGCGACAACGCCGACGACACGGTGACCGTGGTGACCGAGAAGGGCGAATACACCGCCGAGTTCGCGGTGCTTGCGGTCGGGTTCCGCCCGAACACCGATCTGCTCAAGGGCCAGGTCGACATGCTGCCCAACGGGGCGATCATCGTCGACGAGTACATGCGCGCCTCAGTGCCGGACGTCTACGCGGCCGGCGATTCCGCCACCGTGTTCTTCAACCCGACCGGCCGGCACGACTATATCCCGCTGGCCACCAACGCCGTGCGCCAAGGGCTGCTTGTCGGAGGCAACATCGAAACGCCGACGCGCAAGTACATGGGCACGCAGGCGACGAGCGCCGTGCAGCTGTACGATCTGTCGCTCGCCGCGTCCGGCCTGACCGCGGCCGGCGCGCAGCGCCGCGGCCTGACCGTGCACGAGACCTCGCTGACCGACGACTACCGCCCGGACTTCATGCTGACGACCACGCCGGTGACGAGCATCCTGACGTGGGACCCCGACACGCGCGAGGTCAAGGGCGGCCAGTTCTGCGCGAAGGCCGACGTGTCCGGCGCCGCGAACGTGATCTCCATGGCGATCCAGGCCCATTTCACGATCGACGATCTGGCGAACGTGGACTTCCTGTTCCAGCCGAACTTCGACAAGCCGGTGTATTACGTCGGCGCCGTCGCCATGAAGGCCGCGGCCGAGGCCTAGCGCGCGGTCTTGATCTTGAGAGCGAGATCGGCGTCCCACATGGCGCCGGTCGCACTCATCACCGCATCGGCGCCGGCGGCGCGGTACGACCGGTAATCCTCGGGCGACACCACGCCGCCGAGACCGATGATCGTATAGTCGAGCCCGAGCTTCTCGCGGATCACGGCGAGCCTGCGCACCATGTCGAGACCGGCGTGGCGGATCGCGCGGCCGCATACGCCGCTGCGATCGCGTCCGGCGCCCGGCAGCGCCTGGTTGCCCTGCGCGTCGACCAAGCGGGCGGAGATCGTGTTGATCGCGGAGAACGCCTGCACCGAATCCCGGGCTGCGGTCTCGCGCACCATCAGCTCCAGCGCCGAGTCGTCGACGATGCGGCGGTGCTCGCCCCAACCGCCCTCGACTTCGACCGGGGGCAGATACGCCATCTTCACCGCGAGCGGCAGATCGCCGATCTCGCCCTTCACTGCCTCGGTGATGCGGCCGACCAGCAGCGGGTCGTGGCATAGCAGGCGATTGTGCCCCTCGTTCGGGCAGCTCGTGTTCATCACCATCAGCCCGGCGCCGGTCTCCTTGACCAGCCGCGCGGTGGCGACATGGTCAGCGATGTATGCCTCGGTGGTCATGCCCGGCTCACGCGACCCCTGGAAGCTGGGGATGAGCAGCTGGCCGGGGCCCGCCGCGGCGATCGCCTTGCGCATGTCCGGCTGCCACTCGTCGGGATCGCGCGACGGCACGCCGAAGGAGTTGGAGATCGAAATCGGCATCTCGTACCGCGTGTCGGCCAGAACGCCCTCGTCGAGCTCGGCGCTGCCCGGCGTCAGCGAGCCATCCGCGCTTTTCGGGTGCACGGCCAGCACGTTCGGGAACGGATTGCACCCCCATGCCCGCGAGCGCACGGTTTTGTAGGTCGCCAGATCGAATCCCTTGCGGAACGCGGCCGTGGTGAAGCGCTCGTTGAGCAGCGGCCCCGCCGGAATGCCGAACGGCAGGTTGACCCGATGCCCGAGGAACTCGGTCGTGGCCGCCGCGCCAACGGCCGCCGATCCGGACGCATCGGCCGCGCCGGCGAGCGCCTCCGCGAACGCGCCGAACGGCCCGCGCGCATAATTGTCGTCATAGCTGAGGTTGACGTCGTAGAACGGTTCGAAATCCTGGCCCATCGCTTCGCCTTTCGCAATCATCCGATGCTTCTCACCCGATACATACCGCGCATATCGTTACTACCACGATAAGGCACGGCGTACCGCGCGTGTCGCATCGGACGGACGGCGCCTCGCCGGACGTTCGCGCGCCGCTTCCGTCACATCAGCGCCACCACGGCGAACGAAACGAGCGCGACCAGCGCGTTGAGCACGCAGAAGGTGATGAAGCGGCCCGACGTCCACCCCCAGTAGGTGCCGGGCGCGGAACGGTTGACGCGATGGTACAGGCGCAACCCCCACCCGTGTTTCGCCATGATCACGATGAGACCGATGACGCCGATCGCCAGCAGAGCGAGCGAGAATACGGCCTCTCCCGTCGTGCCGAAGCGCATGGCGATCAGGCTGGACGCCCCGCCGATCACCGCGTTGTTGAAAATGTGCAGCGCGATCGACCAGAGCACCGAGTATTCCATGGCCACGAACCCGAGCAGCAGCCCGATGGCGAACGCGAACGCCCCCTGCACCAGGTCGTCGTGGTACAGCGCGAACATGAGCGACGAGGTGAGGATCGCGAAGTTCCTGCCCATCGGCTTGAGTTCCTTCATCAGCACGCCTCGGAACACCACTTCCTCGACGATCGGCCCGACCAGCCCGATGTAGAGCCACATGCTCACGGTGACGGCGGATTGGTCGATGGCCTCGGACGTTGGCGAGACCAGCGACAGGCCCAGCGCCTGCAGCGCCAGCTGGAGCAGCGTGAATACGGCCTGCGCGCTGATGATCAGCACGATGAACACCAGCAGCCAGGCGGGCCGCATCCGGCCGCGCTGGCGATCGCCCGCCCAGAACTCGCGAGTGCATATCGACCGGTGGCGCATGAGCAGCATGAACAGGAAGCCGAAGCCAACGGAGACCAGGCTGATCACGCCGGTCCATCGCAATCCGGCCTGCGTGGCCTGCTCCTGCACGCGCATCAGATCGGCGTTCGTATCCGATTCCATGCCGTACACCAGCATCGCCAGGCCGATCGTAAAGCCGACGACCATCGACACCGCCGTGAAGACGGCCTGATAGGCCAGGATCAGCCCGGCCGGGCGGCCCACCGCCGTACGCAGCGCACGGCGGTGCACCCTGACCGGGTCGACGTACGGCTGCGGGTACGGGTACGGCGCATATTGCGGCTGCGGCGACTGCGGATATCGTGGCGGCTGCGGCGGCACGGGCTGGCGGGACTGCGACGGCGGATCCTGCGGAGATTGCGGCTGCGGAGATTGCGGTGCGTTCATGCTCATGGCTTCTAGGCTACGCGAATTATCGCAGGCGGGGACACGCTGCCCATATATGTGTACATGTATGCACCCGATCCGCGCCGCCGCGGAGCGGGCAGCGCACCGGCTGCAGCGACGCGGGGCCACGACATGGGGTGACATTGAGATGATTCTTACTACAATAATTGCCATGAGTGCACAAGAAGGCGCATCCTCGCCGGTTTGGGTGGCTGCGGTGGATAACGACCGCATGGCGCTGCTTGCCCTGAAGGGGGTGATGCCCCAATTGCTGCCAGGCTCGCATTGGATGTGGGGCGTCGAAAGCGGCGACGACGCGGTGAAGAGGGCGCTCGACCCCGACACCCGGCCCCAGCTGCTGCTGGTGGACATGTCGTTGGGCGAATCGACCGGCGTGAGCGTATGCCGCAAGATCCGGGCGCGCACCGATCAGGTGGCGCTGCTGGCGATCACCGCCTTCTCCGTGGACACCTATGCCAAGCGCGTGGCGGAGGCCGGCGCGCAGGGCATCGCGTCGAAAGCCGATATTCCGCAACTGTCCAAGGCGCTGCACCGCGTGGCCGAAGGCGGCACCTTCAGCCCGATGCCCGACGTGGCGTTCCGCACCGCCGTCCAGGCGCACTCCATGATCGTCGACGGAGGGGCCCGCGCCGGCAAGGACGCCTTCGCCCCGAACCTCGGCGCGAAGGAGACCGAAACGCTGCACCTGCTCTCGCAGGGGCTGACCTACGATCAGATCGCGGCGCAATGGGGCGTGGCCGCCTCGACCGTGCGCACCCACGCCCACCGCGCCGTGGACAAGCTCGGGGCCCATTCCCTGGCCCATGCCATCGCCCTGTGGCTGGGCCACTAACGCGGCTGTCAGATCGTATTCGAGGCGGGGCCGTTCCAAGGGATTTCCGCGCTCAGCGTCCATGCGCCATCCTGCGCGGTGGCGTGGAGCGTGCCGCCCAGCGCCTCAATGGCCGTGGCCTGCATCGCCACGCCGTTGCCGTGCCGCGTGCCGTGCACCATCGTCTTCGAGGACTCGGTCAGCGCGTTGACCTCGCTGATGCGCACGCGATCCTTGGCGATATCGATGAACAGGTTGTATGCCGGCTCCTGCAGGCCGTCCACGTGTGCGTCCGTATCCGACTGACGCGGCCCCTCCGCGTCGAGCGCGCAGTGCCGAACGATGTTCGCGTAGATCTCTTCGGTCAGGTTCATCGCCGCGCGCTGCACGGGCACGGGAACGTCCGCGTCCGGCGCGCTGGTCAGCCGCGTGGCGCCGTGCAGTCCCAGCATCGCCATGGCACGGTCCTGATCCTCCACGTACTTCTCCAGCCTGGCGTCGAATGAGGCCGGGCCGGCGGGCGTGCCGGCCGCGGACGGGGTCCCCGGTCCGGCCTCGCCCGAACCGGACGAATATCCCGGGCCATCCGAGGCGGCCGGCCCGGTCCCCGCCGCGGCCGGCCCTGCGCCGGGACGGCCGTCCGTCCCAGGCATCGTCACGGCATCCGCGCCCCCGGCCGGTCCGGATCGCGGACCGAACCCATCCGGCGCGCCCGGGCCGCCCTCTCTGACTGCATTCAGCTCAGTATCCAGTTCGCGTTTGCCGTTCAGCACGTCGATCACCTCATGCACCCGCTCGAGGGCATGCTGCGAGCGCTCGTAGATCGAATCGAGCATGGCGGCGTCATCGTCCGCGGTTTTCGCGCGCCAGGCCAGCATCGCGATCGTGGACATGTCATTGGCCACCGCGTCATGGATCATATGCGCGAGCCGTTGTTCCCGGGTGACGCGGCCGAGCATGCGCTCGGTGCGGGCAAGCCGCCTGGTGGCCTGCGTGGTGCGCCGGAACGACACGCCAAGAATCGCCAGAAAACCGAAGACCATCATCTCGAAGACCAACGCGCCGACGAACACGATCAGCTCGTGCTGGGGCATCGTGTCGACGGCATGCGAAGGAAGGGAACTGCGCGGATCGGCATCGGCGAAGGTGTCGAGCAGGCTTTCGACGATCGTCCCGCCGGACGCCCCCGTGCCGAAACGCACGTAGAACAACGCGTCGACGACGGCGTACGCCAAGGGGAGCAGCGCCGCCACCAGCCGCGGCATCGCATAGCCGGCAGCCAGAAACATGACGATGACCGCGATGCCGTTGATGTTCCAGTACCGTTGCGGCAGGAACGTCGAGGCCAGGCACAGCGCCAATCCGGCCGAGCACGCCGTCTTCGGAGCCACCGGCAGCATCAGCATCGCGGCCAGGCCTCCCAATACGCACAGCATCTGCAACGGCGAGTCCGGAGGGAACAGCACCAGCTGCAGCAGCGTGAGCAGGCCGCCGAAAAACGCGCATTTCTCCAGAAAATGCGGTTCTCGCCACCAGCGCCGCCACCGGTTCCAGCCGGCACGCCAATCGAAGGTCCTCATCGAGCACCACCTTTCGTCACGGACGCGGCTTGTCGAAGCGCACGCCGCGAGGGTCGCTCGGCAAGACCATCAATACGACTTCCAGCAGCATGGCGAACAGCAGCAGCGCCAACTGCGCGATAGCCATGGTCTGCACGGACAGCGCCTGAGCACTGCTCGCGATCGCCGTGGAACCGCCGACCAACAGCGCGCCGAGCTGCATCACGGTCGGCAGCACCACCCACCAACCGCGTAGATTCGCGTCATGCAGGCGGCGCACCGACAGCGACAGTTCCGGAACGAACCACAGGGTGTACGCCCCGACGACGACCATGTCAAAGGGAGTTCCAGTCCAGTCGAAGGGCGCTTCGGCGCCGTACCCCTCGCCGTCGTACAGGAGGGCGCCAACGCCGCAGCACGCCACGAACACCAACAGGACCAGGCGCACCCACCAGTACTCGCGCCGCGAGGCGCGCCCGTCGAAGACCAGGGCCTTGCGCACGAAGCGCGCCATGGCCTGCACGAAGCCGATGCCGTACCAGGGCGCCCACAGCGGCGGGCGGTGGTCCGGCCCGGCTGAGGGCATATCCAACGGTTCCTCGGAACGGCCCGTATGGGGGCTCGTTCCATCGGACGAATCCCGGTCGTCCGCATCGTGGCGCTTGAGTTCATCGCTCATGACGCACTTCCTCCGATCCATGGTGCACTACCAACTCAACACCGTATCCGATCACCCGTCCAGCCGGCCGGGCCGCGCCGTCAACGCATGTCCACGGGGCGCCGAAGGCGGTTGACGGCAGCGCGGTTTCCCGGATCACGGCACCCTGATGCGCGTCAACGAACGTGTACGGGCAGGTGGCGGGCCGACCGCCCTTCGCTAGAGTGGGACGAACGACTCGCGAAGAAGGGCACCATGACCAACGCCACTATCACGGATTCCGGGACGCCATACGGCGCAGACGACGGAGAGACGCCGGCAACGGACCGTCCGACCGACGCTGCGGAACGGTCGATCGGCACAGCTGACCGTCCGGCCGACGCCGCGGAACGTCCGGCCGACGCCACACGCGATGCGGCGCGGGCCTCGGACGCCGGCGCCGCGCCTTCCGCCGAGGCCGGAGCGTCCTTCGACGCGGCCGGAGCCGACCTCGGCGACCGGGACCGCGAATGGAGAGCCCTGCCGCAACGCGTGCGGCGCGTCTGGCTGGTCAACGAGGCGTTGAGCACGCTCGCCGCCTTGGCGGTGTGCGCGATGGCCGCCGCGATCTGCCTTGCCAACGGCTGGTGGGATTTCTGGCAGCCGCTGATCATCGGGCTGGTCGCCGCCTACTCGGTGCTCGACCTCGCCTTCCAGCCGCTGCAGACCACATACGCCTATGCCTTCAACCGATTTTCGATCGGCGAAAAGGACCTGCGGCTGCGCAAGGGGTGGCTGTTCCGCTCCACGACCACGGTGCCATTCAACCGCGTGCAGCATGTGGACACCAAGCAGAATCCGGTATTGCGGCATTTCCGGCTGACCTCGGTGGTGGTGCACACCGCCGTCGACACGCATGAGATCGAGGCCTTGAACGACGCCGAAGCCGAGCGCGTGGTCGAGCTGATCACCGAGCGCGTGGCCTATGCGAAGGAAGACCTGTGATGGGGAGCGTTTTCGGCACCGCCGGCCGGGACGGGTGGCGGCGGCTGCACCCGGCCGGGCTGATCGTCGCGATGGTGCAATCCGTCAAGACGACGGTCAGCTCGATCATCTCCTTGGCCCTCCTCTTCCGGATCATTCCCGAGCAGTGGCGGGATTGGGCCATGTGGGCGACCGCCGCAGCGGCGGTCCTCATCGCCGCCGGCCGGCCGATCGCCACATGGGCGACCACGCGCTACCGGCTCGACGAGGACAGCCTCACACTGGTGTCCGGCCTGATCTTCCGCAACCGCCGCACGGTCGGCTATGACAAGGTCCACGCTATCAACAGCGCCTCGCCGGTCTATCTGCAGCCGTTCCACGTCGTGCAGCTGACCGTGTCGACCGAGGGAATGGATGAGTCGAGCATCACGCTCGACGCGGTGCCGGCCGCATTGCAGCTTGAACTGGAAACCGTGCGCGCCCGGTTCCTGGCGGACGGCCGATCGCGGGGCGAATCCACGGCGGATGGGGCGGACGCGGCGGCCGTCGCCGGCATCGGTTCCGCGATACCGGCGACGGTGGAGGCATCCGGCCTGTCCGGTGTATCCAGTTCCGAACGCCCCGCAACGGACGGAACCTCGCGCGGGCAGGATCAAGGCGCCCTAAACAGCGGGGGCGCTCCGGTGTTCCGCGCGTCGGCCACCGATATCGTGCTGTTCGCGATCACCGATCTGGGGTTCCTCGCGGCCGCCTTTGTCGTATACGGCTTCATTTCCCAGCTGCGGGACGTGCTGCCCAAACGGTGGCTGGAGAACGCGGACCAGTCAGTCGACCGGATCCTCGCCCGGGGCCTGGCCTCGATCGTCATGATGGTCGCGCTGTGCCTGATCGTGCTGCTGATCGTCAGCGTCGTGTCGTCGCTGCTGCGTTTCCACGGGTTCGAGGTATGGCGGCGCGGCGACGACCTGGTCGTGGTGCGCGGACTGCTGACCCGCCGCGTCACGACGGTGCCGGTCAGCCGCATCCAGACCATCGTCATCCGGCAATCCGTGTTGAGAAGACCGTTCCGACTGTGCTCGGTTGGCCTGGGATTGAGCTCGTCGACCTCCGGCGAGGACAACGGCGAGGGAAGCCTGGCCGTGGCGAACATCCTGCCGGTGATCGGCACGCCGCATGTGGTCGGGGTGCTGCGGGCCATGCTGCCCGAATGGGATCTGCACCAGCCCGACATTCACCGGACCGGCAGAGGCTTGGCGAGGTATTACCTGGGCATGCCCGTGGCCGTCGGCATCATGGCCACTGGCGGCGCGGGCGCCGTGTTCGCTCTGTTGCGGAGGATGTCCGTGATCGACATATCGTACTGGTGGCTGGCGGTTCCGCTCATTGCGTGCGCATGCTGGTCGACGAGCCGCTGGTTCGCGTCGCGCATCGAGGGATTCGCGCTGCCGGACGGCGACCGGCCCGAGGGTACGACGCGTGAGACCGGATCCATTGACGATGCCGGAGCCGATGCCGGGGCGCCGGGCGTTCCGGCATGCCTTGAGGACTGCAGGGCATGCGTCTCCGTGCTGCCGCACCGGATCGCGGCGACCGGCGTCAGAGGGGTGTCCTGTTTCACGGTGTTCACGCGGCGGTCCCGCGTACAGTCGTTCCGCAGATCCACCACGGCATGGCGGGCACCGCTCGGCATCGAACGGGTGGTCATGCCCCTGTTCGTCATGAACGGCCTGTCGGAGCTGCGGTTCCGGTTCATTCGGCGCGCGGACGCGGACCGGCTTGCCTGCTGGGCGGAACAATAGGCCCTGCCGAAACACCGATCGACGCGCTTTTGCGCAGCAGTGGCGAGTTGTCGGTGCGTGGGGTCGGAGACCGAGGCGTTTGTCACGATTCAACAGCGCAATGAAACGTTCCAATCCCCGTTTGCTACTCGACCTCGCACCGACAACTCGAGTCTTGAGCGCATTGGCACCCCGATGAGAGTCCGACAGCCGCCTCCCCGCGCGTCCGGTGTTCGATACTGTTCGGATACTGTTCGCCATAGTTCGGTATGACGAGCACATCCGACGGCTCGCGCCGCAGGTTCGTTCGTCTTGCCCGATTCCCCGCATTGGGAAAAATTATCCGCGAAATAGGCTGAGAGGAGGATTACCGCGAATGCCCGGTATCAAGCCGATTCGCGCATCCTCCCCTCAGTCGGCTACGCCGACAGCTTCCCTCAGAGAGGGGAGCCAGAATCAACGATGCATTAACGATGCGGGATACCGGGCATCAGCCCAGCAGCGAGAGCAGATCCTCCTTGGTGAGGGACGCGATGGAATGGCCGGTTGACGACGATGCGGCGTCCACGAAGCGGGTGGCGAGATCGGTTTTGGTGCGCTGCAGGTTGAGGATGCGCTCCTCGATCGTGTCCTTGGCGACGATCTGGTACACGTTCACGTCCTGGGTCTGGCCGATGCGGTGCGCACGGTCGGTGGCCTGGTCCTGCGCCGCCGCGTTCCACCACGGATCGGCGTGGACGACCACGCATGCGCCCGTCAGGTTGAGCCCCGTATTGCCCGCCTTGAGCGATATGAGGAACACCGGCGTGGCATCCGCGTTGAACCGGTCGACGAGTTCAAGCCGACGCTTCTTCGGCGTGGCGCCGGTGATCATGTCGTAGGCGACGCCGTTCGCGCGCAGACGTTCGGCGATCAGATCCAGATAGCTGGTGAACTGCGAGAAGATGAGCATCTTGCGCCCGGCGTCCCGGCAGGAATCGACCAGTTCAGCGATGGCGTCGAGCTTGGCCGACGGCATCTTCGCCACGCCGGGTTTCCCGGCGCCGCGACCAGCCACGTCACGCCCGGCATGCACGGCATGCACGGCATGCGCCGCAACGCCATCGCCGGCTCCCCCGCGCGCGGCGGCGGAGCCGCCCACCTCCCCCGCGTTCTCGTACAGCAGCCTCGGGTCGCAGCAGACCTGCCGCAGACGCATGAGCTGGGCGAGCACCTGGATCTTGCCCGTGTTGAAGTCGACGTCCTTGGTCTTGTTGAGCGTGGCGCGCAGCTGCTGCTCGAGCGCGGCATACAGCTTGCGCTGCTCGCCCTCCAACTGCACGGTGATGACGTTCTCGATCTTGTCGGGCAGATCCTTGAGCACCTGGGACTTGAGCCGGCGCAGGATGAACGGCCCGACGAAGGCCTGCAGCTTGGCCTGCGCCGCCTCGTCGCCGCTGAGGACCGGCATCTCGAAACGCTCGCGGAAGTGCGTGTAGCTGCCCAGGATGCCGGGCATGAGAAAGTCGAAGATGCTCCACAGCTCGCCGAGACGGTTCTCGATCGGCGTGCCGGTGAGCGCGAAGCGGTGCCTGGCGTTCACCGCGCGCACCGCCTTCGCCGACTTGGTGGCGGCGTTCTTGATGTACTGGGCCTCGTCCAACGCCATGCAATAGCAGGTGACGCCCTCATAGTCGGCGATGTCGCGGCGCAGCAGGTCGTAGGACGTGACCAGTATGTCCGGAACGGGGTCGCGGTCCTCCACCGGCGCGGTCGACGCTCCCTGCCACCCATCGTCAGTCTCGGAGCCGAGGCCGGCGCTACCGTCACCGCTACCGTCACCGGACCCATCGCCGCACGCACGGCGCGCCCCGTCCAGTATGGCCCGGCGCGAGGCCTTCGACCCGGCCACGACGGCGACCGTGAGTTCGGGCGTGAACTTGGCGGCCTCCGCGGCCCAGTTGTACACCAGCGACGCCGGGCACACGATCAGGCTCGGCCCGACGCGCCGGGCCTCGTCGCGCCGCGACAGCAGGTAGGAGAGCAGCTGCACGGTTTTGCCCAGGCCCATCTCGTCGGCGAGGATGCCGCCGAAGCCCTTGTCGCTCACCGCGTTGAGCCATCGGAACCCTTCGGCCTGATACGGGCGCAGCACGCCGGCAAGCGCGCCCGGCACCCGGTAGCGGGCCGGGTCGATCACGCGCAGATCGTCGAGATACCCGGTGAAGCTGGCATCCTTATCGGCCGCGCCGACCTGATGGTCCAGATAGTAGGCCTCGAAGGCCGGCACGGTGACCGGCCCGGATTCGAAGGCGTTGGCGCGCAGCCCCAGATCGTTCGCGATGTCGTCCACCGCGGTGGCGTCGACGGTGCGCAGATCCACGAACGAACCGTTGCGCAGCCGGTGGAAACGCCGGCGCTTGCGGTAGCTGGCCAGCAGCGCGGCCACATCCGCCGGGTCGATCTCGTCGGCGATCGGCGATATCTCGACCAGCCCGGATCTGACCGACAGGCCGACCCTGATGGTCGGTTTCGGCATGGCGCTCAACCCGTCGAAGGCCGGCGTGGAGAACACGTCGCCGATGCCGCGGAACACCGGCAGGCCCTCGGTCAGCAGACGGTAGATCGCCTCGTCGTCGGATTCGGGAATGCGCGCCGTTTCGCTGGACGGCCTAGGGAAATAGTGCAGCACGGCCTCCACGGCCAGCCGCTCCGCGCCCGCGTCGCGGCGAACGCCGCCGTTCGCGGCATCCGAACCGATGCCGTCGAACACATGGAACCGGGCGTCGCCGTACCTCGCCTGCACATCGCAGCTCACTCCCTCACGGTCGCGGTCGAGATAGATCTCGATGCGGCATGGCGCCTGCACCAGCCGGCGCAGCCGTTCCGGCAGCACGATGCCGAGACCGCCCCAGGACGGATCGCCCCCGGATTCCGGCGCGGCGCCGCCATCGTCCAGCAGCGGCAGGATGGTGCGCGCGAACGCGTCCACGTCGGCCGCGCTCAGAAACATCGACGCATGCTCGTCGTCCCCGCTCAGCAGGGTGATGAGCTCCCGGTTGGCGGCGAAGCCCGCGCCGCACCGGCGGATCACGGCCGGAGCGGTGTTCGCGGCGGCCTGCGAGCGGACGCGCATCAGCATATCCCACGCGTCTTCGGCCTTGCCGTCGTTCGGAACGATGTTCCCGTGCGACGCGGAGCCCGCGGCGCCGGCAGCGCCCGCGGCACCCGACCGATCACGCCGGCCCGCCTCCAGCACCGCGGGGGACATCGGCCGGACGATCACGTACGACGATCGCTGCCCGACGATGAACCGTTCGACGCACTGGGCATGGCTGATGACGTATCCGCTAGGTTCGCCGTCATCTCCAGATTCGCCGCCGGCCGGTTCCATCGCCAGCCCCAGCGCTGGGTCGCCCTCGACCACGCGCGACGGCGCCGTCTGCGCATAGTATCTGGAGGACGGCGCGTAGTCGACCGTCGCATCCGATCCGACGTAGACGTCGAGCAGATCGGCTATCTCATTGTCCGACAACCGCATTTCCGCAGCATCGGCCTTGCGCCGGTACAGGTAGGAATCGGCGTAGTCGTCGTTGATGCTGCTACGGATCGCGTCCGCGCGGTCCAGCACGCCGATCAGCGCCCGCGAGCGCGGGTCGAAGGCGTCGCGCGTGTGGATGAACGCGAGTTTCTTGCCGTAGGAGACGAACTCCTGATGCCGCACGGCCTGCAGCAGGGCGCGGATGTCCTTGACCACATAGGCGATGGACCGCGACGGCACCTGAATGCGCAGTCTGACGAAACAGCCCGTGTCGCGGCATTCCACGGTCGGACGCAGCGTGACGCTGCCGATCGGCATGTGACGCACCGCCTGCATGCCGCCGGCCGCGCCACCGGCGGTGCCGCCGGGGGCCGGGCGGCCTCCCATCGCGGACT
>OAXB01000245.1_pt1 | contig 19252 bp, 15 predicted proteins | sample 1501541 | NCBI WGS metagenome assembly OAXB01 (sample SAMEA2580302, study PRJEB22360) | human gut metagenome | biome: human gut; feature: human-associated habitat; material: faeces | place: Denmark | collected 2008/2010
ACAAGACCTTGCCCCCCCCCCCCCCCCGCGACCGGGGGCCCCCCGCCAGCGGGAGACTCGTGAATAATCCTTACTTGGCCTCTTCGAACCACTCGCGCTCGGTGCCGTCCGACAGCGTGACGTGGCCGGTCTCACCGCTCATGTGCTTGACGCGATGGGAGATCTCCTCGTGGCGGCCGTGCACCATCGGGCGCTGCACCGGGTTGCCGAGGTAGCCGCAGGTGCGCTTGGTGACGTTGCACTTGTCCGGATCGGCGTTGCCGCATTCGGGGCACTTGAAGCCTTCCTCGGTCGGCTCGAAGTCGCCCTGGAACCCGCACACGAAGCAGTGGTCGATCGGCGTGTTGGTGCCGAGGTAGCCGATGCCGATGTTGTAGGCGTAATCCCACACGGCCTCGAGCGCCTTCGGGTTGTCCTGCAGGCACGGGTACTCGCAGTAGTTGATGAAGCCGCCGGAGGCGTAGTACGGGAAGTCCTTCTCGTAGTTGAGCTTCTCCATCGGGGTCGGCTGCAGCCACACCGGGTAGTGGAAGGAGTTGGTGTAGAAGTCGTGGTCGGTCACGCCCTCGACGCGGCCGAACTTCTCGCGGTCCATGCGGTTGAAGCGGTCGGTGAGCGACTCGGCCGGCGTGGAGTACACGGAGTAGTGGTAGCCCTCCATGCGGCTCCACTGCTTGCACAGCTCGTTCATGCGCTTGACGATCGACAGCGCGAACTCCTTGCCTTGCGGGTCCCAGCCGTGGTCGCGGATCCAGTTCTTGCCGTAGAACACGGCGGTGGCCTCCGCCAGACCGATGTAGCCGAGCGAGACGGTGGCGCGCTCGTTCTTGAACAGCGCGTCGACGTTGTCGTTCGCGCCGAGGCGGCCGAAGGCGCCGAAGCGGAACAGGGTCGGGGCGTTCACCGGGGTGGCCTGCTTGCAGCGCATGATGCGGAACTGGAGCGCCTGGTGCGCGGTCTCCATACGCTCGTTGAACAGCTTCCAGAAGCGGGCCTTGTCGCCGTGGGACTCGAGCGCGATGCGCGGCACGTTCACGGAAACCACGCCGAGGTTCATGCGGCCGTCCTCCTCGTCCTTACCGGTGGCCGGGTTGATCCAGCCCTGCAGGAACGAGCGGCAGCCCATCGGCGCCTTGAAGGAGCCGGTGATCTTGACGATGTTCTCGTAGAACACCACGTCCGGGTACATGCGCTTGGTGGCGCACTCGAGGGCGAGCTGCTTCAGGTCGTAGTTCGGGTCGCCCGGATCGGCGTTCACGCCGTGGCGGATGGTGAACACGAGCTTCGGGAAGATCGCGGTGTGGTGGTCCTTGCCCAGGCCGCGGATGCGGTTGAGCAGGATCGCGCGCTGGACCTCGCGGGCGAACCAGTCGGTGCCGAGACCGAAGCCGATGGTGACGAACGGGGTCTGGCCGTTGGACACGCGGTTGGAGTTGATCTGGTACTCCATGGTCTGCATCGCGTCGTAGATGGACTTGCGGGTGCGGATCTTGGCGAGGATCTCGCGCTCCTGCTCCAGCTCGTCGACGTCGTCGTGGAACGGCGTGTCCATGGGCAGCGGCTCACGGGAGCCGAAGTGCAGCTTGGAGGGCTCGTTCTTCTTGGCGTTCTCGACCTGGCGGCGGGCGAACTCGACCGGCATGCCGTCGGGAATGGTCTCGCGCGCCTCTTCGAGGAACTTCTCGTAGTCCTTCTTCGCGTACGTGGCGAGGTGCTCGTCGGCGCGGTTGGCGGTCTGGCCACCGTACTGGCTGGAGGCCACGTCCTTCATGATCTGGGTGATCTGGGTGGCGGCGATGGCGATGGACTTCGGCGAGGCCATCGGCGCATTGCCGAGCGTGAAGCCGTTGGCCAGCATGTCCCAGAAGTTCGGCAGCGAGCAGTTGGACTGCGCGGTGAACGGCGAGTAGTCGGCGTCGTGGAAGTGGATGTCGCCCTTCATGTGCGCGTTCGCCACGGCCGGGGGCAGCATGTTGAACGCGGCGGCCTTGCTCACCGCGCCGGCCAGCAGATCGCGCTGGGTGGCGTAGACGTTGGCATCCTTGTTCGCGTTCTCGTGGATCAGGGTCGGATCCTGGTTGATGAAGCGGGAAACGGCCTCGTTGACATCGGTGGCCTTGGCGCGCTGGATGTCCTTGTCGAGACGGTAGTTGGTGTAGGCGCGGGCCACATCGTACAGGTGCGCGTCGATCAGCGCGTGCTCGACGAGGTTCTGGATGTCCTCGATCTTGGCCGGACCGTTGTAGCGCTCCTTGATCTCCCCCTCGACCTGGTCGGCGAAGCCGCGCACCAGCTTCTCCTCCTCCGGGCCGACCTCCTTGTCGAGATCGGCGAACGCGGACTTGACGGCGCTGATGATGTTGATCGGGTCGAAATCGACCACACGGCCATCGCGCTTCTCGACGAGCACGGCGCCCGTTCCGGGCCTCGCGTTCGTCTCGACAGCGGTCATAACCTGAGCTTCCATCTGCGGTCCTTTCCTAGTACTCCTAGTACAATATCCTCGGCTTCCGGCGCCCAGCCGGATGAATTACATGCCTGTAAGTTTCTGTGCCTTCTGTACTGTACGGCAATCCCACCCCGATATCTAGTAGCGCCACGCCGTGTTTTGCCTAGATATAGTGGTCAATGGCGGAATAGAGCCGAAATGACAATTGTGTGATTTGCGTGACGGATCTGCTTCAGCGTGTCGCGCCGGCGCTCGTCCGGCGGGTGCCGCAGGCCATCCCCAAGGGAGCCGCCGCCACGTGTCGTTGTCCGTTACGTGGAGGAATCTTGGGGCATGGCTTTCAACACGGGATACGGATATTCGGGCGGCCGGCACGCGGATCAGACCGCGCAGCCGGGCGCCGGCGCGTCCGGGGCGCCAACGCCCCAACCGCTCGACCAGCTGCCGAGGCTCGCCAGCGAGACCACGGCGGAACACCCATGGCCCGTGTCGGTGCTCAGCCAGAAGTTCCACGTCGCGGTGGAGAAATGGCCGGCGGCGTGGATCTGCGGGCAGATCACCGAGATCAACACGCGCCGCGCCGGCTCGGCCTATCTGACCGTGCGCGACGATTTCGAGGACATCGCGATCCCCGTGTCCGGCTGGCGCGCCTTCGCCGCCAAGGCCGCGGCGTTCAAGCAGGGCGACCGCGTGGTGGTGCACGGCAAGGCCGACATCTGGGTCAAGCAGACCAGGCTGAGCTTCATCGGCGACGACATCCGCAAGATCGGTTCCGGCGGCGGGCTCAAGGAGCAGATCGACGAGCTGCGCAAGAAGCTCAAGGGTGAGGGCCTCTTCGATGCGGAGAACAAGATCCCGCTGCCCGAGTTCCCCTCCTGCATCGGCCTGATCTGCGCCCCGCAGGCGCGCGCGGAGGGCGACGTGATCACCAACGTGAACCTGCGCTGGCCGTCCGTGCGCTTCAAGGTCGTGCACGCGCATGTGCAGGGCGCGCAGTGCCCGCCCGACATCGTCGCGGCGATCCGCAAGCTGGATGCCGACCCCGAGGTCGACGTGATCATCGTGGCGCGCGGCGGCGGCGCGTTCGAGGACCTCATCGGGTTCTCTGACGAGTCCGTGGTGCGGGCCACGGCCGCATGCGCCACGCCGATCGTCTCCGCCATCGGGCATGAGGACGACTGGACGCTGATCGACCTGGCGGCCGACCTGCGCGCCTCGACGCCGACCGATGCGGCGAAGAAGGTGGTGCCGGACGCGCGCGAGCAGTGGCAGCTGATCGACAACGCGATCACGCGGGCGCGCATGCGCATCGACGCGCGCGTCGCCAACGAGACCCGGCTGATCGAAGGCTATGCGAACCGCCCGAGCCTCACCCAGCCGCTCACCATGCTCGAGCCGCATCAGCGCTTCCTCGACGACGCCAGGCGGCGCATGGACATCGGTCTGACCCGCATCGTCGACGACGCGAGCCTGACCGTGGAGAAGCTGCACGCGAGCCTGACCGCGCTCAGCCCCCAGTCGACACTCGACCGCGGCTATGCGGTGGTGCAGTCCGCCGGTGGCCATGTGGTCGACGACGCCGGCACCGTGCGGACGGGCGACCGGCTCACCATGACCCTGAGAAGAGGCACGCTCACCGCCACCGCGGACTGACGCGCGGCGGCATCACGGCCCCACCAACGCCCCCCATATTCAATACCGATACACATACCTATATAAAGGAGCAATCATGGCAACCACCGCAGCCGCCGATGCCGCCACCCCTAAGTCCCCCGCCACGCCGGCGGCGCCCGCCTCGAGCCTGACCGACAAGGAGCGCGAAGCCATCGCCCAGATGCCGTACGAGGAGGCCCGCGACAAGCTCATCCAAGCCGTGCAGGCGCTTGAGGCCGGCGGCCTGAACCTCGACCAGTCCATGCGCCAGTGGGAGATCGGCGAGGCCCTGGCCAAGCGCGCGCAGTCCCTGCTCGGCGAGGTCCGCGCCAAGCTCGACGCCGCCCAGGCCGAACAGGCCACCAGCGCCGACACCGCTGGTACTCAGTCCAACCTGGACTGAGCCGTAAGCGAACAGCCCGGTAGACTGTCCATAGCAGTGCACGTCGCATATGACGTCGGGGTTCCCATTTGAGTTGGGTACCGGAGGATCCAGTTAAGAAGGTCCCGCCCCCGCTGGCGGGGGCTCCCGCGTAGCGGGTGGGGGTGGTCCGGTCCTGTCCCGCCCCGGCTATCCGACCGCGATCGTCGCAAGCAGCGCCGCGTGATCCGACCCGGCGATCGTCTTGACCTCCAGCTGGCCGGCGGTGATGCCCCGGTCCAGCACGATATGGTCGATGCCGGCGAATCGCGGCAACGGCGTCTTGTCGGCCGGCCACGTGAACGCGAATCCGTGGCCCGACTGCAGCGCCGCATCGGAGAACCGGTCGCCGAGAACATCGCGGAACGGCGCGTGATCGGTCGTCGCGTTGAAATCGCCCATGAACACATACCGCGTGTCCGTGTGCGATTTCATCATCGCCAGCTCATCCAACGACCGCTTCCACTGCGACCATCGGCCCGGCCCGGGCGAGGTCGTATGCACCGACACGAATCGGATCGGCGCATCACCGAACGCGATCGTGCCTCCCGGCATGAACGACGCGGTCGAACGCACATCGTCGTCGGCCGGGTCGGACAGCGGGGCGGCCGACCACAGGCCGTTGCCATACACCCCGTCCGACGTGGAGACCTGCGCATACGGCAAATAGTCCTTGATGCCGGCGGCATCCAGCGCCTGCACGAACTCGTCGGTGGTCTCCTGCAGCGCCAGCACCTCGACCCGCTGATCACGCACCAGCTCGACGATCGCCTCGGGATCGGCCTGCCCCTTGTACACATTGAAGGTCATGACCCGGGCATAGGCGTCGCCGGTGTTCGCCGAAGCGCCCGACACCGCGGCGACCGCCTCGGCCGGCAGCGACGAAGACGCTTGGAAGAAGGGGTACTGCCACCACACCTGCGCGCCGAGACATCCGATGGCGATCAGAGCCGTGAGCCATCGACGGCTGATCAAAGCGAGCACCAGCGCCAAGGCGGCCGTCACAGCGAACCACGGCGTGGCCGCGACCAGCACCGGCACATACGGCAGCGCCTGCAGATCGGACGTCAGCGAGCGCGCGATCACGCCGATCAGGGACGCCACTGCCAGCACGATGGACAGCAACCCCGCGATGATGTGCCGGTGACGCCGTGGCGCCGGCACTGGCTTTACCTTCGCCGCCGTTCGAGTCTTCGCCATAGGTCAGCTTCCTCCCGTGTGTCGCCGTAATGCACCCAACCCCGGAGCCGTGGATGCGGCCGGACCGGCATGGCACCGCGCCCCGCCCGCGCCCAACCGGCGAGCCCCGGAAGACGTTCTCACACGTTAGCGCACATTGCACGGCATCATGATCATCCCCGGGTATCATTCCGGGATGCACACAACTGCCGTCGGCGACGGATTGCGGCCGTTCGCATGGCGGCACGCATGCGTCCGACGCCCCGGCATGCCGCAATGCACACGCAAACGGGGTGCGGTCGCGCCTACGTGTGTACAATAGAGGATTGCTGCCCTGGTAGCTCAGTGGATAGAGCACCGCTCTCCTAAAGCGGGTGTCGTCGGTTCGAATCCGATCTGGGGCACGAATGAGGGTGCGGCCCGTTGCAATCGCAGCGGGTCGCATCCTCTGCCACAAGCATGGTGATATGCAACGCGGCTATACGTCAAAACGGCAATATGCCATGCAATCCAACTCATTGATCGGTTTGAGCCCGCATGCGACATAGAAGGCGCGCAATTCGGACGTGCCGTCAGCGATCAGTACCTTCTGACGCACCGAAGGGTATCGGTCAAACACCTCGGTCAGCAATCGCAGCCCGAGACCACGACGCTGATAATCACGCAGCAGCAGGATATCCTGCACGTACAGGATCGTCTCACCATCGCCGACGACACGCGCCAAGCCAACCAAGGTATCGCCGTCCCACACGCTTATCACGCCGAGCGAGCCGTCAAGGGCGCGCATCAGCTTACCGGGATCGTTCGTATAGTTCGTCCATCCCGCGTCCTCATACAGCCGCAGCACCTGTGCGCTTGGCAAATCGGCATGCCCCTTGAATACAATTCCGGCCATATCCGGGCCCCTTTGCCGAAGTGTTTCTGCATCCGATGATATCAAGGACCACACCCAGCAACATCTTCATACGCCCCGGAATCGAGAACTGCCGTCCTATTACACGGAATACCTTTGCTATGGTGTTGGCAGCACACGTTCCGGCCGAACACGGCCGGAACCCACCTACGCGCAGACGCACTGACGCAAAGGAGCGACCATGGACGAACATGCAGCCGCACGACCGGCGAACCCGCTGATCGGCATCACCCCGCTGGTGGATATCGAACGGGAGAGCTACTGGATGCTGCCCGGCTACATGCAGGCCGTCTCGGCGGCCGGGGGCACGCCGGTCATGCTGCCGCTGACCGATGACGCCGGTACGCTGGAGCAGCTGACCGATCTGTGCGATGGGATGCTGTTCTCCGGCGGCCATGACGTGTCGCCGGCGCTGTACGGCGCCCGCCCGATACCGCAATGCGGCACGGTCAGTCCCGAGCGCGACGCGATGGAATCGAAGCTGCTGCAGCTGGCGCTGGAGCGCGACAAACCGGTGCTCGGCGTGTGCCGAGGCCTCCAGTTCATGAACGCGGCGCTTGGCGGCACGCTGTATCAGGACCTGCCAACCGAACGTCCCGGCGCCATCGACCATGACATGCAGCCGCCGTACGACCGGCCCCAGCACCGGGTGTCCGTCATCGACGGCACTCCCCTGCATGCCTTGCTCGGCGCGGATTCGCCGGGCGTCAACAGCCGCCATCATCAGGCGATCAACCGGCTGGCCAGCGCGCTGCAGCCGATGGCGATCAGCGAGGATGGTCTGATCGAAGCCGCATGGATGCCGGGCAAGCGTTTCGTCTGGGGCGTCCAGTGGCATCCCGAGCACGCGTGGCGCACCGACGCCCCATGCCGGGCGATCGTGGGAGCCCTGATCCGCGCGTCCCGGCACTGACCGGCGGAAGCGCCTCACCCATGGCGCAACGCCCGCCCCACCCATCGCCGCCTGTCGCCACGGTGCCGCGTGAAACGGACTCGATGCCGGATGCCTCATCACACGTCCATCCAATATCCTGTGCCATTGATGCGCTGATTATGTCTGGCTCCCCTCTTGGAGGGGAGCCAGAATTGCCAAACGAATTAACGACGCGGGATACTCACTGCCGGACACATGATCCCGACCGAAGGCCGAATGCGCTAGTGTTGCTTGCAAGGTAACGACGGATCATCGGTGCCACCCGTCGGCAGGAACGGGTGGCACCGATGGCCCGACAACATCCGGCACGATCCGAAGCGATCCGAACGAGCCGGGAAAGAAGGCCGACGATGACTGTCTCGCACTGCGGTTCCGTATCCGCGCTCTCGCTGGGTCTGCCGGCGTCCACGGCGATCCCCGAGCAGAAGGGTCCGCTGCCCAAGGCGCTGTTCGTGGCCAAGGCGCCGGTGTCGGCCAAGCTCAAGCAACGTCTGGTCAACGACATCGCCTCGATCACGATGCTGGCGCTGGCCCGCCCCGCGAACACCGGATTGGAGGCCGGCACGCGCGTGCCCGAAGTGCTGGTCATCGGGCTGCGGCTGACGCCGAAGGCCACCGATGTGCCGGTCGAAGTGATCGATCTGATCGCCGGTCAGCGCAAGTCGGGCATCGTGTTCGTCTGCGTGCGCGAGACGCCGTTCGAGGGCAGCACGCGGGAGGAATGCGCCTTTGCGGTACGGCGGGCGCTGCCCGGGCGCGCCGGTCATACGCCGGTGCATCAGGTGTATGCGAGCGCATGGCGGCCGGCGGGAGAGGCGCAATTGGAGTTGTCCGGAGCCTCGATCGACGACCTGTGGGCGTCCATGTGCTCGCAGACGATCCTGGGCACCACCGATCACGCCGATCTCGACGCGCGGCTGATTCGCCATGGGCAGATCGCCCGATTGCAGGCGGAGGTCGACAAGCTCACCCGCGACCATCAGCGCGCGAAGAATCCCGCGCAGCGCAACGAGATCTACGCCAAGCTGCACAAGGCGAAGACGCAGCTGGCCGCATTGCGCGCCGAGTGACCGGGTCCGGCTCGTGGCGCCCGGCGATCGTTGCGGGGCGGCCGCCGCGGAAACGTCCATCCCGTGACAATCGTCACACCACATCCATGGAATCCTCTACCCGCATAAGCATCCGTCTGACTAGGATAGATAGATATGAGTGATTCCATAACACCCGTCTCCGGCTCGGGCGGTCCTGTCGCGCCGGAACACTGGACCAATCCGCTGCGCGATCCGCGCGATCTGCGCCTGCCGCGCATCGCGGGGCCGTGCAGCATCGTGATCTTCGGCGTGACCGGCGATCTGTCGCGCAAGAAACTGCTTCCCGCCATCTACGATCTGGCCAACCGCGGCCTGCTGCCGCCGAGCTTCGGGCTGACCGGCTTCGCCCGCCGCGACTGGACCGAGGATCATTTCAAGGATTTCGTGCGCGAGAACGTCATCGCGCACTGCCGCACGCCGTTCAAGGAATCGACGTGGACGCAGCTGGCCGCCGGCATCCGCTTCGTGCAGGGCACCTTCGACGATCCGAAGGCCTTCGAGCGCCTGTCGAACACCGTGGCCGAGCTGGACCGCGACCGTGGCACGCGCGGCAACCACGCGTTCTACATGTCGGTGCCGCCGCGCGCGTTCCCGGTGGTGTCCCGCCAGCTCGCCGACTGCGGTCTGTCCCGCTCCTCCGAAGGCGCGTGGCGCCGCGTGATCATCGAAAAGCCGTTCGGCCATGATCTTCAAAGCGCCAAGGAGCTCGACCGCGTGGTCTCCGAGGTCTTCGACCCCTCGAGCGTGTTCCGCATCGACCATTACCTCGGCAAGGAAACCGTGCAGAACATGCTGGCGCTGCGCTTCGCGAACGCCATGTACGAGCCGATCTGGAACGCCAACTACGTTGACCACGTGCAGATCACCATGGCCGAGGACATCGGCGTGGCCGGCCGAGCCGGGTACTACGACGGCATCGGCGCGGCCCGCGACGTGATCCAGAACCACCTGCTGCAGCTGCTCGCGCTGACCGCCATGGAGGAGCCGGTGTCGTTCGCGGCGTCCGACCTGACCGCGGAAAAGACGAAGATCCTGTCCGCGGTGCGCCTGCCGAGGGATCTGGCCGCGCATACCGCGCGAGGCCAGTACGCCGCCGGCTGGCAGGGATCGCACGAGGTCGTCGGCTATCTGGACGAGAAGGGCATCAACCCGGCGTCCATCACCGAAACGTACGCGGCCATCCGCCTCGACATCGACACCCGGCGCTGGGCCGGCGTGCCGTTCTACCTGCGCTGCGGCAAGCGCTTGGGCAAGCGCGTCACCGAGATCGCGGTCGTGTTCAAGCGCGCGCCGCACCTGCCCTTCGAATCGACCGCCACCCGCGAGCTCGGCAAGAACGCGATCGTGATCCGCGTGCAGCCCGACGAGGGCGTGACCATGCGCTTCGGCGCGAAAGTACCGGGCGGCACCTCGATGGAGGTGCGCGACGTGTCGATGGACTTCAGCTACGGCCGTTCGTTCACCGAATCCTCGCCGGAGGCCTACGAACGCCTGATCCTCGACGTGCTGCTCGGCGATCCGCCGCTGTTCCCGACTACCCGCGAGGTGGAGCTGAGCTGGGAGATCCTCGACCCGATCGAGGAGTTCTGGTCGACGCTCGGCCAGCCGCAGCCGTACCGTTCCGGCACGTGGGGCCCCGAGGAAGCCGACGAGATGCTGGCCCGCGACGGCCGCCAATGGAGGATGCCATGATCATCGATATGCCCAATACCCGCACCCGTGAGATTTCGCGCAAGATCGACGAGCTGCACGAGGAGCGCGGCGAGTCGGCGACCGGCCGCGTGCTCACCCTGCTCATCTCCACGAACGAGGACGAGCTCGAGTACTCCCTGGAACTGGCGAACGCGGCAAGCCGCGAGCACCCCTGCCGCGTGATCGCAATCAGCCCGAGCCGCAAGCCGGTCGATACGCCGGAGAAGGCCGAGCCGGCGGACGACGCCGACGACTTCGAGAACTCGAACCTCGACGCCCAGGTGCGCTTCGGCGCGGACGCCGGCGCGGGCGAGATCATCGTGCTGCATCCCCGCGGCGGGCTGGTGCACCACCCTGATACGCTCGTGATCCCGCTGCTGGTGCCGGATGCGCCGGTCGTGGCCTGGTGGCCGACCGAAGCCCCGGCCAACCCGTCGAAGGATCTGCTCGGCGCGATGGCCCGCAGCCGCATCACCGACGCCCTACGCTCCTCGAACCCGTACCGCACGATGAGCGATCTGCGCCGCAACTGGTCGCCGAAGAACGTGGACATGTCCTGGACACGGCTGACGGTCTGGCGCGCGATGCTGGCGACGATGCTCGATCAGCCACCGTACCTGCCGATCAGCAACGCCCGGGTCACCGGCCCGAAGGACTTCCTGCCGATGGACCTGCTGGCGGCCTGGCTGCGGCTGAAGCTCAACGTGCCGGTCACTGTGGAGGACGTGCCGGGCGCCGAGGCCGTGACCGGCGTGTACCTGACCCGCGCGGATGGGGTGCTGAGCCTGGAGCGGCCCAGCGCCGACGAGGGCATCGCCGTGATCAGCACGCCCGGTCAGTCGCCGCAGACCATCAGCGTGCCGACCCGCACGCTGGAGGAATGCCTGAGCGAGGAACTGCGCCGGCTCGACCCCGATGAGGTCTACGCCGAGGTGATCACCCAGGGCTGGGACCTCATCCATCCCAACGACTGAGCCGCACGCGGCGAGGCGTGACGCCGGCCCATCGAACCGGCCGCCGTCACGTCTCGCCGCGCATACATACGTGCGCACACGCACGACCCGCATACCGCGCCAGCCCGTCCAAGGAGTCATAGTGGCCACCCGATCAACCATCGTCTATCCGAATCCCGAACTGCTCGCGCAGGCCGTGGCCGCGCGCACGCTGCTCACCATCGGCGATCTGCTCGCCGAAGCGGGCCGCATGCGCGTCGATATCGCCGTGACCGGCGGCACCGACGGCAATCGCGTGTTCGCCGAGCTGAAGGCCAGCCCGCTGTCCGCCACGGTCGACTGGTCGCGCGTGCACATCTGGTGGGGCGACGAGCGTTTCGTCGCCGCCGACGACGATGACCGCAACGCCAAGCAGGCGCGCCGGGTGCTGTTCGACGGCATGATCGCCGACGGCACGCTGCCCGCCGAAAACATCCACGAGATGCCGGCCGACAGCCGGTCCGCCGATCGGATCGCGTCCGACTCCCCCGAGCGGACCGACGAGGTGCTGGCCGAAGCCGCGGCGGCATACCAGCGCGAGCTGGTCGCCGCGCTGGGCGACGCCCCGACGCTGGACATCGCCATGTTCGGCATGGGGCCGGACGCGCATTTCGCATCCCTTTTCCCCGGCCTGCCGCAGGTGCTGATCGACGATCCGCATGTGCTGGTCGCCGGCGTGCGCGATTCGCCCAAGCCGCCGCCGCTGCGGCTGACGCTGACCGTGCCGATGATCGCGCGTTCGCGGCACACCTGGGTGTTCACGTCCGAGGCACGCAAGGCCGGGGCGGTGGCGAAGGCCTTCGCCGCGCCTCGCAATCCCCAAGCGCCGAGCTCCTTCGCCGACGGCGGGGAGCTGCTGTGGCTCATCGACGAGGGGGCGGCCGGCGAGCTGCCCGGTATGCGGCGCTGAGCACGGATCGGATCGTCGCCGATGATGCCTCGACGACGGCCGCCATGACCGTATGGAACGCCCCCGGCGGATCGTCCTTCCGCCGGGGGCGTTTTCCGTATGCCCCTATGTTTTCCGCATGTTTCCGCATGTTCCCGGATGGAGCCGTGACGACTATGCCGTCTCGCTGGAATCCGATCCCTTGTAATCGGTGATGCCGGCGCCGGTATTGGGCACCGCCGCGGAATAGATGTTGTCGCCGACGTACGCCACCAACAGCACGATGGCCACGGCGGCCATGATGCGCCGGTTCGCCCGGGCCAGCAGATTGTCCAGCGCCGGGGCCAGCAGATAGACGATGGCCAGACCGCCCAGTCCGAAGGTCAGCAGCCCTTCGGCGCAGATGCGTCCGTTGAGGTTCAGGAAATAGCCGCTGTAGTCCCACCAGCGCTGCCCGTCGTGGGTGACCTCCAGATACCACGAGGAGCAGTATTCGAGTATCCCGCACAGCACCACCGTACCGGCGAACAGCAGCGCCGGCCTGTTGCGCAGCTTGTTGAGCAGGACCAGGATGATGATGCCGCCGGTGCCGTAGATCGGCAGCCACGGGCCGTGCAATGTCCCGCGATTGACGAACATGCCCTCCGTGATCAGCGCGAGCATCACCTCCCACAGCCAGCCGACGATGCAGAAGATGAAGAACATCATCACCAGATTGAGCACCGTGTAGCTGCGCTGCGGGTTGAGGTCCGTGCGCTTGGCCAGTCTGAACTCCATCCTCGCGGGGGCGAGACGGCCCGGATAGGTCAGGCCGCACAGGATGTCCTCGGCCTTGGCCGCATTGTCCAGATCGGCCTCATGCTGCTGCCAGGCATCCACGCCGTCGTTCTGCCGCAGCGTGACGCCGAACCAATCGGACAGCCAGCCGACGAACCCCGTCGGGCGGCCGCTTTCAACGCGCGTCTCTCCATGGTTGCTCCCTCGCATAATGATGCCTGTGCAATAGCTTAGCGGGGAACGGGGCGGCGCGGGGCCTTATCGCGGGATTCATGGAAGGGAATGGGGACACGCGGGGGCGGGACCGGCGGGGGCCGTGCCCCTGTTGCGCCGCTCCCGCTGGCGGGGCCGGCAATGCACGCGATAACGTATATACGGTTCTTGCAGACGCCTTCATCATGCTCCCGCTGGCGGGAGCTGGCAATGCATACGCGACGTATACATGGTTCCGCGGATGTTTGTATCACGCTCCCGCTGGCGGGAGCTGGCTCGCGAAGCGAGACTGAGGGTGGTCAATGCGATATCGTCAGACCACCCTCAGTTGGCTTCGCCGCCGGCCCCCGACAGCGGGGGCAACAAAACATCAGGGGGCTTCCGTTGATAGAAAGCCCCCTGATGATGGGCGGAGTTGCGGGTGTCGTTATGATCTTTACTACGCTTCGAACCCTTTCGGGTTCGCCTTCAGCCCCTGCAACAGCGGACTCGCCTACGGCGAGACCCAATACCACCTCGCGGCTGGCGCCCCTCCGGCCCAAAACTGGCAGTGGTCTCCCACCTCGCGGCTGCCGCCACTCGGCCGAAGACTGGGCACAGCCCACCGGACTGTGCCCTCGTCCGGAGATCGAAGCTACGCTTCGATCTCCGGACGACCCTCTTCAGCCCACAACGTATGGAACGCACCCGGCATGTCCACGCGCTGGTAGGTGTGGGCGCCGAAGTAGTCGCGCTGGCCCTGGATCAGGGCGGCGGGCAGGCGGTCGGAGCGCAGGCCGTCGAAGTACTCGAGCGACGAGGCGAACACCGGGACCGGCACGCCGAAGGAGATGGCGCGGGAGACCACGCGACGCCAGGAGCGCTGGGCGGTTTCGATGGCGTCCTTGAAGTACGGGGCGAACAGCAGCGACACGTTGGCCTCGCCGCTTTCGAACGCGTCGGAGATGCGGTTGAGGAACTTCGCGCGGATGATGCAGCCGCCGCGCCAGATGCGCGCCACGGCGGCCAGGTCGATGTCCCAGTCGTACACCTTGGCGGCCTCGGTGATCTCGTTGAAGCCCTGCGCGTACGCGACGATCTTCGAGGCGTACAGCGCCTCGCGGATGTCGTTGATGAACGCGACCTTGTCCTCCTCGGCCATCGGCACCACGCCGGAGGGGCCTTCGAAGTCCTGCTTCTGCGCCTCGGCGCGCAGCTCGGTCTGACCGGACAGACCGCGGGCGAACACGGCCTCGGCGATGCCGGTCACCGGCACGGCCAGATCGAGCGCCGACTGCACGGTCCACGTGCCGGTGCCCTTCATACCGGCGTGGTCGACGATCACGTCGACGAGCGGCTTGCCGGTCTTCTTGTCGACCTGGTGCAGCACTTCGGCGGTGATCTCGATGAGGTAGGATTCCAGCTCGGTCTTGTTCCACTCCTCGAACACGTCGCCGATCTCGGCCGGCGTCATGCCGAGCGCGCGGCGCATCAGATCGTAGCTCTCGGAGATGAGCTGCATGTCGGAGTATTCGATGCCGTTGTGCACCATCTTGACGAAGTGGCCGGCGCCGTTCTCGCCGATGTGGGTCACGCACGGCTCGCCCTCAGCCTTCGCCGCGATCGACTCGAAGATCGGCTTGAGCGTCTTCCACGATTCCTCGGTGCCGCCGGGCATCATGGACGGCCCGAGCAGCGCGCCTTCCTCGCCGCCGGACACGCCGCAGCCCACGAAGTGCAGGCCGCGGGCGGAAATCGCCTTTTCACGGCGGATCGTGTCGGGGAAATGCGCGTTGCCAGCATCCACGATGATGTCGCCCGGCTCCATGAGATCGGCGAGCGCGTCGATCATCGCGTCGGTCGGAGCGCCGGCCTTGACCATGATGATCGCGGTGCGCGGCTTGGCGAGCGAGTCGACGAACTCCTCCATCGTCTTCGCCGGGAAGAACTGGCCTTCGTCGCCGTGCTCGGCGATGAGCTTCTCGGTGCGGGAGTAGTGCCGGTTGAACACCGCCACCTTGTTGCCATGACGCGCGAGATTGCGTGCGAGGCTGGCCCCCATGGCAGCCAGACCGACGACTCCGACATTTGCTTCAGCGGACATGCTGGATCCTTCCGAAAAGTAATACTTTTACCGTGTCAAGTGTATTACGCGGCCATCCCATGCGCCCGGCTTTGTCCACCGCGAACGAACAAGGCTTCCCCGCACCGGAGCCGGCCCGCGTCACAGGCCGGCGACGAAGCGGCCGAGCCGTTCCAGACCCTCGGCGAGCGCCTCGCGGGAGGCCGCGTACGACAGCCGCACATGCGTGTCGGCGGTGGCCGGCCCGAAGTCGCGGCCGGGCGTCAGCGCCACATGTGCCTCGTTCAGCGCGCGCTCGCAGAAGGTCCACGCGTCCAATCCGGTCGACGCGATGGTGAAATACGCGTAGAACGCGCCGTTCGGCTCCACCTCGAGCGGCAGGCCGATGCGCTTGAGCCCGTCGACCACGATGCGCCGGCGCGCGAGCAGCTCCTGCCGGCGCTCCTCGCACACGGCGAGGCTTTCCGGCGTGAAGCAGGCCACGGCCGCGTGCTGGGTCGGCGTGTGCGCGCACAGATAGAAGTTGGTGGCCAGGTCGTCGACCGCCTCGATCGTGTATTCGGGCACGATCGCCCAGCCAAGGCGCCAGCCGGTCATGCCGAAGAACTTGGAGAAGCTGTTGCAGATGATCGCGTCCGGGTCGGCGTACAGCGCGGACCTGACCTCGCTGCCGTCGGCCTCGCGGTCGGCCAGGTCGAGGTAGGTCTCGTCGACGATGCGCCATGCGCCGCGGCTGCGCGCCAGATCGCACACGCCCTTGAGCACGGCGAAGTCGATGGTGGTGCCGGTCGGGTTGGACGGCGAGGTGATCATCACCGCCTTGGTGCGCTCCGTCCACGCCTTGTCGACCAGTTCCGGCGTCAGGTGGAACCGCGTCGCAGCGCTGGTCGGCACGTCCACGACCGTGCCCTCGAAGGAGCGCACCAGTTCGCGGTTGCACGGATAGGACGGGTCGGCGAGGATCACCTCGTCGCCCGGGTCGACGGTCAGCGCGGTGGCCAGCAGCAGCGCGGCCGAGCCGCCGGCCGTGATGACGATGCGCTTGGGATCGACGTCGAGGCCGTGGCGGGTGCGGTAGAAGTCGGAGATCGCCTCGCGCAGCTCGGGCAGGCCGAGCGCGGCGGTGTACGGCAGCGCGCGTCCGTCATACTGTTCGCGCATCGCCTCGCGCACGGCGGGGGGCGCGCCGAAATCCGGCTCCCCCAAGCTCAGCTTGACCACGTCGATTCCCTCGGCGATCATCCGATCGGCCTTCTCGCCGAACACCATCGCACGGAACGGCTGCGCCTCGCGCGCGCGGCGGGCCATCGCCGGCCGCATCTGCTCGTCCATCATCACTCGATCACTCTTCCTTGTCGTTGAGACCCTGTCGTTGAGCGACATCGTTTGGTTCCGCTGCCGATTCTAGTGCGCCGCGCGCATCGCCGCCGCCGACGATCTCGTCATACAGGCGCGCCAGCCGCTCATCGCGCGTCGCCTTGCCCAATTCGCATTCCCAGACGACGATGACGTGCCAGCCGGCGGACTCGAGTTCGGTGTGCTGGCGAAGATCGCGCTCGTGGTTGCGCATCAGCTTCGCGCTCCAGAACTCCACATTGGATTTGGGCATCGCGTGCTTGGCGCAGCCCTCGTGCATATGCCAGAAGCATCCGTTGACGAACACGATCGCGTGCCATTTCGGCAGCACCACGTCCGGATGCCCCGGATACCGCCGGTCGTTCTTGCGGAACCGCAGTCCGCGCGCGAACAGGTACCGGCGCACCAGCACCTCGATCTTCGTGTCCTTCGCGCGGATGTGCGACATCGTATAGCTGCGCGTGCCCCGCGCATACTTTTCCGGCTGACTTCCGCGCCCACGTACGGCCATGATGCTCCTTACCGGCCCTCCCGCCCCGCCCGGCGGGCCGCGACGGCCAGCGACGAACGGAACCCTGCGGGCCGATCACCAGCAACGATTATAGGGGACGGCATCGGGGAACGGCAGCGGATGGAACGGCAATGGATCGCCGGTATCCCGACCGGCCGGGCCCGCGCCACCGTCCGCGCCACCGTCTGTTCCCGTCCTCGGCGCCGGCCGGGCCGCCCTCTCGCCCGCGTTTCCGGATGCCGGGATCCGCCCGCTCCGTGTTCCCCACCAGCCTCCGTTCGGCTACCATGGAAACGGCATCGTGCCCCGTTCGGGCACGGCGGTATCACGGCGCAATAGCGGCGCATTCAAGGAGGAACGATGAGCAGACTCAACGGCAGGCGGGCCGAGGCGGAAGCGCAGGGGCTGAAGGTCAACGTGGCGATTCTCGGCGCGGGCGGGATCGCGCGTTCGATGGCCACGACGCTGACCGCGATGGCGGCGGATCCCCGCTATGGCGGTCTGGTCGCGCCCTACGCGGTGGCCGCGCGCGACGGCGGCCGCGCCGCGGCGTTCGCCGAGCGGTACGGCTTCCCGGTCTCGTACGGCTCCTACGAGGAGCTGCTCGCGGATCCCGACGTGGATCTGGTGTACATCGCGACGCCGCACGCGCTGCACGCCGAGCAGGGCATCGCCTGCCTGAATGCCGGCAAGAACATTCTGGTCGAGAAGTCATTCACCGCCAACGCCAGGCAGGCCAAGGAGCTGCTGGCCGCGGCCGAGGCGAGCGGACTGCTGTGCACGGAGGCGATCTGGACGCGCTACATGCCCTCACGCGGCATCATCGACGGCATCGTGGCCTCCGGCGTCATCGGCGAGGTGCGGTCGATCGCGGCGAATCTGTGCTATCCGGTGAGCGCCAAGGCCCGCATGTCCGATCCGGCGATGGCCGGCGGCGCGCTGCTGGATGTCGGCGTGTACCCGCTGAATTTCATCGACATGGTGATGGGCGGGCACGGGGAGGTGCCGATCGACCGCCTGACAACTGCAATGACGCCGTACGGGACCGGCGTCGACGCGCAGAACTCCACCACCCTGTTCTACGGCAACGGCGTGATGGCGGTCTCCTCGTCGTCGATGATCGCGTCCTCCGACCGCTGCGGCTCCATCTGGGGCGACAAAGGGTACGTGGTGTGCCAGAACATCAACAACGTCGAGGCGATCGACGTGTACGGCACCGACCATCAGGTGGCGGCGCACTACGACGTGCCCGAACAGCTGACCGGCTACGAATATCAGGTGGCCTCCGCCGCGAACGCGATTCTGGACGGTCGTACCGAATGCGCCGAAATGCCGCATGCGGACACCCTGCGCATCATGGAGCTCATGGACGCGCTGCGCGCCGAATGGGGCCTGCGCTACCCGTTCGAGTAGGACGTTCGGTTGGTCTGCATCCGGCGACCCGTGGCGCAGACTCCCGGTGGCCTGTTTCGCACATGGCTGAGTGGTGGCTGGTCCTCCCGCTGGCGGGAGGTGGCGCGTACGCCGGAGGGTGGTCGGATGCTCGATGCCGCGGTGTTGCCGGCCACCCCAGTCGGCTTCGCCGGCAGCCCAAACCAGCGGGGGCGTAGGCCACTTCATTGTTTGCGGTGCGGCCGCTAATATCCCCAGTGGCTGGAGTGCCGCTCCTCGGCGGCGTTAAAGCGCAGCACCGGCCAGTTGGGCGGGTTGGCGACGAAATCGTCGATGAGTTCCATCTGCGGCTGACTGATGCCGATCTCCCCACTGGGGCCGATGCCCAGCACCGGCGCTTGGGGAGCGGCGGCCTTGAGGTCGTCCGCGGCCTCCTGGGTGACCTCCTCGTCGTCGATCCACACGATCGGCCGCCCGAGCTTCAGATGACTGAGCACCGCGCGGCGTTTGCCGGTCAGGATGCCGTTGCGGGTCACCGGGTCGTACCATTCCACGGTCTTCCAATCCACGCCGAGCAGGTAGTTCAGCTCCTCCGTATACGGCTGCCATGTGCTCAGCCACCATATGTCGGCGTCCAGCGCGTCCAGACGGCGCACCAGCGTGCTCGACCAGTGGATCCGCCACCGGCTGGCGCCCGGGGGGGCGCCGCCGCCGGCGTAAGCCATTCC
>OAXB01000247.1_pt1 | contig 19074 bp, 14 predicted proteins | sample 1501541 | NCBI WGS metagenome assembly OAXB01 (sample SAMEA2580302, study PRJEB22360) | human gut metagenome | biome: human gut; feature: human-associated habitat; material: faeces | place: Denmark | collected 2008/2010
ACTGGTCGTCAGTCGTTCGTGTCCTTGGCCGCGGCGACCGCGGCCTTGTGGCGGTGCATCGGCGTGGCGATGATGAGGTAGGACACCCAGATGGCCAGCGCCCAGAACGGGATGCCCATCAGCAGCCGGGTTACACCGAGCGCGGCCACATGATTGGTCAGATAGAGCGGCACCTGCACAATAAGACGCAGCAGGAACAGGCCGACCCACAGACCGGTGACGATCATGTAGGCGCGCTTCAAAGCCTTGTCATCCATCCAATCACGGAACCACGCTTTGAAATGCTCAGTGGGCAGACTGCGGATGAACTCGACGACCAAGCCGAGACCGGGCACTCGCGCAATCAGTGAGATGGCGAGCAACGCGGCATAACCCGCATTGGTGATAAAGCCGAAAATGTAATAGTTGCGGGCTTCGTGGGTTTGCCATGCCCAGATCAGGCAGATGCCGACCGCTATCAAGCCGGAAACCGCACCCATCACCGACTGGCGTTGAATCAGTCGCACGATCACCTGCAATACCGCCAGTACCGCCGAAACCGCGATGGTGAGGTTCAGGTTGCTCGTGGCTACGAACAGTACGACGAATACCACGCCGGGCAGCATGGATTCGATGACGCCGCGAGGGCCGCCAATGGCATCGATGACGGAGAAATCCTCGCCATCATCGCCGGCGTCGGCCAGCGCGGATAGGCCAGTGCGTTTGTTGTCTGCCAAGTCTTTTCCTCTTTTGCGTGGGCATCCCCCGCTCCCGCTGGCGGGAGCTGTCAGCGAAGCTGACCGAGGGTGGTCACCATCTCGGCTGGACCACCCTCAGTCTCACTCCGTTCGACAGCTCAGCCAGCGGGCGCACGACATGGAATCAGCGGACTTCGGAGAACATCGGGCCGCGGGAGAGCGTGGTCTTCACCTCGGTCTGCTGGTCGGAGTCGAACGGGCCGGTCGGCTTGTCCGGGATGTCCTTGAGGTGCTCCTTGCCTTCCGCTTCGGCCGCGGCCTTGGCGGCCTTGCGCTCGGCGGGGGCGACGGGCGGGTGCATCGGGATGAGGTCGCGAGGGGCCAGCGGCTCCTCGCCGCGCTCCACGACGATGTCGGCGAAGAACTTGTTCAGCGCCACGGTCTCCTGGTCGGCGGCGTCGGTCGCGGCCTTGCCGGAGAAGATGCCGCGCAGCATCCAGCGCGGGCCGTCCACGCCGACGATGCGGGTGTTCACGGTCTTGCCGCCCTTGATGCTGACCGGCAGCTTCACCTCGGTGCCGAACACGCCGGACTCCTCCCTGGCGTTGGCGTTCGCCTTGAGCAGGTCGGCGCGCACGTCGTCCCACAGGCCAAGGGTCTTCGGCGCGGCGAACGCCTCGATCTCCAGGCTCGACGATCCGTAGGTGATCGTGGTGCCGAGCACCTGCTGCGTGGCGCGGCTGGCCTTGACGCGCAGCTGGATGCCCATCAGGAACGGCAGGTAGTAGGCGCCGAGATCGAGATAGTCGTCATAGTCGGGCACGTCCTCGTCGTTGACGTCCCACGGGCCGTACTCCTCGCCGCGCCCCTCGTACGCGGCGACGGCCTCGGTCGGGTAGGCGGGCTCGGCGGAGGCTTCGGCGCCCTCGGCCGCGGTCTCGGCGGTCTGATCAGCGACGTCCTCGTCCCGATGCTTCTTCTTGCCGAATCCAAACAGTCCCATGATGTTTCCTCGTTTCGTATGCGGTTGCAACCTCGACTAGCGTAGCACCCCGCCTTGTAATTGACTGGTAACCGGCCCGCGCGGAACGGCCGTGGCGGCGCTCACACGTCGTAGGTGACGGTGAGCGGGGCGTGGTCGGACCAGCGGGCGTCGTAGGTCGGGGCCTTGTCGATGACGAAGCCGCGCGCGGTCTCGGCGAGCTCCGGGGTGGCGAACTGGTAGTCGAGCCGCCAGCCGACGTTGTTGTCGAAGGCGCGTCCGCGCTGGCTCCACCAGGTGTAGGGCCCCTGGATGTCGCCGGCGAGCATGCGCGTCACGTCGACGAACTCGTACTCCCCCAGCCACCGGTCGACGTAGGCGCGCTCGGCCGGCAGGAATCCGGAATGCTTGACGTTGGCCTTGGCGTTCTTGATGTCGAGCGGCGTGTGCGCGATATTGAAGTCGCCGCACAGCACGGCCTGGTCGCCGCCGGCGGCCGCCCGGTCGCGCAGCTCGCCGAGGCGCGACAGCATCGCGTCGAGGAAACGGTATTTCTGCGCCATCTTCGTCTCGTCGTCGGCGTCGCCGGAGTGCACGTACACGCACGCGACGGTGATCCGGTAGCCCTGCGGCGTGGTCACGTCGGTTTCGATCCACCGCCCGGAGTCCACGTCGTCGTCGAGTCCGGGAAGGCCGTAGCGCCGCTCGGCGACGGGCAGGTCGGACAGCAGGGCGACCCCGGCGCGGCCCTTGATGCGGCACACCTCGTTCGCCGCATGCAGCCCGTCCCGATCCGCGACGCGGCCGGCGGAGACGTAGGCGCCGGCCAGCGCGTCGATGATCGGGTCGAGTTCCGCCTGCGGCGCGCGGACCTCCTGCATGCACCAGACATCGGGAGCATTGGCTTCGGCCCACGCTTCGATCCCCTTGCGCCTGGCCGCGCGGATGCCGTTGACGTTGGACGTGGTGATGGTGATGGTCATGGCTCCATCCTACACAGGGCGCGCGGACCGCCCGGATACGACGTTGGGCCCCTTCCGGGAGGGAAGGGGCCCAACGGGACAGATGACGACCGCGCGGATGCACGGCCTATACCGCGGGATCAGTCGAGACCGAGCTGAAGCTTGCCGCCGGGGATCGCGTCGAGCAGATCCTGGGTGTACTTCATCTTCGGGTGGTCGAACACCTCATCGGTGGTGGCGTGCTCGACCAGCTTGCCATGCTGCATCACCACGACCTCGTCGGCGATCTGGCGCACGACTGCCAGATCGTGGGTGATGAACAGGTAGCTCAGGCCCTTTTCGGCCTGCAGGTCGTTGAGCAGACGCAGCACCTGGTCCTGCACGAGCACGTCGAGCGCGGACACGGCCTCGTCGCACACGATCACATCCGGGTTCAGGGCCATGGCTCGCGCGATGGCGATGCGCTGGCGCTGGCCGCCGGACAGCTCGTTCGGGTAGCGGCTCATCACGGACTCGGGCATCTCGACCATGTCGAGCAGCTCGCGCACGCGCTTCTCGCGGCTCTTCGCGTCGCCGATCTTATGGATGCGCAGCGGCTCCTCGATCGAGCGGAAGATCGAGTACATCGGGTCAAGCGAGCCGTAGGGGTTCTGGAACACCGGCTGCACGTGGCGGCGGAAGTCCAGCAGCTCCTTGCCCTTGAAGCCGGAGATGTCCTTGCCCTCGTAGGTCACGGTGCCGTCCGTGGGCTCGAGGAGCTTCAGGACCATGTTCGCCACGGTGGACTTGCCCGAGCCGGACTCGCCCACGATGGCGGTGGTGGTGCCGCGCTTGACCGAGAACGACACATCGTCGACGGCCTTGAACATCTCCTTCTTGCGCGGCAGCTTGAACTCCTTGGTCAGGTGGTCCACGACGATGATGTTCTCGCTCTTCTCGATCGCGGCCTCGCCCTTGACGTGGTGCTCCATGAGCGCCGTCGCGTCCTCGCCATGCTCCTTGGCGGAGATGATGCGCTGGGAGGCCAGCGAGGGGGCCGCGGACACGAGCCGCTTGGTGTAGGGGTGCTGCGGGTGCTGGAGCACCTCGAGCGACGGGCCGGATTCGACGACCTGACCCTTGTACATCACGACGATGTGCTGGGCGCGCTCGGCGGCCAGGCCCAGATCGTGGGTGATGAACAGCACGGCGGTGCCCAGCGAGTCGGTGAGCATGTGCAGGTGGTCGAGGATCTTCTTCTGCACAGTCACGTCGAGCGCGGAGGTCGGCTCGTCGGCGATGAGCAGGTCGGGGCGGCAGGCCAGGCCGATGGCGATCAGCGCGCGCTGGCGCATGCCGCCGGAGAACTCGTGCGGGAACTGGCGGGCGCGGGTCGCCGCGTCGGGCAGGCCGGCCTCGGACAGCAGGCCCGCGATGCGGTCATCCAGCGTGGAGCCGGTGACGTGCTTCTTGGCGATCTCCCAGGCCTTGTCGTCGTTCACGCCGGCCTTGATGAGGTCGTCGGCGACGCGCCAGCGGGTCTCGGAACCGGGGACCCACTCGTCCTTGAAGCGTTCCATGGCCTTGTCGGCCTTCTCGCCGCTCACGCCGGCCCCGGCGAGGGCGGCCTTGGCGGCGTCGAGCAGCGCCGGCAGCTCGGCCGAGCCGATGAAGGTCTCGTCCTCGTTGCCTTTGACGGCGACCTCGTCGCCGGCCAGCGCCTTGGCGAGGGCGGAGCGCTTCTCGTGGGCGACGTCCATGCCGTTGGCCTTGAGCGCCTCCTTGACCTGCGTGCCGATGCGGTACACCGGGTTCAGGTTGCTCATCGGGTCCTGCGGTACAAGGCCCATCTTGGTGCCGCGCAGCTTGTCGTACTCCTTGGGCTTGAGGCCGGCGATCTCCTGGCCGTCGAGCTTGATGGAGCCGGAGACCACATGGCCGGTGCCGGGCAGCAGGCCGAGCACGGCCATGGCGGAGGTGGACTTGCCCGAACCGGACTCGCCCACGATGGCCACCCACTGGCCCGGGTAGACGCTGAAGGAGGCGTCGCGCACGGCGTGCACGGCGCGCTTGTCGTCGGTGGTGAAGTCGATGGCGAGGTTCTTCACCTCGAGCAGCGGACCGTTGGCCTTCTGCATCTCGACGAGCTTCTCGTTGGTATTCATGTTCTTAGTCATGTCACTCATCCTTCAGGTCAGGCCGTGCGGCTCTTCGGATCAAGCGCGTCCTTGACGGCGTCGCCCATCATGATGAAGCTCAGCACGGTCAGGGCCAGTGCCACGGACGGGTAGAACAGCACCATCGGGTTGGTCATCAGGTTGGTCTGTGCCTGGGAGATGTCGCCGCCCCAGCTCACGGTGGTCGTCGGCAGGCCGATGCCGAGGAAGCTCAGCGTGGCCTCGGACACGATGTAGGAGCCGAGCGACGTGGTGCCGATCACGATGATCGGGGCCATCGCGTTGGGGATGATGTGGCGGAACAGGTTGCGCATCGGCGTGGAGCCGAGGGCCGTCGACGCCGTGTTGAACTCGAGGTTCTTGGCCTCCATGACCGAGCCTCGGGCGATACGCGCGGTGGAGACCCAGCCGAACAGGGCCAGCACGAGCACGACCTTCCAGATGGAGCTATTGGTGCGGAACATCTGCAGCACGACGATGGCGCCGAGCAGGAACGGGATCGCGTAGAAGATATCGATCAGTCGGCTCAGCAGCGCGTCGACCCAGCCGCCGAAGAAGCCGGCGACCGCGCCGATCAGCGTGCCGACGCACACCACGATCAAAGTGCTCAGGATGCCGACGGACAGCGAGGTGCGCGTGCCGTACACGGTGCGCGCGAACACGTCGCAGCCCTGGAAGTCGTAGCCGAACGGATGGCCGGCCTCCGGGTCGCCCAGGGAGTTGTCGAGGTTGCAGTAGTTCGGGTCGATCTTGGTGAACAGGCCCGGGAAGAGCGCCACGATCAGGATGAAGATGATCATGATGCCCGAGATGATGAACAGCGGGTTCTTGCGCAGCGTGCGCCACGCGTCGGCCCACATGCTCGTGGCCGGGGCGGATTCGTCGACCTTGTCGACGTCCTGCAGCGGGGTCTCGTCGATCGGGGCGACGTAGCGCTCCTGTCCGGGCAGCACCTCGTCGGAGGGGAATGTGGTCTTTTCGTCAGTCATTGGATTCCACCCTCCCTATCAGGCGTAACGGATACGCGGGTCAAGCGCCGCGTACAGCAGGTCGACGATCAGGTTGCAGATCACGAAGATGAGCAGCAGCAGGGTGACGATGGACACCACAAGGTTGCCCTCGCCCTTGAGGATGCTCTGGTACGTGAGGAAGCCGACGCCGTGGATGTTGAAGATCTGCTCGGAGATCATCGCGCCGCCCATCAGGGCGCCCAGGTCCTGGCCGAGGTAGGTGACGACGGGGATCAGCGAGTTGCGCAGCACGTGGCGCAGCATCACGGAGCCGTTGCTCATGCCCTTGGCGCGCGCGGTGCGCACGTAGTCCTCGGCGATGTTCGAGGAGATCTCGGAACGGGACAGGCGGATGATGTACGCCATCGATCCGGAGCCGAGCACCATGGCCGGGAACAGCAGATCGTAGAAGCCGGGGTCGGAGCCGGCGGTCACCGGGATGATGCTCCACTGCACGCCGAGGAAATACTGGCCGGCGAAACCGGTGACGAAGGTCGGCACGGAGATGAGCAGCAGGGATACGATCAGGATGACCGTGTCGTACCACTTGCCCTTCTTCAGACCGGAGATGACTCCGAAGATGACGCCGAAGATGGCCTCGAAGCAGAACGCCATGATGCCGAGGCGGATGGTCACCGGGAACGCGCGGGCGATTTCGCTGATGACCGGCTGCCCGGCGAAGGTGTTGCCGAAGTTCAGCGTGAACGCGTTCTTCAGGAACAGCAGGTACTGGACGATGAATGGCTTGTCGAGGTTGTATTCGGCGCGGATCTGGGCGGCGACGGCTTCGTTGACCGGCTTGTCACCGAACATCGCCTTGACCGGATCGCCCGGCAGCGCGAAGACGAGTGCATAGACCAGCAGTGTCGCACCGAGAACCACGGGAATCATCTGCAGAATACGTCGCAGAAGATATTTGCCCATCGGTTTCTCCTTATTCTTATGGACCGGCCGCATCAAAAATAAGGCGCGCCATGGGCGCGCAACATGCTGTCCGATCGCTAAGTACCCCGTAAGTCTACCCCATAGGTCGGTCGTAATGTTTCGTGATGATGACGTGAAGATGACAATACGGCGATTTTCCGCGGTTTATCGGGGTCCATCAGGCACCACGATCCGGACGCCAGCGGGGGCCGGCACTCGCCGACGGCACGCACGGGCGCATCGCGCCGCACGGGGATGGCGGCGGAGACGACATGCGGCAGTTCATATCACTGCTTCGTTGAGTGATTCTGGCTCCCTCGCTGAGGGGAGCCAGAATCACCATGTCGCAGACCACTGGCGCAACGCAGACATGACAAAGGCGGGGGACGAATCGTTCGTCCCCCGCCTTTGTCATGTCGTGCCGCCGGCGTGCGGTCACCGGGCCGTCAATCGGCCGTATGCCCGCCCGCCGGAGCTTCGGTCACCGTTACGGTCACCGTTGCGGTCACTTGGACAGCGTCAGGTTCTCGTAGATCGGCACGTTCTGCCAGTTCATCTCGAAGCCCTGGACGTCCAGCGAGGTCACGGCCACGGCGTTGCTGTAGTACAGCGGGATGGCCGGCAGGTCGTTGAGCAGGATCTCCTGCGCCTGCTGGTACAGCTTGTTGGCGTCGTCGGTGGACTGCGCGGCGTAGGCCTTGGTCATCAGGTCGTCGAACTTGGGGTTCTTGTAGTCGCCGTCGTTCGAGCCGTTGCCGTCGGCGGCGGCCGAGTCGTACAGCTGGAACAGGTAGTTCTCAGCCGACGGGTAGTCGGGCTGCCAGCCGGTGCGGAACGCGCCCTTGATCTGGCGCTCGGAAACGGCGTTGCGGAACTCCTGGAAGGTCGGCATCGGGTTGGTGGCCACGTCGATGCCCAGGTTGTTCTTGAGCTGGTTGACGATGGCGTCGTAGATCGGCTTGGCGCCGCCGTCCGCGTTGTACGCGAAGGTCAGCTGGCCGTCGTACTTGGAGATGGCGTCGGCCTTGGCCCACAGTTCCTTGGCCTTGGCGGCGTTGAACTTCAGGTTCTCGACGCCCTTGAGGGAGTCGGAGTAGCCCGGGGTCAGCGGGGAGGTGAAGTCGACGGCCGGGGTGCCGATGCCGTTGAGCACCTTGTCAGTGAGCTGCTCGCGGTTGATGGCCATGGAGATGGCCTGGCGGCGCAGCACGCCTTCCTCGGTGGTCACGTCGAAGTGCTCGAGGTTCGCCGGGATGGTGAAGGTCTGGGAGACGGAGCCGGCCTTGTTGTAGGCCTGGACCTTCTTGTTCGACTCGAAGGTCTTGGTGGCGGAGGCCGGGACCGAGCCCATCACGTTGAGGTTGCCGGACTGCACGTCGGCGTACTGGGCGTCATCCTCGGTGTAGATCTTGAAGGTGATGCCGTCGTTCTTCGGGGTGCGGTTGCCCTTGTAGTCGTCGTTCTTGACGAGCTTGATTTCCTTGTTGTGGTCCCAGGACTCGACCTTGTACGGGCCGTTGCTCACCGGCTTCTCGCCGAACGCCTTGGTGTCCTTGTAGAAGGATTCCGGCAGCGGGGAGAACGCCGAGTAGCCGACCTTGATCGGGAAGGTGGCGTCGGGCTGGTTCATGTCCACAGTGAAGGTGGAGTCGTCGACGACCTTGAGGCCCTCGAGCTGCTCGTCGCCCTTGAGGCTGTCGGCCTTCTGCAGCGCGTCGAAGCCCTTGATGGTCGAGAAGAAGGAGGAGCCCTTCTGCGCGTTCTTCGCGTTGGCCACGTAGCTCCACGCCTTGGTGAAGGATTCGGAGGTCACCGGGGTGCCGTCGGTGAACTTCCAGCCGCTCTTGAGCTTGATGGTGTACTGGGTGGCGTTCTCGTTCGGGGTGATGGACTCGGCGACCTCGTTCTTCGCGTTGCCCTTGTCATCGAAGGACACCAGGCGAGAGAAGACCAGATCGATGACCACGCCGCCGGCGGTCTCGTTGGTGTTGCCCGGAACCAGCGGGTTCTGCGGCTCGGAATCGCCGGCCGTGATGATCATCTTGCCGTCGCTGGCAGCGTTGTTGGAGGCGTTGTTGGACGCGCCGCAGCCGCTCAGCATCATGACGACCGCGGAGGCGGCGGCCACGAGAGCCAAAGCTTGCTTCTTCATGAAGTTCTCCTATTCTGAACTACTGGCCGGGGCGCAGCACCCCGGCATCACGCAAAAGGGGCTGGCCTGCCCGTGTTCACGATCAGACGCCAACCCCTTTGCCGATTGGTTTCTATTGTTACCCGAGTTTTCGACATCGCCTAATCGACCGCCCATGCCGCGAAATGGCTCGGCCGATCGGGCTCCCGGCCCGGGAAGGACCCGTCTTTTGCCTGAAACGCCAAGCAATTCCCAGCGTTCTTTCATTCGACGGCGCTATAGTTGTGTTTTTTTCTCGTTGCGGCGAAAGCACCGATCGTGTTACGCGCATGTTAATTCTCGTGGTCAGGCGCGGGGAAAGGCCTGGGCGTACCGCGACTTGAGCTGCTCGATGGAGACGTGGGTGTACCGCTGCGTGGTTTTCAGCGAGGAGTGGCCCAACATCTCCTGCACTTCGCGCAGGTCGGCTCCCCCGTCGAGCATGTGGGTCGCCGCGCTGTGCCGCAGGGCGTGGGGCCCGATATCGGGCACGCCGGCCTCGCGGGCCCGGGCGTGCACCACCTCGCGCACCACGCGCTGGTCGATCCGCCCGCCGCGTGCGCCGAGGAACAGCGCCCTGCCCGCACGGGCGGGCTGGCCGTTGCCCCCTTGATCGCCGGACGGAGCCCCGTTCCTCCGGCGCCGCGCCGCATCCGCTATGACCGGGCGGCCTTCGGCGATCCAGGTCTCCAGCGCGCGCATCGCGGGCTCCCCGAAGGGCACCACCCGCTGCTTGTTGCCCTTGCCGGTGACTTTCACCGTGCGGTTGTCGGCGTACACGTCATCGAGGTCCAGCCCGACCAGTTCGGCCACGCGCATGCCGGTCGCGTACAGCAGTTCGAGCATGGCCGTGTCGCGCAGCGTGATCGCCGCGGCGGTGTCGTCGCCTCGTGCGCCCTTTGCGGCGCTTTCCGCACGCTTCGGATCGGAGCCGGCCTCATCCGGACGGTCCGATCGGGATCGCCCGGCGGGCCCGCCCGGCGCATCGGACTCCACGTCCATCAGCTGTTCGGCCTGCGCTTCGGTCAGCACGGTCGGCAGGGCGTCGGGGATCTTCGGCGTGAGCAGCACCGCCGCCGGGTCCTCCGGCACGCGGCCGTGTTCGTGGGCCCATGCGAAGAACACACGCACGGCGACCACCTTGCGCGCCATGCTCGAACGGGCGTGCGTGCGCGAGTCGCGGGCCATCCAGCCGCGCAGATCATCGGTGGTGATCGCGCCGATCAAGGGGATTCCTCTCAGGGCGAGCAGGTGCAGGCACTCCTCCACGTCGGACCGGTACGCCTTGATCGTGTTGCCGCTCAGCCCGCGGTTGGCCTTGAGGTACGTGAGGAAGTCGTCGAGTTCCTGTCCGAAATCCATCATCGCTCCCCCATCACGGCCGTTTGGTATTAGCATGATAATACCTGCGAGGCAAAGGAGTCGTCATGGCCATCCCCAATGAGATCCCGGCGCATGCGCGCGTCGTCGTACGCGTGTCGGAAGGCGTCGATCCCGTCGATCATCGTATGAAATACCGCGACTATATCGGTCATGTCACCTCATGGGACGGGTATCGCCTCGAAATGACCCGCGACGCGGCGGCGAACGGATCGCGCCCCGAGCAGCGCGTCAGCATCGACGCCGACACCATCATCACGTTGAAGCCCATACCCGAGCGGCACCGTACGCGCCCCTGAGGCGGAATCCTCCGCGCTCCTTCGTAGCGCCGTGCGACCTCGTGCCGTGGATGCCCTGCGGCCATGCATCCACGGCGAGGCATCCTCTCCACGGCATAGCGGCGCTTCCATGGCGCGGCAATACTCCCACCGCGAGGTAATACTTCCACCACGCGGCAACGGAAAACGGCGGAATACCGCGGATACCACAAAACCACCAACCACGCCGTGGAACACTCACCGCGCGGTGGAACATTTACCGCGCCGTGGGAACACCGCTACGCGGTAAAGACACAACAACACCATGGAAGCATCCCCACATCCATACTTCTGCAGCAAGAAATCCACCGCGCGGAAATGCTTCCAACCTCCACCGAGCATCCACGCCTCCACCACGCAGTAGCTCTTCCACCACGCGGTAAAACACCCACCGCGAAGGAAGGAAAACAGCGGAATAACGCGGATACCAAAAACCACCAACCACGCCGTGGAAGCATTACCGCGTCGTGGAAGCGTCACTGCGCGGTGGAACACTCACCGCGCCGTGGAAGCATTACCGCGCGGTGCCCGCTACGCTACGGCTGAGCGCAGCTGCACGCGTATGGTCGCATGCCCGGCGCGATCCTCGGCAAAAGCCGTGATATGTTCGCCGCGCCTGGCCGACGCGATCAGATCATCCTGCCAGTGCATGGGGTCGATGCGCAGTTCGCGTTCGGCGTAGCGGTTGCTGTCGCCCGAGGCGGCGTTATCGGGCGGCATCGCGCGCTGCGCCATCTTATAGTCGCGGAACGGCTGTCCTTCGGCGAAGAAGCGGGTCAGCGCGGTTCCGTCGCCATCGCGCAGCATGTCCGCGGCGGCATTGAGCCGACCAGCCATCCGGCGCAGCAGATCCTCGACATTCGCCGCATCCTCCTCGACCATGGCGCGCGTGCGGTCCGGATCGGTCAGCGCCACGCGGGTCATATCCCGCCAACTGCCGGCCGCGAGTGCCGCGGCGATGTTGCGGTCCGGATCGTCGGTCAGCTCATTGATCATCGCCGTGGCCACGACATGCGGCATGTGCGAGATCAGCGCGGCGGCCCGGTCATGCGTACCGTCATCCAGCACGATCATCCGGTTGCCGGCGCCGGCGGTGATCATCCGAGCCACTGCGGCGAACCGCGGGTATTCGGTGTCGCCGCGCACGGTGACGGCCCACAGGGCGTCGTCGTACAGCGCCGGATCGGCGGACCGCCATCCGGACAGCTCGTTGCCGGCCATCGGGTGCGCGCCGACGTAGCACTCCCCCAGTCCGGCCGCCTCCACCTGACTGCGTACCATGCCCTTGACGCTGCCGACGTCGGTGAGCGTGGTGGCTTGGCGGTCGATCGCCGGAGCCAGGGCGGCAAGCACCTCAGGCATGGCCCTCAGCGGATTGCACAGGACCAGCACGTCGGGCCTGTCCTGCGCCAGGTCGCGCAGGTCGGGCACGCAGCGGATACCGTCCGCGGTCGCCTGCGCGTATGGATGGTCGCGGTGATTCCACGCGGTGACGTTCACGCCACGACTGACCAGCCGACGGGCCAGGGAACCGCCGATCAGTCCCAGACCGACGATGCCGACGGATGTAGGCGTTGATGGGGGCGTGCGATCTACCACAGCAGCTCCTTTCGCACGGTGCCGTCGTCCTGCCAGTTCGCCGGCATGCCCGACGCGTCGAAATGGACGCCGCCGTTGGGCAGCATCCACGCGTCGACCGGCGGATTCGGCCGCTCGCGGCGCGGGTAGACGGCGAGGGTCTTCACCCAGTCGCCGTGCCCGGCCACCTCGGCGAGCGCGTCGCGGCAATGCCGTTGCCATGGCGCGGCGTCGAACGTGGCGATGAAGCTGTAGGTGCCGTCGTGGCCCTTGATCGGGCGCGAGATGAAGCTGGTCATATTGAGCCCGGCGTCGCGCAGCACATCGAGCAGGTTGGCCAGCACGCCCGGACCGGTGTTCAGCGGGATGAACGCGATAATCGACTCGTATTCGTCATCGTCCGCGCGCCCGCCGTCAGCCGTGGCGCGCTCCGTACGGGCCGCGGCTTGGGGAATCAGCTCGGAGACCTCGTCGCGGGGCGCGATGACCACGAATTCGGTGTGGGCGCCCGGATAGTCCTCCACGGCGGCGCCGACGCGGGTCAGACCGTACAACTCGCCGCAGATGCCCGGCCCAAGAGCCACCTGGCCCTCAATCAGATCGCGGCAGGCGGCGCCGTTCGAGGAGGACGGCACCTCGCGCAACCGATGGTCGGCCGTGAAGCGGCGGCACTGCGCCAGTCCGTGCGGGTGCGCGGTGACCTGCGTGCAGGCGGCGAGGGCCTTGTCGATGGATTCCTGATCGGATGAGGCTCCCTGCGGCAGTCTGATGAACGCGTCGAAGGAGACGTCCACGCCGACGCGCGCGAACCCGGCGGCGTTATCCGCGTCAATCAGCGCGTCCAGATTCGGCACGACATAGCCTTCGATGTTATTCTCCCAGGCGATGATGCCCCAGTCGCCGTTCTCATGCACCGTGTGCAGGATGGCCGGCACGTCGTGCTCGGCGGCGAGCGCGACGCCGCCGGCCAGCGGGTTCAGGAAATCGGCGGCTTCGAGCGCGGCCTGATGGGTGAACGTGCCTTCGGGGCCAAGGTAGTGCAGCGTGCGCATAGGGTCACCGAGCTTCCTGATCGTGGGCGCGATCGATGTTCCGGCCACGCGCCGACTGCGGTGCGCCGGCAGCGTCGCCGGCGTCTTCCGCCTGCGGCGCTTGCTCCGGGTCCTGCGCCGGAGTCTCGGGCGCATCGGCCTTCTCGGCCGGGATCTTCGGCTTCGCCGGATCCGCGGATTCGGCGCCCGCAGCCGAGGCCGACCGGTCCGGGGCGGCCTTGCGCGGGGCCATCGAGAACCAGCGTGGCGGCATGAGCAGGAACGCGATCTGCACGAGGACGATGCCATACAGCCAGATGTAGCCGGCGTGCTGGCTGAAATACGGCATGTCGACCTTGAATCCCGCGACGATCAGCGCATCACCGTCATTGGCGGCGCCGGTCGCGATCCACCAGGCCATGCCCGAACTGGCGATCAGGTGCCAAGCCACGCCGCTCACGCCGCAGCGCGAACGCGCGCACCATGTCGACAGGCCAAGAATCACGAATGCAAGCACCAGACCATAGGGGATGTTCGCCGATGCGCCCATCCGATGGGCCAGCGTGCCGATCAGGCCGACCGCGGCGCCGGCCGTGATGGTGACGAGCACGCGGGCGACCGGATTGAGCCGGTGCGACCAGGGCAGGGAGTCCTTGTAATCCGAAGTCATGGGTATCAGTATAAGTATCCGGTGCCGCATATCGGCGCATGAGTCCGCCTCGCCGACGAATTCGCCATGGTTTTCCGCCATGCGGCCATGATTCCGCCGCGCGGTGTTCCTTCCACGCCGCGGCATGGGACCCCCGCGCGGGAATGCTTCCAGCCTCCACCGCGCAGAAATGCTCCCACGACGCGGTAACCCTTCCACCACGCGGTAAAACACCCACCGCGAAGAAAGGAAAACGGCGGAATACCGCGGATGCCACAAAACCGCCAACCACGCCGTGGAACGTTTACCGCGCCGTGGAAACATCACCACGCCGTGGAACGTTTACCGCGCCGTGGAAACATCACCACGCCGTGGAAACACAACACGCTATGCAAGCATCCACCGCGCATCCATATCTCCACGACGCGGCAAAGATCCCACGGCGCGGTATAAGGAAATGGCGGAATACCGCGGATACTGCAAATCGGGCAACCGCGGCGTGGAACGTTTACCGCGCGGTGGAAGCATGACACACGATGGAAAGGTGGAAAGATGACAGCGCGGTGGAAGCATGACGGCGGGATAAAAGCCGCGCCATAGAAGCGTGACAACACGATGAAAGCGTGGCAACGCGGAAAGCAGCGCCATATAAGCATGGCGGCGCGAAAAACCGCATCGCGAAAGCGCGAAAAGCATAAAAAACACAAAAAACACAAAAAAACAATGCGCCGTAAACCTCGCCACGAGGCGAACCCTCCGGTGGGAAGGCGCGACCCCGGCAACGCACCTATGTCTCGGCATACCGGCCGGATACGGCCGGCAAACGCGCAAGACGGGAGCCCATCGGACTCCCGTCTTGCGAAACGATCAGGCGCACGCGCGCCAGCGGGCTACTTGGCCGCCTGCTGCGCGTTCTGGCGGCGCTGCTTGGCGCGCCACTTGTACCAGTCCTCGCGGTTGAGGATGATCTTGCGCACGCGGATGGACTCGGGCGTGACCTCGACGCACTCGTCCTCGTTCGCGAAGTCGAGCGACTCCTCGAGGCTCATCTTGATCGGCGGGGTGAGCGTCTCGAGCACGTCGGCGGTGGAGGAGCGCATGTTGGTCATGTGCTTGGCCAGCGTGATGTTGACGTCCAGCTCGTCGGGCTTGTTGTTCACGCCGACGACCTGGCCCTCATACACCGGGGACTGCGGCTCGACGAAGAAGTTGCCGCGGGCCTGCAGACGCTGCATGGCGTACGGGGTGGCGATGCCCTTGCGGTCGGAGACCATCGAGCCGTTCTGGCGGGTGACGATCGGGCCGGCCCACGGCGCATAGCCGGCGGACAGGGACGAGGCGATGCCGGTGCCGCGCGTGGCGGACAGCAGCGCGGTACGGAAGCCGATCAGGCCACGGGACGGCACGGTGAACTGCAGGCGGACCCAGCCGGAACCGTGGTTCGACATGGAGTCCATGCGACCCTTGCGGTCGGCCATGAGCTGGGTGACGGTGCCCATGTACTCTTCCGGCACGTCGATCGTGGTGCTTTCCATCGGCTCGTTGATCTGGCCGTCGATGGTCTTGGTGACCACCTGCGGGCGACCGACGGTCAGCTCGTAGCCCTCGCGGCGCATCTGCTCGGCGAGCACGGCCAGCGCAAGTTCGCCGCGGCCCTGCACCTCCCAGGCGTCCGGACGGTCGGTCGGCAGCACCTTGATGGACACGTTGCCGATGAGCTCGCGGTCGAGGCGGTCCTTGAGCATGCGGGCGGTGAGCTTGTGGTCCTTGCCCTCGGTGCCGGCCAGCGGGGAATCGTTGGTGCCGAAGGTCATGGAGATGGCCGGGTCGTCGACGTGGATGAGCGGCAGCGGCTTCGGATCGTTCGGGTCGACGATGGTTTCGCCGATCATGATGTCGTTGACACCGGCGACCGCGACGATGTCGCCGGGGCCTGCCGATTCGACCGGAATGCGCTCCAGGCCCTGCGTGCGCAGCAGCTCGGAGACGCGGAAGTTCTCCAGGGAGCCGTCCACGCGGGACAGGCCGTAGGTCTTGCCCTTCTCGAGCGTGCCGTTGTAGATGCGCACGAGGCCGAGACGGCCGAGGAAGTCGGAGGAGTCGATGTTGGCGACGTGCGCCTGCAGCGGCGCGCCTTCCTCGTACTCGGGGGCGGGGATGTACTTGATGATGTCCTCGAACAGCGGCTCGAGGTTGTCGTTGTCCGGCAGGGCGCCGTTGGCGGGCTGGTCGACGGAGGCGTAGCCGGCCTTGGCGGCGCAGTAGACCACCGGCAGGTCGAGCAGGTGGTCGAGGTCGAGGTCGACGCCTTCCTCCACCACGTCCTGGGCGAGTCCCAGCAGCAGATCGGTGGCTTCGGAGACGACCTCCTCGATGCGGGCGTCGGGACGGTCCACCTTGTTGACGCACAGGATCACCGGCAGCTTGGCCTCAAGGGCCTTGCGCAGCACGAAGCGGGTCTGCGGCAGCGGGCCTTCGGAGGCGTCCACGAGCAGGACGACGCCGTCGACCATCGAGATGCCGCGCTCGACCTCGCCGCCGAAGTCGGCGTGGCCGGGGGTGTCGATGATGTTGAGCGTGATGCCCTCGGGGTGGCCGTACTTGGCGGCCAGCGGGCCGGTGTACTCCACGGCCGTGTTCTTGGCGAGGATGGTGATGCCCTTCTCGCGTTCCAGATCGTTGGAGTCCATCACGCGATCCGGCACTTCCTCACGCTCGGAGAACACATGCGACTGCTGAAGCATCGCATTGACCAGCGTGGTCTTGCCGTGATCGACGTGAGCCACAATTGCCACATTCCTGATATCGCCGCGAACCGCCATCGAAACCTCTCTTAATTGATTCTTTTGCGTAATCGTTCGGTACTTGCGTTCTCGAGTACTTAAGTACTTATTCCGAGGTGTTTATTCATACCTACACACAAACCGTCACGATGATACTCACACACCTTGACCACGCATCAAACATGGCTCCCCTCAGAGAGGGGAGCCGGCAGCGAAGTTGACTGAAAGGAACGCCGATCGAGCAGGCTCCCCTCAGTCGCCTACGGCGACAGCTCCCCTCAGGGAGGGGAGCCAGAAATATCAGTCCTCGAGTTCGAGGCCCTTGCGCTCGGGCAGGCACAGGGCCGCGATGCAGGCGAGGATGAAGGCCGCGGCGAAGATGATGAAGGCCACGGCCTTGTTGCCGCCGGACAGGGTCAGGAACCACGGCATGAGCAGCGGCGCGATGATGGCGGCGACACGGCCCACCGCAGCGGCCGCGCCGGCCGCGGCGCCGCGCAGGCGGGTCGGGTATATCTCGGGCGTGACCGCGTAGAGCACGCCCCAGGCGCCGAGGTTGGAGGCGGACAGCAGCATGCCGAACACGAGCACCATGGCCACGGAGCCGGCCTGCGAGAACGCGAACGCGGCCACGGCGGAGACGGCGAGGAACACGCTCAGCGTGCGGCGGCGCCCCCAGATCTCCACGAGCCACGCGGCCAGGAAATAGCCGGGCAGCTGGGCGATGGAGATCGCCAGCGTATAGCCGAACGACTTGGTCAGCGAGCCGAACTGGTCGGCGAGCAGCGACGGCATCCACGTGAACGCGCCGTAGTACGAGAAGTTGACGAAGAACCAGGTGGCCCAGATCGCGACGGTGCGCGCCAGATACGTGGAGCCGAACAGCTCGCGCGTGGCGATCTTCGGCAGCGGCTTGCCCTTCGGCGAATCTACCGGAGCCACGCCGCCGGCGGCCTCGAAGTAGCGCACGGCCTTCTCGGCTTCGTCCTCGCGCCCCTTGGCCTCGAGGAAGCGCACCGATTCGGGGATGTGCACGCGGGTGACGATCGCGTAGAGCAGCGGCAGCGCACCGATGGCCAGCGCCCAGCGCCAGCCCCAGTCGCCGGTGTTGGGGATCACGAAGGTGCCGATCAGTGCGGCGATGATCCAGCCGACCGCCCAGAACGATTCGAGCAGGACGGTCATGCGGCCGCGCTGCTTGGTCGGCGAGAACTCGGAGACGAGCGTCGAGGCGACGGGCAGTTCGGCGCCCAGGCCGAGGCCGATGATCAGGCGTGCACCAAGCAGCATGCCGAGCGACCAGGACAGGGCCATGGCGCCGTTCGCCAGCCCGAAGATGACCAGCGTTGCGGTGAACACGGTCTTGCGGCCAACGCGGTCGGCGATGTATCCGCCGAGCGCCGCGCCGATGGCCATGCCGACGAATCCGATGGACAGCACCCACGATTTTTCGGTCGGGTCGAGGTTGAAATGCGGGTCGGCGGCGATGGCGGCCACCACGAAGGACACCAGTCCGACGTCCATCGCATCAAAGGCCCAGCCGATGCCGGAGGCGATGAGGAGCTTGCGGTGCGCCTTGTTGAACGGCAGCCGGTCGAGGCGCTCGTTGCGCGTGAGTTGTTGCGTGTCTGTCATGCTTCTTCTTCCCTTGTTGCGTCGTGCAGAGAAGGTCAGCATATCACGAGTTATGGTCACATTGACTATAACTTGCGCGAACTTGTGCGGCGCACCATCCGGCGCCCCTCGCAAGGTGCCCCGCACGTCCGATCACGCGGAGGTCATCAGCGGCGAGAGCACATCGTCGAGATAGGAATCGAGATCCGCGTCCGACACCGAGGCCGACCGCGCGAGCCGGTCCAGCTCCTCGCCGGACAGCCCCTCCTCCGACTGCGGCCCGGAGAGCGGCTCGGAGACGTACCGGTAGACCGCAGCCGGACGCTGGCGCCCCTCGCGCGCTTTTTTCCCGGTGTCCTCGAGTTGCCCGCCGGCGAGCATGCGGCGCCGGAAATTCGCCAGGTCGACGGATTCGCCGGTGATCGCCTCGGTCACGTCGTGCAGCTGGCGCAGCGTGAATTCCTTGCCGACCAGTCTGGTGACCAGATCGGGGTAGGCGATGCGCTCGCGCAGCTGGCGCAGCGCATGGTCGATGATCCTGCGGTGGTCGAAGGCCAGCGGCGGCAGATCGCGCTCGGGGAACCAGCGCACGTTGTCCGCCTCGGCGAAGTCGCGCGTCTCCGCCTGCCCGACCAGCGCCCAGTAGACGATGGACACCATGGGCAGCCCGCCGCGCGATCGCCCGGGATCGCCGAAGGTGTGCAGCTGCTCCAGATATTTCGGATGCAGGTCGGTGGTGGATTCGAGCGCCAGATAGGCCGACTGCTCCAGCGACTGGTCGGAGCGCAGGTCGCCGCCCGGCAGCGCCCACTGCCCGAGGAACGGCTGGCGCACGCGTCGC
>OAXB01000250.1_pt1 | contig 18897 bp, 14 predicted proteins | sample 1501541 | NCBI WGS metagenome assembly OAXB01 (sample SAMEA2580302, study PRJEB22360) | human gut metagenome | biome: human gut; feature: human-associated habitat; material: faeces | place: Denmark | collected 2008/2010
GGGGACGAATCGGGTGTCGGGGTCGCGCCCCCCCTCCGGCTACCGCCACATCGACGGCGCCGCCGGCTACAACAACGAGGGAGGCATCGGCCGCGCCCTCGCCGCGACCGGCTACAACACGGGGGAACAGCGTGCATCCCTGTGGGTGACGACCAAACTGCGGGATTCCGAGCAGGGCTACGATTCCGCGCTCAAGGCCTTCGACCGCCAGGCCGGCCTGCTGCAGGTCGACTACGTGGACATGTACATGCTGCATTGGCCGACCCCGTTCGACTGGCGCAGCGGCGAGACTTGGAAGGCCTTCGTCAAGCTGTGCGACGAAGGGCGGGTCAAGACTCTCGGCGTGTGCAACTTCCTGCCCGAGCATCTGGAGCGTCTGCATGACGAAACTGGCGAATGGCCGGCCGTGGACCAGATCGAGCTGCACCCCACATGGCAGCAGCGCGAGGTCGTCGCGTTCTGCAAGGAACACGGCATCGCCGTCGAAGCGTATTCGCCGATGGCCCGCGGCGCCGATCTGAAGGCCGGCGACGGCACGATCGAGCGCATCGCCGCCACGCATCAGGTGACGCCGGCACAGGTGATCCTGCGCTGGCATATCGAGAACGGCACGATCATCATCCCCAAGTCCGTGCATGCCGAGCGCCAGCGGGAAAACCTCGATCTGTTCGGCTTCGCGCTCACGCTGGAGGAGCATGCCGCCATCGACGCGCTCGACGGTCCGACCCGCGCCGGGCACGACCCGATGACCTTCTCGTACGCGTGATCGCGGTGCAGGGCACGCACGCGAGAGATCGATCATGAGCAGACGCGGATATTCCGGGCGTTCCGGGAGGGGTGGCTCCTCCCGGAACGCCGGCTATTCCCGCTATTCCTCGGGAGGCCGTGCCCATTTCCGCAAGCGTCGGTTCAATGCGAGCAGCCCGCTGGAGCGCGTGCTGATCCTGCTGGTCATCGCGGTGGTGATCGGCATCAGCGTCGGCATCGGACTGCCCAAAGTCAGCCCGGATGTCGGCAAACTGACCGGCGAGTACGCGGCGAGCGGCCCGGCCGCGGACGCGCTGAACCGGCTGACGGTCAATGACAGCCCGGTCACGACCGGCTACGACCGCGATCTGTTCGGCTATCGCAAAACTGATGATGACGGCAACGGCTGCGACGCGCGCGACGATGTGCTCGCCCGCGACATGACGGATGTGACCTATACCCATGCGGGCGGATGCACGGTGAAAACCGGCGTGCTCGACGACCCGTACACCGGCGAGACCATTCACTTCGTACGCGGGCAGAAAACCAGCAGCGCCGTGCAGATCGACCATGTGGTGGCGTTGGAGAACGCCTGGCAGTCCGGTGCCAGTATGTGGGACAGCGCCAAGCGGTACCGGTACGGCAATGACATGTACAACCTGCTCGCCGTGGATGGCACGGCCAACCAGGAAAAGGGGTCGTCGTCGGCCGCGTACTGGCTGCCCACGAACGGCGCCTTCCGCTGCGACTACGTGGCCCGCCAGATCGGTGTGAAGGCCAAGTACGAGCTGAGCGTCACCACCGCGGAGAAGCGGGCTATGCTCTCCGTGCTGCGGTCCTGCCCCAGCGAACAGCTGCCCTGACATGGGGTGATTTCGTGTAGCCGACCCACCCGTGTCCGCGGATATTCGCGCGACGGGCGGCGGACACGCCGCAAATGGTGAACGGGGTATTGCGTCTCGTCATAAAGGTGGCGTATAACTCTGAGCGGTTGTACAGATGGTTGGGAGAGGTTGCACCGCAATATGAGCGTTGAGACAGGTCAGACGGACACGACAAGCACGACGGATACGACGGATACCGGGTCGGTCGATCGGGCGGAGGCCTTTGAGAACAGGGAAAGGCCCGTCAGCGAGTTGGACATCGAGCGTGATCGGGCGGCTCACGAGGGAGGCAAGGCCAAGCACCCGCATGCGCTCGCCAGCATTCTCGGACCGGCGTTCGTGGCTGCGGTGGCGTATGTGGATCCGGGCAACGTGGCGGCCAATATCACGTCAGGCGCGCGCTACGGATATCTGCTGGTGTGGGTGCTGGTGCTCGCCAATGCGATGAGCGTGCTCATCCAATACCAATCCGCCAAACTGGGCATCGTGACTAACAAATCGCTGCCGGAGCTGCTGGGCAGCCGCATGAGCGACGCCGGGCGGTTCATGTTCTTCATGCAGGCTGAGGTCATCGCCATCGCCACCGATCTGGCCGAGGTGATCGGCGGCGCCATCGCGCTGAACCTGCTGTTCGGGTTGCCGCTGTTCATCGGCGGCCTGATCATCGGGGCGGTGTCCACGGTGGTGCTGTGGTTCCAGGGCGAGACGCAGACCATGTTCGAGCGCATCATCATCGTGATGCTGCTGGTCATCACCTTCGGGTTCATCGCCGGCCTGTTCGTGGCGCCGCCCGATCTGGGCGAGGTGGCCGGCGGACTGGTTCCGCGGTTCGAGGGCACGGATTCGGTGCTGATGGCCGCCTCGATCCTGGGCGCCACGGTGATGCCGCACGCGATCTACCTGCATTCCACGCTGGTCAACGACCACTACGAGGGCGGCGTGAAGCCGACGATCAAGCGCCAGCTCAAAGGATCCAAGATCGATGTGGCCTGGGCGCTGCTGCTGGCCGGTACGGTGAACCTGGCGATGCTCGTGCTCGCCGCCAACTCGCTGCACGGCATGACCGGCACGGATTCCATCGACGGCGCGCAGCGCGCGATTTCGCAGGTACTTGGCCCCGTGATCGGCACGATCTTCTCCATCGGTTTGCTGGCGTCGTCCCTGAGCTCCACCTCGGTCGGCACGTATGCCGGCTCGGAGATCATGCACGGACTGCTGCGCATCAAGGCCCCGATGTGGGCGTGCCGCGTGGTGACCCTGGTACCGGCGCTGATCGTGCTGTGGTTCGCCAAGGATCCGACCGAGGCGCTGGTGATCGGCCAGGTGGTGCTGTCGATCGGCATCCCGTTCGCCGTGATCCCGCTGATGCGGTACACGCATGACAAGCAGCTGATGGGGGAGTACGTGGACGGCACGTTCAAGCATGTGCTGTTCCTGATCGTGGTGGCGCTGATCATCGCGCTCAACGTGCTGCTGGTCTTCCTGACGCTTACCGGCCGGGCGTAGGTGGGCATGGCCGGACGTAGCCGGACGGAGGGGTGCGGCCGGCGCGGAAGATTCGGTACGCTTGGGGTTTTTGGCGTATGGGGTTTCTTTTGCGCGGATTGCGTGTACGCGGAGCGCCAGCGTGGTGTTGTTTCTTGTCTCTAGTATCCCGCACCGTTCATTCGTTGAGTAATTCTGGCTCCCCTCTCTGAGGGGAGCTGTCGGCGTAGCCGACTGAGGGGAGGCCATGCGAATCGGCTTGATTCAGGCGTTCTCGGTAATGCTCCCCTCAGGCCGCTTCGCGGCCAGCTCGTCCGTAATCAAGGACGGCCTTACGGCCGCAGTCTTATCTGCTCACTGTCGTTCGCCTTCGCCTACAAACGCCTCCGGCGTTTGCTTCACGGCTCAGCCTCCAAGAGGGGAGCCAAATATAGTGCACAAACTTACGACGCAGGATACTAGATGCTTTGCTCCGCTGAGGAGGGTGCCAGCGAGGCGGTTCGTTTAGAGGGTGATGGACTTGCCGTGGCGGATTGCGGTGTGCGCGGTGGTGCTTCTATAGAGTCGGTGTTTTGCCCCGTTGAGGAGCTTCTCCGCGGGGCGCTGTTGCTATAGGAGCGGGGCGCTGTTGCTATAGGATATTGGATCCACGTCAATTTTAAAGGAGCGGCGGGGCGTGATGTCCAGCCTCTGGGCGGTTTAGCGCGCTGGGAATGCCGTCAGTGGGGTGAACCGTCCAGAGGATGTTCGTTCTACCACATCTCGGAGAGATAGTGTGCCGTTGATTCTAACCTCTCGAAGGTTTGCACTGAGGAGAGCGTTGTCAGCGGGGTGATGCGCTTAAAGGATAATGGGCTTGCCGCGATAGAACACGGTGGGCAAGTCAATACTCCTGAGAACAGGAGATCTGCCGCGCTATGGAGTCTTCTCGCGAGGTGGCGTTTCTACAGGGTAGAAGATTTACCTCGCTGAAGAGACTGTCAGCGAGGCAAATCTTCGAGGCGGTAACGAATCAGCTCTACCAAGGTCAGCACTGGCATGCTCCCGCTGGCGGGAGCTGGCTCGCGAAGCGAGACTGAGGGTGGTAGCAGAACGGGGGTAACAGAACCGCCTTACTTCTCCCGAGCCGCGCGCAGACGCGCCACGGCCCGCTGCGCCACGTCGCGCGAGGATCCGGCCCCGTCGCCCTTCACACCGAAGAGCACGAGCATCAGCTGCAGGAACACCAGAAATGCACTGAACCGCAGCGTCCACTCGATGCCGAAGATGTTGGCGGGGATCCGGTTCGCCGCCCCGCCGCCGAGCGCCGCTTGGCGCAATGCGGTCAGGGTCTCCATGATGATCACCAGCACCGGTGCGCCGATGGCGCCGGCGATCTGGCGAGCCGTGTTGGTCACGGCCGATCCGGCGGAAACCTCGGAGGGCTTCAGGCAGTTGAGCGACCATGTGGTGATGGGCATCAGCACGAAGCCCATGCCGACCTGGCGCACGAACTGCCAGATGGAGATCCACCAGATCCAGGTGGTCGGACCGATCAGGCTCATCATGATCGTGCCGAACAGCAGCGTGGCCGATCCGACGATGGCGACGGGTCGGGCGCCCAAGCGGTCGAGCAGCTTGCCGCCGCAGAACTGTGAGATGCACTGGCCGAAGGCGCCTGGAAGCATGATCAGGCCGCTCATCGTGGCCGAATAGCCGCGATCGTCCTGGATATACAACGGCATGATGACCATGATCGAGCTGAAGGCGAAGAAGCTGAGCGCCGCGCAGATCGTGCCGACAGTGAAGCTGCGGTTCTTCAGTACGCCCAGATCGAGCAGCGGCGGCTGGGGGAGCGCCTTCACCGCGGCATTCTCAGCGACATTTTTGGCGGCGCCCCTAGCCGTATCTTCCGCTTCCGCATCCGCGGAATCGCCCGCCTGTTCCGACTCATTCGCCTGCGAAGCGCGGTACGCCGCCTTGGCCGCGTTGAACCGGCGTGCCCCATGCACCTGCCGCAGAACGAACCACACGATGCCGGCCAGACCGATCAGCATGGCGGCCCACACCATCGGATGCGTGAACGGATACGATTCGATGTTCGTGAAGCCGAACATCAGACCGCCGAAGCCGATGACCGACAGTCCGACGGAGAAGAAATCGGCGCGCGCGCTCGGGTCGTTCACGCCGAAATTGCGCAGGCCGAAGATGGCGAGCAGCAGCGAAATCACGCCGATGATGGTCAGGGTCAGAAAGATGGAGCGCCAGCCGTTCGCATCGGTCTGCCATCCGCCGATGGTCGGTCCGACCGCGGGCGCCACGCTCATGGCCATGCCGACCGTGCCCATGGCCATGCCGCGGCGGGACAACGGATAGATGGAGAACACGGTGATCTGCAGCACCGGCCACATCACGCCGGTGCCGATGGCCTCGAGCAGTCGGCCGACCAGGACGAGCAGGAAGGTGGGGCCGAGCCAGGCGAACAGTGATCCGAGCGTGAACACCATCATCGAGACGATGACGATCTGCCGCGTGGAGAACCGCCGGGTGAGGAAGGCTGTCAGCGGCACCATCACGCCCATGACCAGCTGGAAGATGGATGTGAGCCACTGACCGGTGGTGACGGAAATGCCGAACTCCGAAACGATGGTGGGCAATGCGGCACTCAGCTGCAGCTGGGTGAAATTGCCCACGAAGGTGATGAAGGTGAGGATGGCGATGGAGATGAATGCGGTGCGGGTCAGATGCCCGTTGACGTATGATTCCTCGCTGGTGAGTGCCTGTGTGCGTTTCGTTGCCGTCATTCCGAGTCTAGTCATATACCACTTCTTTCCTGTACCTTAGTGCCGTAGACCGCGCCCGCATCGCGCAAGATTCACCAAAGTGACCAGAACACACTACGCCTATGGCTGTACCGAGGGCTCTTGTAAGGGGAGTGTGCATGTGCTGTTACACAACAAAGAATCGGGGTGGGCTGTGCACGTTGATGCACAACACACCCCGGTTTCTCATGTATCGATCCTCCCGCTGGATGGATAGCCCGGTGGACTATCCATAGCAGTGCACGAAGTACACGTCGCATGTAACGCCAGGAGGTGGCGGATGTCGCAGCGCCGAATCATCCCTCGACAGCTCGCATCCTCCGCCCAAACGGAATCAGTACGACCCCGTCCCCTTGAACACCGCGGCGACGGTCTTGAACAGAATCGCGATGTCGCCGGTGATGGACCAGTTCTGGATGTAGGAGACATCGGCGAACTCGGACTGCTCCTGCGAGAGGTCGCTGCGCCCGGAGATCTGCCACGGGCCGGTGATGCCGGGCTTGACGAGCAGGCGGGTGGAGTAGAGCGTGCCGTATCGAGCGACTTCCTCTGGCAGCGGCGGACGGGGACCGACAAGGCTCATGTCGCCAAGGAACACATTGAAGAATTGGGGGAATTCATCCAACGAGGTCTTGCGGATGAAGTGTCCGATCTTCGTAATACGTGGATCGTCCTTGAGTTTGAAGATGAAGCGGTCCTCGATACCGCGTTCTTTGGCGAGCTTGGCTTTGATCGCATCGGCGTCCGTGCGCATGGAACGGAACTTGTACATGGTGAACGGAGTGCCGTAAATGCCGATTCTCGTTTGCGAGTAGAACACCGGACCGCCATCCTCCTTGTGCACCTTATAGGCGACCCACAGCATAAGGGGGGAGCTGAGAATAATTGCCACCGAGGAAAGCACGATATCGCAGATCCGCTTGAGGATACGAGTAAACGTAGAGTACTGGGAGAGCCGTGCGGTAAGCACCGGCATCATGGGATCGTTGCGCAGGTGCAGATTCGCGCCGCTCAGATCCGCGACGGATGCCGCCAGAGCCAACTCGATGCCCATGGACTCCACTGCCAAAGAAAGCGTGCGCATGGTTTCGGAATCTCGGGTAAGCACGTCGGCGATCAGCACGGTTCGTGCCTTCAGCCGCTTTGCGGTTTGCGGCAGGTGCGAGTTAAGTGCCAGGATCTTCAGTTGCGATTCCTCGTCATCGGCAGGTTCGAAAGGAACCGCGATCAGGTGCTGCGGCTGATTCGGATCATTTTCATTGCACACCGAGGCCACGGGGCATACCGCAATGGGGAGATATCCGATGCCACAGTACTCGCGAAGCTGCTTGACAGTCCTATGAATGCCTTCCGGGGATCCGATGATGATGGTCGGATAATTGAATTCGCCTTTCATGCGGTTCCGGTGAAGCGCGCGCCGCATGATCCAGCGTTCAATGATGACCAGGATCAAGGAGACGATGGGGATGAAGACGTTCAGCGAACGAGGCAGATTGAGGTGGAATAGATACCCCAATGTACACAGCATGATGAAATCGATGAACGCGGCATTCAGCAGTTTGGTATACAGAGAATAGCCTTCCCCCATGGTATGCCGCGCGTAGCTGTGCGCCGCGCAGAGACTGATAAGCCATGATACGCATACCAAAGCCAGATAGCTGATTACACCATAATCGCCAGGTCCGATGCCTTTGATATACGAATAGGCGGAAGGCCGGAATAGAAACACGATGCCCGTGGCGATGAGCGTCATCAGCAGATCGAGTACCACCAGCGTGGTGTTATACAGGTATCGCCAGCGTGGGACGGAATAGTCAAAAAGATGGAATTTTTCCGTGCTGTCGTTGCGCAGCAGAGTGCCCGAATCATTCGAGGAAAAGTACGTTCCGTCAAAGAACGTTGGCGCGGCAGACTGTTCTTTGCTTTGGTCGTTCAATTTAATTACCTTCCCCTCCCCCCCCCTATTTATCCGCAGGAGGACTTCTCTTCCGTATCGCACGAAACGCGTTGCGCGTAACATGAAACACGCTCACTCTACCCGATGGTGAGTATAACGTAAAGGAGTCTGACCAAATATTTCGGCATATTGCGATGATAATCTGCTGTTTACCTTTGAGCTGTCTTATTCTGGTGTGCGTATCGGATAGGGGCGGATCGGAGGATACCCCCGCTCTGTGTTTCGAACCCATCGAATAGGATGTTCGTACAAGCGAGGGTAGGATGGTGCCTTAAACTAAGATATGGGCATGCCCACAAGGTTGTGTTCAAGGAAGTGAATGGGGACTGGCTATGCATATCATGTTCGTCTGCACGGGCAATATCTGTCGCTCGCCTATGGGCGAACTGTTGCTGACCCATTATCTTGAAGGAACCACGGTGCGTGTATCGAGCGCCGGAACGCATGGTCTGCCGATGCATCAGATCGATCCGTCCAGTGCCCGCATGATGGACAGCGTGGGTATCGAGTCGAGTGGATTCCGTTCGCGTCGCCTGACCAGCCAGATGGCCTCGGACGCCGATCTGATCCTGTGCTTCGAAAAAAGCCAGCGCAAGGATATCGTGACGTTGGCTCCGACGGCGGTGCGGTACACTTTCCTGCTGCCGGATTTCGCGAATATGTGTAAGTACTGTGCAGAGAACGGCATGGTCAAGGGACTGACAATCCAGGAACGGCTGCAGTCGGTGATCGATATGTCGTCGATCATTCGCCCGATGCTGCCGGAGGCCCAGGATATCGAGGATCCGCATGGCAAGGAGTTCCCCAAGTTCCGCCTTGCCGCCGAGCAGACGAACCGAGCTTTGCTCACCATGCTCACCAGCATGCGCAAGCACTACCGGGTGCAAGAGGCGCCGGTGCGGCCGCAGATCACGCGGCAGTATGTGTCGGCGTGGTGAGACGACTTTATAGGTTTGCGTGGGACTATCGAGAATAGGACGCCCTATGCGCACGAAAACTCGCGTGTCCTAAGGCAGCATTCACAGCAACCTCACGCGTAGGTCATATGTGGTTGCCCGGAAGCGGCTATACTTACCCTCCTGTTGGGATATTCGACTGATGGGAGCTGGTTCGTGTCGAACTCATCGTCTACTGCAATGACCTCCGCACCGGCGGAACTCGAATATGACATTGCTGCTGCGGATTTCACGCGAGCTGGCGTTTCCTTGGATAAGGACCTGCCGGTTATCTCTGATGCATCGGATTTCCTATTCTATGCCGCGCTCGCCGTGCTTCCCATAGATGGAACGATTGCCGGTCCGTACATGCCGTTCTGGACGCCACTCTCCCCGTGGATGTTCCTAGCATATGCGTTGATGAATTGGCGCTCTTTGCCGCAGGTATGGCGTCGATTCCGGGCATTCTTCCTGTTTCCGGTGTTATTGGTGGGGGTATCCCTAGTGGGATGGCTCAACATTGCGTTCCATAAGCTTGCTGCGTTGACGTCGCTGGCCGGGATCGTGGGGGCGCTTGCTTGTCTGGTTGCGCTGGATATGGCGTTGCGGGTCAAGCGTTTGTCGTGGAAGCGAATGCTTGATGTGATCATTGCCACGTACTGGTTCGCTTTTGCCATGGGGGTAATGCAGAGACTGGCGATTTCACTTGATGTGGAATCGGTGAGAAATTACTTTGTACATCTGATGAGCCGCCAGTATCTGACTACGGACTCAAAATGGGGCGGCGGGCGTCCGCAGTTCCTCTTTGCCGAACCGAGTTACATAGGTATGCACTTGTACGGCGTGTTACTGCCGATGATATGGATGGTGCGTGGGCGGGACCGCAAGCGTGCCGCCAGACTGCGTGTGCTGGTCGCGGTCTTTGCTATCGGATCGGTGGCGATGGGTGCGGGTGTGCGCATCATTCTCGACTCGATTATCGCTGTGGTGATCGTGATCATCGAGTCTGCGGATTGGGAAAGCTGGCGAGGCCGACTATCGGCGATCGTTGAACTTATCGCTGCAGTTGGCGTGGGTGCCGGCAGCATGCTGTTGAACCATCGGCTCAGCCGCATAGCGGAGCTCGGGTTCGATGGTGATGGATCGTTTTACGCACGCCTGTGGCAATCGATGGGACCTCTTGCCGGTACCGCGAAGCATCCGCTGCGGCTGTTGCTCGGATACGGAGCGGGGAATCTCTCCGACGCGACTCATCAAGGCGCGAATACCGCTGTCCATGTCCTGCAGCGTCTTGGACTGGATGCAAGTCAGCCGAGTCGATGGTATACGCAGGTAACGTCGGCCAATATGTTCACGATGAGTGCTTACACCAGTTTTATCGTTGAATTTGGTGCAGTAGCGTGCGTTATATTGCTGATCATCCTCTTGCGTCATATCACGTCGCGTCATGCGTGGCGCAAGACGATTGTGTGCTGGCTGATTCTGGTGTCCTACCTATATGCGCAATTCGAGGGATACGCGTTCTATGCGCTGCCATTGCTGGTGTGGGCGACATCGCTGTATCCAGAGCGCGAATGCGTTTCTGCGCGGCATAAGCGCTCATGAATATGAGCAGCAAAGTTGTCAAAACTATGCCCCCTTTACTATAGTTGAGCACATTGTGGTGCTGCGTTGACAGTACGAAAAGGATGTCTCGGCATGGTGATGTATGCAGGTCTGTGTCCTCCTGTTCGTATTGCGGCGATGGTCCGTAAAAGAAGGATATTGGGAAGAAGCTATGCCGGTACAACATGTGTTCATCGTCGGATCCAAGGGAATCCCCGCGAATTATGGCGGATATGAGACTTTCGTCGACTATTTGACGGAATATCATCAGACCAATCCCTCTCTGCGGTACCATGTGGCGTGCAAGTCGACTGAGCGCGGCAGCTTCATGTACAACAATGCCCGCTGCTTCAAGGTCAGGGTACCAAACATCGGGCCTGCTCAGGCCATCTATTATGATGTGGCCGCATTGAACGAGTGCGTGAAGTATATCAAGGCGCATCATGTCCCGCACCCGATCGTCTATATTCTTGCATGCCGTATCGGGCCGTTCGCTGCACATTTCGAACGCGAGATCCACCGGCTCGGCGGCAAGCTATACATCAATCCGGACGGACATGAATGGATGCGTGCCAAGTGGAGTGCTCCGGTACGTAAGTATTGGAAGCTCTCCGAGCAGATGATGACCAAGCATTGCGATCTGCTGGTGTGCGATTCCAAGAACATGGAACGGTATATCCATGAGGAGTATGGCAAGTACGATCCGAAGACGCTGTTCATCTCATACGGTGCCGAAGTTCAGCGCAGCAGCATCAAGGATGACAATCCGAAACTGCAGGACTGGTATAAGGCCAAGGGACTGTCTGCGAAGTCGTATTATCTGGTGGTTGGCAGGTTCGTTCCGGAGAATAATTACGAGACGATGATCCGTGAGTTCATGAAGAGCGACTCGAAGCGGGATTTTGCTCTGATTACGAACGTCAGCGACAAGTTCCTTGATGAGCTCAAGGCTAAGACCGGTTTCGACAAGGATCCGCGTATCAAGTTCGTCGGTACCGTGTATGACAAGGAACTGCTGAAGAAGATCCGAGAGAATGCCTATGGGTATTTCCACGGCCATGAAGTGGGCGGTACGAACCCAAGTCTGTTGGAGGCGCTGGGCAGCACGGATCTGAACTTGCTGTTGAAGGTGGGCTTCAATCAGGAGGTCGCGGAGGAGGCGGCGCTCTACTGGACCAAGGACGACGGCAATCTGGCTGCGCTGATCGACAAGGCCGACAACATGACGGCTGAGGAGATTCGAGAGTTGGGTGTAAAGTCGAAGCAACGTATTGCCGATGCGTACAGCTGGCAGTTCATCGCTGATGAGTATGAGCGGTTGTTTCTCGATAAGTCTCTTAACTGATCGCATTCTTATGTTCGGTGTAAAGCTGGATTTAGGCAAAGCGGTTTTAAGAATAAAAGTGTCGATTGCTCTTTAACAGTTAGATGTATGACAAATTTAAAATGTCCTTTAAGAAGACTGAGGTTTGAAAGAATATGCTCTCAGCTAGTGTTGTAATTGCGACATATAATGGTGAGGAATTTTTGCGCGATCAACTTGACTCAATTATTCCGCAGTTGCGTGATTGTGATGAAGTTGTTATTTCGGATGATGGATCTACAGATGGTACGTTAGATATTATTAATGAATATGTTAAAAAGTATTCGATTATAAATTACTATAAAGGTCCGGAGAGAGGCGTTATTAAGAATTTTGAATTTGGAATTGCGCAGGCCTCGAAAGATATAATCTTTCTTTCGGATCAAGATGATATCTGGCTTCCAGATAAGGTTAGTATAGTACTTGGCATTTTTTCTAAAGATGCTGATGTAACTTGTATACTGCATGATGTTCAAATTGTAGATAAACAGTTGAATGTAATTGATCCTTCTTTTTTTGAATTCAGAAATTCAGCAAAAGGATTAGTACACAATCTAATTAAAAATTCGTTTATGGGAAGTGCGATGGCTTTTCGGAGGAGAATGGTTCCACGATTACTCCCTATCCCGGAAAATGTTCCAATGCATGATCAATGGATCGGCCTCGTTAATGAGATTTATGGCAAAGTTTCTATTTGTAATCAGTGCTTGGGATTATATCGTAGACATGGTAATAATGCTTCCTCATTTACTCATGAACCATTATTGAAAATGATAAAGAATCGAGTATCTTTAATACAAGATTTGATTATTCGATCACGATCAAAGTAATGACTAAATATGTATTTTAAGAAGTTGGGTCCTATGGCAAAACCACGGATACGATCAGTAAAATTTAATGTATTGATGAACATGATTCTGACAAGTTCATCTCTTTTGTTTCCATTGATAACTGTTCCGTATGTATCAAGAGTTTTGTCAACTTATGGGACTGGTGCCGTAGCATTTGCTCAGAGTGTGGTGACCTATTTTTCCTTGGTTGCTTTGCTGGGAATATCATCTTATGGAGTGAAAGCGTGCGCACAGGTCAGAGATGATGCAGCCGAGCTGTCTCAGACGGTGAAAGAATTATTAATAATTCTTACATGTTCTACTACATTAGTATTTGCAGTATACCTTTTGTGTATTTTTTTGGTTCCTAAGATGTACGCCCAAAAGGAGTTGTTCCTTCTGTTTGGAGTGGCGTTGTGGCTTGCATCTTTTGGCGTCGAATGGCTCTATCAAGCATTAGAGCAGTATGAGTACATTACAATTCGTAATGTTGCTATAAAATTATTTTGTATAGTTCTGATGTTTGTGCTAATACATGAACAAAAAGATTATGTGATGTATGGTGGAATTGTAGTTCTTGCGGGCTATGGCTCAAATATCTTTAATATAATACGCATTCGAAAGATGGTTGATCTGAGAATACGTACTAGAATAGATATTTTTCGTCATTTTAAACCGATGATAATGTTTTTTATTGCAACGGTTGCATCGGGTATGTATGTTCAAGCAGATCTTGTCATGTTGGGTTTTCTTGGAACAACTAATATGGTTGGCATCTATCAACTTGTGATAAAAATTAAAGGCACTTTTCTCACTGCTGTGAATTCAGTCGGTAATGTCATGTTGCCAAGATTATCTTATTATCACGCGCAGAAAGCAGAGAAGAGGATGGAAGTTTTGGTTGCGAAGACTTTGAATTTCTCTTTTTTAGTTTCTACTTTGATAATTCTTTTGTGTATTTTGGAAAGAGACAACATAGTATGGCTTTTAGGTGGAGAAGATTTTATGGGAGCCGTTATTCCTTTAGTTGCTATTAGTCCAGCAATTGCCATCTCATCATTGAACTCTGTGCTTGGTAATTACATGGCTTCAAATGAAAAGGAAAAGATTTGGGCCACAATAAATGTTGTAGGTCTATTTGTAGCTATAATCGCTAATCTATGTTTAATCCCGCATTTCGGGCCTACAGGGGCTGCTCTCAGTGCCGTTGCCTGTGAGTTAGCTGTGTTTATTATTAGATCTATCCAGAATATAGATCTTTTAAAAAAGATAATAGGAAAGTTAGAATTTATAAAGGTTGCTGTATGTGGTGTGATCACATATCTGGCTTGTATGTTTTTTCTGAAGTTGATCGGTACAATGAATGCACTGTTTTCTTTGTTTATTGGATCAGCCCTTTTATGTTCTATTTTTTTAATTACGCTTCTCGTCAGTCGAGAATACTTTGTAAACCAAGTTTTGTTGAGATTGTTATCTTTTTTAAAAAGATCATGAAGCGAAAGAGTTCAATGAGATGAACACCAAAAAGACTAATATTTTTGTCATAACGCATAAAGATTTCGATATGCCTGATATTGATGGGTATAGTCCTATATTAGCTGGTGCGGAATATAATCACGCAGCAATATCCTTTAAAGATAATTCTGGAGATAATATTTCGATCCTTAATCACTCATTTTGCGAACTTACCGCGCAATATTGGGTATGGAGGAATGTTTCATTATCTAAAAATGTTGGGTTTGTTCATTATCGAAGGTTTTTTTATGAAAAGAGATTTGATAACAGTGTATCTAATATTCTTTCGGTGGATGAAATTGAAAAAATTTTATTGTCCAAAGATATAATTCTGGCGCAGCAAATGCCTTTGCGTCGATCGGTTGAGGATGATTATGCGCGTTACCATAATTTGGCTGATCTGCTTAAGGTGAGAAAGATACTTGAAAAAAGCTATCCTGAGTATGTTTTTGCTTTTGATAGTCTTATGAAATCCCATTCTTTTTCTCCATTTAATATGTTTGTTTCCTCTAGGCAGTTTTTTAACGAGTATATGAATTGGCTGTTTGATGTTTTGTTTCAAGCAAAGAATGAAATTGATTTTTCAAAATATGATAAGTATAATCAGAGGGTATTTGGCTTCATCGCTGAGCGCTTGTTGAACATTTGGGTTATTGGAAAGGGGCTTGATGTGCAGTATTGCCCTGTTTATCAGAATAATGATAATATTGTCGTGACAGAATTCAAGAATAGTCTTAAAAAAATTTTGTTTGTAAAATAAGGAAATGTAATGTCTCAGAAAATAGGTATCATAACTTTTCATGCAGCGTACAATTTTGGTTCAGTACTGCAGGCTTATGCGACACAACAATCGATCTCGATGCTAGGATTTGATGCTTCTATTATAGATTATAGACCGAAATCACAGAATGATTATTATAGTAAATTATACAGAACATCGTTTGGAATAAAACCTTTTATAAAAGATTTGATGATGATGCCGGCGAAGTCAGAGCGACTAATACGTCGAGATCGTTTTGAAAGCTTCATAAAAGAGCATCTTTCTCTTACAGAAGAGCGTTTCACGTTTCCAGATGAGTTTAATAAGATCGCAGATGTCTTTGATGTATTTGTGAGTGGAAGTGATCAGATTCTCAATAAGCATTCAAATGAACTCCAGAATGAGAATTGGTCCGCGATGAACCCATATCTTTTGACTTTTACAACTCGAAAGAAAATTACGTATGCATCTTCGCCATCGAGCATGTCTGATGAAGAATTGCAGAATATCGTAGAACCGTTAAAGAAGTTTGATTTTATATCTGCCAGAGAAGAAGATGCTGCAGTAAAAATAAGTCGTTTAACGGGAAAGACGGTTCCTAACGTATTGGATCCTACGCTGCTTTTGTCTAAGGGAAATTGGTTAGAAGTGTCTCAGGGTGCCAGTATTAGATCTTTGCCTCATGATTTTGTGTTGTACTATAGCCTTGATGGAACTAACAAAATTGCCAAAAGAGTAACAACTCTTCGAAATATTGCGAAGAATCTGAATGTTCCTGTGCTTGTTATCACGCCGTTCGCATATGTGCCATCCGATAAGTATTTGATAAATGATCATTCTTTTGGACCGTCTGAATTCATTCAGGCAATTAACAATGCTTCTCTAGTGATAACTGATTCGTATCATGGTACTCTTTTCTCTCTGAATTTGGGGACACCCTTCTTGTCGATCAGTAGCGGAAGTGGTTCAAGTACTCGTAAAGATCAAGTACTTAGTCGTCTTCATTTGTCAGAGCACATTGTTGGTTCGCTTGAAGACTCGGTATCAAAATTGTCTAAAGGTAATTTCTCTGAAGATAGAGATTATCGGCAATTGCTTGATAACCTAAAACAAGAATCTGTGTCTTATCTTTCCAATTCTCTTAAGTATGAGTCATGAACGGATACAAACTGTGACTGAGATAACTTGTGCTGCGTCTTTGAAGCAAGATAGGGCTTCTTCTATGCAGAAGTTTAATGCCTATTTTTACTATGTTGGAATTTTTGTATATTGCGTTAACATAGTATTATCGCGTTCTACATTTACAGCTTTGTTGTCTGTTTTTTTCTTTTCTTCAACGAAACTGTTGTGTATTCTTTTATTCTGTCTTGCTGCAGCGACTAAAGTGACAGTGAAAATAAATCGTGTTCTTATTGCAATACTATCTGTTGTTCTTGCGCTTCTAGTTTATCAAAAATCACAGTCCGTGACACCTTTGATTTTCGTTTTGTCTATTTATAGCATTCCAAGCGAGAACATACAAAGTGTATTACGTCTTTTTATTTTTTCTCTATTATTTAGCTGTCTAATAGTTGTTTTTTCAGCTTTATGTGGTATAATTCCGAATATTTACAGGTCTGGTGCCTATTTTCTTTTACCCTATGATCTTGGTTTTAGTTATGGCTCGATGCCTGGATATTATTTAGAAGGAATAACGATTGCGACTATTCTCTACTTTAGAGGTTGTGTTCCGAAATTAACTGGATGGATTATTGTTTTTTTGTCCTTACTCAATTTTTTGTTTTGGGGATTTGTAACGCAATCATTTATTGTCCTTCTTGCATTGATTGGGACTGTTGTACTGAATCAAGGTAAAGAATCGCACACCGATCATAAATTTGTAAGAGTTTTTAGTATTTTATCATTTTGTTTGATTCCTTTGATTTTCTTTTTTGTGAACTACTTCTTTTCCGAAGGTAATCCGGTGATGCAGTTCTTCAATAGACTGTTGACGTGGCGCTTAGGCCTTGGAAGAAATGCGTTGCACGCCTATGGTGTTTCTTTATTTGGCAAAAATGTTTCATTTTCAGGTTTTGGTTTTTCGACTACTGATATGACAGTTTCTTCCGGAGGTCGCCTTACATTGGACTCCTCCTCTACCTATGATTACGTTGATTCTTCCTACGTTATCAATCCTATTCTATACGGTATTGTTTGTGCAACGTTAATCGTATTTTTTTATATGATATTAGCTATTAAATCGTATAAAGCAAATTTGGATTATGTGTGTTTTCTGCTTATTGTTTTAGCAATTCAGGGTTGCGTGAATTGGGTTCTATTTGAATTGTATCTTAATCCATTGCCGCTGTTTGCTGTTCTTCTTTTTTCTGATAAAAAAACATTTAATTTCTAGAAGTGGAGTTTATTATGAAAATAAAAGCTTTTGTTCGAGATCATATTCCTGGGGTTATATATGAGAAACTCAGAAGGTTCAAATCTCTTTTTTTGCTATTTGTGCTTTTTATGAAACAAGATAGACGGTTCGTAAAAACTGCTGCTTTGCCGGGTAATACGGGACAAAAGCAACTTGAGACGCAGTTGATTTTCTTTTCTCATCAAATAGAAAAAGGACTTAGCCATAGTAATTTTAGGCCAGGATTTGGTTCTCGTCCGATTTGTGCCCTTGGCATATGCCTAAAAAAGTGGAATAGTTATGGTTACCCAAAAGATGCATTTGGTTTTAAAGTAGCCACTTCTGCTTTAAAAGCATATATGAGTAGGCATGATGAAATTGACTGTGTTTTACCTGATTTCTTTAATAGTGCATTTGATCGAGAAACAATGAAGGATATCGATGCGTCCGATCCTTTGTTTTCTGGAACATCTGTTATTCGCGTATCAGGGAATTCTTCATCTATGAAAACATATTCTCAAATCTTAAATTCTCGAGTGAGTATCAGGGAGTTTGAAGATCTTCCAGTTTCTGAGTCCACTATAGAATCAGCTATATCATTAGCGATGAGGGCTCCAACTGTTTGTAATCGACAGCCACAGGCAGTGAGAGTCATCTTTAACAAATCAATTATTAAACAGGCGCTCACAATTCAAGGCGGATGGCGCGGGTATGAGTTTCCTCCTGCATTGCTTTTAGTGACAGCGCATAATAGCTCGTTTAACAATGCGATTGAAAGGAATGAGCCATATGTCGATGGCGGTATTTTTTCTATGGCTTTGTTGGGAGCATTGGAGTCCTATGATCTAGGAGCTTGTCCACTGAATACGATGTTTGATATTTACCAAGATGGATCTACACGTAAATTGCTGAATATTTCCGAAGAAGAAGAATTTATTATGTATATTGCTGTCGGTAAGAAAAAAGCAGGTGTTTCTCATCCTCGATCGTTTAGAAAAGCAGCGGAAACAGTAACTACTGTGATTCGATGAGATGCCTTAAAGGCTCTGCTGCTTTCGGAGCAAGAATAATGAACTATACAGACGTATGGCTTAACTTTCTGCAGCAGAGCCTGATGAGTACGTAAGATCGTGGGCGTGTTAGAAGGGATCGAGCAAGCGGATGTCTTGGCTCGATTGTGTTGAATGTTCCAAGTCTGACACCGGGACAGTCGATCTCGATGGGATGAAGTGTGGACGATAAGTCGGATGTTTCGGCGTCCGGATTGGAGTCCATGATGTATTCGCAGGAGAGGAGAACCAGCGTCCTTGATGTGCATTTCGTCCAAGGTGCGGGGGATACGCACGATCGGTGCGATGCAAGGCATGCTCACGCGAGGGACGATGAAGCTGTGGGTGCACGCCGCGACCCCATTACATCCGGCTTCGAGGTGATACGGGACGTCGTATACGCTGGAAATCTAGGGTGTGTTTACGCTATTTCGGTTTTGTGTGATAATTGGCGTATGTGTACGCCGAGGTATGACATCACGCTTGACCAGTTCATGAGGATCGATAACGTCCGATTTTTTGCGCAAATTGGTTGAGGGCTTGGAATAGGGCATGGCCCGTGTCCTGTGTACGA
>OAXB01000256.1_pt1 | contig 18287 bp, 13 predicted proteins | sample 1501541 | NCBI WGS metagenome assembly OAXB01 (sample SAMEA2580302, study PRJEB22360) | human gut metagenome | biome: human gut; feature: human-associated habitat; material: faeces | place: Denmark | collected 2008/2010
TGCTTTTCCAGTCAGAGGTTCTTACCCTCGACGGCCGCGCAACGGCGCTACATTACGCCGCGCTTCGCGAGAGATTCGCGGCGCCGATCAACCCGGCATCCTGCCCGGCTTCGGCGGCCACGACTCGCGCATGCGGCCGATGAGCGCCAGCTTCAAGGAACCGGTCGTAATTGCGCCGTGCCGGTTCCAACAGCACATCGCCGACTTCCACGACTCCCCCGCCGATGACGTACAGCTCGGGATCGAGCACTGCGCTGGCCTGCGCCATGACCCGGCCAAGCCACTCGCCGATCTTGTCGAACGCATACTGCGCCAATTCGTCGCTCTCGCGCACGGCTTGGGCGATCATCACGCCGCGCAACCGATCCACGTCCCCGCCGCACAGTTCCATCAACCGACCCGAGCGCTGCGGATAGCGACGCACCGCACTGCGCGCGAACCGTTCAAGCGCATTGCCGGAGATGTATCGTTCAGCGCATCCGCGCAATCCGCATCCGCAGAAATCCCCGTCCGGCACCATCGCGATATGCCCCAGTTCCCCGGCCATGCCGAACGCACCCCGGTACAGCTGACCGTCGGCGATGATCGCACCGCCCAGACCGGTACCCACGGTGAGCAACACCATGTACCGGCTGCCCCGTCCGGCGCCTCGCACGTATTCGCCCCATCCGGCGCAGTTGGCGTCGTTCTCCACCATCACCGGGCATTCATGGCCGATCGCCGCCTCGACGGTGTCGGCCAGATGATAGTCGTGCCATGCGGCGATATTCGGCGCGAAGCTCATGATGCGCCGGTCGGCCGTGACGTTCCCGCATGCCGAAATGCCGATCGAGCCGATGTCGTTTCGGGTCTCCTTGGCCTCGAAGTAGATACGGGCGATGGCACCGTCGATCTCCACCGGATCCACCGGCGTGGGGATGCGCCAACGGCGTATGATGCGATCTTCCTCGTCGCACAATCCGGCCGCGATTTTCGTGCCGCCAACGTCGAATGCCAATGCGTGCATGGTGCTCCTTTGCGTGTGTTTCCAATCTATTCGGCCGCTGCACGCGGCCAGACACCGGCCTGGGCGGCGCCCACGGCCGGCAACGCCATGACGGCACCGGCCGGTGCACCTTGCAGCGGCGTCATTGGCGGTATCGTCACGACATTACATTATTTGTATGATATGATTATAACTAATGATTCAAATAAAACAAATCAGCCGCACCGCCGAACACCCCAGCCGCTACACTGGGATGGCAACGTGGTGTAAGGAACATTCCGAACCTATGGAAGGTGCGGAAATTATGTGACCATTGACGAGAAAGGCGTGCCATGAAGCCGAATGAGATCGCAGAGAGCCTGCAACTGTCCATGGACGCCACGCTGCCGCTCTACGAACAGATGACTTCGGCGCTGCGACGGCAGATCCGTTCGGGCGCTCTTGCTCCGGGAGACAAACTGCCGACGGAGAACTCGCTGGTGGAAACCCTGCACGTCAGCCGCACCACCGTGCGCCAGGCCATGGACCAACTCGTCGACGAGGGCCTGATCATCCGCCATCGTGGCCGCGGGTCCTTCGTGGCCAGCCCCAAAATGAAGCGCACCATCGGCGGCCTGTACAATTTCACGGAAAATATGCGGGAGCTAGGCGCCACCCCCACGTCAACAGTGCTGGCGAACGCCGTCGAGGAGGCGGACGACCGGATCCGCACACGTCTGCAACTGCCCGCCAACCAGACGAAGGTGTTTCACCTGACCCGGCTACGCTGCGCCGACACCGCCCCGATGCTGCTCGAGGACACGTACATCCCATATTATCTGTGCGAGGGCATCGAGCAAGTCGACTTCGCCCACGCCTCGCTGTACCAGACCCTATCCACGCGCTACGCGCTGAATCTGTACCATGCCACCGAAACCATCGAGGCGATCGCCATCGACAAGGCGGAGGCACAGCTGCTGGAATGCACCCAGAAAACGCCGGGCTACCGCATCACGCGCGTGTCCAACCTCGATAGCGGGCTGATCTACGAGTTTACCTCGTCGATCACCAATGCCGAACGCTGCGCGTTCCAGCTCGAACTGTACAGCGGCACGCTCACCAAGAAACCCATGGCATTCCAGCGCACCATGAGCCTGTAAGCCGCCCGGATTCATCCCGTCGCGCCGGGATCACGCCTCATCACGACGAACAGGGCCGCGGCCCCTCCCACACGGGAAGGACCGCGGCCCCGATTCTTACTCGCGCCGCATTGCGCTCAGTGGCACTCTCAGCGTGATACGGCCACGGCTATCGGCAGCGTGCGCTCCTGCCGGAGCTCGCACGAACCACTCAGCGGTGAGCCTTGGCGAACTTGATGCCCAGCGCGGCGCAGCCGAGGGCCACCGCCAGCAGCGCGACGGCGATCACCGCGGCACCGGTCCTGCTCAGCGGGGCCGCCGGCTTCTGCACCTGGCCCTCGGCCACGGTGCCCGAAGCGGAACCCTTGCCCTGTTCGCCGTTCTGGCCACCGTTCTGGCTGGCGCCGGGCTTCTTGTCGACGGTGCCCGAGGCGGCAGGGAAATCGACCGAAGCGGTCTTGCCGGACTGGCGGCCGGTGACCGTCAGCGTGTAGGAGGCCCCTTCGGCGGGCTGGAAGTCACCGAACGAGATGCCGGTGGTCTCGCCGGTAGCGACCCTTACGCCGGAGACCGGGGTGTCGGAGTTGGACGCGGCGACGACCTTGCCGGACGCCTTGTCCTTGAGCTCGTAGGAGACCACCGCGTCGCCGTTGAAGCCGTTGAGCTCGGCGGAATACGTACCGTCATCGGCCTTCTTGACCACGACCGTGCCGTCGTTGGACAGCGCCTTCTGCGCATCGGTGTCGGCCGCAAGACCCAGCGCATACGCGATCGTGTAGAAGTTGTCGGTCTGGTCGGTCAGTCCGTCGACGCGGGACGCGCCCGGACCGGAGGCGGCGATGCGCAGCTGCGTGCCGGTGTGGCTCATGTTGCCCTGGGCCTTGCTCGCGTCCGCGGTGCCCTCGGTGTCGTTGCCGTCGGAGTACAGGTTGTCCTCGGACGTGCCGTAGGAGACGACCATGTTGCCGCCGTCCTTGGTCCTGAGCACGGTGCTCAGCGCGTAGGCCGGCTGGGACTCGACGATCTGGCTGGTGTGCGCGTGGTCGGCGGTCACGATGACCAGCGTGTCGCTCAGGTCGATCTTCTCCAGCGCGGCGGAGATGGCCTTGTCAAGGTCGTCGGTCTCGCCGATCTGGCCGCAGGCGTTGCCGTTGTGGTCCTGCTTGTCGATCGACGCGCCTTCGACCTGCAGGAAGAAGCCGTTCTGGCTCTTCGGATTGGCCTGCAGCAGGTCCAGCGCCTTCGAGGTCATGTCGGCCAGCGAGGCGGAGTTGCCGGAGGCGTTCTTGTTGCCCAGCCACTTCTCGTTGACGCTGCACTCGACCGGGTTCTCATCCTTGGCCGGGTCCTGCTTGGTGGCGACGGACGGGTTGTACTGCGTGGGCATGTTGCCGTCGCTCAGCAGGGCCAGCACCGGCTGTCCGTCCTTGTACTGCAGGCCCGAGAACGCGTCGACGTCGTTCTCCACGGTCTGGTAGCCACGCTCCTTGGCCTGATCCCACAGGGTCTTGCCGGCGTAGTCGCCGCCCTGGGCGGTCTGGCGGAAGTACTTGGAACCGCCGCCGATGGTCACGTCGGCGCGGGTGTCGAGCAGCTGCTCGGAGATGGAGCCGATGCCGCCGTTCTCCTTGAGCTGGCTGGCGAGGCAGTTCTTGGCCGCATTGCTGCTGGTGCCGTCGGTCTTGCCCTGCGGGCCGTAGCAGGAGCGCTCGGTGGAGTGCGATTCGAGCACGGCCGGCGTGGCGTCCTGAATTTCCGCGGTGGTCACGTTGCCGGTGGCGAGGCCTTTGGCCTTGGCCAGTTCGATCAGGTTGAGCTGCGGGTTGCCGTTGACGTCCACATCGACGGCGTTGTTGTAGGTCTTGGTGCCGGTGGCCCAGCCCGAACCGGATGCCGAGGAGTCGGTCACCGGGGTGATGGCGCCGGCGGTCTTGCCGCCGGCGAGGCTGCCGTCGGCGTGCTTCGCCATCAGGCTGTCGCCGCTGTTGGCGCCCAGCGAGAACGTGGTGTACTGGCCGGTGCCGGTCTCCACGGTGTTCAGGTTCGGCTGGCCGATCTTGTCAAGACCGTCGAACGATCCGTTGACGCCATGCAGATAGTCGCGGGCGACCGTGATCTCGGAGTCGCCCATGCCGTCTCCGATGAAAAGAATGACGTTCTTCGCCGTGGCGTTGCCATACACGCCCGCGATGCGCTGCGCACCGCCGTGCTGGGCCAGTTCGGTGACGCCCTTGCCATTCTGGGCAAGAGCCATACCGGGGAACGCCGCCATCACGGCGAGCGCTGCAACCGCTGCGGAAGCGGCCTTCAACTGATGTTTCACTGTGTTTCCTCCCACTCCTGGAACAATCGTCGGGACCATCAGGCCCGGCCCGGATCCTCCGCGCGACTGCGGGGATCCCGATCGCCTTTACGGTATGGCCGCAAGGAGTCCTGCAGTGGTAGTTCAGCGGTCATGCAGCGTAATTTCAGATGAACAGCGGACGAATCGGGTTTTGAGAGCGGAGGGTGAGGCCGAGGCAGGGGCGAGCCCTCTCCGCGCGTCTCCAGCAAGCTAAGCAGTCCATCCGATGGCCATAATCTCCCGCTAAGAACCCGTCAATAAGCTCGAATAGCCGGCCCATGGCAAGAATCTCTCGCTGAACGGTCTCAGCGAGAGATTCCCGCCACCGCCCGGCAGCGGCAGCACGCCAAGGTTCCCCTGAGTGAGATGCATCAGCCATCCAGCGGCGGCAATAGCATGCCAGCAGCGCCCGAGCAGGATCAACCAAGAGTATGACCCGCCATGCCGCCCTGTGTCGCACCGCCCGAGACACACCCACGCGCGCCGATGCGAGACAATGGTGCTACCGAACAATGCGCGGGGAGTGTTTCATGGCAGCTTCGATCTACGACGTGGCATCCAAGGCCGGGGTGTCCATCTCCACGGTGTCGCGCGCCTTTACGCGCCCGGAACTCGTGAGCAGCAAGACCCTCGACAAGGTGCTCGCCGCCGCCAACGATCTCGACTATTCGATCACACGCGCCGCCACCACCATGAAGACCGGCCAATCGTTCCGCATCGCCCTGCTGCTGAGCGACGCCGCCTCGACATGGTTCAACTCGTCGCTGATCGATGGCATCGATGTGGTGCTGCATCCCGCAGGCTATGATTTTTCGATCTACCGCGTCACCAACATCGAGGAGCGCAGGGAATTCTTCAGCACGCTGCCGGTCAAGAAAAATGTCGACGCCGTCATCACGGCCTCGTTCGGGCTTGACGCCAAGGAGAGCGAACGATTGGCCTCGATCGGCGTACCCATCGTCGGCATCAATCCGACTTCATACGAGGGGCTGGACGCTTCGATCGGCGTCGACGACCGCCGCTCCGCCACCTTGGCCGCCGACCACCTTATCTCGCTGGGGCATCGGCGCATCACCTACGTGCGGACCAATCCGGTCTCGTCGCTGCACTACAGCGCATTGCAACGCGAGGAAGGATTCTCAGACGCCTGCGATTCCAGCGCCGACCCAATCAATCTGCGCATCGTGACGCTGAGCGACGGCTCCGATTGCATTGACCTGGCCCTCACGGAGATCCTCGACGGAAAGGCGCAGCCAACCGCCATCGCCTGCCAGGAGGACAACATCGCCATGCGGCTGCTGTTCCGCCTGCGCCGCTACGGACTCGATGTTCCCAAGGACATCTCACTGACCGGATTCGACGACAGCACATATGCCGCCGATGCCGGACTGACCACGATCCATCAGGATCCCACCGCGATGGGCTCCGCCGCCGCGCGCAAGACGCTGTCGCTGCTTGCCGGCAACACCCCGGCCCCGGAGCACGATATCGTTCCGGCGCATCTGGTAATGAGATCCTCCACCGCCGCCCCGCGCGCGTAGGGACCGGCGCGCCCGCGCGGACAGAGGACGAAGCTCACTCAATCCCTTTCGAGCCGTCAGGGCTATTCGCGGCACGTATGTTCCCAATTCACGAGTTGTCGGTGCGCGACGCAGTAGTGGAACCGGTTGTTTGCCGGCTTTTTTGACCAAAAAGCAGCTTTACGGGAACATCTATCGACCTTCCCGCACCGACAACTCGAGTGTTATGCACAAGAACGATTCACCCTGGACCCTCACCTGCCCAACAACAGTCGCTCAACACCCTCGCCTATCACTTCTTTTTGCATACGCTTTCATATTGTGTTATATTGCTTTTGCAACTTAAAAATGAATATTCTGCATAGGGTTTCACAAAGGATGCGAAGCAGACTATCACGCAACAGGACAAGCCCCGCCCTCGCACCCAAGCAGGCACCCATGCCAGCATCCACCCCATGCAGCAGATACGAGACCTCTATGCGACGAAGCAACCGGCCCGCCGCAACAAAACCGCGAAGGAGCGAGAAATGAATAAGGCACAAGGAATCCTGCGCAGAATCAGCGCCATCACCGCGGTGATGGCCCTTGGCATCGGCGGCTTGGCCGCCTGCGGCAGCAGCAATGCCGATCCGGCCAAGGGCAAAGTCTACTACATCAACTCCAAGCCGGAGGTCGCCGACATCTGGCAGGACGTCGCCGACCAGTACACCAAGGAAACCGGCGTGGAGGTCATCGTCGAGACGGCAGCGGCCGGCACTCTGGATCAGACGCTGAAGAGCGAGCTCGCGAAATCCGAGGCTCCGACCCTGCTCACCATCAATGGCTTCGACTCCTACGCCCGCTACAAGTCCCACCTCGCCGACATCTCCGGAAGCGACGCGTACCAGCTGCTCACCGACGAGGGAAAGGCCTACGCGAACGGCGATGGCAAGGCCGTGTACACGATTCCGTTCGCCGCCGAATACTACGGCATGATCTACAACAAGAAGATCCTGAAGGACTACATCGCAAAGGACTATGCCGTCATCAACAGCGTCGACGACATCAAGGACTTCAAAACCTTCAAGAAGGTATGCGATTCGATGCAGGAACACAAGGACGATCTCGGCCTCGAAGGCGTCATCTCCAACGCCGGGCTCGACGCCTCGGACACCTACCGCTTCGCGAGCCACCTGTCCCGCATCCCGCTGTTCTACGAATACAAGGACGCGGGCACCACCTTTGAACAGAACATCAAAGGCACGTATCTGGATGACATGAAGAACATCTGGGATCTGTATCTCAAAGACTCCACCGTGCAGCCGACCGAGCTATCCAGCAAAACCTACGAGGACTCCACCGCCGAATTCGCCACCGGTCAGACCGCGTTCTACCAGAACGGCGTCTGGTCCTACACGCAGATCAAGGACAACGACGTGGCGGACGAGGATCTCGGTATGCTGCCGCTGTACATCGGAGCTCCCGGCGAGTCGGCATACGGACCGGCTTCGATCTACGACGCCTCGTGGGGCGTGAACGAGGATTCCAGCGACAAGGACAAGCAGGCCACGCTCGACTTCCTCAAGTGGCTGGTCAGCAGCGATGAGGGCAGGAAGGCCCTGAGCCAGGATATGGGCTTCTCCGCGCCGTACACCACGTTCGGCAAGGACGATCAGCCAAACAACCCGCTGATTACCGCCGCGCTCGAATATCAGGAGAAGAACATTCCGTTCATCCGGTCCTTCGCCCTGCCTTCCGGCCATTGGGGCGACGAATTGGCCAACGCGCTGCTCGACTACACGCAGGGCACCTCCGACTGGAGCGCGGTCAAGAAGGCATACGTCGACAACTGGTCCTCGGAATGGCAGAACAACAAGGAAACGAACGGATCCTTGCCCGAATCCCAGCCGTTCAAGGGATGAGCCGCACTCTCCCCATTTCCTGAATCGAGTCATCATGCCAGCATCCATCACGCATTCCGCAACAACCGGCCGCGACGCCATGGACGACCCCGACTGGTGGCGCCAGGCCGTCGTTTACCAGATCTATCCCCGATCATTCAAGGATTCGACCGGCAACGGCATCGGCGACATTCGCGGTATCACCGAACGCATGGATCATCTGTCCGCATTGGGCGTGGACGCGATATGGCTCAGCCCGTTTTACCCGTCGCCGCTGGAGGACGGCGGGTACGACGTGGCCGACTACCGCAACGTCGACCCCCTGCTGGGCACCATGCAGGATTTCGCCGGTATGGTCTCCGCCGCGCACGACCGGCATATCCGCGTGATCGTCGATCTCGTGCCCAACCACACCTCCAGCCGGCATCCCTGGTTCCAAGAGGCGCTGCACGCCCCGCGCGGATCGTCCGCACGCGATCGGTACATCTTCCGCGACGGGCGCGGCGCGAACGGAGAACTGCCTCCGACCGACTGGACCTGCGGGTTCGGAGGCCCGGCCTGGGAGCGCGTGGAGGATGGCCAGTGGTATCTGCACATGTGGTCCGTGGGTCAGCCCGATCTGAACTGGAACAACGAGGAGGTCCGACGCGATTATCTCGACACGATCCGGTTCTGGTCCGATTGCGGCGTGGATGGGTTCCGCGTCGACGCCGCGCAAAGTCTGGTCAAGGACATGGACCGCGACGACCTCAACGATTGGTCGCTGCAGTATGACGTGCTCCCCTCCGACGGCAGCCACCCGATGTACGACCGCAACGAACTGCACGACGTCTACCGCGAGTGGCGCCGAGTGTTCAACGAATACGACCCGCCGCGGTTCGCCGTGGCCGAAGCGTGGGTCAATCCGGCGCGGCAATACCTGTATGCGAGCGCCGATGAGCTCGGGCAGGTATTCAACTTCGAATTTGCCAAGGCGGATTGGACCGCGGAGGGGATGCGCCGCGCGATCGCCAGCGGGCTGGCCGCCGCGCGCGAATCCGGTTCGACCACCACATGGGTGATGAGCAACCACGACGTGCCCCGCCATGCCAGCCGATATGGCCTGCCTCAGGTTCCGGCCCGCGGCTACCACCAAATCGCCCAGGATTGGCTGCTGCGCAATGGCGGCAGTTACATGGAGGACCGGGCGCTGGGCACGCGCAGGGCACGGGCCGCGATTCTGCTGGAGCTGGCGCTGCCCGGCTCGGCGTACATCTATCAGGGCGAAGAACTCGGACTGTTCGAGGTCGCCGATATTCCATGGACCGAACTGGAGGACCCGACCGCATTCCATTCCGGCGACGGAAACCCATCCGCCACGCGCAAGGGGCGTGACGGATGCCGCGTGCCGTTGCCGTGGCGCCACGACGCCGCGGACGGCTTCGGGTTCAGCCCCGCAGGGTCAGGCGCCGAGCCTCATCTGCCTCAACCGGCTTGGTTCTCGTGCCTCAATGCGCAGGATGAGGCCGATGATCCGGATTCGATGCTCGCACTGTACCGGCGCGCGATCGCGATGCGCAAGACGCTGGAAGGCATGACGTCCGGGACCGCCGGCACGGCGTCATCCGTGGCGTGGCGCCCGGAGAACGGCGGTGACATCATCGCATTCGAACGCGGCAACTGGATCTGCATCACCAACTTCGGCGCCGAGCCGACCCCGCTGCCGCAAGGCGAAGTCGTGCTCTCGTCCGCGGAGCTGATGCCCGACAGCACAGTACCATCGGACGCGACGGTATGGCTGCATGCAACGGAAACCGCATAGCGGCGCGCGATACGCACGACGCCAGTTGTGCTGAGCCGCATAGCGGCCCAGCACAACTGGCTTAACGCCTCGACGATGGCACCGCGAACATCTCATCCGCACAGACGAACGACATATCAGGATTCCCCTCGTACTTCGTCCGAGTGGCGTCGCTTATGCGATTTTTCGTAAAGAATATAAGCGATGTCTCCCGATAGCCTGAAATCAAGCCAACCCGGGCCTTAAGCGATTCGATCATATCGGTCTCATCAAATCGCTTCCGCCACTTGCACTCTCCAATCAGGAGTTTCTGCTCAAGGGGATCCGCCGCGACCACATCGATATCTGTCTCCTCACGCCGGAGAGGATTGTTACCCCACCATTTTCCAACCTGCACCGGCAACATGGGCAATCGTCCTTCACTCCCCATCTTGGTGATCCATTGCAGACACATGCTTTCAAAGTGTTGCCCAACGTATGTCGCAAAAGCAGCACTTGTGACAACCCGTTCTGCGATCAAATCGCCATTCCCGGTTTCTATGAAGGTGACATTGGGAGACACAAACCGGTACCAGTAGGCAAAGAACGGGTCGCAGATGCGTATGCGAGCTTTACGTGATGTCCGCTTCTCCCCGAAAGGCACTATACGCTCGATCAGATTCAGATCCTCAAGAGTTCTCGTGTAGAACGGCAATGAGGTTTGCTCCAAACCTATCCGGTCCGCGATCAGCTTCGGCGTGTTACACCCATCGCTGATCGCCTGCAGTATGGAGTCGTAGACGGCAGGACTCTTCAATTCCTCCCGCAGCAGCATCGTGGGCTCTTCATACAGAAGCCCAGCCTTGTTGAAGCACAGCTCAGCCACGTTCCGCTCATACGACAGCCCCGGCTGTAACTGGTCCAGATAATAGGGCGTTCCGCCGAAGGGGGTGCGGATGTTTTTTGGACGGCTAGGCGGCCATTCCAAAGTGTTTGCGGTATTGCACGGGGCTCATCCATCCCCGTGACTTCTTGATCCTTGCCTCATTGTAGTGGGTCAGGTATGCGGTCAGTCGTCCGCGGAACTCGTCGTAGTCCACGTCCTTCCAGTCGCGCCCGTAATAGTACGTATCGTATCGCAGAGATCTTCTCGCTCTAAAACAGCTTATGCGAGCAATGGCCATGAGACACCAACGGAGGAGCTTGGTTGTTCGCGCGTCACTTGGCGTCACTTGGCGTCTCCTCACCATCATCACAGCCTCACTGCATCTCCAACCCGAGTTATCGACGCACGGATCAGCCGGCAGGACCGCGAACCTCACCATCATTGACGCAAACCGGTCTGCAACCGGCCCCGCTACTACCCCACGCACCGACAACTCGCGTATCGACGTCAAACCCGCCACCATCGCCATTACCGGCATCACCAATAAATACGCGCCGCCCGCCCTCTCCACAGAGACGCCGCAAGACACCCCGCCTAAATCACGATCTGTCCGAAACGCCCCGCTACCGGAGCCACGCCGTTGCGGCTCCCACAGCAACCAATAACGCGCTTGCACCACAGCAACCGGCAAGACGCGATACACTTGAAAAACCAACATGTAAACCTATACATATCGGGGGGATATTCCCATGGAAGCGAGCATCGCGCAGGTCGCCGCGGCAGCCGGCGTCTCCATCGCCACGGTGTCCCGCGCATTCGCGCGTCCCGACATGGTGTCGGAAAAGACCCGGACCAAGGTCTTCACCGCGGCCGATCAGCTGAACTACTCGATCTCACGGTCGGCGACCTCCATGAAGACGGGTCGCGCCTACCGCATCGCGCTGCTGGTCAGCGAGGACATCTCCACCTGGTTCAACTCCCAGCTGTTCTCCGGTCTGAACGACGTGCTGCACGACGACGGCTACGACATCTCGATCTACCCGGTCGTCACCCCCGAAGAGCGCAGCCGGTTCTTCACCGAGCTGCCCGTGCGCCGCAACGCCGACGCGGTGATCGTCTCGTCGTTCAACGTCAACCCCGACGAGGTGTCCCGCCTGCAAAGCGTGCACATCCCCATCGTCGGCGTGAACACGCCGTCTTCGGACGGCTATGACGCCACCGTCAGCATCGACGACCGCAACGGCATGCGCATGGTGGCCGAGCATCTGATCGCACTCGGCCACGAACGCATCGCATTCGTGAGGCACCGCCTGTCCCCCTCGATCCCGCACAGCGCCGACCTGCGCATCCAAGGGTTCGAGGACGCCTGCCGTGGGGCGTCCCACCCGGTTATCCCCACGACCATCTACTACGACGAGGAGGTGGACGAGCCCTCCGACGATCTGCTGTCGCAGATCCTCGCCCTGAGGGAACGCCCGACCGCCGTATGCTGCGTCATGGATCTCATGGCGATCCCCCTGTACTTCACCATGATCCGATACGGCATGCATGTACCGCGCGACATCTCGCTGACAGGCTTCGACGACTCGACCTACGCCAAGGAGAGCGGCCTGACGACCATGCGGCAGGATCCGGCCGAACTGGGCCGCTGCGTCGCCGCGAAAACGCTGGCCCTGATCGAAGGGGAGACGCTCAAGCGCCCCCACGAACTGCTGGCCACCCGTCTGATCATCAGAAACAGCACGTCGTCGATCGAAGAACCGGCTCTGAGCTGACGGGACGGCACGGCACGCAAAAGCGGCCATGGCGTTTGCCATGGCCGCTTCATCGTCACGCCGCAAGCGCAGGGCCCGTTACACGGCGCCGGCCTGCGGCGATGTCACGTTCAGGACAGCGGGTCTTCCGGGGGAAGCATGCCGGAGGACTGCTCGTACGCCTCCCACAGGGTCTTCCACGTGCCGGCGAGGGCCTGGACCACCGCGTCCCACTTGCCTGTGCCCTGCGTGTACTCGACGAGCGCGTTGGACACGTTGTCGATCCACTGCTGGCCGGGGATGTTGGCGGAGTACACGGTCTTCTTGCCCTTGTCGGTCCACTCCTTGGCGGCCGCGACCAGCGGGTTGGCCGGCTGGTCGTCGTCTCCGAACGAGGTGAACGGAGCGGCGAAGCCCATTTCCTTGGCGATCGCGTTCTTGCCGGTGTCGGAGGTCACCATCCACTTGATGAAGTCGAGCGAGGCCTGCTTGTCCTCGTCGGAGGCGTTCTTGTTGATGGCCCAGTTGGCGTCGTACACCGCGGCGGGACCGTAATCCTCCTCGCCCGGGTTGCCCATGTAGTACGGCAGCATGCCGAGGTCATCGTCGGCCACGTCGTTGTCCTTGATCTGGCTGTACGCCCACACGCCGTTCGGGTAGAACGCGACGGTGCCGGTGGAGAACTCGGCGGTGGAGTCCTCATAGGTGCCGGAGCCGATCAGGGACGCCTCGGTCGGGCTGTCCTTGACCATCGTGTCCCACAGGTCCTTGTAGTGGTCCATGTACTTGCCGGTGATGTCGAGCGAGAACGTCTTGCCCAGATCCTTGAGCTCGTAGAACAGCGGGATGCGGTCCATGTGCGCGGCGAAGCGGTAGTTGTCGGAGGCGTCGAGGCCCGGAGTGGAGAACGCGCCGTCGAGGCCGAGGTCGTCCTTGTGCTCCTGCATGCTGTCGGCGACCTTCTTGAGCACATCCCAGCCGGTGATGTCATCGGCCGACTTGATGACCGAGTAGCTCTTCTTCGCGTACTCGTTGACGATCTTCTTGTTGTAGATGATGCCGTACCACTCGGCCGCGTACGGGATCGTGTACGCGGTGTCGCCGTCCTTGAACGAGTAGCTCTTGCCCTCGTCGGTCAGCAGCTTGTAGGCTTCGGAATCCTGGACCGGCTCGAGGTAGTCCTTGAACTTCGCGTACTGATCGAAACCAGCCAGATTGAACATGGAGGGGCCGTCCTTCTTGGACAGCTCGGAGGTCAGCGTCTGGTTGCTGGTGCCGGAGGCCGCGGTCTGGATGTCGACCGAGACGCCGGTTTCGTCGGTGTAGGCATCGGCCAACTCCTGCAGCTGATCGACGATTTCAGGCTTGGTGTTCAGGAAGTAGACCTTCCCCTTGCTGGCATCCGCAGTGCTGCTGCCGCATGCGGACAGCGCAGTGATGCTCATAGCGAGTACGGCTCCTGTGGCGATGATCTTCTGAGCTGACTTCATCGTTCGCTCCTTGGCTCCTCTGCGCGGTTGTGTGAAACCGCATCTTCCTAATTCCTGTTGCGACGACTGCCTTTCAGCACTTCGTCGTACCGTGATGCAAACTCATACATATTGGAATTGTTTGCATTGCTGATAATCATACCATAGATTTTGCAAACTTATACATTCGACGTGTCGAACCGGTTCTACTCTATATTTTCGCACAAGATACAAGGTAGAATGAACCGAGACAGGCCGGGATCACTTGGGGACGGAACGGCCGCAGCCGCCACGCAAGCATGAGGAGCACGCCATGGAAGCGAGAATCGCGCAGGTCGCCGTCAAGGCCGGCGTCTCCATCGCCACCGTGTCGCGCGCGTTCGCCAAGCCGGATCTGGTCTCCGAGAAGACCCGCGAGCGCGTGTACGCCGCCGCGGAGGCGCTCAACTATTCGATTTCGCGGTCGGCCACCGCGATGAAGACCGGCCGATCGTTCCGCATCGCCCTGCTGATCAGCGAGGACATCTCGACGTGGTTCAATGCCAACCTGTTCTCCGGGCTGAACGCCACGCTCGGCGCCGCCGGGTATGACATCGTCATCTACCAGATCGAGACCCCGCAGGAGCGCCGAAGCTTTTTCTCCACGCTGCCCGTGCGGCGCAACGCCGACGCGGTGATCGTCTCGTCGTTCGCCATCGAACCGAACGAAACGCAGCGCCTGCGCAGCATCCATGTGCCGATCATCGGCATCAACCCGCCCTCCGCGGAAGCCTGCGACGCCTCGATCGGCATCGACGACCGCGCGGGCATGCGCGAGATGACCGAATACCTGCTGGCGCTGGGCCACACCGACATCGCCTACGTCAGCCCGATCATCACCACCAAGCTCTCGCACAGCGCCGAGGCCCGGGCATTGGGGTTCCACGACGCCTGCGACGGCGCCGGCACGCCGGTGCGGGCGCGCGAGCTGTTCTTCGACGAGCGGTCCGATCACCCGATGGAGCGGATGGCCGGCCAGTTGGTCTCCCTCGGGCCGGACATGCCCACGGCACTGTGCTGCTACGCCGATATGTGCGCGCTGCCGCTCGCCTTCGCGCTGGCCCGCCACGGCATCGCCGTCCCGGATCGGGTATCGCTGGCCGGGTTCGACGACGCGACGTACGCCGAGCAGTACGGATTGACGACCATGCGGCAGGATCCGCGCGCGCTCGGCGAGATCGCCGCCCGGAAGGCGCTGGACCTGATCGACGGGGACGCGCCGGACGAGCCGCACGGGCTGGCCGACCTGCAGCTGATTCCGCGCCTGACGACGGGGCCGCTCGCCCGGTGAGCCCGCGCGGCCAGTGACCCCACCAGCGTCGGCGCGCCAAGCAGCCCCCCCCCCAAAAAAAACAAGGGGCGGCCACGCGGCGCCATTCCGGCCGCGCGGCCACCCCTCAGATCATCGCAGTCCGATCCCCGATCACGGGGGGGACGAACGCCGCCACGTCACCAGGTGAAGTCGGTCTGCCCGGGCAGCATGCCCTGCGACTTCTCGCTGGCGGCCCACTCGGACTTCCAGCCGTCGACGATGGCGCTCTTGACGCCGTCCCATTCGCCGGTGCCCTGCGCGTACTCGAGCAGCGCGTTGGCGATGCCGTTCTGCCAGTTCTGGTCGGGCACGTCCACGCTGCGCATGTACTTCTTGCCCTTGTCCTCCCAGCTCTTGGCCGCCTTCACCAGCGGGTTGTCGGGCTGGTCGTCGTCGCCGAAGGTGGTGAACGGCACCGCGAAGCCCATGTCCTTGGACATGATCTCCTTGCCCTTGTCGGAGGTCACCATCCACTTGATGAAGTCGAGCGAGGCCTGCTGATCGGCCTTGCTGGCGTTCTTGTTGATGCCCCAGGTCGCCTCGTACACGGTGGAGGGGCCGTAGTCCTCCTCGCCGTCGACGCCCATCCAGTAGGGCAGCATGCCCAGATCCTCGTCGGCCACCTCGTTGTCCTTGATCTGGCTGTACGCCCACACGCCGTTCGGATAGAACGCCACATCGCCCAGCGCGAACTCCGACGTGCAGTCCTCGTAGTTCTTCGACCCGAGCATGGTGCGCTCGGTCGGGCTGTTGTTCATCTCCAGATCGAACAGGTCCTTGTAGTTGTCCAGATACGTGCCCTTGATCTCCTTCATGAAGGTGGTGTTGTTGTCACGGTATTCGAAGAAGATCGGCGGGCGGGTCATATGCGCCGCGAACCGGTAGGTGTCCGACGACTCGAGCCCCGGCGTGGCGAACGCCGCCTGGATGCCCAGATCGTCCTTGTGCTTGTTCATGTCCTCGACGACCTTCTTGAGCACGTCGTAGCCGGTGATGCCGTCGGCCGACTTGATGACCGCGTAGCTCTTCTTCGCGTACTCGTTGACGATCTTCTTGTTGTAGATGATGCCGTAGTACTCCACCGCATACGGGATCGTGTAGGAGTCGTCGCCGATCTTCTGCGAGTTGGCCTTGGCGTCGTCGTTGAGCAGACCGTAGACCTCGCTGTCCTGGATCGGCTCAAGGTACTTCTTGTAGCGGGCGAACGTGGCGTACCCAGCCGTGCTGAACATGGTCGGGGCGTTGTCCTTGGCCAGCTCGGACAGCAGCGTGGTGTCGTAGGTGCCCGACGAAGCGGTCTGCACGTCCACCTGCACGCCGGTCTCGTCGGTGTAGGCGTCGGCCAGCTCCTGCAGCTGATCGACCACCTCCGGCTTGCTGTTGAGCATGTAGACCTTGCCCTCGCTGTCCGAGGTGCCGGCGTTGTCGCTGCCGCAGCCGGCCAACGCACCAAGCCCCAGCGCAAGCACCGAAGCGGAAGCGATGATTTTCCTCACTGACGTCATCTTCACTCCTTGTTTTCTCCAGCGCGACACCCATGTCGCATGAACTTTCCTTTTCTCCGGCATCCGCGCGAGAAGCCTCGGACACCCGGCACTTCCAGCTCCGACTCCGGAATGTGCACACCTATAGCATAACATACTTTTTGCAAACTTATACATACTCATTTTTCAACGATTAAAGCGGTTCGAGAAATAGTCCGGTTTCCCGCCGAAAACACCGCGACACGCACCTTGATCCACCGCGACACGCGCATGGCGAACAGCCGCCGCATCCGGCGCCGGAGACACCGTGCAACAACCTGAGAACGTTTGCAGTATGATGGAGGCAACGGGTCACCCCCTAGCGAACCCGCGCACCACGCAACGCGCGCAGACGGCACCGGTGCGGCAAGGTGCGGCAACACATCAAGGAGATCGCATGGCGCAATCCGACATCCACGACGTGGCCAAGGCGGCCGGCGTGTCCATTTCCACGGTATCCCGCGCCTTCACGCGCCCCGAGCTCGTCTCCGACAAGACCCGGCGCAAGGTGCTGCAAGCCGCGGATCAGCTCGACTACAACATCTCCCGCTCCGCAGGCGCGCTCAAGATGGGGCAAACGTACCGCGTGGCGCTGCTCATGAACGAGGGGATCACCAGCTGGTTCAATGCGGCGACCCTGGCCGGCATCGAATCGGTGATGCACCCGGCCGGCTACGACATCTCCCTGTTCCAGCACATCGACACGGCGGAAACGCGGCGTGCGTTCTTCACCGAACTGCCGATCCGCCGCAACGTCGACGCCGTATTCGTCGCGTCCTTCGCGATCGATCCATACGAGGTGGAGCAGCTGGGCCGGGCCAACGTGCCGATCATCGGCATCAACACGCCCTCCTTCGAGGGCTTTGACGCCTCGATCAGCATCGACGACGAGGAAGGCATGTTCCGGGCCACGCAGCACCTGATCAGCCTCGGCCACCGGCATATCGTCTATGTCTGCTCCGCCTCGGAGACCTCGATGAACGCCAGCATCGACGCGCGCGGCCGCGGCTTCGTGCGCGCCTGCAAGGCGTCCGCCCCCCAGCGCGATCTCGACTGGCAGGTGCTCACCGTGCAGCGCGGCCCCGGATTCATCGATGCGGCGCTGGCGGCGCTCATCGCCCTCGACCGGTTCCCGGACGCGATATGCTGCCAGATGGACATGCTCGCCATCCCCCTGATCATGCGGCTGCAGCGCTACGGCCACTACACGCCGAAGGACTATTCGATCATCGGGTTCGACGACAGCACCTATGCCAATGACGTGAACCTGACCACCATACGGCAGGACCCGGAGGCCATGGGGCAGGCCGCCGCGCGCAAGGCGCTGGACCTCATCGCGGGCCGCCCGCTGGATCTTGCGCACGAAACCGTCACCGGACAGCTCATATTGCGCGGCACCGACGCGGTGCACCAGCCCCGGTAACCGCCCCGGCGCACGGCCAGGCGCGGTCGCACGGCCGCCCGGATCAGCCGATGACGGCGAAACTCTGCGGGCCGAGCGCCACGGCATCACCGCGGATACGCACGTCGCCCACGCTCAGCAGCACGCCCGGCCCCGCACCCGCAGCGGAACGCCTCGCCCATTGCGGCAGAGCGAACGACTCCTCGCCCCGACCGGGGTTCATCGCGACGATGACCCTATCCCCTGCATCGGCAGGGCCGCCCGCCCCCGCACCCCCCGCCCCGCCCGCGGCGCCG
>OAXB01000257.1_pt1 | contig 18167 bp, 14 predicted proteins | sample 1501541 | NCBI WGS metagenome assembly OAXB01 (sample SAMEA2580302, study PRJEB22360) | human gut metagenome | biome: human gut; feature: human-associated habitat; material: faeces | place: Denmark | collected 2008/2010
TTGGCCTCGACGGTCACGTCGGCCGGATCCCACGAGGCGGCCGCGGGGGCGCCGACGTGGTGGTTCTCGTCCTCGCGGCCGATCGCCAGTGCGAACTTGGTGGCGTTGAGCAGCTTGATCGCGAGACGGCGGCCGATCTTCATCTGGCCGATGTCGTACGTGGCGTCGAGGCCGAGGCGCGCGGCGGCGGCCCAGTAGCGCACGGCGTCCGCGCCGAACTTCTCGATCGGCTCGTTCGGCACCACGACGTTGCCCTTGGACTTCGACATCTTCTTGTGGTCGGGGTCCAGGATCCAGCCGGACAGGGTGGCGTGGGCCCACGGCAGGCACTTGTTCTCCAAATGCGCGCGGTCCACGGTGCTGAACAGCCAGGTGCGGATGATGTCCTGGCCCTGCGGGCGCAGATCCATCGGGAAGGTGGAGGCGAACAGGGCCTTGGAGGCCTCGTCCGGCTCGGCCCAGTGGGTCACGATCTGCGGGGTCAGCGAGGAGGTGGCCCAGGTGTCCATGATGTCCTTTTCGGCGGTGAAGCCGCCGGGCACGTCACGCTGGGACTCGTCGTAGCCTTCCGGCACGTCGATGGTCGGATCGATCGGCAGACGATCCTCGCTCGGGGTGATCGGGTGATCGTAATCCGGTTCGCCGTCAGTCTTCACCGGGTACCACAGCGGGAACGGCACGCCGAAGAAGCGCTGGCGGGAGATCAGCCAGTCGCCGTTGAGGCCGTGCACCCAGTTCTCGTAGCGCACGCGCATGAAGTCGGGGTGGAACTCGAGCTCCTTGCCGCGCTCGATGAGTTCGGCGTTCAGCTTGGCGTCGGTGCCGCCGTTCTTGAGGTACCACTGGCGGGAGGTGACGATCTCGAGCGGCTTGTCGCCCTTCTCGTAGAAGTTCGTCATACGCTTGGTCGGCGTCGGCTCGCCGTCCAGGTCGCCGGACTCGCGCAGCTTGTCGACGATGATCTTGCGGGCGGAGAAGGTGGTCTTGCCGGCGGTTTCGGCGAAGACCTCGCGGCCCGCCGGATCGGTGATCCAGTCCGGGGTATCCATCACGATGCGGCCGTTGCGCTGGATGATCGGGCGGGTCGGCAGCTTGAGGTCGCGCCACCACTCGACGTCGGTCACGTCGCCGAAGGTGCAGCACATGGCGATGCCGGCGCCCTTGTCCATTTCGGCGGCCGGGTGCGCGAGGATCGGCACCTTCACCTTGAACAGCGGGGAGTAGACGGTCTGGCCGAAGTACTTCTTGTAGCGCTCGTCGTCCGGGTGGGCGATCAGCGAGGTGCAGGCCGCGAGCAGTTCGGGGCGGGTCGTCTCGATGTAGATCGGCGTGCCGTCCTCGAAGCGGAAGGCGACCTTGTGGTAGAAGCCGGGGTATTCGCGCGACTCGAGCTCGGCCTGGGCCACGGCGGTCTGGAAGGTCACGTCCCACAGGCCAGGGGCGTCCTGCTGGTAGGCCTCGCCGCGGGCGAGGTTGCGCAGGAAGGCCTTCTGGGCCACGCGCTGCGGGTGCTGGCCGATGGTGTGGTAGGTCTGCGACCAGTCGATCGACAGGCCCAGCTTGCGCCACAGGGCCTCGAACAGCTTCTCGTCCTGGGCGGTCAGGCGCTCGCACAGCTCGATGAAGTTCTTGCGCGAGATCGGCACCTGGTCCTTGGCGTCGATCTTCTTGCCGTCGGTGCCCTCGAACGGCGGCTTGAAATCCGGGTCATACGGCAGCGAGACGTCCACGCGCACGCCGTAGTAGTTCTGCACGCGGCGCTCGGTCGGCAGGCCGTTGTCGTCCCAGCCCATCGGGTAGAACACGTCGTAGCCGCGCATGCGCTTGTAGCGTGCGATCACGTCGGTGTGGGTGTAGCTGAAGACGTGGCCGACGTGCAGGGAGCCGGACACGGTGGGCGGCGGGGTGTCGATCGAGTACACGGCCTTGCGGTCGCGGGTGTTCCGGAACTTGTAGACGCCGGATTCGTCCCACTCGGCGCGCCACTTGTCTTCGAGGCCGTCCACGCCCACCTTGTCGGGCAATGGGGTCAGATTTGCGTTGATGATGGTGCTTTCGCTCATACGCGCGATTTTATGCGGATTATGTGACAAGCGCCCATGCGGCTACGTGCGCTCGCGGGGAGGCGGCGCCGGGCGCCTCGCGGGCGGCGCGCTACTTCGTGACGATGCCGGCGAGCGGCAGATAGCGGTCGGTCATGTTCGTCGGGTACCCGCTGGCATGGTCGCGCGCCACGACGGTGGTGTTGCGTTGGTACAGCCAGTCGGCCGCCGCGTCCTGGCTCACCGTCTTCGCGAACGCGCGCATGCGCTCCTGGTAGTCCTTGTCGTTGGTCGCGCCGGTCGCGTTGCCGTAGGCCTCCTGCGCGGTGCCGCTGGTGTAGCGGAACACGTTGTCGGAGGTGCCGAACGCCGCGGCGTCGTCATCGCCGCTCGTCGCCGTCACCGCGATGGTGTACTGCCCGTCGGCGATGCGCTGCGCCGCGGTCGCCCCGTCGACGACGTCGGTCCGCACGCTCAGCCCGACGGCCTGCAGCTGGGTGGCGACCGTGTTGCCTATGTCCTCGTACTGCTGCGGCACGACCAGATCGATGACGCCGAAGTAGCTGGCGCCGGCGATGAAGTTGTTGATCAGCGCACTCGCCGTGCCCGGATCGTAGGGGAACAGCCCGGTCAGATCCTCGTATCCGGGTTCGAGCCGGCCGATCGGCCCGCCGAGCGCCCCCGCGGTGACGGGCGGGGCGCCCGCCCCCGCGGAGCGCCCCCGCGGAGTCGGGCCGCGACGCCGCGATGGACCCGGCGTCGACGGCATGGCGGATCGCCTTGCGCGCCTGCTGGTCGGAGAAGATCGAGTCGGTGCCGTTGTTCAGAGCGAGCATCACCTTCGACGTGGACGTGCCGTGGGTGATGGTCAGCGCCGTGTCGCCGGCCAGCGCATTCGCCGTGGCCGCGTCGCCCGGCAGCGCCAGATCGACGACGTTGCCGCGCACCGCTTCGGCCAGTGCGTTGTCGTCGGCGTAATAATGCAGAGTGACGCGCGCGACGCCGGCCTCGGCGCCCCAGTAGTCGTCGTTGCGTTCCAAGGTGATCGTGCCGCGTTTGTCGAACCGGGCGACGGTGAACGGACCCGAGCCGAGCGCTTCGCTGGCGTAGGAGACCTTCGCCGTGGAGTCGTAGACGATGCCGGCCCGCCCGGCCAGCGCGCGCGGCAGTGTCGGGTCGGGTTTGGCGAGCGTGATGGCGACGGTGCGCGAGTCGCGGCTTTCGACGCTTTTGAGCGCGGCCAGATCGCCGGCGCCCTGGTATTGGTTCTTGACGGTCTGCTGCAGCGACCACACCACGTCGTCGGCGTCGAGCGCGTGCCCGTTCGAGAAGCGCAGCCCCGAGCGCATCGTGAACGTGTAGGTCAGGCCGTCGTCCGAGACCTTCCAGCTCTTCGCCAGCCCGGGCTGCAGTGTGTTGTCGTTGTCGCGCGTGACCAGCGTCTCGTAGACGTTGCCGATCAGTGCGCGCTCCACGGCCGTGCCGCCGTCGGTGCGGATGTCGAGCGATTGCGGGGCGTCGGTCAGCCCGACGGTGATGGAGGTGTCGGAATGCGCGGAGTCGATGTGCGGCAGCACGTCGTGGTTGGTAGCCAGCGACCAGACGACCCAGCCTATGGCCGCCAGCGCCAGCGCCGTGGCCGCGAAAATAAGCCATGACCGTAAGGATGTGTTGCTCCGCCTATGCTGCATGGGGCCAAGTCTAATCGGTGGGCGTCACACGGCGCTTGGGCAGGTGGCGTTCAGCGGGCAGTTGGCGCAGTCCGGTTTGCGCGCATGGCAGGTGGCGCGGCCGTGCAGGATCAGGCGGTGGGACAGGTCGGTCCAGTCCGCCGGATCGAAATACGAGCAGATCTCGTGCTCGACCTTGACCGGGTCGGATTTGGCGATGCGCCAGTCGCTGCGCCAGCGCAGGCGGCCGGTCACGCGCATCACATGCGTGTCGACGGGGAAGCCCGGCACGCCAAAGGCGTTGCCCAGCACCACGTTCGCGGTTTTGCGGCCGACGCCCGGCAGGCTGGTCAGCTCGTCCATCGTGCGCGGTACCTCGCCGCCGAAGCGGGTCTCCAAGGCGCTGGCCAGCCCCAGCAGGTGCTTGGCCTTGGCATGGTAGAACCCGACCGGGTGGATGATGTCCTCGACGCGCTCCGGATCGGCCGCGGCCAGTGCGGCGGCGTCGGGATACTCGGCGAACAGGGTCGGCGTCACCGTGTTCACGCGCTTGTCGGTGGTCTGCGCGCTCAGCACCGTGGCGATGAGCAGTTGCAGCGGCGTGGTGAAGTCCAGCGCGCACCGCGGCGCGGGGAAGGCCTGGCACAGCAGGGCGTATTCGGCATGCATGCGCTCGATGCGCGTGCGTTTCGACTCGCGGCCGGTTGCGCGCGGCGTTGCGCGCGGTGCCGTACCGGTCGTCATGCCGGTTGCCGCGCCGGTTGCCGCACGGACGCGGCCGGCGCCGCGCGAATCGTCCGCATCGCGCCCGACGCGCCCGCCGTCAGTGGTCACCGTCGCCGGCCTCGTCCTCGGGCGGGTCGAAACGATAGCCGACATTGCGCACGGTGCCGATGAGATGCTCGTATTCGCCGCCCAGCTTGGCGCGCAGGCGACGGATGTGCACGTCGACGGTACGGGTGCCGCCGTAGTAGTCGTAGCCCCACACCTCCTGCAGCAGCTGGGCGCGCGTGAACACACGGCCGGGATGCTGCACCAGGTACTTGAGCAGTTCGAATTCCTTGTAGGCCAGATCGATCGGGCGCCCGTGCAGCGACGCGGTGTAGCCGTTCGTGTCCACCACCAGATCGCCGGACCGGATCTGCCCGTCCGCGGTCACCGGGCCGGTTTCGGCGCTGGCCGGCGCGCTGGTGCCCAGCGGGGCGTTGCCCCGTTCCGACACGAGCCGCAGCCGCCCCTCGACCTCGGCCGGGGATGCGGAGGAGACCACCACGTCGGCGATGCCCCACTGCGAGTTGACGACGGTGAAGCCCCCCTCGGTGAGCACGAGCACGATTGGAGTGGACAGCCCGGACGCGTGGATCAGGCGGCACAGCGTCTTCGCGGAGGCCAGATCGTCGCGCGCGTCGAGGAACAGAATCGTGTTTTCGGGCATCTTGACCAGACTGGCCGCATCCATCGGTAGCACGCGGACGCGGTGGGACAGCAGCGCAAGGGATGGCAGTACGGTAGCGGGATCCGCCGCGAACGTCATCAACGTAAGATCCGTCACGCTGCCCCCTATCTTGGCTGGTCTGCACGGGTACCCGCCATCGTAACGAGATCCGCGATTTGCGTTTATTGTACGCGCACATTATGGACACAAATTCAGCTTTTGCCGTGTAGTGTCCATTTACGGGGTGCTCAGGACGTAGGATTGACGGAAGAATGTGACGGAGCCGTGCCGATGTACCGGTGAGGTTCCGGAATGGCGCTGGTAATAATGTCGGGAGAATGAATATGGGCAGCGAAACGCGGGTTGACAGGCCGGTGAAGACGATGCTGGCGGTGCAGATCGGGGCATATGCGGTGCTCGTGGTGTTGGCGCTGATCAGAATCGTGCTGAATCCGTCGATGACCGCCGTGCAGTTCGAGCCGTTGATGACGCTTGGCGTGCTGGCGCTCGGCGTGACGTTCCTGGTGTGCTCGCCGCTGCGCGACGGCACCGCCGGGCGCGTGATCGCGGGACTTATCGGGGCCGTTGCGCTGGTGCTTATGGCGCTTGCGCCGCTTGGGCCGGTGCTGTTCCCCCATGTCAAGGCCGGTGGATCGTACGGCATGCGCGATATGGCCCGGTACGCGCCCGAGGCCTGGTTCGCCGGGATCGGCGGGCTACTGGTGGCGCTGATCATCGTGTCGTTCATCCGGCAGATGGCCCGTGCGGAGCGCTCGCATCTGATCCGTGGCCTGTCGCACACCGTGATCGACGGCATCGCGATGCTCGCCGCCACCGGGTGGTGTCTGCTGCCGCAGTACCTGTTCGGCACGCTCGTCTCCATCAACCGCGTGGCGTGGATCGCGTCGATCGTGGTGCTGGTGGTCTTCGCCGTGGCGCTGGCCGTGGCGTCCGTATGGTGGCTGAACGAGATGGACCCGGACGAGCGGGCCAACCGCCCGTGGATCGGCATCGTGGTGCTGCCGGTGATGCTCGCCGGGACGCTGGTCCCCATGCTGTCCCTGATCGCGGCGCTGCTGTGACGCGCGTTGTGCTGCTGGATCGTCTCTTTTGCTGGCTCCCCTCTATGAGGGGAGCCTTGATTGTTGGAGGATCAGAGCACGCCGAGGTGCTCGAGCAGCACCTCAAGGCCGATGAGAATCAGCACGATGCCGCCGGCGATCTGCGCCGGCTTCTGCCAACGCGAGCCGAAGATGCGGCCGATGTACAGGCCGACCGCCGAGAACGCGCCGGTGGTCACGCCGATGATGATCACCGAGGTCCATACGTTCACACGCATGAACGCGAAGCTCACGCCGACGGCGAAGGCGTCGATGCTGCACGCCACGGCGAGCGGCAGCATGTGCCGCCAGTCGAATTCGGCGTTCTCCTTGGCGTTCTCCTCATCCTCGTCGAAGGCCTCGCGCACCATGTTGCCGCCGATGAAGGCGAGCAGCGCGAAGATGATCCAGTGGTCGACCGCGGTGACGTATTTGCTGAACGTGGATGCGGCGAAGTAGCCGAGCAGGGGGAACAGCGCCTGGAAACCGCCGAACCACAGGCCCGTCTTGAAGGCGTCCAGGCCGCGCAGCTTGCGCACGGTCAATCCCTTGCCGATCGACACGGCGAAAGCGTCCATGGATACGGAAATGGCGATAAGTAGAATTTGCAACATAGCTGGTCAATATAGGTTCATCCCGTCGGTTCACCACAGGATGGGCCTCGACGGGGGTGGCCCGCCTACGCCTAGGGGCACCGACATTGAGAACTGCCGGGCCAGCCAGCCGGGCTTTGAATCCAAGCGAATACTGTTCGCATGCCGCTATTACAAAGACAATAGTATAGCAAAGGCCGTTCCCGAACGGGGGAACGGCCTGCGTTTTTTCATGTCAGCGAAAGCTGACCGGTGGAATCACTCGCCTGCGTTCGCGAGACGCTCGCGCGCGGCGACGATTTCCTTCTCGGCCTCGGCAGCGCCGGTCCAGTAGTCGCCGGGGAGGACTTCCTTGCCCGGCTCCAGGGCCTTGTACTGCTCGAAGAAGTGCTTGATTTCGGCCTTGTGGTACTCGTTGACGTCGCTGATGTCCTTGATGTCGTCGAAGCGCACGTCGGCGGGCACGCACAGCACCTTGTCGTCGCCGCCGGCCTCGTCGACCATGTGGTACAGGCCAACGGCGCGGCACTTGACCACGCAGCCCGGGAACACCGAGTTCGGGATCATGACGAGCGCGTCGAGCGGATCGCCGTCCTCGCCCAGGGTGCCGTCGATGTAGCCGTAGTCGTCCGGGTAGCCCATGGCCGTGAACAGGGTGCGGTCCAAGAACACGCGGCCGGTCTCGTGGTCGACTTCGTACTTGTTCTTCGAACCGCGCGGGATCTCCACGACGACGTTGAAGGTTTCTGCCATATTGGCCTCCTCATTGGTGAAATGACATTGCGGGTGGAACCGCACGTACCGCACACCACAATACCCTGTATTTGCCCCGCCGCGCGGGTATGCGTTGCGATGCGAAAAAAATCGCTCCCCTTGGGTTCCCAAGGGGAGCGATGCCGGCGGCGCCGAACGACGCGGCCTTGAAGAGCGGACTAGCGCACCACGGTGAAGATGTGCGCCACGTCGGCCCACGGGGCGAGGGAGACGAAGTTGTCCCAGCCCCAGTCGAACTCGCGGCCGGTCAGCTCGTCGCGCAGGTGCGCGCCCTGATCCGGGTCCACGTCGAAGTCGGGCATCTCGAAGTGCACGGTCGCCTGATGCGCGTCATGGCCGTCGAGGTTGACCACGGCGATCAGCGTCTCGGCCTTGCCGGTGCCGGTCAGCTCGGCCGGCGTGTGGCGGGCGAAGGAGAGGATGCTCGGGTCGCTGGTCGGCAGCACGGTCACGTTGTGGTAGCTGAACGCGGCCTTGTGGTTGCGGCGGATCGCGTTGAGCGAGGTGAGCAGCTCGGCGATGCCGTACTTGGACGTCTCGGACCAGTCGCGTACCTTGACCTCGTACTTCTCGTTGTCGATCTGCTCCTCGAAGCCCGGGCGCTGCTTGTTCTCGATCAGCTCGTAGCCGTTGTAGATGCCCCACGACGGCGAACCCATCGCGGCGAGCACCGCGCGCACCGCGTGGCCGGCGATGCCGTTGTCGCGCACGTAGGCGGTGAGGATGTCCGGCGTGGTCGGCCAGAACGTGTTGTGCTGGTAGTAGCCGTCATCACCGTTGGTGGTGCCGAGGTACTCCTCGAGCTCCTCCTTGGTGTTGCGCCACGGGAAGTAGCAGTGCGACTGCGTGAAGCCGACATAGCTCAGCGCGCGCATCATGCCCGGGCGAGTGAAGGCCTCGGCCAGGAACAGGACCTCCGGGTGCTTCTTGGTGACGGCCGCGATCACGTCCTGCCAGAAGCGCACCGGTTTGGTGTGCGGGTTGTCGACGCGGAAGATCGTCACGCCCGCCTCGATCCACAGGTTCATGATCCGCTCGACCTCGCGCTCGATGCCGGCCATGTCGGCGTTGAAGTCGATCGGGTAGATGTCCTGGTACTTCTTCGGCGGGTTCTCGGCGAAGGCGATCGTGCCGTCCGGCTTGGTGCGGAACCAGTTCGGATGCGCCTTGACCCACGGGTGGTCGGGCGAGCACTGCAGCGCGAAGTCGAGCGCGATCTCGAGGCCGAGCTCGTGGGCGCGCGCGGTGAGCGCCTTGAAATCATCCATGGTGCCGAGCAGCGGATCGACCGTATCGTGGCCGCCCAGCTCGGATCCGATGCCGAACGGCGAGCCCGGGTCGTCCGGCCCGGCCGCCAGCGCGTTGTTGCGTCCCTTGCGGTTGGTCACGCCGATCGGGAAGATCGGCGGCAAGTAGACGATGTCGAAGCCCTCGGCCTTGGCGCGTTCCAGGCCGCTCAGCGCGGTCTTGAGCGTGCCCTGCACGATCTTGTGGGTGTCGGGGTCGACGTAGGCGCCTTCGGAACGCGGGAAGAACTGGTACCAGGCGGCGAAGGACGAACCGGGGCGCTCCACGCGGAAGCGCTGCGGCTCGCTCGGGGACACGCCGTCGCGCAGCGGGTTGGACTCGTGCAGCGCGGCGATGGTCTCGTTGTCGGCGGCGGCGAGGCGCTCGGCCGGTGTGAGCGTGCGGTCGGCTGCGGCCTTGGCGGCGGCCTGCAGCGTCTTGCGCTCGGTGGCGTTCAGCTTCGCGTCGGCGGTCGCGGCCCAGCGGGCCAGCAGCTCGGCGCCGGAATCCAGCGCGTTCTCGACGTCGTCATGCACGTCGACCTTGATGCGGGCGTCGCGCAGCCACGAGGCGTAGGTGTCCTCCCAGCCTTCGATGGTGACGGTCCACTCGCCGAGCTGGCGCTTGACGGCGGCGAATTCGGGATCCCACGGCTTGACGTTGGAGCGCTCGCCGCATGCGAGCGTGACCTGCCAGCGGTCGAGGCCCGGGTTCGTGCACGTCATCGGCACACGGGCCATCTCCTTGCCTCGATGGTTGCGCACCACGGCGGTTGCACCGACTTTGGTGCGGCCTTCGATGAACACCTGGGCGGTCATCGTGAACGGTTCGCCGAGCTCGACGCGGCCCGGGTACGTGCCGCGCTCCTCGTTCGGGGTGATGTCCAGGATGTTGACGCGGCCGAACTGGCCGGGTTCGGTCACCGGAATCGAGGGGGCCGGCGTCTCGCCGACCAGGGCGACCGTGAAGGGCTGCTTGGCCGGCGCCTTGCGGGTTGTGGTCTTGCGGGTGGTCTTCGCCGTGGACTTCTTGCGGGTGCGAGTGGCCGTGGCGGTGGAGGCAGCGGACTTGCCGGACTTGGCGGTTGCCGCTGGCATGGCGTCGGAAATCTCAGAGGGGGCACTGCTTGTGCGCTTGGATGCGCTGTTCTTTGATGTTGCCATAGAGAACATTGTAGAGCGGTGGCGGCATTCTGCGCGTTTCTTGGTGGACAACTCGTGAATAATACGTATCGAAACGACGGTACACCGGTTGCATGTGGATAATTCGCCGCCCGTTGTGGACAAGTTATCCACAACACGCCCGGATGCCGGGCCTTCGACCACATGACCCTCGAAACCGGCCGAAAGCCGCCCTTTTCCTGCCATGCTCGTGGAACCGCGCTGAGGCGCGGCACCCACCCCATGAGGAAAGGAATGACATGACACGCATGACACATCTGCCCCGCACATCGGGTCTGTCTCACAAATTGGTCATGGTCGCGATTTGCCTGGCACTGTCGGTCGCCGCGGTGCTGGCGTCGGTGGCCTCATCGGCTCGCGCCGTGGAGCTGCGCCACCCCGATCCGGGGACCTATCTGGAATTCCCCTATGACGGCGGCGTCGCCACCCTTGGCGTCGGTGTGGTCGACGAGAACGGCAGTCCTTATTACTGCATCGAGTCGGATACCTCTTCCGGGCTGGACCGTGGCCCGGTGACCATGGTCCGAGACAGCGACGAAGCCCGGCGCATCGCATGGCTGATCGACCGGTACCGCGGCCGTGCGGACGAGAATCTGCAGGCCGCGATCGGTTTTCTGGTTCACGAGCATTTCGATCTGCGCAAGGACACGACGTGGCAGGACTATAAGAAGGCGGCGCTTGCGCGGTATCCCGACATAGGCCCGCTGTCCGAGCGCCTGTGGGCGGAGGCGGCGGCCAACGCGCCGGTGGATGCGACCGTCGTCTCAACCTATAGGCAGGGATTACGCGAGGGTGTTGTGGACGTGAACGTGGAAAACGGGGAAGGGGGTTCGATCTCCGGCATTCCCTACACGGTGGTGCTGGAGGGGCCGGCCGTGTTCGAGGACGGGCGGCGGGCCGTCAGCGGGCGTTCCGGCGACGGCCCGATCAGCCATGCGTGGAAGGCCGCGGGATCCGGACCGGTGACGGCGTCGGTGCATTACGACGCGGCCGCGCTCGAGCGGATGGGCAGCTCGCAGGATCTCGTCCGTTACGGGGGAGTCTCGGAACGCACCGGCACCGTGGCGACCTTTTCGGTGCGCAGGGATTTCACGCCGTCGGTGGCCACGGCCGTCGAGTCCACGGTGGTGGAATCCGGCGGCCGGATCGTCGATGAAGTGACGTCCGGGGTGAGCGGTGGCAGCGTATGGGTGACCGATCTGCCGCTTACGGCGACCGGATGGTACTTCGACGGCATCGATGTGACGCAGCGGACCGTCGAGCCCGATCCAGGCGAGACCGCCTCGGCGTTCCTGAAGCGGCTCGAGGGGCTGGGGTATGCGCCATCCGCGTACGGGCAGGCGACCTTCACCGGCCCGGACCAGACCGTTCGGGCGCAGGCGATGCGCGAGCAGGGCGGGTCCGAGCCGTATGAGGCGGTCGGTGACGGCTCGCTGGGGACCTGGGTGTGGGCGTTCGAGCGCGACCTGCAGAGCGAGAAAGCGCGCGGATACGTGCTCAAGGACGCCGTCAGCCCATTTCTGGAGACGAGCGAGAGCAACGTCAACCGCGCTAGGGTCGAGGTGGAGTCCACCGTCGACTCGCATGCGGCCGTGGTCGGCGCCGAGCTGAGCGACACGATCGTCGTCCGGGGCTTCCCGCAGGATCACGGCACGTTCCCCGGTGACGACGCGCTCGGCATCGGCGCCGACGAGCCCTATGCGCGGGTGAGCGTCTGGTGGGCCGGGGATCCGGACGACGCGGCGAACGACGGTCGGTACCGTCCGTCCGGCGCCGAAGCGCCGCAGGAGGATGCGAACCATCGATTGATCGGAACATGGGACTATCCGGCCGGCAACGGCCGCGTCCGTGTGGGAGGCGGCGCCGTCGACGCGCACGGGACCCCGGTGTTCATCACCGCGCGGACGCATGGCTGGTACGTGTTCATATGGGCGTTCGACGGCGACGATCGTGTCGCCCCCGCCGCCAGCGCCTACGATGACGCCCGGGAACGCGTGCGCGTCGAGGAGGCCGAGCGGCCGGTTCCCGAACTGACCACGCAGGCCGAGCCCGGTGCGGTGCGCGTCGACGAGCCGTTCCGCGATACCGCCCGCATCGTCGGCGAGGTGCCCGAAGGCGCGTACGTGACATTCAGCGCCTATGAGGCGGTGCCGGACGGCGTCGATCCCGGCACGAACGGCAAGCTGATCGACGAGGCGAGGGTCGATGCGGACCCTGACAAGACGGACCAGACCGTGCACAGCCCCGAAACGCGCTCGCCGAAGGCCGGGCTGGTGTATTGGCGGGCCACGTTGTTCTCCGAACAGGGCGATGTGCTCGCCACCCACGAACTCGGCGCCGAAGGCGAGGTCGTGACTGTCAGCGAACCGCCGCATGGCGAGGGAGCGCCGCCGGCGTCGAGCCTGCCGGTCACCGGGGCGAACGTCAGCACCGTCGCCGCCATCGGCGTGGCGGCACTGGCCGCCGGCACGGCCATGCTGCTGGCGATCCGCCGCCGCGGGCGGAACCGCTGACGCGATTTGCGCCTGTGTGCGGCCCGTGCATGCCGCCACCCGTGCGTGCTTGGGCTGCTGCGTACCGTGCGCCGCGTTCCGCACTCCGGCGGCAAAGACGAGAAAAGGCTAGGAATCATGTGATTCCTAGCCTTTTGTTGGTAGCGGGGCATGGATTTGAACCTTGGACCTCTGGGAACCTTGCAGAACCCCAGAGGTCCAAGGTTCAAATCCATGCGGCCCGATTATCCGATTTTATGCTGGCGGCGTGATTCCGTGGTGCGATGATGTGCCATGAGTCAAAAACAAGAGCTGCCCCCTGCTCAGTGGCGGGATGATATGAACCATTGGCTTGACGCGCTTCGCGCCGCCGGTCTCAGTGACGAGACGGTGAGGTGCCGGCGCAACAAGCTGTCGCACACGGCGCGATGCATCGGCCTGTCGCCAATGACGGTGACGGCCGAAGACCTCATCGGCTGGACCTCCGCCCAGGCGTGGAAGGTGGAAACCCGGCGCGGCTATCGCAAAACCTATGTGTCGTTCTTCGGATGGCTGTACGAGTCCGGTCGCAGGGCGGATGATCCGAGCGAACTGCTGCCGGTGGTGCGTCGGCCGAAACCGAAGCCGCGCCCGTGCCCCGACCGGTACATCATCGCCGCGCTGCACAAGGCGACCCCGTTGGAGCGCATCATGCTGCGGCTGGCGGCCGAATGCGGGTTGCGGCGTGCCGAGATCGCCCGCGTGAACAGCCGTGACGTTATGGACGACCTGTTGGGCAAGTCGTTGGTCATCACGGGCAAGGGCGACAAACAGCGCATCGTGCCCCTGCCGGACGATCTGGCCGACACCATCGAGCATTGCGGCGGCTGGCTGCTGCCCGGCCGATGGGGCGGCCACGTCGAACAGAGCTATGTCAACCGTCACATATCGCGATTGTTGCCGGACGGGTGGGGCTGCCACAGCCTGCGCCACAGGTACGCGACGAGGACCTACGAGCAGACGCACGACCTGTTCCTGGTCGCACGCCTGCTCGGCCACTCGTCGGTCGAGACCACGCAGATCTATGTGGCCATGCCCGACAGCAGGCTGCGCAGCGCGATGGATGCCGTCAGACTGGCCGTGTGATCAGTAACCCAGCTTCCTGTTCACCAGCTGCTGCACCGCCGCGTAATTGCCGCCGAGCCGGCGCTTGCGCTCCTCCCCGTTGCCGTAGTCACCGCGAATCACCGCATCGGCCAGGGCGTTGAGGTCAACGGACGGGGCGGACGATCCGCCGCCCTGTCCAAGCATCTCGTTGACTCGCTGCTGCACGGCCGCGTAGTTGCCTCCGAGCTTGGCCTTGCGCTCGTCTCCGTTGCCGAACTCGCCCGCGATGGCACGTCGCGCGAGATCGTCGATGTTCACGGCCGGCGTGGACTGCTGGGGTTTGGCCGCCGGAGCGCTTGCGCCGCCGCGTGCGATGCGGTCGATGCGATCGAGGTCATACGTGCCGGGGCAGTCGGTCTGCGCGAAGTCGCGGTGGCGGCGCAGCGGCAGGTCGCCATACGCGTTGCGCAGGTTGCGTACCAGCTCGCCGATGGTCTCGTAATCACCGTCGGACTGGCGCGGATTGCATTCGATGCTGATGCCGCGGTCATTGCCCATGCTGTTGCAATTGACGCCATCGCCCGAGGCCCACGACCGGTTATCGGGGTCCACGAGACATGCCACGCGACCGGCCTCGGCCACGTAGTTCGCGCTTGCCCTTCGCGCCGGAGAGCACAGAGTGCTGATGACGCCGTAGAACGTGGGATGCCTGGCGGGATCGTCCCACCAGTGAATGACGATGCACGCAATGCCGTACGGGCGGCCCGCCGTGTAATTCGGACTGTTGTACTGGGTGATGTCCTGGTATGACATGGTTTTTCCTTTCAAAGAGCCCTCGCGAGGGCGTGAATGACATCGATGAACGTGAGAATCGCCGCGACGCCACCAGTCGCGGCGACAACGGCTAGGAACAGAATCGAGCCGACGGCCAGCAGCCAATCGACGGGGCCCGTCAATGGCGTGGATCGGCGCCGTGAACGAACAGGATCACGGCGGCGAGGCCCAGAGCCCACAGAATCGCGGCGATCATGATTGTGTTCCATCGTCCGGGTCTTTCCTACTGCGGAACAGTTGCAAAAGCGGGCTGTTGGCGATTTCGGGGTTGATCTCGCCCAGATTCTCCAGAATGCTCGAAATCTCGGTGATCGAGATGTAGATGGCGGCGGGCACGATGAGGGGTACGGTGTACCCGAGGTCGAGGTATTGCTGGCCGCGTTCGACGACCTCGGCCAGCAGCATGACCAGGATGAGTCCTGATTTGTGCCAGAGTCCCTCGCGCATTTTCTCGCTGCTGATGTCGTGCGCGTGGATCGCTTTCATCAGGCCGGTCGCGTAGTCGAGCACGATGAGCACGCCCACGATGGTGAGGGCGGCTATTTCGGTTTGCTGCATGATTATGTTCCTTCCTGGTGTTGTTACCAGTTCATGGTTATGTGTATGCCGGTCTGGCCGGAGTACACCTGGTCTTTTGGCAGGACGAGGTCGCCGGCGAGCGGCTGTTGGATGCACGAGAGGATGAGTTGGCCGTCATAGCTGTCGAGGAACGCGCCGAACACGCGGTTGCCGTTCTGCGTGTATCCCGCGCCGGTGCCCTTGAACGGGCACTTGTACGGGTTGCGTGTCTCGTCCGCGAGCTTGGCGGCGAACTTGAGTCCGTTCGTGGTCTTGCCGTCGGGGATGGTGCCGAACATGTTCGCCTCGACGGTGCCGCCGTGCGCGCTGAAGTAGCATGTCAGTCCCGTGTTCTGGTCGGTGGCGCTGGTCATGGGCACGGTGCGCCCGTGGTAGTTGCCGCCGATGGCCTGGACGATGTAGCTCGCGATCAGGAGGGCGCCGGCCTCGTTGGGGTGCAGCCCGTCCTCCACGAACGTGTCGGGCAGCCCGTAGCGCCACGTCCACGCCCACGGCACGTACTCGCATCCCTGGCTGGTGGCCTGCGCGTACGTGTAGTAGGCCATGCCGCGCCGGTTCACGGGCAGTTTCGTGTTGCGCCACAGTTGCGGCACGACGATGACGCGCGCGTTCGGGAATTTCGCTCGCGCGTTCTTGAGGGTGTCGGTGATGCGCGTGTCGAGGTTGTTGCTCCAGTCGTCGGGGTCGTTGACGCCGCCGGCGATGACGACCGCATGCACGCCGGCGGCCTTGCCGGCGCCGAGCGTGTTGTACGCCTCGTTGATTTCGTCGCTGAACGTCTTGTATCCGGTGCGGGCGAAACCGCTGCCGTCGTTGCACACGTTGGTCACGTTCATGCGCCACACGGTGCGCAAACGTTCTGCCCACGAACGGTCGCCGTGGTACGCCATGCCGAACGAGTCGCCGACCGCGACCACGTTCAGGCCCGCGTACGAGCGCAGACGGTCCAGGGAGACGCGTGTGGCGGATGAGTCGGTGTCGATTCGCCCGGATATCGCCCCGTCCTGCAGCGCGACCGCGGCGCCGCTGTACTTTTCCGCGTCGGCCGCGGCCTTTTCCGTGCGTTCGGTCGCGTCGTTCACCTTCGCGATGATCGTGTCGGGCAGGTCGTCGATATTGTCGTCGATCGACACGGCCATCGCCTCGAACTGCGCGCTGGCGTTACGCACCAGGTCGGTGCCCTCCGGGTATTTGATGTTGTGTTTCGGTGTCTGTTTCATGCTCCTAGCTCCTGTTCTGTGGTTATCACGTCTATCTGGCCCCATTCGGCCCACGTCATCGCCGGCAACCGCTCCCACTTGCACGTCAACGGCCACAAGTCGATCCAGCGCAATGCCGGCAGCGTCGGGTCGCGCGGCAACGGGTGTAGATCAAGCTCGTTGCTCCACACGGCCTCGCCGGCACGATGCCGGTAGGTGAGCGTGCCGCCGACCGGCAGCCCTGCGCCGGCAGTGGCCGGCGTGCCGTCACGCGCCACCAACGGCGTGTAACGATTGTGAATGAACGTGAGCGGCAGGCCGGCCCACGGGTGGAACTGGGAGGGATATTCCACGTCGTCCACCTTGCGCGACTCCACGCGCAACGATTGAGGGTGCAGCCGGGTGCTGTTGGCCAGGATCACGGCCGCGCGCAGCAGCCGGTCGGTATCCGACGGCGCGTAGGTGCCGGCCGTCCAATGGCCTCCGGTGTCGTCGCGGATCACCGCGTCCGACTCCACCGACACGCTCTTCTGCGATTCCGTGAGATTATCCGGCACGAGCCCGCGATCCGAGAACGCGAGCTCGGAATCCTCGAACCCGAATGCCTGCTTGTCGTCGTCCCATGTGACCTTGCGGCCCTTGAGCGTGACCTGGGTGACCGGATCGGGCAACGCCAACGTGGTATCGTCCACCATGACCAGCTCCGCGCGGATGCTGCCGGTCACATGCCCCTGCCACGAGGTCGCTATCGAACCGTCCGGCAGCATCGCCACATACGCGGGAGACCCCGGCAAACCCACCGTCATCACACCCGGCACGCTCCGCCCCTGCTCGCACGCCTCGTAGACCAGCGGCCAATCCGGCGACGACGAGGCGAGATTGCGCACGAGGGTTATCAGATCGGGATGAGAATCATCCCCATACGGAGCCAAAGCGGGCGGCAGATGTCGGCGAAGCCACGCCAACGATGCATCGTCGAACGGCACGCCCAACGAAGTCAGACGCCCTTGCAGCACGTCCAGTCGAGCGGATGGGGACGACGGCCAGTGATAGCCGGCCAACATGCCTGACTGTTCCGGCCCCTGCGTGGCCTGGCGGTGGGTGAGCACGCTCATGCCCGACGCATACAACGACACCAGCCAATCCCCCTTGCTCTTGCGCTGGGTGACCTCGCCGCCCACCGTGATACGGCCGCAGAACACGGATTCCAGACCACTGTCCGGTGTCGGGGGAATCACCGGTGGCTTCAGGTCGGCCAACTCGGCCCATGAGACGGACGAATCCACCTGTTGCCACTGACCGGCGATGTCGAACCGATTCCACGGCACCGCGTCGGTCTTCTGCAACCAGACTTTGGCGCCGGCCAGATACAGCACGTCGCCCGCGAGGTCGCCGGTCCGGTCCCTGATCGTGAAACGGAGCACGGGAGCGTCGGGCTGGTCGCCTATCGAGTCCACGCCCCAATCGATCGACAGCGACTCTATCGCGGCCTGATCCGCCTCGTGCGGGGTCAGGCACTCCCAACCGTTTCCACGGTCGAGGTACATCAACGCGAGACGGCCACTCATGCTCGTGCCCCCTCGTATGCCTTGATGTACTTGATCACGGTCTTGCCGATTTCGTAGGCGTCGCCCACGCCGGCCTGCACGGTGATGTTGTACGTCGCTCCTGCCGTCTGTTGCGGGGTCGCACTGTTGGACGCGGAGAACTCCATGCGTCCCAGACCGGTGTTGATGCGGGTGACGGCGCGGCGCACGTCACCGTCGAAGCCCTGGGTCATGCCCTTGGCGAGGCCCTGCATGATCAGCCGGCCGTTCTTGACGAGCAGCACTTTGTCGTAGCTCGGCGGGCCCTTGTGGGCGGCGATCCAGTCGCCGATGGCGCCCTCGTGCGTG
>OAXB01000258.1_pt1 | contig 18135 bp, 17 predicted proteins | sample 1501541 | NCBI WGS metagenome assembly OAXB01 (sample SAMEA2580302, study PRJEB22360) | human gut metagenome | biome: human gut; feature: human-associated habitat; material: faeces | place: Denmark | collected 2008/2010
GTCCTCGACGGGTTGGCGGGGGGGGTGGGTCGGGGGGGGTTTTTAGCCGATCGAGGACAGGTTGAGTCTTGCCGGAGGCAAGTCCGCTGTTGCAGGACTCGATCGGTTCAACAGACAACTCACAGCCGTGCGCGAAAACCCCGCCTTGTGCGGGGTTTTCCGCGTTGTAGGGGCCATGCTCTTGGCGTAACCTGCCTGACTCCATGTGATGATATGGTGAACCTCGTTCGAAGGTATTCCGTGCATCACTTCGGGCGAGTCGCAATTCTCGCCGGGGCCAGCGCCCCGCACAACCCAAGAAACAAGGAAGAAGAAGAGAAGTCTATGGAGAAGTTCTTCCATCTCAAGGAGAACGGCACGGCCGTGTCGACGGAGATCACCGCCGGTCTGACCACGTTCTTCGCGATGAGCTACATCATCGTCGTCAATCCGCAGATCCTGAGCCAGACGGGCATGCCGTGGGGCGGCGTGTTCCTCGCCACCATCATCGCCGCGATCATCGGCACCCTGATCATGGGCCTGTTCGCCAACGTGCCGTACGCGCAGGCCGCCGGCATGGGCCTGAACGCGTTCTTCACCTACACCGTGTGCTTCGGCCTGGGCTTCAGCTGGCAGGAAACGCTGTGCATGGTGTTCCTGTGCGGCCTGATCAACATCCTCATCACCGTCACCCGCGTGCGCAAGATGATCATCCAGGCCATCCCGCCGATGCTCCAGCACGCGATCGGCGGCGGCATCGGCCTGTTCGTCGCCTACGTCGGCATGCTCAACGTCGGCCTGATCACCTTCACTCCCGGCGACCCCAAGGCCGCCGGCAAGGGTCTGGCCACGGCCGCAACCCCGGGCCTGGCCACGCTCAACAAGCCCGTGTTGTGGGTGTTCCTGATCGGCCTGCTGCTGGCGATCGTGCTCACCGTGCTCAAGGTCAAGGCCGGCCTGCTGATCTCGATCGCGGCCACCACCGTGATCGGCATCCCGTTCGGCGTCACCTCGATGTCCGATTCCGTGTCGATCTCCGACACCTTCGCCCAGCTGCCGACGACCTTCGGCGCGATCTTCTCCGGCGACGGCTTCCCGGCGCTGTTCTCCGACCCGTCCCGCCTGCCACTCGTGCTGGTGACGATCTTCGCGTTCTCCATGTCCGACACCTTCGACACGATCGGCACCTTCATCGGCACCGGCCGCCGCACCGGCATTTTCTCCGAGGCCGACGAGAAGGCGCTCGAGGACGGCCACGGCTTCTCCTCCAAGATGGACCGCGCCCTGTTCGCCGATTCCGTCGCCACGTCGATCGGCGCGATCTGCGGCACCTCGAACACCACCACGTACGTCGAGTCCGCCGCCGGCATCGGCGCGGGCGGCCGCACCGGCCTGACCTCCGTGGTCGTCGCGATCTGCTTCGCGCTGTCCGCGTTCCTCTCGCCGATCGTCTCCGCCGTGCCGTCCGCCGCGACCGCCGGCGTGCTGGTGATCGTCGGCTGCATGATGGCCTCGTCGCTGAAGGAAATCGAGTGGAGCGACATCGAGGAGGCCATTCCGGCGTTCTTCGCCGCCGTGTTCATGGCGTTCTCCTACTCGATCTCGTACGGCATCGCCGGCGGCTTCATCATGTACTGCGTGGTGATGGCCTGCAAGAAGAAGGCGAGCAAGGTGCACCCGGTGATCTGGGTCGTGGCCGGTCTGTTCGTCCTCGACTTCATCCTGATGGCGTTCCTCGCGTAACGCTCGGGTACCGCTCTAAGCTCCCTCGGCGACGGGGGAGCTTTTTGTATTGGCGGAACCGTGGTGCCCCTCGACGTTCCCCAAGCGTTCGGTGTTCACTATGTGAGCGCTCTCTTTTATTCCGGACGGCGCTGGGGCACTATCGGTGATTGGCACAGCGGTGTGCGTCACCGCAGCCAGAAGCGAGCGCGTGGCGCGCCCCGTGTGTTTTCGCCGTTTGAGGACAACCCATTGCAACGGCAGTTTGAGATTTCCTTGAGAAGTGTTCGAGAATAAGGGGAAGACGCCATGTCGGCAAGTGCAGTCGCGTCTACTGATACACAAGTAACCGTTAAAAAAGATTCCGTGCCCGAGATCATCGCCGCATCCATGGTCGGCACGGCCATTGAGTTCTACGACAACTATTGCTATTCCATCGCCGCCGCCAGCTATTTCGGCACGATCTTCTTCACCTCCGTCGCCAAGTCCAACCCGGCGCTGGCCACGCTGATGTCGTTCGTCACCTTCGCCGTCTCCTTCCTGGCCCGTCCGTTCGGCTCCCTGCTGTTCGGCCACTTCGGCGACAAGATGGGCCGCAAGAAGACACTGGTGATCGCCCTGCTGACCATGGGCATCTCCACCTTTGTCGTCGGCCTGCTGCCCGGCTATGAGCAGATCGGCGCCTGGGCCGTCGTGATCCTGTGCGTCTGCCGCGCCTGCCAGGGCGTCGGCCTCGCCGGCGAATGGTCCGGCGCCGCGCTGGTCGCCACCGAGAACGCGCCCGCCAACAAGCGCGCGCTGTACGGTTCGTTCCCGAACCTCGGCGCCCCGATCGGCTTCTTCTGCGCGTACGGCATCAACCTGCTGCTCACCACCTCGCTCACCCATGACCAGATGCTCTCCTTCGGATGGCGCATCCCGTTCCTGCTTTCCGCGGTGCTGGTGATCGTCGGCCTGTACGTGCGTGAGCGCATGAGCGAGACCCCGATCTTCAAGAAGGCCGCCGAGGAGAAGCGCACATCCAAGCACCCGCTGCGCGATCTGCTGCCCTACTGGAAGGAAGTCGTGCTCGGCACGGTGGCCATGGGCATCACCTACACGCTGTTCTACACGCTGGGCACTTGGTCGCTGAGCTACGGCGTGACCGGCCTTGGCTTCAAGGAGCCCGAGTACCTTGGCATGCAGATGGTTTCCGTGGTGTTCTTCGCCGCGTTCATCATCGTCGGCTGCCTGTGGGCCGACAAGTCCGGCCGCAAGAAGGTGCTGCTCGCCACCACCTCCGCGACGCTCGTGTTCAGCTTGGTATGCCCGGCGCTGCTGCAGCACAACGTGGCCATGATCATGGTGTTCCTGTGCATCGGCTTCCTGCTGATGGGCGGTCTGTTCGGCCCCTCCGGCGCCTACCTGCCCGAGCTGTTCCCGACCAGCGTGCGTTACTCCGGCGCCGGCCTGAGCTACAACCTCGCCGCGATCTTCGGCGGCGCGTTCGCCCCGACGATCGCCACTTGGCTGGTCGGCAAGTACGGCATCATGTCGCTTGGCTGGTACCTCGGCGTGATGTCCGCGCTGGCGCTCGTGGCGCTGTTCCTGATCAAGGAGAGCAAGGACAAGGACTACACGAAGTAGTTCGCGGCCTTGTGGCTGCGGCGGCCTATGGCCGCGGCCGGCGCGCGCACTGTGACGCGCATGCCTTTCGATATGGCAGATAAGGGCGGAATCCGTGATGGCACGGGTTCCGCCCTTTTTGCGTCGGTGCCGCGCCGGGGCGGACCGCCGCGCTTCTTCCGGATGCGGGGTGCCTGCCCCCGCTGGCGGGGGCTGTCGCGCCTGCCTGACCTTCAACGCCAATTCCTTCGCTGCCTGCCCCCGCTGGCGGGACTGGGGGTGGTCGAAAAGCTGCGGCGCCAAGCATTCGACCAACCCTCCGGCGCCACGCGCCACCTCACGCCAACGGCACGCCGCCGGCACTCCTTCGACACGCCTGGATTGCGCTCTGTCGTGGTCGGCGCGTATATTATCATTCTTGTAAACCACAGACCGTTGGTTGGGGGCGTATGCTCCACGAAGTTTGGTTCGCCAAGCCAGCGCAGGTTGAGAGATAGTTGCCCTTCACGGGGTGGCCCGCGAAAGCGGCGAATGTTGCTCTGCCTGTGCGCAGGGCTTTTTTATTGCCCTGCGGATACTGACCAAAGCGTTCCGGACGGATGGATCAACGGCCGATCTAGGAAGGAACGCCATGAAGAGGCCCGAAAAGGAAGTGGTGGTCGCCGCGCTTACGGAGCAGTTCCGTAATGCTGATGCCGTCTACCTGACCGAGTACCGCGGGCTTACCGTTCCGCAGGTTTCCGAACTGCGCGAAAAGCTAGGCCGCGATACTTCCTACACTGTGGCTAAGAACACGCTGGCGCGCATCGCCGCCAAGGAAGCGGGCATTGAGGGTCTTGACGACCTGCTCAAGGGCCCGACCGCCATCACCTTCGTGAAGGGCGACTTCATTGAGGCTGCGAAGACGCTGCGTGACTTTGCCAAGACCAACAAGGCTCTCGTTATCTCGGGCGGCTATGCCGATGGCACCGTCTACGATGGCGAGTCTGCCGCCAAGCTGGCGGACATGATGTCTCGCCCGCAGCTGCTCGCCAAGTTCGCCGGCGATGTCAAGGCTACGACGGCCAAGGCCGCGTACCTGTTCACCGCTCTGCCCACCAAGGCCGTGCGTACGATCGACGCCCTGCGCGAGAAGCAGGAACAGGCAGCTTGATCCTCATGCGGCTCGCCGCATGAACCCACTCGGAAAAACAACAAAAACATTGAGACGGCAGTTCGGCACAAGCCGGTAGCCGCCAGAATGAAAGGAAGCCACAATGGCTAAGTACACCAACGATGAGCTGCTGGAAGCTTTCGGTGAAATGACCCTCGTCGAGCTCTCCGAGTTCGTCAAGGCCTTCGAGGAGAAGTTCGACGTCGAGGCCGCCGCTCCGGTTGCCGCCGTCGCCGCCGCTCCGGCCGCCGCCGCTGCCGAAGAGGAAGAGAAGACCGAGTTCGATGTCGTCCTGACCGCCGTCGGCGACAAGAAGATCCAGGTCATCAAGGCCGTCAAGGCCATCACCAACGCTGGTCTGGCCGAGGCCAAGGCCATGGTTGACGGCGCTCCGAAGGCCATCCTCGAGAAGGCCAAGAAGGAAGATGCCGACAAGGCCAAGGCTCAGCTGGAAGAGGCTGGCGCCACCGTCGAGCTCAAGTAATGACCGCGGCCCCAAGGCCGCCTCATGCACTCGCGTGAACCCCGTTGCCGTCGATTTTGTCGCGGTGGCGGGGTTTTCCGTTATACTGGGTTATCCTCGAGTAGGGGGATTGCGCGATGATTATGGGCGGAAGTTGTCAAGTCCTGTTCCGATATCGTGCGTATTCTCGGAAAATCGTGACACAATGGCACGTAGTGTGTCCTGCACGCGAGTTGTGGTGAAAGGAAGGGTGCACGGTGAGTGAGGATCAGCGAATGTCGCAGCGGTGGTTGGTGAAGGTCGAAGGTTGCGAGCAGGTCAGTGTCCTGCCGTCCGAGCAGCTGGAGATCGGGCGCAGGCCGATTCGGCCGCTCGTCGACAACGGCGTGCCCCGCTTCGAGGTGAGCGACGAGACGCGCTCCATGTCCAAGCGCCACGCGCTGTTCACCGTCGCGGCCAACGGCTCGGCCAAGATCCGGGACCTGCATTCCACCAACGGCACGTATGTCGTGCGCTCCGACGGCAGCCTGATCCGCCTGCCCGAGGACACGGATTTCCCGTTGCCGTCCTCGGCGATACGCATGCAGTTCGGCGATGTGCCGATCGATTTCGTCCGCGTCGACGAACCGGCCGAGGAACGGTTCCAGCCGGTGGCCGACCTGTTCGACTACGCGCTGTCGGACAGCAAGCCCGAACCCGATGCGATGGACCTGTCCGTGGACGACATCCTCAACCTGCGCGCGGGGGAGCCGACGAGCATGTTCAACGCCGGCAGCGTGGCGCGGCGGGCCAGCGAACTCAAGGCCGCGGAATCGCGCAGCTTCCCGCCGCTTCGCGGCATGTCGGCCGGTGACGTGCCGGGCGACTCGGCCGGCGACGATCCGTTCCCCGATTCGATGCCGATCAATGTCATGCAGCCCAAGACGGCGCAGCCGCGCGACCTGTTCGCCGACGCACTCGCCGATCAGGAGCCTTCCGGCCAGGAGCCCGCCGACCAAGGGGCCGCCGGCCAATCAGCAGCCGTTCAGACGCCGGCCGCGGGAACCGCCGAACAGACGGACGCGCCGGCCTCGTCGGAAGAGCAGCCCGCGTCCTCGCCCGCCGCCCAGTCCTCTTCGCAGGCCCCGGTGGAGGAGACGACCTCCGAGAGCGCAGCGCCCGAGACCTCCGCCGCACCCGGGAGCGCGCCGGCCGACGATGCCGCCGCACCGGCCGATGCCGCGGCGCCGGATGACGGCCCAGAGCCGGGAACAAACGGACCAGAGCCAGACGGATCAGAGCCAACCGACGGGTCGGACCGACCAGCCCGACCAGCAGCAGAGCACCCCGGTATTCACGCCGTTGGCGCAGGCCGCCGCCGACGCTGGCGCGTCCGCGATGACCGCCGATCCCAAGGACGACGAGGCTGTCAGGTTCGGCGCCCCGGACGCCGCCGGTACCGCCGGCGATGCGGAGTCCGGCGCCTACAGCCCGGTATTCGAGCCGGGGTCCGTGTTCGACCGCGTGTCCAAGGGCGAGTTCAAGCAGCCCGAGCAGACCGTGGAGGTCAACGGCTTCACCTCGGACGAGGCGAAGCGCACCGACGACCTCTCCCTGCAGTACGAGATGGCCAATTATCCTGAACTGTTGCCGTTCCTCGCGCTGAATCCCGCGCTGTATGACGACCTGTACGGCTGGCTGGCGGCGCGTGGGGACCGTGACATCGACGCCGCGCTGGCGAACAATCCGGGGTATCAGAACTACCGCAAGGTAGTAAGGAAGTGAGTGGCGAAGATGAACGATAACACCACGCGCGGGTCGCTCGCGGATATCCGCACTTGGCGCGAGCAGTACCGGTCGTCGTTGGCGCCGTCCGCATTGGAGGACATCAATCAGCTGGGCGCCCGGCTGGATATGACGCACGCCCATCCCTCCGGCATCGCGCAGCTGTTCGCCGGCGGCCATGCGCCGCTGGACGCGCTGTTCCGCGACAACGGCATGCTGCGCGCCGCGTGCCGCCGGCTGGAACGCGTGCTCGACGATAAGAGCGCGAAAATGCGGCTGAGCGGCGTGGCCGAGCTGTCGCTTGTGGTCGGCGTGGCCAGCTGGACGGGCAACCAGATGCCCGTGCTGCTCTACCCGGTGGACGTGGCGGATTCCGGCGGCGCGATCGACGAGAAGACCGTGATCCGGTTCACCGGCCATGTCGAGCTCAACAGCGCCTTCGTCGCGGCCGTGCGCGAGCAGGGCATCGTCCTCGACGCGGACGAGCTGTTCGACGGGGACAACTACGAAAGCGGCATTCCCGACACGACCGCCGTGTTCGGCGCGATCAGCGAACAGGTCGAGCGCGTGTTCCCCGATTTCGCCATCGAACGCCAGATCGTCCTCGGCTGCTTCGTGGACCCGTCCTCGCTGATGCTCGCCGAGAGCCAGCGCATCATCGACAAGCTGTCCGAGGGGAACGGCGGCAACCGGCTGCTGGACGCGCTCGCCGGCGACCAGGCGTCGATCGAGGCTCTGGGCGGCGGGAGCATGCCGGAGTACAGCCCGTTCGACGCCGACCCGCATTCCGAATACGAGATCGGCGACGTCGACAACACCGTGCGCTACGCCGCGAACATGGCGGCGGCCGGCCACAGCCTGTTCGTCGACGGCGAGGTCGGCAAGGGCACCGCGGAACAGGCCGCGGCCATCGCCTCGCGTTGCGTGATGAACGGCCACACCGTGCTGTATGTGCCGTGCGTGGCCGAGCAGAAGCGGCGCTTCATCCAAACCGTCAGCAGCAATGAGATGCGCGGCCAGATGCTGGACATCGCCGACGAGAAGACCAACGCCAGCATCGACCGCCAGCTGATCGCCGCCGTCAGCTTCCAGCCGGGCGTCGCCACCTCACGGTTCGACCAGCTTGCCGACGAGCTGGTCGGCGTGCGCTCGCGCCTGACGCGGTATCTCGGCGATCTTCACGGATCGAGCGAGCAGTGGGGCGTGTCGGCCTACCAGACGATCCAGAACCTGGCCAGTATCGCCGCGATGCCGACCCATCCGGCCACCAGGGTGCGCCTGAGCCTCGAGGCTGCGCGTTCCCTGAACGGCCATCTCGACGAGTGGGCGGGCAAGCTGCGCCGTGCCGGCGAGCTCGGCGAATTCACCATCGGCCCCGAAGACACCGTGTGGTTCAAGGCCTCGCTGAACAGCGAGGAGGAGGCGGTGAACGCCTACCAGCATGTCGTCGACCTGCTGCGCAAGCTGCTGCCGGCCACCCGCGACCAGGTGACCTCCACCGTGCAGACCTGCGGATTCCCCGTGCCGGCAACCGCCCGCGAATGGGGCCGCCAGGTCACGGTGCTCAAGAACCTGCGCCGCGTGCTCGACGTGTTCCAGCCGGAGATCTTCGAGCGCGACATCGCCTCGATGATCGAGGCCACCAAGCCGAAGGCCGCGCGCAAGGCCGAAGGCACGTCGATGGGATTCTGGGAGCGCCGCCGCCACATCAAGGAGGCCAAGAGCCTGCTGCGCGTCGGTGCGCAGGTCGAGAGCCTGCACGAGGCGCTCAAGGTTGTGGCCAAGCAGGCCGACCAGTGGCGCATATTCGTGCCGCACGGCGGGTGGCCGGTGCTGCCCAGCAGGCTTGACGACATCATCGAGACGCAGGACGCGCTGTCGGAGGGCATGACCGCGCTCGACGCGGTGCTGGCCACCACTCCGGCCGGCGGCAACCTGGAGACCGTGGAGTTCAACGACGTCGAGGAACGGCTCAAGGCGCTGTTCGACGACCGCCGCGCGCTCGACACCCTGCCCGAGCGCTACTGCCTCGAGCGGGAGTTCCACATGGTCGGCCTTGACGGGCTCGTCGACGACCTGCACAACCGCCGCGTGCCGAACGAGGCGCTGTCCGCCGAACTGCAGCTCGCATGGTGGACCACCGTGTTCGAGGACATCGTGCGCTCGTCGGCGATCATCTCGAACCAGGACGGGTCGGTCATGCAGACCGCCGCGGACCGGTTCGCGCAGGTCGACGTGGAGCATGTGCGGTCGATCGGGCCGATGGTGGCGCAGGAATCGATGCGCCGCCTGAGCGATCTGCTGTTCTCGCGCACGCAGGAAGCCAACCAGATGCACACCGTGCTCGCTGGGGCCGCGCACACGCCGTTCAGCAGGATCCGCCGGGATTACCCGCATATCCTCTCCGCGGCCAAGCCGATCCTGATCGCCACGCCGGCCACGCTGGCGGCGCTGACCGCGCCCGAGCCGATCGCCGATGTGGCGATCATCGACGCCGGCGCGCACATGCCGTCGATCGAGCTGCTGACGATCGTCAGCCGCGCCCGCAACGTGGTGGTGCTGGCCCATCGCCGGACCGTCACTTCGCCGGCGCTGTCCAAGCTGATCGGCATGCTGCCCAGCGTCACCGTGGCCTCCCGCCCGTCGCGCCGGGCGCCCAAGCTCACCGCATTCCTCGAGACGCACGGGTACGGCGATGTGCGGCATGATGTGGCGCGCGCCCAGGGCAAACTCCGGTACCACTATGTCGAAGCCGCCGGCGTGCCGGTGATGACGACCGGCCTGGTCGAGTCCAGCCAGCAGGAGATCGAGGAAGTCGTGCGCCTGATCGCGCAGCGCGCCGCCGGATTCGCGATCGTGCCGGCCGGATACACTCTCACCGTGGTCAGCCTGACCGAGACCTTCCGTGTCCGGCTCGGCGCCGAACTCAAGGCGCTGGCCGCCCGCGACAAGTCGATGGGCCAGTTCCTGCGCCATGTGCGCATCGTCAGCATCGTCGAGGTCGCCGGTGCGCAGGCCACCGACGTGATCCTCGCGGTCAGCTATGCGAAGACCACGCACGGGCGCCTGCTGCAGCAGTTCGGGCCTCTGGAGAACGAGAACGGGCAGCGTCTGCTGCTCGACGCGCTGGCATTGGCCGACCGCGACGTCGACATCACCGCCGCGTTCCGCGCGGACGAGATGGACGACGAGCGCATCCACCAGACCGGGCCGCAGCTGCTCAAGACCATGCTGCGGTGGGCCGAGCATCTTGACGACGGCGAGCCGCTGCAGCCCGTGCCGGCCGTGGCCGGGAACGTGCTGTTCGACGATCTGGCCGAGCGCCTGCGCGCCCGCGGGCTCAACGCGGCCGTCAACTACGGGTTCGATCGGGGAATGCGCATTCCGTTGGTCGTCGGGCTCAAGGACAAGCCCTTCGCGCTTGCCGTGCTCACCGACGACGTGCAGTTCATGAGCACCCAGTCCACGCGCGAACGCCACCGGATCATCATGCAGGATCTGATTTCGCTGGGCTGGTCGGTGATGAACGTGTGGAGCGTGGCCGCGTTCGTCAACCCCGACAAGGAGATCGACCATATCGTGGCGAGGATCAGCGACATCTATCGGGAGAAGCGATGAACGGGGATACCGTGCAGGAGGGCGGTTCGGACACGTCCGAGAACGCGCCGGCATACAGCGCCTCGCGCCGCACGCCGCGCAAGCATCGCCGCGTCGTCTTCCCCGGCACGGAGCGGTTCGACGCCGATGGCGTCAAGCTGGAGCCCGGTGACATGGTCACCGAGCGCCAGCGCGAGGCGGATGACGACCAGCGCATCCTCAGCGAGCTTCCCCCGCACTGGGCCGTATTCAACGAGCGCGGCTGACCGGCCGCCGCGGCCGTGATGCTGCACGGCGGCGTGACGCGGCGCGGTACGGTACGGCATAGTGATGCCATGATGCCGCGTACGGAACTTCCAGTCCCGTACGCGGCATCTTTCGCGTTATGGCGATGGTCCCGTCACGGCGAGCAGGGCGCCGGCCTCCTGCGAGGCCATGACGCGCAGCGCGTCGGCGGGCGCCATGGCCAGCGACACCAAGGCGTCCGCGGCATAGGCGTCGCTGCCTGAACCGCTTGAACCGCTGGGAGCGGCGCCGGAGCCGCTGAAACCTCCGTACGTCCCTTCGCGCGCCGGCAGGGCCATGACCACGGCCCGGGAAACCAGCGTGCATGACCCGATCGCCTGGCCCGGCGCCGCCGTATCGTCCGCCGGTTCCATGCCGTCCGGCGCGGAACCGGCGCATCCGGCCGCCGAGGCCAAGGCGATTTCCTCGCCCGGCCGCAGCGCGCCGGCCAGGCTGGCCAGACGGACCTCGACCACGGTGAAGCCCGTCGGCGCCACCGGGGTCGCCGCGACCATGGGCGCGAAAAGCGGCTGCCCGGCTGTGATGTCGATCTGCGCCACGTTGCCGCCCAACGGCTCATCCAACTCGTCCAGGGACGCGATCGCGCCGTCGAGCACGGCGCTGGACGGGACCTCGACCACCCGCAGCGCATCGCGGTCCAATGCGCCTCCGCGCGCAATGTCGTGCGAGGCGACCACCACGGGCCGCATCGCCACGGTGCCGACAACGCAGGCCAGCGCCGCGAAGACGGACAGCCCGGCGCAGCAGGCGGCCGCCAGCCGCCGGGCCGTGCGCATGACCCGGCGCCGCCGCAGGCCGCCGCGTGCGCGCCCCGAACCGCGCGCCCCGGGCTTCGCCCCAAACAAAGAATCCGTCATCATGCCAGCATGATGACGGATTCGTTATCCGAGGCGCAAGCCGAACCGGCGTATGTGGTCGAAAGGGTGAGTTATCCACAACGCATGATCCGCATGGGACGCATGCGCCGCAGCCGTCGCCCTCCGTCCGGTCCGGCGCCCGCCGTCACTTGGACTTGGATGCGCCGTCGGTGCGGTAGAAGCCGCTTCCCTTGAACTCGATCGGGACGGCGGAATACACCTTGCGCACCTGCTCCTCGCCGCACTTGGGGCAGATGGTGATCGGATCGTCGCTAAACGACTGCTGCTCGGTGAAATCGTAGTTGCAGTTCTTGCAGCGGTAATGGTAAGTAGGCAAGTCTCTTCCTCCACAGACTCGGGTCTCGCGTCAACTGTTCATAATCCTAATCGTTGCCGCGACAGGACCGCCCCATCGTCTCGGCCACAGCGAAATCGGAATTCCGGCGTGAGCACGGCGTCCACGGGGATGTCGTGCGCTTCGCGTGGAAGCGGGTCCTCGGCCACCTCCCAAGGCCAGCAGACGGCGACAGTAAGCGCATGAGGGGAGCGCCGCCCGAGCGCGCGGTCGTACCATCCGCCGCCGCGCCCCAGACGGGTTCCCGAACGGTCGACCATCAGCGTCGGCGCGATGATCAGCGAGGCGCCCTGCAGCGCCGTCAGACCGAGCACGGCGCCGCCCGGCTCCTGCGGGCGCCACGAGACGCGCTTCGGATTGGCATCGCCCGCGTCGGAGCTGCCTGCGGCCGGCCGCTCCCGCGTGCCGTCGGCCAGCACGTCATGCAGGTCGTCCATCGCGCCGAGCATGCTCCAGCCGACGTCCAGCCCGCGCCCGAGCCGTGGCACGATCACGCGGAACCCCTTATCGAGCAGCAGCCGCAGCAGCGGCCGGGTCGGGATTTCGGTGCCCATCGACACATAGGCCGCCACGGTCGACCTCGGTGCCAGCGCGCTGATCAGGGGTGCGGCGACGCGGGCCAGGCGCTCGCCGGCGATGTGCAGGTCCTCGGCCGGCACCGTGCGGCGCTTGGCGAGCGCGTTCCGGCGCAGCGCCGTCTTGCCGCCGGCGGAACCGGGATCCGGCGATCCGCCGACCGCTCCGGGCGGCATGCCATTCGTGTCCATACGGCCGTTGTACCACGAACGCCGTCCGGGGCGTGGCACAATGGGGACGTGTCTGTTTTCCAATCGCTGCGCGAGGCGTTTCACTTCAATGACGCGCAGGCCATACGCATGCCGGCTGTGCTGCCGGTGGCAGGCGAGGCGGGGTTGCCGGTCCGGCTGCGCCCGCTGACCATCGATGACGAGCCGGAATGGAACGAGGTCCGCTGGGACAATACGGACTGGCTCGCCCCGTGGGATTCCGGCGATCCGATGCATGGATCGCCGCTGACGTTCAACGCGTGGATCCAGCGGCAGCGCCGCAGCGAACAGGACGGCACCGGAGCGCTGTTCGCCATCGTCCATCAGTCGAGGATCGTCGGGCAGGTGTCGCTGGGGGCCGTCTGCTACGGTTCGATGCGCACCGGGGTCGTTGGGTATTGGGTGAGCCATCGGTATGCCGGTCGCGGATTCGCGCCGCTCGCCGTGGCGCTGCTCGCCGATTGGGCGTTCGCCGACCCTGCCGGCCCGCAGCTGCATCGGCTGGAGATCGCGATCCTGCCGGAGAACCACCGTTCGCGGCGTGTCGTGGAGAAGCTGCACGCCCACGCCGAGGGCGTGCGCCCGCGATACATGTACATCAACGGCCGGTGGCGGGACCATGAGACATACAGCCTGCTCGCCGAGGACATGGGCGGGGGCTTCGCGGCGCGCGTCTGGCGGGAGCTGGCGGCGGCCGGCCAAGCGCCGCACGAGGGCTGAGTCCGCGGCGGGCGGCGCCATGCGGCGGGCGGACGGCGACGCGGCGCCCGACACGCCCGGACACAATCTTTCGATTTGTGCGGGTGTTCTCCTATTCTTATGAGCATGGGTTACGAATCGCTAAGCACTGTCGTGGTGCTGGTGATTGTGGTGATCATCATGGCCGGCTGGCTGCCTACGCGGACGGTGAAGGGCATGAGGAAAGTGGCGGAACATCGCGAGGACCGGTATTCGTCGTCGCTGCATCTGGTCGACAAGGACAGCGGCACGCGATTCTCCGACGAACGCACGCCACCGGCGAAAGGGATTATTATGCAGTCAGACCACACGCGGGGCGCGAAGTATTCGTCAGAGCACATCGCCCGTGTGCGTCAGCTGCGCCGTGCCGCCATCCGCCGCCGCCGGATCATCGTTATTACGCTGTTGGCGATCACCGTACTGGTACTTGGCATCTCCTTCCCCTTGAAATTCAGCCCGCTGTTCGCGTTGATCCCGGCCGCTCTGCTGGCCGTGGTGCTGGCGCTCGGCGCGCGGGCCGCGTCGCAGGCCCGCGAATGGGAACGCAAGGTCGCGGCGGCCAACGGCAGGCGCTCGGGCGCCAAAAAGGCCGCGGCCACGTCTGGTGCGGCCGGTGTCCCCGCCGCTGCGGAGCCTCCTCATGAGGTCGGCGCCGCGGCGCCGCAGGCTCCCCGCGTCGATTCGCGCGCGGATGCGGCGGCCAAGCCCGACGATCCTGCCACCGATGTGATGGAGCAGCGTGAGATCCGCCGTGTGCTGCGCCAGGCGCGCGAGGAGCAGGTTCAGGCGCTGGCCGAGCGTGACCGGCGCAAGGATGAGGCCGTTGCCGCGCAGCAGCCGGAGGCCGCCGTGGCCGCCGATCACAGCGCAGAGGAACAGCCGAACGTGGCGGATGCGACTGCACCCGATACCGCGAATGAGCCGCATGGCGCCGCGGACGGTGCCGTCGTGGTCAAGAACGATCTGGCCGCGCCCGCCGCTGCGCAGGCGCCCGACGAGACCAGCGAACTGGCTCATGTCAAGCCGTCGCGCGCGATGGATGCCGTTGACATGGCCTCCTCGCAGGATCTGATCTCCTTCTCGCTCGGCGCGCCCCGCAATGGCGTCGACGTGGCCCCCGAGGCCCCGGAGAGCCTGGAGATCAAGTCCATGCGCCAGGTGGCCAAGGCGGTGCCGGTCGAGAGCCCGGCCACGGCCGATGAATCGCCCCGGATGAACGACACTGCCGCCTTCCATGCGGCGGAGGTGGAGCGCGACGTCGAGGCGCCCGCGGCGACGGACGAGTCGCTGGGCAACGGCCTCGAGGCCATTCTGGCCCGTCGTTCTTCGTGAACCGAGGGCGTCGCGCGCGTTTTCTCCTGAATTCGCAGGGGTTTCACTCTCAGCGTTAGCACTCGAGTTGGCAGAGTGCTAATAATCGCGCTACGATGAGTCCTAGCGCAAAGGGACGATGCGGCAAAGTGATCGTCAGCCTCTTTCAAGCGGAAGCCCGGCGCGGGAACATTGGATTTCTAAGATACGAGGTGACCTACAGTGTCGATTAAGCTCACACCGTTGGAAGACAAGATCATCGTCAAGCAGGCCGAGGCCGAGACCCAGACCGCTTCCGGTCTGTTCATTCCGGACAACGCCAAGGAGAAGCCGCAGCAGGGCGAGGTTCTGGCCGTTGGCCCGGGCCGCCGTGACGACAAGGGCGAGCGCATCCCGATGGATGTCAAGGTTGGCGACAAGGTGCTGTACTCCAAGTACGGCGGCACCGAAGTGCACTACGATGGCGAGGATTACCTGATCGTCGCCGCCCGCGACGTGCTCGCCATCCTGGGCTGAGACCGTTCGCCTGCTCCGCCCGCATGATGCGGATGGAGGGCCTATGATCCCGCTGGTCACCGGACCAGCGGGATTTTTTTAATTCCTGGGTGCTCCCGCCAGTGGGAGCATGTCAAGCCTCCATTCATCGTCGCGCGAAACCGGGGGACTCCGAGGGTCGGCTGATATCCTTGAAACTGACAAGACAGCGTGGCGATTGGGGGGGCATGATGGCGGACAATGCAGGGATCGGCGCGGCCACTTCGGATCTGTCGGATATGCCAATCGCCCCGGATGCGCCGGCCGCCTCGGCCGAGGCCGTCGCCCGCCTGGTCGACGCGCTGGCCGGCGTGCTCTCCTGTTCCCGCGAGGTCATCGAGCTGGCCGTCGACACCTTCGCCGCGGGCGGCCATCTGCTGCTCGAGGACGTCCCGGGCGTTGGCAAGACCACGCTGGCCCGGGCGCTGAGCCTCGCCATCGGCGGATCCTCCCGCCGCATCCAGTTCACGCCGGACATGCTGCCCTCCGACCTGACCGGCGTCAGCATCTACGAGCAGTCCACGGGCGGATTCACCTTCCACCCCGGGCCGCTGTTCGCCAACATCGTCATCGCCGACGAGGTGAATCGAGCCAATCCCAAGGCGCAATCCGCCATGCTCGAGGCCATGGGGGAGTGGCAGATCAGCGTCGACGGCACCACCCACGCGTTGCCCGACCCGTATTTCGTCGTGGCCACGCAGAATCCGATCGAACTCGAAGGCACCTATCCGCTGCCGGAGGCCCAACTCGACCGGTTCATGACCTGCACGAGCTTCGGCTATCCCGACGCGCGTGCCGAAGCGGCCATGCTCACCGCCGAACATGCGTCACGCCCCTTGGAAGGGCTGGAACAGGTCTGCTCGCCGGACGACATGCGCGCGATCCGCCGCGCGGTCGAGCGGGTGCGTCTGGCACAGCCGGTCGCCGACTACATCGTGGCGCTTGCCGCGGCGACGCGCACGCACGATCAGGTACGGTACGGAGCCTCCCCTCGCGGCAGCCTGCATCTGGCCGCCATGGCCCGGGCCCATGCGTTCGCCCAAGGCCGGGATTTCGTGCTGCCCGACGACGTACAGCGCATGGCGGTGCCGGTGCTGGCCCATCGACTGGTGCTCGGCGGCGTCGGGTACGGAATGGCCTCGTTGGCGCAGGCGCGCGAGATCGTCGCCGGCATCGTTGCCGGCGTCGCCGCGCCGCGCGCGTGAGGTGACTCCCATGCCATCCGATGCCACGCCGGTCACCGCCACGGGAGCGGAGCCTCGACCCGCATCCCGCGTCCGACGTGCCCGTCGCGCCGCGTGCTGGCGCAGGCACGGCGTGATACGCCCCAGCGCGGCCGGTCTGGCGGTGGCGCTGTTCGGCGCCGGATTCTGGTATGCGGGCCTGCTGCTCGATGATCGCGCGCTGATGGCCGCGGCGTTGACCCTGACGATCATCTGGGGGCTGTCCCTGGTCCTGATCGTGACGCAATGGGCGTTGCTGCGGCGGCAGGCGAACGCCGCGCCAGCCAAGGCGCGGTGGTTGCGGAGGCTGCGGCGCGTGCTGTCTCCCCGCTGCGTCATCGTGCGCGACCAGTACGAGCGCCTCGATCAGAGCGGGGCGGTGCTGGAACGCCACGTCGGCGACCTGCCGGGGCGGCGTGGGCTGTACCGCCGGGTTTCGTCCTTCGTGCGATGGCGTGATCCGTTCGGCCTGTTCGCCGCCTCCCGCGTGCTCCGCAGGAGCGAGGAGACCGCGGTGCTGCCGCATGGGGGCGCCGCCGCCGACCCGGTCAGCCGTATGGCCGACCGCCGACTGCAGGGGCAGGACCACGCCGACGACACCGGGGGCGTGCGCGCCTACGTGCCGGGCGATCCGCCGAAGCTGATCTCGTGGAAGGCCACCGCTCATCGTGGCGATCTGATGACCCGGGAGACGGGGCGCGACGTGCGGACCTCCGCCATCGTCGCGCTCGACCTGCATTCGCCGGGCGTGACCGAAGCGCACGTCGACGCCGAAGCCGAGCGGGTGCTGCCATGGCTGGCGCAGTCCGGCGCCGAGCATCGTCTGATCGTCACCGACGGCATGCACGTCGCCGAGGACCGCGACCATGCGGTGCGGTTGCTGGCCGCCGCCGTCCCATCCGGCGGGGCCGGCGATGCCCGCGGTGCGGAAGGCCCAGACAGAACTGGTGACGCGAACGGCGTGGATGACGTGGGCGGTAAGGGCGGCAAGGCGCGTTCCGACTCGCCGGAGGGGATGCGCGTGCTGGCGGTGCGGATCGCCGAGCTGGCGTCCCGGCAGCACCGCGTGACGGCCATACGGCTGATGACGCCGCAGCCGCAGGGGCCGTTCGCCGCGGCGCTGCGCAGGACCGTCGATCAGGGGCGGCTGCGGATCGTCGAGACGGCGCAGACCCCGCATGCCGAGGACGGGCGCCCGGATACCGCGTCTTCGCGTGGCGTGACGGTCGAAACGGCGCGTCTCGCCGACCCCGTTCCCGCGGTCGTGACCCTTGCGCATGGCGATGCGGAGCCCGCCGCTCCCCGCAAGGACAGTACTCCCCGTAAGACCGGTACGTCCCGCAAGGCCGGCACGCCGCATATCCGAGACGTTCGGCGCGCCCCGTGGAGCCCCGGCGCGATCGATGCGATGGGGCGCATCCTCACCGCCGCGGCGCTCCTGACCTTCTTCGCGATCTCCTTGGCCGCGCTGACCGGTCTGGTCGCCGGCACCGGGTACTGGCCGTGGTTCGCCGGCGCGGCGCTCGCCATCGTGGCGATCGAATCCAATATCCCGGCGTCGGGCGGAATGGGATATGCGTTGCGCACCTGCGCCGTGATCCTCGCCGATCTGCTGGCGGCGGCGGTGATCGTCGTGATCCGCGTGCACGACATCTGCGGTATCTGGCTGTCCGCGATGCCCGATCCCGCCGACATCGGCTCCCCCCCCCCCCCCCCCGCGGCGGCGGCCGCGTGCTCTGATGC
>OAXB01000262.1_pt1 | contig 17898 bp, 11 predicted proteins | sample 1501541 | NCBI WGS metagenome assembly OAXB01 (sample SAMEA2580302, study PRJEB22360) | human gut metagenome | biome: human gut; feature: human-associated habitat; material: faeces | place: Denmark | collected 2008/2010
GCCTTGACCGACACGGGGCGGGCCGGGGCGGGCGCGGGGCGGGAGCCGGTGTTCGACAAGATGTGGCGCGTCGAGGATCCCAATACCTTCGGCACGGACGAGTACGTGAAGTTCTGCCGCGCCATCGGCTGCGAGCCCTACATCTGCACCAATGCCGGCACCGGCACGCAGGAGGAGATGAGCGATTGGGTCGAGTACTGCAACCTTGACCACGAAGGCCGCTATGCCAGGATGAGGATCGCCAACGGCAGCAGGGAACCGTTCGCCGTGAAGTACTGGAGCGTCGGCAACGAGAACTGGGGTGCATGGGAGATCGGGGCGAAGACCCGCGACGAGTGGGGGCACTTCGTGCGCGAGGCGGCCAAGATGATCAAGCATGTGGACCCGACGGTCGAGCTCAGCGCGGCGGCCCTGCCGGACGTCGACTGGAACCTAGGATTGCTGCGGCAGTGCAGCGACTATCTGGATTGGATTTCGATCCACCAGTATTGGGATGCGATCCACGAGACCAACAACGCGTCGAAATTCGACCAGGTGGTGGGCATGATGACGGATCTGGACGGGAACATCGTCAAGGTCCGCGGTCTGCTGGACGCGCTGGGGCTGAGCGACCGCATCCGCATCGCCTTCGACGAATGGAACCTGCGCGAATGGTACCATCCGAAGGCCGTGACCATCGAGCAGGGCGTGACGAAGGACGAGTACCTTACGCCCCGCGACGGCAACGACGACAACAGTCTGTACACCATGGCCGACGCCGTGTTCTCCGCGGGGTTCCTGAACGTGCTGAACCGCAACTGCCGCTCCGTCGGCATGGCGTGCTTCTCGCCGCTGGTCAATACGCGGGGGTGCATCTTCGTCCACCCGAAGGGCATCGTGCTGCGGCCGACCTACTTCGTCTTCGACCTGTACGCGAACCATCTCGGCGACGTGGTGCTGGACGACTGGTGCGCGGGCGGCGACACGGTGACGGTCGCCGATCCCTCGGGCGCCGACGTGACGGTGCCGGCGCTGGACGTGCTGTCCACGACCTGGGAGGACGGGCATGCCGTCGCGCTGGCCGTATCGTCCCGCGACCGTGCCCGTGCGCATGGTATGGAGATCTCGCTGGACGAGCTCGCGCCGCACGGCAAGGTGACGATGCTGACGCTGAACGGCCCGTCGGAGGAATCCTACAACGACATCGGCCATACCGATGTCTCCATCGCGACGCGCGATCTGGGGGCGTACCATCCGGGCATGCGTGTCGATGTCGATCCCCACTCGGTTAATATCATTGAGATACAACGGTAGCGGCGGGCGGCGGCCGGTGCGCTGCCGCCCATCCGTCCTGAAACGCCCTGAGGGAAGGCGGCGCAATGAAGAAGGTGACGATCACCGATGTCGCCAAAGAGGCGCGTGTCTCGATAAAAACCGTATCGAACGTCATCAACGACGCCGGCAGCATGCGCCCGGAGACCCGCCAGCGGGTGAAGGACACGATCGCGAGGCTGGGGTACACCGTGAACTACTCGGCGCGCTCGCTCAAAACCGGCATGACGAAGCTCATCGGCCTGGCCGTGATGGATTTCGACCAGCCTTGGGCCTCCATGTATGCCGGCGAGATCATCAAAGCGGCGCGGAAACGCGGCTACGGCGTCGTGATCGACACCTATGGCGGCGGGGGATTGGACAGCATCATCGCGGAGACGTACCGGGTCAACGCCGACGGCTGGATCTACTATCCTGACCGGCCCCTTGCGGATGACGGCCGTGTGCTGAAGCAGCGGTACCCCATCGTGCTCACCGGCGAATCGTTGTCCCATGGGCTGGTCGACAGCGTCACCATGCCCAATTTCCAGCCCATCCGCGAGATAACGGCGATGCTGATCGGCCAGGGGGTCGAGTGCGTCGGCCTGATCGGAGCCCCGGACGATCTGGTGCGGGAGGGGCGGCTGGGAGATGTGCTCGCGCTGCGGGAGGGCACCCGCCAGCTGCGCACCCAAGGGTATTACCGGGCGTTCGCCGATGCCGGAGCCGTGGTGGACACGGACGTGATCGTCGGCGGCGAGCGGTGGGACGTCAACGGCGGCATCCGGGGCGCGGTTCACCTGCTGTCGGTTCCGGCGTTCCGCGACGCCCGCTCCCGCGCGGTGGTCTGCCTGAACGACGCGCTGGCCCTGGGGGCGCTGCACGCGTTCAAGGAGCACGGCTGGCGGATCCCCGACGACGTGCAGATCAGCGGATTCGACGACATCGAGGAGTCCCGGCACTGCGATCCGGCGCTGACGACGGTGAACTCCCACCTCGACCGGTACGCCGAGTATGCGGTCGACATGCTCATCGAGCGCATCATGGGCGACACGCGGGCCGTGCGCGCGGTATCGACGGATTATGTGGTCGAGCGCCGCGGCACGACGACCTTCGGCGCGGTGCGATCCGGCGCGGCGGGCGGGCTGTCCTGACGCGGCGATCGTGCTCGGGCTGGCGACGCGGCGCGACCCGCGGCGTCGGGACGATCGCGTGTCGAGTGCGATCCAACTATCATTAATATCGTTGAATACAAAGTTGTACTGAAATATGTCGGGCGCTGCCGGCCCGTTGTGCGGCAACGATGATGTTCCAACCCGCATTCGGTCCATTCACCGCTCCAAGGAGGGCAGCACCAATGAATGACAGCAAACCCGCATCCGCATCCCTGGTCGTAGACGACGCGTTCACCGTGGCGCCGGTCAACGACCGCCTGTTCGGCTCGTTCGTGGAGCATCTGGGCCGTTGCGTGTACACCGGCCTGTACGAGCCGGGGCACCCGAGCGCGGACGCGGACGGCTTCCGCCAGGACGTCATCGATCTGGTCAAGGAGCTCGGCGCCACGACGATCCGCTACCCGGGCGGCAATTTCGTGTCCGGCTACCGCTGGGAGGACGGCGTCGGCCCCAAGGAGAGCCGCCCGCGCCGGCTCGACCTGGCGTGGCACTCCACCGAGACGAACGAGTTCGGCCTGCACGAGATGGCCAAATGGCTGGACAAGGCGGGCGGCAACGAGCTCATGGAGGCCGTGAACCTCGGCACCCGCGGCCTTGAGGAGGCCCTCGACCTGCTCGAATACGCCAACATCCCCGGCGGTACCAAGCTGTCGGACGAACGCCGCGCCAACGGCGCCGACAAGCCGTTCGGCATCCGCATGTGGTGCCTCGGCAACGAGATGGACGGGCCGTGGCAGCTCGGGCACAAGAACGCCGAGGACTACGGTACGCTCGCCGCATCGGTCGCGGCCGGCATGCGGCAGATCGACCCGGATGTGGAACTGGTGGTCTGCGGGTCGTCGAGCCATGTGATGGGCACCTTCGGCGCATGGGAGGAGACCGTGCTCGAAAAGACCTACGAGAACGTCAACTTCGTGTCCTGCCACGCCTACTACCACCCCGAACTGCAGCCTGACGGCACCCGCGACATGAAGAGCTTCCTCGCCGCCGGCGTCGACATGGACAACTTCATCCGCGACGTGGCCTCGGCCATCGACGCGACCAAGGCGCGCCTCAAGAGCAAGCATGACGTGTTCATCTCCTTCGACGAGTGGAACGTCTGGTACCTCAACGAGGAGTCCAGCCGCAACCCGGAGGGCATCGGCAACTGGCCGGTCGCCCCGCGCCTGCTGGAGGACGTCTACAGCGCCGTGGACGCCGTGGTGTTCGGCGACCTGATGATCACGCTGCTCAAGAACGCGAACCGCGTGCACGCGGCGAGCTTGGCGCAGCTGGTCAACGTGATCGCGCCGATCATGACCGAGCCGGGCGGCCCGGCGTGGCGCCAGACCACCTTCTACCCGTTCTCCCTGACCGCGAAGTACGCCAAGGGCGGCACCGTGCTCGAGCCGAAGCTCACGTCCGGCACCTTCGACACGCCCGCGTACGGCGAGGTTCCCTCGCTCAACGCCGTGGCGGTGCGCGGGGCGGACGGCACGGTCACCGTGTTCGCGGTCAACCGGTCGATGGACGACGCCGCCGAGTTCGAGATCAGCCTGCCGGAAGGCGGCGGATTCTCCGCCGTCGAGGCGCAGACCCTGCACGACGACGATCTGTGGGCGCGCAACACGCTGGCGGACCAGACCCGCGTGACCCCGCGCCCCAACGACACGGCCACACTCGACGCCGCATCCGGCACCGTGCGCGTGACCCTGCCGCCGGTCTCCTGGACCGCGATCCACGTGAAGTGACGGCCGCTCCCCGGCGGCACGGGCATTACGGCACAGACACTACGGAAAGGAACATCATATGAAACGACAGCGGATCGGCACCAGCGGCATGACGGCCTCGCGCGTGGCGCTCGGCGTGATGCGCATGGACGCGCTCGACGCCGAGCAGTCCAAGGCCGTGGTGAGCCAGGCGCTGGAGTCCGGCGTCGACTTCTTCGACACGGCCGACATCTACGGGTTCTCCGCCCACCGGGTGCACGCCAGCTCCGAGGCGTTCGGCGCGGCGTGGACGTCGGTCGGCGTGGCGCGCAGGGACATCTTCATCCAGACCAAATTCGGCATCGTGCGCAGCGACGACAACCGCGACGGGCTGCGCTACGACTACTCCGCCGAGCATCTGCTCGCCTCGCTGGACCGCGAGCTGGAGGCCCTGCGCACCGACTACGTCGATTCGGTGCTGCTGCATCGCATCGACACGCTGGTCGACCCGGACGAGGTCGGCGAGGTGTTCGGCGAGCTGCTCGCCAGCGGCAAGGTGCGCCACTTCGGCGTGAGCAACATGGGGCCGTGGCAGATCGAGATGCTCCAGCAGGCGCTCGGCGTCACGCTCGAGGTCAACCAGCTGCAGTTCGGCCTCATGCACACGCAGATGCTGGACGCCGAGATCCATTTCAACAGGGCAGGCGGCGAGGCCGCCGACATCACGGGCGGCATCCTGCCGTACTCGCGCCTGAAGCGGATGACGATCCAGGCGTGGAGCCCGTTCCAGTCCGGCACGGAATACGGCCCGTTCGTGGACAATCCGCATTTCCCGGAGCTCAACGCGGCGCTCGCCGACAAGGCGTCCAAATACGGTGTCAGCAAGGACGCGATCGCGTCCGCGTGGATACTGCGCCACCCGGCCAACATCCAGGTGGTCGCCGGCACGATGAACCCCGAGCGGCTCGCGCGCATCGCGGCCGGCGCGGACATCGATCTCGACCGCCAGGATTGGTGGGATCTGTACTGCGCGGCGGGTCATCAGCTGGTCTGATCGGCGCGTTCGACGACCGGATGCCGGGGTTTGCCCCGGCATCCGGTTTTTTATGCGGCAGAGCCGTTGTCGATGCGTTCGCCGGGGCGCCATTCCGATCCCGCGGGATCGTGTTCCATGCAAAGACGCAGTATCTCCATCGATTCTCGATCTGAGGGGCAGAATAGCCTCTCCGTCGTCTTCGTTCTTTGATCTGAGGGGCATGTTACAACTCCCATTGCGCCATTTGCGGTGTGGATCCTTTGGAATTGGGATGCGGGGCCGCGTCCGGATGCCCCTCAGATCGCGGAATGAAGGCGACGGAGGGGCTATTCTGCCCCTCGGATCGGGAAACGGGTGTGATTCGGGAGCGTTCGCCGGTCGGCTGCGAGCGATGGGCGCCATGTGAATGCCAAAAAGAGGGGAGTCCGACTTGACAGCAAAAGAAATAACGTTAAACTAGTCACTAGTTTATCGTTAAGCGTCCGAGGTTGAGCGCCGAATCGATGGACCTGGTTCGCGGTTGAACTACGTGCTAAGGAGAGAACGTCTTGAGCAAGACGAGACATATCGAAGTCGATGCCGGCACCGTTGCCGGCGCGATGGATCATGCGTGGCGATTCATCGGATACGACGAATGCAACTACACCTATATGCCGGAGGGCAAGGAACTGCTCGGCAAATTCGGCGCCCTCGGGGATGCCCCGTACTATGTGCGCACGCACTTCACCTTCTGCAACGGCAGTTGCGTCGGCTCGCCGAAATTCGGCTCGACCAACGTGTACCACGAGGACGCGCAAGGCAATGCGGTCTACGACTTCACCTACTACGACCTGATCCTCGACGCGATCCTGGAATCGGGCAACCTGCCGTTCGTGGAGCTGGGGTTCATGCCGGAGGATCTGGCCGACCCCCGGTACAAGGACTTTCCCTCCGGGGCCGGCATGGGCGCCTACCGCGAGATCGGCTGGAGCTACCCGCCCAAGGACTATGGCCGCTGGGCCGATCTGATCCGCGCGACCGCCGCCCACCTCGCCGAGCGCTACGGGGCGCAGGCCGTCGCCTCATGGTATTTCGAGCTGTGGAACGAGCCGGGCATCTTCTACTGGTCCGGAACGATCGAGGACTACTGCAGGCTGTTCGACGTGACCGAACAGGCGCTCCACGGGGTCCTGCCGCAGGCCAGGCTGGGCGGGCCGACCGTGGCCGGCGTGTTCGACCAGGGCGCCGGGCGCGAGGCCATGCAGGCGTTCCTGCGCCACTGCAAGACGGGAACCAACGCGTGCGGCGGCGAGACCGGCACCCGTCTGGATTTCGTCACCTTCCACGTCAAGGGCGCGGAGTTCTTCGCCGACCCCAACGTCGCCAAGGCGGTGCCCAGTGTTGGCAACCTACCAGGTGCGCACCGGGCCGCAGCTCATGGCGGAGGCCGGATACGCCGGCCTCGACGTGGTGCTCTCCGAGGCCGACCCCGACACCTGGGCGGCCGGCGGTCTCAACGACAACGCCAACATGCGGTTCCGCAACACGGAGTACTACGCGTCGTACGTCGCCGCCGCATACGGTCAGATCCTCGAACTGGGGCGCCGGTACGGATCCCGCGTATGCCCGCTGGCATGGGCGTTCATGTTCCCGCAGGAGGAGTGCTTCGCCGGCACGCGCACCTTCTCCACGCAGGGCATCAACAAGGCGGTGTTCAATGCGTTCGAGCTGCTGAGCCGCATGGGCGATGACGCGATCGGGCTATGCAGCGACGCCGTCGCGGACATCGTGGTCGACCGGGCCGTGGACGCCGATTTCGGACTGGCCGCTCTGCGCAAGTACACCGGCGAAGGCTCGCAGACCGTGGTCTCCGGCTTGGTGTCGCGCTCGGACGGCGCCGTGCAGATCCTGGTGTATGCGCACTGCGACGACATCGACCGCAACGACGAGAGCGAGGTCGAACTGCGGGTGACCGGTCTGGCGCCCGGCTCGTACCGGTGCACCCATTACCGCATCGACGCGGACCACTCGAACGCCTACGCGCAGTGGGTGGCCGAGGGGGGGCCGCGTTACCCGCGAGGGGAGCGGTACGAGCGGATCAAGCGGGCAGACGCCCTCGAACGGTACGAGCCGGACCGGGTGGTATCCGCCGAGAAGGGCGAGACGATGGTGACGTGGCGCATGCCTGCGCACGCGGTCTCCATGATCATTCTGGAACGGCAGGCGTAAGGAGGCGGCTATGCGCCGGTCCCGGACATGACGGTGGGGAATCGCGGCGGTGGATCATCGTCATGAAGACAAGCAGAAAGAACGAGTCGGCCGCCGGAGGGATTCGCCGTTGAATCCCTCACGGCCGCACGGTAATGGAGGAATTATGAAAGGAAACGCACGCAGCGGGTCCGCGACATGGTGGTCGCGGGTGTCGAAAGGCATCGTCAGACCGCTGACCTGCGCGGCGGCGGCGATCGGCATGCTGCTCGCGGTCGGCGGATGCGGCTCCACCGCGGACGCCAAGGTGATGTACTTCTGGAACGGCCTGATCGGCGACAGCATCCCCGACCTGGTCATCGCCAACCAGTTCAAGACGGCGGTGATGCACTCCCCGGGCATCCTCAACACCATCGAGGACTGGCAGAAGGTGGCGCCGGAGCTCAACGAGAAGAACTACCTGCCCCAGGCGTGGAACAACGTCATGTTCGACGGCAAGGCGTACGGCATCCCGCTGTACATGTACCAGATGGCCATCTACTACAACAAGTCGCTGGTCGAGCAGTACCATCTCGAGCACATCATCGAGGGCGGCTTCGTCACCATCGACGAGGTCAAGTCGCTCAAGGGCGTGCGGCCCAAGGACATCTACGGCATGGCGTACGGCAACCTGCCATGGGCGTTCATGTCGCTGCTGTACGGCGCCGGCGGCACGCTGGAGACCAGCATGGACGACGCCACCTCGGACGCGTGGCGCAAGCCGATGCAGGCCCTGCGCGAAACCGTCGAGTCCGGCGTGGTGGCCCCGCTGAGCGTCGACAGCATGCAGGCGTTCGGATCCGGCCACGCGGTGTTCGCCCAGCTGGGCACCTGGGGCCAGGGCAACATGGCCGAGACCCTCGGCAAGGACAACATCGCGGAAGTGAACACCCTGCAGTACAGCACCGACAACTTCTCCAACTTCCTGTACCAGAACAACTGGATGCAGATCAAGGACCCCAAGCGGCCGCCCGAGCGCTCCCGCGCCGCGGCGAAGTTCATCAAGTACGTGTACGAGCACTGGATGGACTGGGCCTACGTCGGCTCCATCTCGCCCGCCTACCGCGATCTGAACAACCCCGAATACCAGAAGCTCATCCAGGCCAGCTTCACCAATTCCCAGGAGGAGCGCGACGTCATCAGAACGTCCAACTACCTCTACGGAGGGTATGCGGTGACGGCATGGAACCTCTACAACGACATCGTGTACGGCAACCTGACGCTCGACGACGGTCTCAAGGCCCTCGACAAGACGATCAAGGGCCAGATCGAAATCCAGGACCAGACGTGATCGCGCAGCGGTCAGGAAACGAGCGACAACATGACTCATACGGCAATGGCACCGTCACGATCATCACAAGAAAGGTTTGACATGAGCACAACGGCCATCGGGGCGTCGCTGGAGCAACGGCGTTCGAATTCGATGAAACGGCGCGAATCGATATGGCACGCCATGCCATACATCCTCCCGCATTTCATCATCTTCGCGATCTTCGGCATCATCCCCATCGTCTTCGTCATCTATCTGGCGTTCACCGAATGGAACATGATCGGCGATCCGCAGTTCATCGGTCTGGGCAATTTCGCGCGCATCTTCGACCCGGACTCGTACTTCTTCTCGCTGTTCTGGCGTGATCTGTGGCACACGCTGATCTTCGTGGTCATCAGCGTGCCGCTGACGATCATCATCCCGCTGCTGCTCGCCGTGGGCCTGGAGAAGAAGAGCCTCAAGGGCGGCGCGCTGTCCCGGACCGCCGAACGGGCGGTGCTGCTGGCTGTCGGCGCGTACGACGTGGTCATGGCGGCGATCACCGTGTTCATGTATGCCGGGTGGTTCCGCGGCGAAAGCTACGCGGTGCTCGAGAGCCGCGGGCTGCTGCGCGAAGGGGCCGAAAGCGTCAGCTCGGTCATCTACGTGGCGCAGATATACGGGTTCGTGGTAGCGGCCGTTGGCGTGGTGCCGATCGTGATCGCGCTGCGCGGCATGCGCGCCGCCACGGTGTCGCGCGGGGTGATGGCGTATCTCGGCGCGTGCATGGTCTTTTCGCTGCTGACCGCCGACCTGCTTGGCGTGGTCGGGTATTCGCTGTGTCTCGCGGTCTACTGCGCCCGCAACAAGGCGATCCGTCTCGCCGCGGGGCGGCCGGCGTGAGTCCCTCCGCCTGGGCTTGGGCGGGGGCGACGCGGTGGCCGGGAGGCCGGTGACGGGGTGATTATGATGAAGGCTATGGTCGATCAGGTGCAAGAAGGGGGTACCCCGCCGGCGGCCGGGGTGTCCGGGCCGGTCACGCTGGCGGATGTGGCCCGCGCCACGGGGTTCTCGCTGATGACGGTGTCCAACGCGTTGCGGGACAAGCCGAAGGTCAGCGAGGCGAACCGCGCCAGGATCAAGCAGGTGGCCCGGAGCATGGGGTACCAGGCCAACGTGGCGGCGACCATGCTGCGCAACCGGCGCAGCGGCATCATCCAGATCGTGGTCGATGATTTCGAGGTGCCGTTCCACGCCCGCGTCGCCAAATACCTGACCCAGTCCGCGCTGGAGCGGGGGTACCAGGTGGTGGTGAGGCAGTCCCTGCAGCCCCAGCAGGAGGAGATGCGGGCCCTGAATCCGGGCCCCGGACTCATCTACGACGGCGTCATCCTCGACGCGCCCAATATCACGGAAAGCCAGGTGGCGCAGCACAATCCCGGCAGGCCGGTGCTGGTCATCGGCGACTGCGAATCGTTCGTCAACGTCGATTCCATGGACACCGCATGCGCGCAGGGGGCCGCCGCGGCAGCCGAGCATCTGGTGCTGGCGGGATGCCGGCGCGTGGTGGTGCTCGGCGCCGCCCATCCGGACGATCAGGAGGCGGCGCGGGCCAGCGGCAACGGCTTCGGCCCCAAGCGCCTGGCGGCGATCGCGCGCGTGCTCGAGGAGCATGGGCTGGCCTTGGAACGGGACCAGTGCATCATATGCGTGTGGACGCTGGAGGGCGGCCGGCAGGCCGCGGCCGAGCTGCTGAACCGCGTGCCCGGCGAACGGTGGGACGGTTCGCTCGGCGTGTTGTGTCTGGCCGACACCATAGCGATGGGCGCGCTGAGGGAGTTCGCCGACCACGGCATCGTGGTGCCCCGGGACGCGAAGATCATGGGGTTCGACGACATTCCCTTCGCCGAGTACTCCAATCCGTCCATCAGCACGGTGCGGATGGACGTTCCCGCGATGGCGCGGGAGGTCATCGACCGGATGATCCGCATGATCGACGCCAATGCCGGGGATGGCGCCGATGACGGCGTCATGCACGGGCACGTGCCGTTCCAGGTGGTGGCCCGCGATTCGACGGGCGCGTAGTTTCGGACAGCTCTTTGGGGTGTTTTGGCTGGCTCCGGGCGGCTCCGGGAGGGAAACCCCGGGGCCGGGAGGGTCACGGTCAGTCGTCGAACAGCGCGTGGTCGGTGGCGGGGTATCCGGCCTCGAAGGCGAGATCGAGTCGCGAGCCGATCAGCCGGGCGAGCGTGCGCAGGGCATCGGTCCGGGTCGCCGTGTCGGAGGATGCGGAGTCGCCGGAGCTGCCCGAGCCGGTGCCGGAGTCGCCGGACGTGCCAGACGTGCCGGATGCCTCGTCGGTTCCGACCTGCCCGGTCTCGCCGGAGACGGCGGCGAGTTCCTCCCGCGCGCAGTTCGCCTCGACCACGGCCAGCGTCGAGGCGCGCAGCCCATTGGCCGGGTCGGTCGCCGTCACGGGATTCGCGAGCAGCGCGCCGACCTCGTAGACCTTCTGCCGCGGGTCGTCGGCCGGCTTGGTCCCGGCCAGCGAGATCAGGCGCTCGCCGGTGGTCTTGTGCCCGTTCGACAGGGCGAGCGAAGCGCCGCTCGCGCCGCGGGCCGTCAGTATCTCCGCGGAGAATCCGGCGCGGTCCTCCGCCAGCGCCATGCCGTCGAGCACGGTTCCGGCGATATCCAGCACATCCGTGCCGGACAGGGCGGACACGTCGGAGAGGGTGGTTTCGCCGCCGCCGGTTTCGATGCCGAGCCGGCCGGCGATTGAGCGGAACAGGTGCCGGGACTGCGCCGCACGGATCGTGCCCTCGTCGAAGCGATCGGTGCATTCGGCGGCGACGTCGATCCACTGGTCCTGCGCCGTCAGCGCGGCCGCATAGCGCGCGCCAAGCGGTTGCCAGCCGTCCGCGTGCAGCGTGCTCATGACCTCCGTCGCCGTGGAATACGCGCTTTCGCAGGGGCTCATCCGCTGCTCCGATTCGGCCCTGCCCGCATACCGGGGCGCCGAGCAGGAGGCGAGCCCGGCCGCCATCGCCATCGAGAGTGCGGCGGCGAGGACACGCCTGCACGGCGCTTGGCTGCGCGCTGAATCCCGAAGACGTGTCTGCATAAGCACTTACACTAATATCTGACTGTGACCATCAGGGCCCTAGCGCTCGGAATAACTTCAAATAGGAGGTCTTGACCCATGGAACTGGACCTGTCAGGAATGCATCAGCTCGCCGCTGAGCAAGGTATTGACCCCGAGACGCTGGATGCGGCACTGTCGGAAGCGTTGCGCCTTGCGTATCTCAAAACGTCCCACGCCTCCAAGCACGCCCGCGTGGAGCTGGACAACCGCGCCGGCACCTTCACCGTGTGGGCGCAGGACGAAATCCCGACCGAACCGACCGAGGACAACCCCCATCCGGCCCCGACCCTGGGCGAGCCGTATGACGACACCCCGCGCGATTTCGGCCGTCTCGCCGCCGCCACCGCGCGCCAGGTGTTCACCCAGCTGTTCCGCAAGGCGGAGGACGACCGGGTGTTCGGCGCATTCTCCGGCCAGAAGGGCAAGCTGGTGACCGGCATCGTGCAGCAGGACGCCAAGGACCCGACCAACGTGCATGTCGCCATCGGCGACGTCGAGGCGATCCTGCCCCGCCGCGAGCAGGTGCCGGGTGAGCGCTACCGCCACGGCGAGCGTCTGCGCGTCTACGTGGTGAACGTGGCCCGCGGGCTCAAGGGGCCGGAGATCGTCGTGTCCCGTTCCCACCCCGAACTCGTACGCCAGCTGTTCGAGCGCGAAGTGCCCGAGCTCGTGTCCGGCGCGGTGTCGATCATGGCCATCGCCCGCGAGGCCGGCGCCCGCACCAAGATCGCCGTCAAGGCCAACACCGAGGGCGTCAACCCGAAGGGCGCGCTGATCGGTCCCGGCGGCGCCCGCGTGCGCGCCGTGATGGAGAACCTCGGCCCGGAGAAGATCGATATCGTCGACTGGTCCGACGATCCGGCGAAGTTCGTCGCGTCCGCGCTGTCCCCGGCCGTCGCGACCGGCGTGCAGGTGATCAGCGAGAAGAACAAGACCGCCATCGCGTTCATCCACGACGACCAGCTGTCGCTGGCGATCGGCAAGGAGGGGCAGAACGCCCGTCTTGCCGCCAAGCTGACCGGCTGGAAGATCGGCATCGAATCCGCCGAGGCGCACGCGAAGAAGACGGCGGCAGCCGACAAGTGACGCCGACGCGCCGCGGCACCGCATGGCGGCGCCGTCCGGCGGCCGACGAGGTATCGTCACCGGGGCCGCGGGCATCATCGCCCGCGGCCCCGGCGCGTGATGGGGCCGTGTCGCCACGCACATCCACCGGCACGAGTATGCTGGTCACGGAATCCGAGCGTGGCCGCCTTCTGCAGCCATGCCTTGATTTTACAGAACGAGGTAGCACGATCATGGTCGCACGATGAGACAGGGTAGGCTCTCGACAATCGAACATTGACCGCGCCTCCATACGCGCGGTCCAGATAGGAGAAATATTAGTGGCGAAAGCACGCGTGTATGATTTGGCCAAGGATCTTGGCGTCGAAAGCAAGGACGTCCTTGCCAAGCTCAAGGATATGGGCGAATTCGTCAAGTCGGCATCATCTACAGTGGAAGCGCCGGTGGTCCGCCGTCTGAAGGCGGCGTTTGCCGACGGCAAGTCCGACAACAAGCCGGCTGGTGGTTCCAGGAAGGCCACGCCGGCCACACCCGCGGCGCGGCCGACTCCGGCTGCCCCTGCGGCACGTCAGCACACTTCGGCCCAGCCGCATGCCCCCAAGCCGGGCGCGCAGGCGGTTCCGGGCCCCGCAGCACCCAAGCCGGCGTCGCCGGCCCACTCCAAGCCGTCGCAGCAGCGCGACGGGCGTCCCAACCGCGAGGGCGGGCGCGATGGCGGCCGCGACCGCGAGTACGGTCGCGATCGCGGATACGGCCGTGACGGCGGCCGCGACCGCGAGTACGGCCGTGACGGCGGGCGCGACAACCGCGGCCGCAACGGCCAGTCGCGCATGAACCATGCGCCGCGCAACAATGACGGGCGTTCGTCCGGCCCGATGCCGCACGCGCCCCGCCCGCAGTCGCCGCAGAACGCGAATCCGGGCCAGAACCAGGGCGGCCAGCCCACGCCGGGGCCGCGTCCGGGCAACAATCCGTTCAGCCGCAAGCAGGGCATGCATACGCCTACGCCGGGTGACATCCCGCGTCCGCATCCGATGGCCCGCCCCACCGCGAACAACAACGAGGGTCGCGGCCGTGGCGGGGGGCCGGGGCCCGGCCGCTGCGGCGCCGGCGGTCGTCCGGGCCAGGGCCGCGGCGGTTTCCGCGGCCGTCCGGGCCAGGGTGCCCAGGGTGCACCGCGTCCCGGCCAGTGGGGCCATAACCGTCCGGGTCAGGGCGGCGCTCAGGGTCGTCCGGGCCAGGGCGCCCAGGGCGGTCGTCCGGGTCAGGGCGGCAACCGCTTCGGCGGCTCCGGCCAGGGTGGCTATCAGGGCGGCGGCGCGCCGAGCAACGGTCCCGCGCGCACCGGCGGCCGCGGAGGCCGCGGCGGCGCCGCAGGCGCGTTCGGACGTCAGGGCGGCAAGTCCTCGAAGGCCCGCAAGAACCGTCTTGCGAAGCGTCAGGAGTTCCAGGAGCTGAAGGCTCCGGTCATCGGCGGCGTGCGCATCCCGACCGGCAACGGCCAGACCGTGAAGCTGCGTCAGGGCGCCTCGCTGGCCGATCTGGCGGAGAAGATCAACGTCAATCAGGCCGCGCTGGTCACCGTGCTGTTCCATCTCGGCGAGATGGCCACGGCCACGCAGTCGCTCGACGAGTCGACCTTCCAGATCCTCGGCGAGGAAATCGGCTGGAACATCAAGATCGTGTCCGCCGAAGAGGAGGACAAGGAGCTGCTGCAGCAGTTCGACATCAACCTGGATGACGAGGAGCTGCAGGAGGACGAGGACTTGAAGCCGCGTCCGCCGGTCGTCACCGTCATGGGACATGTCGATCACGGTAAGACCCGACTGCTCGACGCGATCCGCAACACCAACGTCATCGCCCGTGAGGCCGGCGGCATCACGCAGCGCATCGGCGCCTACCAGGTGACCGTGGATCTCGATGGGCAGAAGCGCAAGATCACCTTCCTCGATACCCCTGGCCACGAGGCGTTCACCGCCATGCGTGCCCGCGGTGCCGAGCTCACCGATATCGCGATCCTCGTGGTCGCCGCGGACGACGGCGTGATGCCGCAGACCGTCGAGGCCATCAACCACGCGCAGGCGGCCCACGTGCCGATCGTCGTGGCGGTCAACAAGATCGACAAGCCGGGCGCGAACCCCGACAAGGTGCGCGGCCAGCTCACCGAGTTCGGCCTGGTGCCGGAGGAGTACGGCGGCGACACGATGTTCGTCGACATCTCCGCCAAGCAGGGCACGAACATCGACAAGCTGCTCGAATCCGTGCTGCTCACCGCCGACGCGGAGCTCGATCTGCGCGCCAACCCGGATATGGACGCCCGCGGCGCCACCGTCGAAGCCCGACTCGACAAGGGCCGCGGCGCCGTGGCGACCGTGCTGGTGCAGTCCGGCACGCTGCACGTCGGCGACGCGATCGTGGCCGGTACGTCCTATGGCCGCGTGCGCGCCATGCTCGACGAGAACGGCCAGCACATGAAGGAGGCCGCGCCGTCCACGCCTGTGCAGGTGCTGGGCCTGACCTCCGTGCCGACCGCCGGTGACCTGTTCCTGGTGGCTCCGGACGACCGCACCGCCCGCCAGATCGCCGAGAAGCGCCAGGCCACCGAGCGTGCCGCCCAGCTGGCCAAGCGCCGCAAGGTCGTCTCGCTCGAGAGCCTCAAGGAGCAGTTCGCCAAGTCCGAGGTCGACATGCTCAACATCGTCATCAAGGGCGATTCGTCCGGCTCCGTCGAGGCGCTGGAGGACTCCCTGATGAAGATCGAGGTGTCCGACGAGGTCGGCATCCAGGTCATCCACCGCGGCGTCGGCGCGATCACCCAGAACGACGTCAACCTCGCCACGGTCGACAAGGCCGTCATCATCGGCTTCAACGTGCGTCCGAACCGCCAGGTCGCGGACCTCGCCGAGCGCGAGGGTGTGGAGATCAAGTACTACTCGATCATCTACAAGGCCATCGAGGACATCGAGGCCTCCCTCAAGGGCATGCTCAAGCCGGAATACGAGGAGGTCACCACCTCCCACTCCGAGATCCGCGAGATCTTCCGCTCCTCCAAGTTCGGCAACATCGCCGGCGTCATGGTGCAGGACGGCGAGGTCAAGCGCGGTACGAAGTGCCGTATCCTGCGCAACGGCGTCGCCACGGTCAACGACCTCGAGATCTCCTCGCTGCGTCGCTTCAAGGACGACGTCACCTCGGTCGCGGAGGGCTACGAGGCCGGTATCAACCTCGGCTCCTTCAACGACATCGAGATCGGCGACATCATCGAGACCTTCGAGATGCGCGAGATCGAGCGCAAGTAGGCCAACGGCCGGCTCCTTCGGCTGGCCGGGCGCGCGGACCCGCGGCCCGGCGCCATGCGAGAGCGCGTGCGAAGCGCCCGTCCCCTTACGGCGGCGGGCGCTTCGCCGTTGTCAGGCCATTGACGGGCCGTGGCATGGGCCGGGGGATGTGCGACGATAGAACCCAAGAAATCCATGTATCACCATTCAAATCGAGTGCAAAGGAAACACTGATGGCAGGAACGAACCCGCGCGCCGCGCGCATCGCCGCGCTGATCCAGCGCGTCGTCGCCTCGTCGATGGAGGCGCAGCTGCATGACAAGCGCCTTGCGAACGTGACGATCACCGAAGTGCGCGTCACCAACGATCTGCAGATCGCGAAGATCTACTGGACGCAGCTGGGGCACGAAGGCAAGGAGGACGGCGAACGCCGCCGCGCCAAGCAGGCCCTGGACCAGGCGAGAGGCCGTCTGCGCACGCTGGTCGGTACCAAGGCCGGTCTGCGCCTGACCCCGCAGCTGCAGTTCATCTTCGACGAGGTGCCCGGCGAGGCGACCGAGATCGAGGACATTCTTCTGGTGGCGCGCAAGCGCGACGAGGAGCTCGCCAAGGCCCGCGCGAACGCGCATTATGCCGGCGAGGCCGATCCGTACAAGCATCCCGACGAGGATGACGACGATTTCGACGACGATTTTGACGACGACGAATCCGACGATGCCGATGATCCGGACGACGGGTACGGCGACGCCGTCGAGGTCGAGGAATTCGACGGGTCCGAGGAATCCGGCAGCGCGGCCTGACCGGCGCGCAGCCCGGTACGCCGCGGTTCTGACACAAGGGGAGTGGATATGGCATCGCAGGGGCCGCAGCCGTCCGGGCTGCTGATCGTGGACAAGCCGCGGGGCGTGACCAGCCATGACGTGGTGGCCGCCGCGCGCGGCGCGCTGCATACGAAAAAGGTGGGCCACGCCGGCACGCTCGACCCGATGGCCACCGGCGTGCTGGTCATCGGCTTCGGCAACGCCACGCGCCTGCTCAACTACATCGTCGACCACGACAAGACGTACGAGGCGACGATCAGGCTCGGGCAGTCCACCGACACCGACGACGCCGACGGCACGCCGATCGCGCCGGACGGCCCGGCGGCGTCTGCCGGTTGTGCCGGTCACGGTACCCGGCGGGACGGTACGCAGGAGGATGCGGACCGGCGGATGCCTGATCGCGCCGCCGTGGAGCGCGCGATCGCGGAGCATTTCCTCGGCGACATCGAACAGGTGCCGAATGCGTTCTCCGCGATCAAAATCAACGGCCAGCGGGCCTATGACCTGGCCCGCGAAGGCAAGGCGGTCGAACTCAAGGCCCGCCCCGTCACGATCGGCGAGTTCACGGTGCTCGACGCGCGGTACGGGTATACGGACGCGTTCCGTGCCGGCGCGCCGCTTGCGGCGGCGAACGACTTCCCCTCGTCGGCGCAGGTGGTGGATCTCGATGTGCGCGTGAGCTGCTCCTCCGGCACCTATATCCGCGCATTGGCGCGCGATCTGGGCGCGACGCTCGGCGTCGGCGGTCATCTGACCCGACTGCGCCGCACGCGCGTCGGCCGGTTCGCGCTTGACGGCGACCATGCGGCCCACGCCGTGACCGCGCACGTCGAAACCCGCACCTTCACCAATCGCGACGGGGAGACCGTGACCCGGAACCGCGCGGTGCTCGACGCGGCCGGCGAGGAGCTGCTGTCCCGCGCGC
>OAXB01000265.1_pt1 | contig 17830 bp, 12 predicted proteins | sample 1501541 | NCBI WGS metagenome assembly OAXB01 (sample SAMEA2580302, study PRJEB22360) | human gut metagenome | biome: human gut; feature: human-associated habitat; material: faeces | place: Denmark | collected 2008/2010
GAGCCGTTCTCCACCGGCGGCGGCACGCACGCGCGCGTGGTGCCCAATTCGATCAACTTCGGCCCGGGATTCCCGGAGGATCCCGCCTCGATCGCCGCGTTGAGAGAGGCCGGCGTGATCGCGCCGCAGCCGACCTTCGTCAAGAACGGCGGGGCGCACGGGGCGAACGAGTGCATGTCGGTCAAGGACTTCCGCAACGCGTTCCCGATCTTCGTCATCGGGCTGCTGCGCTACGACGCCGCGCTGGCCGAGCGCGAGTAGACGGCGGTCGGCGCGCATCGGGCGCGGTGTTCTTCTGTTGGGATGCGCGCGGGGCGAGCGGCCGGCCGAGACTACTATTGGAAAGCGGGCGCGAGAGCGGTGCAGGTCGCGCCGAACGGCATATGCGGGTACGCATATGCGAACATAGGCAGGTCTTCAGGAGGACAAGCTATGAGCGAGAAAATGGAAGAAGTCGCAACGTCGCAGGCTCCCGCGGCACTGGGCGCTTACAGCCAGGCCGTGAAGGCGAACGGTTTCGTGTTCGTGTCCGGCCAGCTGGGCATCGACCCGGCCACCGGCGAGCTGGCCGGCGAGACCGCTGGCGAGCAGGCCGCGCAGGCGCTGAAGAACATCAAGCAGATTCTCGATGCGGCTGGCACCGGCATCGAGCATGTCGTGCGCGCCACCATCTACATGAAGAACGTCGAGGACTTCAAGGAGGTCGACGCCCGCTACGCCGAGGTGTTCATCGGCTCCGTCAAGCCCGCCCGCGTGGCCTTCGGCGGCAACGACATCCCCAAGGGCGCGCTGGTCGAGATCGACGCCATCGCGGCGCTGTGACGGCCGCCGCCGCGGCGGCGTTGAGGTAGCTAGCGCAGTCAGTGGTGTGTCGCATACATAACAAAGTGGTTCACGCCCCCGCTGGCGGGGGCTGTCGGCGCGAGCCGACTGGGGGTGGTCGAAAACAGCGCAGAGCTAAGCATTCGACCACCCTCCGGCGCTGCGCGCCACCTCCCGCCAGCGGGAGGATCAATCAGTTAGTCGTGTACGGACATGCTACGAGATTCCCCTTTTAGCGGGAAACCAGAGCTGATCCGCATGTTCTCCCCTCAGGAAGGGGAGCCGGATTGGCTTGGAGTGCTTTTGGCATGTGCCGGCGCTCGGTGAATCGACCGGGCTCCGGCACATGTGCATATATGGCTACATGTATCGCGCACGACCGGTATTCCGTGGCATAGTTGGGGGCGTGGCATGACGGGTATCGGCCGTTGGCGTCGCCTGCTCCGTGCCATGGAGTTGTGGATCCACGGGGGTCCGCCGGAACCGCAGGGAACGGAGGTGCGCGATGCGCGTCCATGCATGGGGGCCGAGGCGCGGAGCGCCGGTGCTCGCGGTGGTCATCGCGGTCGTGTGCGCCGTCATCGTCTGCAATCTGGCCGTAGTCGCCCAGCGCGCGGTATCCGGGATGCGGTCGGTTCCGCCGCTGCACGCGCCGATCGTCATCGCCCATCGCGGCGACGCGGACGCCCCGGAGAATTCCCTGCGGGCCATTCGCGACGCCGGGTTTCACCATGCCGATTACGCCGAAATCGACGTGAGGCTGACCTCGGACGGGGTCCCCGTCGTCTTTCATGACCGGTACACCGGCCGTCTTTCCGCCGCGGGCCGCAATCTCAAGGTGTCGAAGCTGACGCTGGAACGGCTGCGGTCCATGCCTATGCGCCAGCGCGGCGTCGAGTTCCGCGTGCCGACATTGCGCCAGGCGTTGGCCGAGGCGAATCGCAGCGACAACGGGCTCGGGCTGCTGCTCGACATCAAGACCGACGACCGCCATGCCGATACGGTGGCCGGCGCGGTGATCCGGGTGATCGACCGCGCGCCGTACGACCACCGCCTGATGGTGATGTCGCTGAGCAGGCGTGCCGTACGCATCTTCAAGCAGCGCCGGCCGCACTGGCAGGTCGGGCTGTGCGCCAGCGGGCGTCCCTCGCTGATCGGCTGGGGTTTCGGCAAGATGCCCGGCGGCGGTGCCGGCGAGCGTCGCCTTGCGCCGGAACGGCATCGAAACGGGCGATTGGACTCCGGCGTAACCGCCCATGGTGGCGGGGCCGGAGGCGCGAACGGCGATGATAATGGTCGGCCGGATCTGGCGATGGATTTCGTCGTGCTGCGCGGCAAGGAGATCACGAACGGCTTTCTGAAGGTGGCCCATGCGCGCGGCGTTCCCGTGTATGCGGGTGCGGTGAACGATTATCGGACCGCATCCGAGCTGCTGCGCCACGGCGTCAGCGGTTTTCTGGGCAATGCCACTGCGCGGCTGCGCGAGGCGATCGCCGACTACGATTACGACGAGCGATCCGCGGTGGTCGGCTGATCGGCTGACCGGCCGGCGATCGTATCGCGATCGCGGGGAGCGCGCGGGCCGTGGCTGTCGGCGCGCCCGGTAGACTTGGAAGAATGAGTCCTGAAGCCCTGAGCGAACTGATTTCGCAAATTGCACATGAACTGGTTGCAGCCGGAAAGGCCGGCAACCTGACCGATGATCTGATCCCGCCCGTCGAGAAGCTGACCGTGATGCGCCCGAAGGATCGCGCGCACGGCGACTGGGCCTCGAATATCGCCATGCAGCTGGCCAAGAAGGCCGGTATGAAGCCCCACGACCTCGCCGAGCTGTTCGCCGCGGCGCTCGCCGGCGCCGAAGGCGTCAAGTCGGTGGAGGTGGCCGGCCCCGGGTTCATCAACATCACGCTCGATTCCGCGTCGGCCGCCGCCGTGATCGACCAGGTGCTCGAAGGGGGCACCGCGTTCGGCAAGAACGATCATCTGGGTGGCAAGACCCTGAACCTGGAGTTCGTCTCCGCCAATCCGACCGGCCCGATCCACATCGGCGGCACGCGCTGGGCGGCCGTCGGCGATTCGATGGCCCGCGTGCTCGAGGCGAACGGCGCCAAGGTCGTGCGCGAATACTACTTCAACGACCATGGCGAGCAGATCAACCGCTTCGCCAAGTCGCTGGTCGCCGCCGCGCACGGCGAGGAGACGCCGATCGACGGATACAAGGGCAAGTACATCAATGAGATCGCCGACCGCGTGATCGCCGAGGCCGAGGCCGACGGCGTGGACGTGCTGGCGATGCCGCGCGTCGACGGCGGGTTCGACAAGGACGGCAACCCGCTCGGCGAGGGCGATTCCGAGCAGCGCGAGGAATTCCGCAAGCGCGCCGTGCCGATGATGTTCGACGAGATCCAGAAGTCGATGAAGGACTTCCGCGTCCGCTTCGACGTGTGGTTCCACGAGAACAGCCTGTACCAGGACGGCGAGGTCGCCAAGGCGATCGAGGAGCTGCGCTCCCGCGGCGACATCTACGAGAAGGACGGCGCCACCTGGTTCGAATCGACCAAGCATGGCGACGACAAGGACCGCGTCATCATCAAGTCGAACGGCGAATTCGCCTATTTCGCCGCCGACATCGCCTACTACTGGAACAAGCGCCACCGCGAGGCCGACCCGGCCGACGTGGCGATCTACATGCTCGGCGCCGACCACCACGGCTATATCGGCCGCATGATGGCCATGTGCGCCGCGTTCGGCGACGAGCCGGGCGTGAACATGCAGATCCTCATCGGCCAGATGGTCAACGTGATGAAGGACGGCAAGGCCGTGCGCATGTCCAAGCGCGCCGGCAACGTCGTGACCATCGACGACCTGACCGAGGCCATCGGCGTGGACGCGGCCCGCTACTCGCTGGCCCGCACCGACTACAACTCGCCGGTCGACATCGATCTGAACCTGCTCGCCTCGCACTCCAACGAGAACCCGGTGTACTACGTGCAGTACGCGCACGCGCGTTCCTGCAACGTGGACCGCAACGCTCAGGCGGCCGGCGTGACCTACGAGGGCGCCGACGCGAGCCTGCTCGACACCGAGGCCGACGGCGAGGTGCTCGCCGCGCTGGCCCAGTGGCCGGCGACGCTGACCCTGGCCGGCGACCAGCGGGCGCCGCATCGCGTGGCGCATTATCTGGAGGATCTCGCCGCCGCGTACCACAAGTGGTACAACGTGGAGCGCGTGGTTCCGATGGCCCTGACCGAGCCCGAGGAACGGCTGGACGATGCCGCGCGCGAGGCCGTGCGCATCGCCAAGAATCCGGAGCCGGCCCGTGCCGCGGCGCGACTGAAGCTCAACGACGCGGTCCGCACGGTGATCGAGTCCGGACTGGATCTGCTCGGCGTGACCGCGCCGGACAAGATGTGACGGATCGCGGTATTCCGCGTCATCGATTCGCCGACAATGTCCGGCGCCCCTCGCTGAGGGGCGCCGGCCGCGAAGCGGTCTGAGGGGAGCATCGCCGCGGGTGCTTGGTGTCAAGCCGGTTCGCATGTTCTCCCCCTCAGTCGTCTGCGCCGACAGCTCCCCTCAACGAGGGGAGCCGGACATGGCGGACGAATCGATGGCGCAGGGTGCCGGCAAATCGCGGTTGACAGATCGCGGTTGTAGGTTGTGAGGCTCCCTTCTTGGCCGCTGCTGGCGGCCGGAGGGAACCAAGGATTAAGGATACGATTATGGCCATTACCCCCATCTGGCCCGAAGCCACGGGCATCGACGAGAACGGCGAGCTCACCTTCCACGGGCGCACGGCGGCGTCGCTGCTCGACGAGTTCGGTTCGCCGCTGTATGTGATCGACACCGACGAGGTGGCGGGGCGCGCCCGTCATTTCGTGCGGGCGGCGGCCGAGGCGTTCAGCAATTCGACCACGCATGTGAGCTTCGCGGGCAAGGCGTTCCTGTCCAAGGAGATCGTGCGGATCGTCACCGGCGCCGGCATGCTGGTCGACACCTGCTCGATGGGGGAGATCCGCATCGCGCTGGCGGCCGGCGTTCCCGGGCGCCGTCTCGTACTGCACGGCAACAACAAGTCCGACGAGGAGATCGCGCTGGCGATCGAGCAGGGCTTCGCCAAGATCGTGGTCGATTCTCCCGACGAGCCGGCGCGCATCGCCGCGATCGCGCAGCGGCTCGGCAAGCGCGCCAGGGTGATGCTGCGCGTGACCTCCGGCATCCACGCGGGCGGGCACGAGTACGTTTCCACCGCGCATGAGGATCAGAAGTTCGGCGTGCCGCTGCTGCCGGCCGGCGCCGATGCCGCGGTGCTGGACGTGCTCGCCGATTTGGCCGGCGTGACCCCTGCCGGGGCGAATGCGCGCGTGGCCGCTGCCGGTGTCGGTGCGGTGGCTGCGGCGTCTGCGGTTGCGGTGGCTGCGGCGGGTGCGGCCTCGGATGATGCGGCTGCGGAGTCGTCCGGCGCCGCGGCGAATCTGCATGAGGGGCGCGAACTGCACCACAATGTGCGTTATCCCTACGATCTCGACCGTTCCGAGGTCTCCGAAACCGATCGCGCGCTCGCCGCGGCGATGGAGGCTGTGGCGGACGGTTCGGCGCTCGCCGTGCTCAAGGACATCTACGCGCGCCAGGACGTGCTCGAACTCGTCGGCGTCCACTCGCATATCGGATCGAACATCCATGACGCGGATGCGTTCATCCAAGCCGCCCGCCGCATGATGCTGCTGCGCAAGACCTTCTACGCGACCGACGCCTACACGCTGCCCGAGGTCGATCTCGGCGGCGGATATTCCGTGGCGTACACGGACGGCGAGGATTCGATGGACATCGACGTCGAGCTGCGCCGCTTGGCCGATGCGGTCACCGGCATCAACCGCGCCCTCGGCATGCCTGCGCCGGCGATCTCCTTCGAGCCGGGGCGCTGGATCGTGGCTCCGGCCGGCGTGACGCTGTACCGCGTCGGCACGATCAAGCCCGTGCACCTGAGCGGCGGCGACTATGCCGCGACCGACAAGACCGGCAACCCGATCAGCGAGCGCGTCTATGTGTCCGTCGACGGCGGCATGAGCGACAACATCCGCCCGGCGCTCTATGGCGCGGATTACACGGTGCGCCTCGCCAACCGCCATGGCAGCGACGGCACGATGCTGGTGCGCGTGGTCGGCATGCACTGCGAGTCCGGCGACATCATCGTGCATGAGGACCGGCTGCCCGCCGATCTTCGCCGCGGCGACATCCTCGCCGTGCCGGTGACCGGCGCCTATGGGCGCACGATGGCGAGCAACTACAACCAGGCGCTGATCCCCGCCGTGGTGGCCGTGTCCGAGTCCGGCGCGCACGTCATGCTGCGGCGCCAGACCATCGACGACCTGCTCGATCTGGATCTCGGCTGATCGGGCGGATCGCTTTGCGCTTCGTTATGCGGCCCCGCTTTGAGCGGGGTCGTTTTTCTATAGGCGGGGTGCATTGCCCCGTTGGGGGGGTGCTTGCGTGGGTCGATGCCATGAGTGGGTAGAAGCGATGCTGCGCTTCGGAACCGCGCGCGTGGTTGTTTCTTCTACGGTGTAGGTGCGTCGCCCCGCTGAGCAGGGTGTGGGCGGGGTGCTAGCGCGAGAGGCTAGGCCGCTGTGCTTCTTTGGAGGTTTTGTGCGTGGTTGTTCTTCTGCGGTGTAGGTGTGTCGCCCCGCTGGGCAGGGTGTGGGTGGGGTGCTAGCGCGAGAGGCTAGGCGCTGTGCTTCTTTGGAGGTTTTGTGCGTGGTTGTTCTTCTACGGTGTAGGTGCGTCGCCCCGCTGCGCACGGTCTTGGCGAGGCGGAGCGGTGAGTGGGTAGAAGCGGTGCTCCTCTTTGAAACCGTGCGTGTGGTTGTTTTTCTATGGTGTAGGCGTTGCACTCCTCTGGAAGCTCTTGCGCGCGATATAGCCAAGGCGTAGCGGCAATAAAAAATCTCCCGCCCGAAGGCGGGAGATCGGTGGCGCATGCGATCGTCGACGATCGCCGACGATCGCTTACGACGCGGCGCTTACTTGGCGGTGACCGTACCGACCGGTGCTCCGGTGGTGACGGCGCCCGTGGCGGTGATGCGCAGATCGCTGATCGCCGTGGGGTTGGTGAAGACCACGATCACGTCGGTCGGCTTGCCGGCCGCCTTGATGGCCGCCCAATCCACGTCGACGAGCGGGGCGCCCGCGGCGATGGACTGGCCTTCGGCCACCTGCATCGTGAAGGGCTCGCCCTTCAGCTGCACGGTGTCGACGCCGATGTGCACCAGCACCTCGATGCCGGCGGCGGTGGTGATGCCGACCGCATGCTTGGCCTGGGCCACGGTGGTCACCTTGCCGGCGACCGGCGAGACGATGCGCGCCGAGGAGGGAACCACGGCGAAGCCGTCGCCGAGGATCTTCGCGGCGAAGGTCTCATCGGGCACCTCAGCGATCGCCTTGATCGCGCCATCGGCTGGCGCGAGGATCGTCTCGGTCGCGGCGGGGGCGGCCGGAGCCGGCGTGGGAGCGGCAGCGGGAGCTGCCGTCGCGCTTTTGGGGCCGCACCACCTCCGGCGACCGCCCCGGACGCGATGTCGTTCATCGCGTCGGCCACGGCCTGCACCTGCGTGCCGACGATGACCTGGACGTTTTTCTTGTCGAGCACCTTGACGCCCGGCACGCCGGTGCGCTTGATCGCCTCGACGTCAACCTTCGAGGAGTCGACGACACCCATGCGCAGACGGGTGATGCAGTTCTCGATCTCGGTGACGTTGGACTTGCCGCCGAGCGCCGCGTACAGCGCCGAGGCCATGTCGACGTACTTGTCGCCGGAGGCGGTGGTGGCGGTGTCGGTCGCGGCGGAGGAGGCGTCCTCATCGGTGCTGTCGCCGCGGCCCGGGGTCTTCAGGTTGAACTTCTTGATCATGAAGTCGAACACGAAGTAGTAGATGACCGCGAAGACCACGCCTTGCACAAGCAGCATCCATGGCATATGCGCCTGCGGCACCTTCAGCGACAGGAACCAGTCGATGAAGCCTGCGGAGAAGTTGAATCCGGCGATCCATTGGAACGCCGCGGCGATGAACACCGAGATGGCGGTGAGCACCGCGTGCACGACGTACAGCGGGAAGGCGGCGAACATGAAGGAGAACTCCAGCGGCTCGGTCACGCCGGTGAGGAAGGCGGCGAGGCCGCCGGCCAGCATCAGGGAGCCGACCGTCTTGCGGTTCTCGGGCTTGGCGTTGCGGTAAATCGCGAACGCGCCGGCCGGCAGGCCGAACATCATGATCGGGAAGAAGCCGGCCTGGTAGATGCCGGTGACGTAGGTGCCGAACGGGTGGAAGCCGCCGGTTGCCTGCACGGCGCCTTGGCCGGACCAGAACTTGGTGATGTCGTCGATGCCGGCGAGGTTGAACCAGAACACGTTGTTCAGCGCGTGGTGCAGACCGGTCGGGATGAGCAGGCGGTTGAAGAACGCGTAGATGCCCGCGCCGACGGCGCCGAGGCCCATGATGGACTCGCCGAACCAGACCAGCGCGCCGTAGACGGCCGGCCAGATGAACAGCAGGAGCAGCGAGACGAGCGACATGATCGCGGCCGTCAGGATCGGCACGCAACGGCGTCCGGAGAAGAACGCCAGGAAGTCCGGCAGTTTGGTTTTACCGAACTTGTTGTAGAGCGCGCCGGCGATGCAGCCGACCAAGATGCCGAAGAACACGTTCTTGTTGCCGATGGCGCCGGGCGCGAACGCCGGGTGCTCGGTGGCGATCTTTTCGGCGTCGAAGCCGAGGAACATGGATGCGGAGCCCATGATCGTGGTGATGGTCAGGAAGCCGACCAGGCCGGACAGCGCGGAGGCGCCGTCCTTGTCGCGGGCCATGCCGATGGCGACGCCGACGGCGAACAGCAGACCCAGATTGTCGAGGATCGCCGAGCCGGTTTTGACCAGATACGCGGAAACTACGTTGTTACCGCCCCAGGCACTCGGATCGATCCAGTAACCAAAGCCCAGAAACAGTGCCGCGGCAGGCAAGCACGCAACGGGCAGCATAAGAGCGCGGCCAAGGCGCTGGATATATGCTTTCATTCCAACCTCCCTCTGAGGAAAAGGCGACGTCAAAAACTACTACGTTGCTTTCTTGTTGATATATGTGACACAGCTTCCGCCATTGGCACCGGAATCACACAACTTGTCAGCACAACGCCGCTTCAGAACACATCATACTTCAGCTTCGACGCGCGCGGCAAATATTTCGTTAAGTATCTTTACATGGATGCCGTGCGCCACATGCATGCTTGCGGCGCTTAGCGCTACGGGGTTGGGGCCTTCGGCGCCGCGGCCCGGGGGCGCGCAAATTCGTTATGGAACTTTCGCCGCGGCGTGTCGGATTCATTCCGTAGGATGGTGAAGGACTTGTGATCGCCGCCGACCGGCGGTGACACCCAATGAAAGGATGCTTGTGGCACAGTTGAACCAAGAGCCCATCCGCGTCGGACTGCTGGGCGCGGGAACCGTCGGATCGCAGACCGCACGCCTGCTGGTGGAGCAGAAGGACGAACTCGCGGCCCGCATCGGCCGTCCGATCGAGCTGGCCGGCGTGGCCTGCCTCGATCCGGATGAGGTGAACTTCCCGTGGATCGACAAGTCGCTGCTGACCACCGACACGATGTCCGTCGCGACCAACGCCGACATCGTCGTCGAGCTGATCGGCGGCACCACCGTGGCCCGCACCTTCGTCATGGCCGCGATCGAATCCGGCGCGTCCGTCGTCACCGCGAACAAGGCGCTGCTGGCCAAGTACGGCCCTGAGATCTACGCCGCGGCCGACACCAAGGGCGTCGACATCTACTTCGAGGCCGCGGTCGGCGGCGCGATCCCGTTCCTGCTGCCGCTGCGCGAGTCGCTGGCCGGCGACAAGGTGACGAGCATGCTCGGCATCGTCAACGGCACCACCAACTACATCCTCGACGAGATGACCACCAAGGGCCTGCAGTTCGACGACGTGCTCAAGGACGCCCAGGCCAAGGGCTACGCCGAGGCCGACCCGACCGGCGACATCGAGGGCTACGACGCCGCGAACAAGGCTGCGATCATGGCCACGCTCGGCTTCCACACCAACGTGACGATCGACGACGTGAGCGTCGAGGGCATCACGCGCATCACCGCCGACGACATCGCCGCCGCCACCGCGGAGAACAAGGTCATCAAGCTGCTGGCCGTCGTCGAGAACGGCGAGGCCGGCGTGTCCGCGCGCGTCTATCCGGCGCTGATCAGCAACACGCATCCGCTCGCCTCCGTGCACGGCTCGTTCAACGCCGTGTTCGTCAAGGCCGAGGCCGCCGACGATCTCATGTTCTACGGCCGCGGCGCCGGCGGCGCCCCGACCGCCTCCGCCGTCGTCGGCGACGTGGTCGCCGAGGCCCGCCACATCGCGCGCGGCTGCACCGGCCCGACCATCCCGATGTACAAGGACCTGCCGAAGGCGCCGATCAACGCGAGCAAGGCCGCGTTCGCGGTGCGCTTCCTGATCCATGACAAGCCTGGCGTGCTGGCCGCGATCGCCAAGGAATTCGCCGATCACGGCGTCTCCATCAACGGCGTGAACCAGGATCTGAAGCCCACGCTCAACGACCCGGGCTACGACGGCGAGATCCAGCAGCTGCGCCTGGTCACCCACCTGACCGACGAGGTGACGCTGCGCGAGACCGTGCACGCCGTCTGCCAGCTCGACTGCGTGACCGGCGAGCCGTCGATCCTGCGCGTGATGGACTGAGGCAAACTGAGGCAATACGGGACCGAGGTAATACAAGATGGAACCGATCTGCAAGCAGGTCAAAGTACGCGTGCCGGCCACCAGCGCCAATCTGGGCTCGGGTTTCGACACGGTGGGCCTTGCGCTCGACTATCACGATGAGCTCACCTTCACGATGTGCGCCGATCCGTCGAACCGGGCCGCGCAGGTGCTGATCCACGGCGAGGGCGAGGACACGCTGCCCCGCGACGAGACGCATCTGGTGGTCTCGACCTTCCGCCGCGCCTGCCAGACCTTCGGTTTGGGGCGTTTCGGGTTCATTCTTGAGGCGCGCAACAACATCCCGCAGGCCCGCGGCATGGGGTCGTCTGCTGAGGCGATCGTCGCCGGCATCGCGGCCGCCGCCGCGTTCGCCCACGACGACGAGCTCGACCGCGATCCGGTGTTCGAGCTCGCCGCCGCGATCGAGGGGCATCCCGACAATGTGGCGCCGGCCGTCTACGGCGGCATGACCGCCTCGTGGAACCTCGACACGGCCGAAGGCGTCGGCTCGATCCCGATTCCGGGCGGCGAGCCGCTGCACAGCGGCTTCCACACCGTCAAGTACCGGGTCGACCCGCAGATCCACGCCTCCGTGTTCGTGCCCGACTATGAGCTGTCCACGGAGGAGGCGCGCGAGGCGCTGCCCGGGGCCGTCACCTACCGCGACGCGGTGTTCAACGTGTCGCGCGTGGCGCTGATGGCCGCCGCGATGAACCCCGGCGCGCTCGCCTCCGCGTCCGACCCGAACGCGCTGCTGTTCACCGCCACGCAGGACAAGCTGCACCAGCCGTACCGCAAGAACCTCATGCATCCGTCGTGGGACCTGATCCAGGCGCTGCGCTCCCGCGGCTACGCGGCGGCCGTTTCCGGCGCCGGCCCGTGCGTGCTGGTGCTGCACTACGGCGACGCGGCGACGTCCATCGAGCAGGTGGTCTCCGAGCAGCTCGCCTCCGGCCACTGGAAGGTGCTGCACCTGCCGGTCGACACGCAGGGCGTGCAGATCGAGCGCAAGTAGCGTCCCGTTTTTTCCGACAGCCTCCTTCGGGAGGCTGCCGCCATATGTGGGGCGTCTCCGGCAGTCGCGGTGTGAGTTGCGGTGTGCCTGATTGGCGATCTGAGGGGCGAAATGGGCTGGTTGCAGACGTCTTTCGGCGATCTGAGGGGCAGTATCATCGCCATACCGAGCCGCAATAACAGCAATCCCTTGCAGTGAGGCCTCGAGCATGGTCGTGGCAGGCTTGGCGGTTGCCCCTCAGATCGCCGAAAGACGTCTGCAGAAGGCGTATTTTGCCCCTCAGATCGCCAAAACGCTGCAATGCGGAGGGATTATTGCTGGCGGTATCGGCGGGGATTCGGCCATGGCGTTCGCACCGTGATGCGGTAGCATGGCTGTAGCGTGCCGAGTGGGGGCAGCCAGAGCAAAGTGAGGCCAATAATGTCCATTCCGCTGATTCTTGCGTCCAAATCGAAACCACGCCGCGACGTGCTGTACGCGGCCGGCATCTGTCCGACCATCCGCGTCTCGCACGTCGACGAGCCGGCCGCGCTCGAGCGCGCCGCCGCCGAGGCGGGCGTCGGCGTCGATGACCTGAGCATCGAGCAGCGGGTGATGATCCTCGCCGAGGCCAAGGCCCAGGCCGTGCATCAGGCGTACCGCGACGTGGCCGACGCCGCCTTGGCGGCGACAGGCGAGCGGGTGATCGCCTATCCGCTGCGTGCCGCGGAATTCGCCGAATCCGAATCCGCTGGCGCCGATGACGGGGCGGCGCCCTCGCCGGCCGTCACGGCCTCGGCGCCGATCGACTATTCAAAGGCCACCATCGCCACAACCCGGGACTTCTCCGGCGTGGACATACCGACCGTCACCGAGCCGATCTCCAACGTGGTCGCCATGCAGCCGGGCCTGACAAGGTCCGAGGTCGGCCCGCTGATCGTCGGTTGCGACTCCATGTTCCTCATGGACGGCGAGTGCTACGGCAAGCCGCACAGCGCCGAGGTGGCGCGCGAGCGGCTGCGGCGCATGCGCGGCAACAGCGGCGAGCTGTGGACCGGCCACTGCGTGATCGATTTCGCGACCGGGCGCGTAGAGCGCGGGGCGAGCCGCGCCACGATCCATTTCTGCGACTACTCCGACCGGGACATCGAGCGGTACATCGCCACGGGCGAACCGTTGGAGGTGGCCGGATCGTTCACCCTTGAGGGCTTCGGCGGCGCGTTCATCGACGGCATCGAAGGCGATCCGCACGGCATCATCGGCATCAGCCTGCCGCTGCTGCGCCGGCTGGCCGCCCGGCTCTGCGGGCCGTGGCCGCCGGGGATGAACATGCTGCGCGGCGAATCCGAACCGGACGGCAAAACCGGCCCGGCCGGCATCGTGCCTCCCGAGGAGAACGTGCACCAGCCCGGCGACGGCTGGATCGACTGTGCGTGCGGCCGCAAGCATTGGGGCATCAACGGGGCGTCCGGCGTGCTGCTGGCCCGGCGCGACCCGGCAAGCGGCGAGGTGACGCATGTGGTCATGCAGCACCGGGCCGTGTGGAGTGCCGAGGGCGGCACCTGGGGCATCCCCGGCGGCGCCAGCGCGGACGGCGAAAGCCCCATCGAGGGCGCGCTGCGCGAGTCCTATGAAGAGGCGAACATCACGCCGGAGGACATCGAGGTGGTGGGCACCTACCGCGAGGACCACGGCCCGTGGGCGTACACCACCGTCTTCGCGTTCGAGAAGCCGGGGCACAAGGTGACCCCGCGCGCCAACGACGACGAAAGCATGGAGATCGAGTGGGTGCCGATCGACGAGGTGCCCGACCGCAAGCTGCTGACCGCGATGAAGGCCGACTGGCCCCGTTTCGCCGCGCGTCTGCGCGCCCTCGCCGCCGAGCGGCGCGGCGAGTAGCCGGAGAGCCGGAGGCGTTCCGTCGATATCCTGCGTTGTTAATCCGTAGTAAGTTTGGCTCCCCTCTCTGAGGGGAGCTGGCCGCGAAGCGGTCTGAGGGGAGCATTACCGCGAACACCTGAATCAAGCCGATTCGCATGCTCTCCCCTCAGTCGGCTATGCCGACAGCTCCCCTCATGGAGGGGAGCCGGATATAGTTCGACGAACTTATGATGGGGTGCCGGGCTCCGGCTCCGGCTCATGCGCCCGCATCGCGGGATCGTGTTCTCTATGTGGGATGTTGCGACGCCTGCGGCGAATTAGGTATAGGATTCCGCAGCGGCAAGGCAAAGGAGATGCCATGACCAGCAACACCTATCATTTCGAAGACAAAGTCGTTATCGTCACCGGCGGGGGCACCGGCATCGGGCGCGCGGTCACGCGGGCGTTTCTCGACAACGGCGCCACCGTCGTGGCCGTAGGCCGCAGGCAGGAGCCGCTCGACGAGACCGTGGCCGGATACGAGCGCGGGCATACGCACATCACCGACGTGTCCAACCACGAGCAGGTCGCCGAGCTGGTGCGCTCGGTGGTGAACCGGTTCGGTCACCTCGACGTGGTGGTGTCCAACGCCGGCATCTTCGAGGGCGGCGAGATCGAGAACGTGTCCGACGACGTCTGGCACAAGCTGTTCTCCGTGAACCTCGACGGCCTGTTCTACCTGACCAAGGAAGCGCTGCCGTACCTGATCGAATCCCACGGCAACATCGTGGTGGACACCTCCGTCTCGGGCCTGCGCGGCGATTGGGGCCAGACCGCCTACAATTCCACCAAGCACGCGATGAACGGGTTCGTGCGCTGCGTGGCGCTCGACTACGGCGCCAAGGGCGTGCGCGTCAACGCCTTCGCCCCGGGCTTCATCGAAACCGACATCAACAAGGAGGTCTGGAGCGATCCCGAGCGCGTCAAGCCGTATCTCGACCGCGTGGCGCTCGGGCGCACCGGCCGCGCCGAGGACTGTGCTGGAGTCGCCCTGTTCCTCGCCTCGGACGATGCCGCCTATCTCACCGGTCTGGTCGTGCCCGTCGACGGCGGCACCACGGCGGCCACCGGTCAGGGACGCAACTCCTACGAGAACGACACCCGCTCGGTGCTCTGATCCGCTGCCGCCCTGCCTTCCGTCTTGTCTGCGGCCCGCCGTCGGGAGCAGGCAAGGCGGCTTTGCCGATGGCCGGCGATCGGCAACGCCGCGTGATACCCCCTAATCCTCACGGATGAGGGCGGCCCGTGCGTCGCGGCCAAGTTCATCCCGCTGCCTGATGGTTGGCTGAGCGTGACCTTCGTATTGTCGGTGATATGACTACAACAACACCGCAATATCAGCAATTCCAGCAGCCCGTGCAGCCTCGGGCCGGACAGCAGCCCGCTGTTCCGGCCGGCGCCCAGCCGGTGCTGATCGCCACCGATCTGGTCATGGACTACAGCGCCGCCATGGCCCGCACGCAGGCCGGCCGCGCCACGACCGGCGTCGGCGCCGGGCCGTCCGCCGCCGTGCCGGGCATACACACCCTGGCGCTGAACCATGTGAGCTTTGCGCTGGCCGAAGGCGAAAGCGTCGCGGTCATGGGCCCGTCGGGCTCCGGCAAGTCGACGCTGCTGCACTCGCTGGCCGGCATCATCAAGCCGACCGGCGGATCGGTCGCCTTCCGCGGGGCCAACCTGACCGCGATGAGCGACGCCGACCGCACCAAGCTGCGCCGCGGCGCCTTCGGCTTCGTCTTCCAATCCGGGCAGCTGCTGCCCGAACTGCCCGCCGTGGAGAACATCGCGCTGCCGATGATGCTGGGCGGCATGGATTATCGCTCGGCCACCGATGCGGCCATGCTGTGGCTCGAACGGCTCGGTCTGCGCGCGCTCGCCACGCACCGTCCCGGCGAGATGAGCGGCGGTCAGATGCAGCGCATCGCGATCGCCCGCGCGCTCGCCGTGCGCCCGGCCGTCGTCTTCGCCGACGAGCCGACCGGAGCCCTCGACCAGACCACCGGACGCGAGGTCATGGGCATCCTTATGGAGGCCGCCCAGGCCAACGGTTCGGCCGTGGTGGTCGTCACGCACGACCCGAACGTGGCCTCATTCTGCGGGCGTACCGTGATCATGCGCGACGGGCAGCTGTATACGGCCGAGGCGGCCGCGCAGTACGGCTGGAACGGGGGCGCGCGATGAGCACCTTCGCGCTGTGGCGCCTGTTTCACCGCCCCGGGTCGCGAGGCTCGGCCGGTCACACCTCCGTGCTCGCCATCGTCGCGTTCGCCGCGGCGACCGCGATCTTCCTGACCGTGCTCGGCGGCGTGCACGGCTTCATCTGGCGCGCGTCACCCGACCACACGGTCGGCTGCCTGCTCAACGATGCGGCCTGCGCCCCCGGCACCCGTGCCATATGGCTGAAGCGGCTCTCCGACCCCAGTGATCCGGCCGGGATCGCCGGCGGCTACGTGCTGCTCGCCTGCTTCGCCTGCGTGCTGCTGATCGTGCCGTTCATGGCGCTCGCCGGCTCGGCCGCGCGCCTGGCCGCCTCCCGCCGCGACGCCCGTCTCGCCGCGCTGCGCCTGGCCGGGGCGACCAACAGCCAGGTGGTCAAGCTGACCGCGCTCGATGCGGCCGGCCAGGCCCTGGTCGGGGCGCTGATCGGCATTGTCGGCTATTTCCTGATCATGCCGCTGATCATGCTGCTGCGCTTCCAGAACCAGGGGTTCACCTTCGAGCAGCTGTGGGTCGGCTCGCTGACGCTGGTCGCGGTGCTGGCCGGCGTGACCGTGCTGGCGCTGGTCTCGTCTCTGATCACGCTGCGGCGCGTGGCGATCACGCCGCTCGGCGTCACCTCGCGCGCGTCCGAGCCGCTGCCGTCCGCGTGGCGCGTCGTGATCTTCGTGGCGGTGGTGGCCGCCGCGATGTTCATGTTCAAGAATCCGGAACTGCTGCGCGGCTTCGGCAACGTGGCGCTGTATGCGATGGTGTTCGGCTTCATGTTCCTGTGCTTCGCGCTGATCAACCTCGCCGGGTCGTGGGTGGTCACCGCTCGCGCCAAGGCGCGTGCCCGCCGCCCGAGGAACGTGGCGACCATGATCGCGATGCGCCGTATCCTCGACAACCCGAAGCGCGCGTGGCGCAACGTGTCGGGCATCGCGCTGGCCGTGTTCATCGCGGGCATCACGTCGATCGCCGGATACGTCACCGTGTCGAGCAGCAGCGGGGACGCCGGCGCGAACGATGTCGGCATGATCTTCGCCCGTGATATCGGCACCGGCGGCATTCTGACGCTGGTGTTCGCGGCGGTGCTCGCCGCCGTCAGCTCGGGCGTGATGCAGGCCGGCAGCGTCTATGACCAGGCCGCGGAATACCGCATGCTCGTGCTTGAAGGCACTGACGTGGCCACGCTGAACAAGGCCCGTTTCGAGGAGGTGTTCACCCCGCTCAACACGGTGGTGCTCGTCTCCGGCGGCTGCGCGATGCTGCTCATGCTTCCGCTGTTCGCCGAGGCGATGACCGCGCCGGCCACGCTGCTGAGCTTCTTCGGCGGGCTCGCGCTGTGCTACGTGCTGGTAGGGGCGCGAGCTGTCGCCTCGAACCGGGTGGCCGCGAGCCTGAATCTCATGGATTACCGGGCCGACGACTGACGGTGGAGGCGGCCGGGTGGTGCCGGGTGGTGCCGGATGCCATGGGATCGGCGGCAATTGCGGCGTAACCGCGAGTTGTCGGTGCGGGGTTGAGTAGTGGAACCGGTTGTAATGCTGTTTATAGCGTTACAACCGGTGTTTTTTGCGCTTGTCTCGCCGGGCGCGCACCGACAGCTCGCGGTTGCGGATCATGTGCGGTTGAGGCGTTGGGGATTCCTGGCCTCTCCTTAGGGAGAGGGGAGCCGGAAGGAGCCGGCGGCGCATATGCAAAAGCCTCCCGTGCGCCGCTGCGGGGCGCACGGGAGGCTTCCCAACCGCAGCATCATATGCAGAATAAGGAGTAAGGGCATATGTTGCCGCGGTCGCACCGCGCCGGGATCCGCCGCGGGCCGCGACCGGCATCGAAAGCTCCATGCAGTCGATGCGTGCGGCCGGCCGCCTTCGGCACGGTGACTATTCAGTTATCGGCGTCGAATCGCACCGGCATCGCCGTCAAATCATCGATCGAATCATCAGTCGAATCATCAACGACGGCCGCCAGGCGACCCGTCGCCGCGTGACGGACGTTCGTCAGGCCGGCGTCCGGTCGGGAAGCGCCGGCCCGGAGAACGACGTCACTTCTGCCAGCCGATGTCCTGCGGCAGGCTGCCCGGGGAGGCGGGCGGGCCCATAGTGGCGAGCGCCAT
>OAXB01000270.1_pt1 | contig 17598 bp, 16 predicted proteins | sample 1501541 | NCBI WGS metagenome assembly OAXB01 (sample SAMEA2580302, study PRJEB22360) | human gut metagenome | biome: human gut; feature: human-associated habitat; material: faeces | place: Denmark | collected 2008/2010
GTCTCCGCCACCCGGTCCCCCGCCCCCCTTCCGCGGAGCCGCTTCTGGCTGACGGCCACCCGCTCCGGGTCGACGGGCGTGCCGTCGACGTTGGAGACCACGATCGCGGTCTCGCCGCTCGGCTTGAACACGTCGAAGAATTCCTCGATGCGCTCGAGCGGCGTATAGCGCCACTCCTCCTGCTTGCGGTCGGGCTGCGGGAACGCGGAGACCTCGAAGGAACGCGGCGCGCGGTCGGCGCTCGACGGCATGGCCGCCGGGATCGCGTACGGATCGTTCGGGTCCGCGACGGGGATATTGAGTTCAGTTTCGTTCGATGCCATGGGAATCAGCCCACCGATCCTTCCATCTGCAGTTCGACCAAACGGTTCAGTTCGAGCGCGTACTCCATCGGCAGCTCGCGGCTGATCGGCTCGACGAAGCCGCGCACGATCATGCCCATGGCCTCCTTCTCCTCGAGGCCGCGGCTCATCAGGTAGAAGAGCTGGTCCTCGGAGACCTTGGAGACGGTGGCCTCGTGCGCCATGGTGACGTCATCCTCGCGCACGTCCACATGCGGGTACGTGTCAGAGCGGCTGAAGTCGTCGACGAGCAGCGCGTCGCACACGGTGGAGTTCGAGGAGCCTTCGGCGCCGTCGACGATCTTGACCAAGCCGCGGTACGCGGAGCGCCCGCCGCCGCGCGAGATCGACTTGGCGACGATCGTGGAGCTGGTGTGCGGGGCGAGATGGATCATCTTCGCGCCGGTGTCCTGGTACTGGCCCTTGCCGGCGAAGCCGAGGGACATGGTCGACGCGGTGGCGTACGGCTCGGCGAGGATGCAGGCCGGGTACTTCATCGTGGCCTTGGACCCGATGTTGCCGTCGACCCATTCCATCGTGCCGCCCTCGCGCACGTAGGCGCGCTGGGTGACGAGGTTGTACACGTTGTTCGACCAGTTCTGCACGGTGGTGTAGCGCACGCGGGCGTGCTTCTCGACGATGATCTCGACGATGGCCGCGTGCAGCGAGTCCTCGGACCAGATCGGGGCGGTGCAGCCCTCGACGTAGTGCACGTAGGAGCCCTCGTCCGCGATGATCAGCGTGCGCTCGAACTGGCCCATGGCCGGCGTGTTGATGCGGAAGTAGGCCTGCAGCGGGATGTCGACGTGCACGCCCTTCGGCACGTACACGAACGAGCCGCCGGACCACGCGGCGGTGTTGAGCGCGCCGAACTTGTTGTCCTCCGGGGAGACGACGGTGCCGAAGTACTTGCGCACCAGATCGGGGTATTCGCGCACGGCGGTGTCGGTGTCGACGAAGATCACGCCCTGATCGGCGAGATCCTTCTGGATGGAGTTGTAGATGACCTCGGACTCGTACTGGGCGGCCACGCCGGAGACGAGGCGGCTCTTCTCCGCCTCGGGGATGCCCAGGCGGTCATAGGTGTTGCGGATGTCGTCGGGCAGTTCCTCCCACGTCTTGGCCTGCTTCTCGATCGGCTTGACGTAGTATTTGAAGTCGTCGGCGTTGAAGCCGCTGAGGTCCACGCCCCAATCGGGCATCGGCTTGTCCAGGAACGCCTTGAACCCGCGCAGGCGCATGTCGAGCATCCACTGCGGCTCGCCCTTGTCGGCGCTGATGGAGCGCACGACGTTCTCGTCGATGCCTCGCTTCGCCGCCTCGCCGGCGGCATCGGAATCGTGCCATCCGTAGCTGTAGTCGCCGAACTGCTGGATGATCTCGTCATCCTGTTTGATTTTCTCCTCGTTGACGTGGGCGCGATCAGCCACGTACTGGCTCATCTCCACGTCAGCCGCGGCATTTGGCGCTTGGTTTTCGCTCACCGTACGCTGCCTCCAATCAATTGAACGTTCTTACGCAAACCTAACAGAACTCTAGGCCAAACACTAACCCCGACACTGCATATTGGCTATGCGCTGATATGACATACCCCACACCTGAGAGCCTCCCCCGTTCCGGTCCGCCGGCGCCTGAACGGGCGGACCGGCGAACACAAGCAGAGGGACCCCGTCTGCATGACGGGGTCCCTCTGCGAATGCGATGCGCGGGTGCGTGCGCGCCCGGCCTAGGGCTGCACGTGCACGGTGGTGCCCATCAGGCACCAGTTGTAGAACTGCTGCGCGACGTCCCAGCCGATGCCGACGCATCCATGGGAGGACGCCCCGCCGCCGCCGACCAGCTGCGAGTTGTTCATGGTCGTGGTGATGCGGTGGATCGCGCAGCCGGTCTTCGAGAAGTAGTTGACGAAGCCGACGTTCTTCGCGTCCCAGCTCTCGTTGCTGCCGTCGCTCAGCGTCAGGTTGCCGGTCATGTCCTGGCTCAGGTACTTGAGCCAGATCTTGAAGTCGCCGTTCGGCGTGCAGTTGTCGTAGACGTTCGGATCGCAATAGGTCGGCGTGCACAGGTCGCCCGTGCATTCGCCGGTCTTGGGATCGTTGCCGCGGCCGATGCCCGCGTTGAAGGTCATGATGGCCTTGTCGTTCTCGTAGGCGGTCACGGTGTGGTCGGACAGGTCGATGACCACGTTCCGCTTGGTGGACTTGGTCTGCATCGGGTCGACGGTGCCTTCCACGCTCACCGAGCCGCTGCCCTTGGCCAGAGCCTCGACCACGTCCTTGCCGACGTTCGCGTCGGCCCCCGCGGCCACGGTCACGCCGTCATGGCCCTCCTTGATGACCTGCAGCTCGTCGCCGACGCCGTTGACGATCACCTCGCGGTCCTCGCGGCCGGTGGACAGATTGGCCTTGATCGTGTTGTCGTAGTACTGCTGCAGCTTGTCGGCGTCGAACACGACATAGCCGTTGCGGGTCTCGTTGCCGGAGAGCTTGGCGTTCTCGTTCGCGTTGATGGTCGTCGAGGCGGCCAGCGCGGGGGCATCGATCGCCGCGATCTGGTGGTCGCCGATCTTGATGGTGACCGGATTCTGCGCCAGCGAGTCCAGCGTGGCCTTCGCCTGATTGGCGATGTCGTCGGTCACGGCCGGATCGGTCGCCTGCAGCTCGACGGTCACGGTGGACGCCGGGCTCGTGCCCAGCGACTCGATACGCGCGACGGCCGCCTTGGCGACGGGCTCGGCGTCCGCGCCCTGCCCCTGCTGGCCGGCGACCACGTCGAAGCCGTTCTGGTCGGCGTTGAGCTGCACCGCGGCGTCGACGGGCGCGACCTCGTCGATGGACAGCTTCTGGCTGAGCTTCGACGAGTCCGCGGCCTTCGGGTTGGCCGGCTCGGTGGTGACGTCATGCTTGACCCAGAAGGCGTAGCGCTGCCACCATGCGCCGTCGCGCTTGGCGTTCGACGCCTCGTTGGCGATGGTGCTGGCGTCGACGCTCAGGCCGAGGTCGTCGAGCGTGACGTCGACGGTTTTGCCGTTGTAGGAGACCGGCACCTTGGTGCCCGACACGGAATCGTTGATGGTGGAGACGATCTGGTCGTAGGTCTTGCCGGTCACCGAATGCCCCCACAGCGTGACGCCGGGCAGCGCGTGCGACTGGAAGAACCAGAAGCCGCCGCCGGCGCAGGCGGCGAGCAGGGCGACGATGCCGACGACGATCCACGGCCAGACCAGACGGCGCTTGCGCGCGCCCGTCTCCTCGGGCACCGCGAAGGCGTCCATGTCCAGCGGGCTGAACACCGCGGTGGCCTCGCCGTCCGCGAATCCACCCGACACGGGCCGCGACGCGCTCGCGTCGAACGTGCCCCTGAATTGCTCGTTACGTTCACTCATACAAGCTCTCGTGCATTCTCTCGTTCCGACGACGGCTCCATCGGGGCCGTCGTCTTTGATACAACAAGGTCTATTATGCTACATGGCCATGAACATCCTCGAATCGGGGCCGCTCGGTCACCCGGAGGCGTATGTGATTCAATTCACACTTGCCGGCGCCCCGCCGGCCGGTCGGGGGTCGATCTCCCCTATCATGGGGTGCAAGGAGCGCTCCAACGGAGGGGCGCCACCGAGAGAAGTGATTTCCCATGAATGCGTCACGGTATATGCGCCTGGGTCTGGTCGACGACGACCCGTTGACGTTGGCGGCGTTGCACGCCTTGGCGAACGGCTGGCGCGCGGAGCACGGCATGGCGGTGGTCTGGGCCGTACGCTCCGGCGACGAGGCGGTGGATCGGTGCGTCGACTCGCGCACCCGCCCCGACGTGGTGCTGGTGGACATGGGCATGGACGGCGTTGACGGCGCGGCGACCTGCGCGCGGATCCGCCTCTGCTCCGACAGCATCGTCCTGCTGGCGATCACCTGCCATTCGCTGCGCCACTACCGGGACGCCGCACGGCGTTCGGGAGCGCAGGCCCTGCTGGACAAGGCCGATATGGCCGGATTGCGGCGCTGCCTGGCGGCCTGCGCGGCCGGAGAGCCGTATGCGCAGGACAGGTTTCCCTCCCCCGCCCGAGCGTACGGACTCGCGCGGGCGCAGGGACGTACCCATCCGTTGTCCGCGCGGGAGGCCGAGGTCATGGACTGGACCGTCAGGGGGCTTACCGCACGGGAGGTCGCAGACCGGATGGGGGGTTGAGCGAATCCACGGTCAAGACGCATGTGCGCCATGCCATCACGAAACTGGGCGTGCGCGGCAAGCTGCAGGCGATCATGGCATGGAGCGAGCTGAGGAGACTGCCATGAACGCGCCGGGCGGATCGAAAACGGCGTCGCCGTGGCGCCGGGTGCGGCAACCGGGCGTGGCGGTGGCCATCGCGCTGGCCGAGACGCTCACGGTCATCGAATACTTCGCGATTCCCGACCGCACGATGATCACCGTCGCCGCAAGCATCGTGCAGCTGGCCCTGACGGCCGGCCTGTATTGGAGCGTCGTGCCGTGCAGCGTGGGGATCCTTGCGCTGTGCATCGTGACAGGGATATTGCCGAACGTTTACTTTTCATCGATGATATGGACAGTCTGGCTTTCATTGGGGTTGTTATCGTATCAGGGACTAACCGTACCTGCTCTTGTTCTCGCCCTTGCGGATGTGATCATCAGGTACTACGCCGTCCAAATGCTTGAGAATTCCCAATGGACGGTCAATGGACTTGCCACGGTTATGTGCACATATATCGCTGCCATCACTGTAGGACTAGCCGTCTCCGAGCATAAATACAAGGAACGATTAGAGAAGGAAATTCAGGAAACGAAACGGTTGAAAGATGATCGAGACCGACTTCGGCGCAATCTTGTTCTGGCCAGCAGGCTCCACGATTCAACGGCACGCGGGCTGGCGCTCATCATGCTTTATACGGACAACTAATCCGGGAGCCGACGACGGATGCCGGACACCGGAGTCTGTCATCCGTGCATGCTCTAGCGCAATCGACGTTGGATCAGGTACGGGAGATCATCGACGTCGTGGATGGCGATGCCGCGATCGACGCCGCGGAAAACGAGGAAATCCGCGGGTCGTTGCACGATGCGCTGCGGCGGGTGATAGACGGGAATGAACGGTACCTGTCATCGATGCATATGCAAGGCAGGACCGATCTGGCCGGAGGGCGGAACATGCCCGTCGAACGGATCAGCGCGGACACGCTCCGTGAAATCAAGGATTTTCTCGATCATATGTACATGAACATCCTCATACACGGTACCGGCGGCACCGGCGAAGAAGACGCATACTACGCTTCCGTCACCGTCGAAGGCGATCGGATCAGCACCGTGCAATGCAATGAGACCGATGACAGGCATATACAGTCCCATCCGGGCAAAGGACTCACGCTGCATCGGCAGCGCATAGCGCTTCTGGGCGGAACGCTCGTCACTTCCCTCGACGACCGGCTGTGGACGCTGCGCGCCGTCATCCCGCTGCACGAACCGGCCTGAACCGGGCGCCGTGCGCGGCCACGGCGTACACCGCCCGGGCATCATCTTTTGGATGATGCCCGTTTGCGCAACGAGATAGCATGGCCCCATTACCTAACCGACATCGACGAAGGAGCCGATATGGGCGCATGGCATTACGCGGAGAGGCACATGACCTCGTTTACCTTGAAGGTGGTGGCGTGCTGTTGCATGGTCGTGGACCACATCGCCACGTTCATTCCGGGCATGCCGCTGTGGATGCACTGGATCGGCCGGCTGTCCAGCCCCCTGTTCATCTTTCTGATCGGGTGGAGCTGCGAGTTCACGCACGACCGCAAGCGGTACCTGACCCGCCTGTACGCCGCCGGCGTACTGATGGCGTTCGTGCAGGGCGCGCTCAACATTCCCAACAACATATTCACCTGCCTGTTCCAGATCGCGCTGATCATCACGTTGCTGTCCGCGGATTCCGCTCGGGACCGGCTGCGCAACATCGCGCTGTATGCCGCCTATCAGCTGGTGGTGATCCCGATATTCTGGTACGTGATATCGCCGCTCCAGCTGCCGTCCATGGCGTCGGCCGTCATCGTGGCCGCAAGCGGCACCGTCGCCGGCTGTCGGGCGGCTTGTTCTATGTGGTGCTGGGCGTGTCGATGTGGGCGGTGCGCGAGAACCGGATCAGGCTGTCCGCCGTGTACCTCGGGCTCAATCTGCTGTTCGCGCTGGCGTTGTCGCCGATCGGGGCGCGCGTGGTCCTCGGGCTCGAACACCATGCGAATCTGGCGTTCGGCGTCCAGGGAATCTTCCTGATGGACAAGGTCCTCAGGCTGCTGAGCATCGACTTCATGAGCGTGGGAGGCTCCGCGCTGACGGTGAATTACCAGTGGATGATGGTGTTCGCGCTGCCGCTTATGCTGCTGTACAATCGCCGGCGGGGCCCGGGCGTGGAGTGGTTCTTCTATGCGTTCTACCCCGCGCACATCGTGGCGCTGTACGGCATCGGCATGGCGCTGAGCGGGGCGACGCGGATCGGATATGCAAGGGGGCGCACCGACATCGGTCGGTGCGCCCCCTTGTGCATATGCGTTCAGCTCCTGCGATCAGCCCCTCAAGGCCGCGTCAGCGGGCCTGCTGGTGATCCAGCGCGGCCTTGACCAGACCGGCGAACAGCGGGTGCGGCTTGGTCGGGCGGGACTTGAACTCCGGGTGGGCCTGCGTGGCCACGTAGAACGGATGCACCTCGCGCGGCAGCTCGACGAACTCGGTAAGCTCGCCGTCCGGGCTCTGGCCGGAAATGCGCAGACCGGCCTCGCGCAGGCGGTCCTTGTAGGCCACGTTCACCTCGTAACGGTGGCGATGGCGCTCGGTGACATGCGTGGTGCCGTACAGCTCGGCGACGATCGAACCCTCCTCGAGTTCGGCCGGGTAGGAGCCGAGGCGCATGGTGTGGCCCATATCGCCGTGGCCGGCGACGATGTCCTTCTGCTCCTCCATCGTGGCGATGACCGGGTTGGCGCAATCGGGCTCGAACTCGGAGGAATTCGCGTCCTCGATGCCAAGCACGTCGCGCGAGTACTCGATGACCATGGACTGCAGGCCGAGGCACAGGCCAAGGGCCGGCAGCTTGTTCTCGCGGGCGAACTTCAGGGCGCCGATCTTGCCGTCGATGCCGCGGATGCCGAAGCCGCCGGGGATCACGATGCCGTCGACCTGGTCGAGCGCGGCGGCAGCGCCTTCCTGCGTCTCGCACTTGTCGGCCGCGACCCACTTGACGTTGGCCTTCGCCCAGTTGGCGAAACCTCCGGCCTTGATGGCCTCGGTGACGGACAGGTAGGCGTCCGGCAGGTCGATGTACTTGCCGACGATCGCGATGTTGACCTCGTGCTTGGGGTGGTGCACGCGCTCCAGCAGATCGGCCCACTCGTCCCAATCGACGTCGTGGAACGGCAGACCGAGCTCGCGCACCACGTAGGCGTCGAGGCCCTCGTCGAACAGGATCTTCGGCACGTCGTAGATGCTCGGCGCGTCCACGCAGTTGACCACGCCCTCCGCGTCGACGTCGCACATGAGCGAGATCTTGTCCTTGATGGACTGGTTGAGCGGGCGGTCGGAGCGCAGCACGAGCGCGTCGGGCGAAATGCCGAGCTGGCGCAGCATCATCACGGAGTGCTGGGTCGGCTTGGTCTTGAGCTCGTGGGCGGCGGAGATGTACGGCACCAGCGAGACGTGCACGAACATGCAGTTCTCCGGGCCGAGGTCGCGGCGCACCTCGCGCGCGGCCTCAAGGAACGGCTGGGACTCGATGTCGCCGACCGTGCCGCCGATCTCGGTGATGATCACGTCGACGTCGTCGGACGCCTGGGCGCGCATGCGCGACTTGATCTCGTTGGTGATGTGCGGGATGACCTGCACGCACTGGCCGAGGTATTCGCCGGCGCGCTCCTTGCGCAGCACCTCCTGGTAGATCTGGCCGGTGGTGACGTTGGCCTTCTGGCTCAGGAAGACATCGAGGAAGCGCTCGTAGTGGCCGATGTCGAGATCGGTTTCGGCGCCGTCCTCGGTCACGTAGACCTCGCCGTGCTGGAACGGGTTCATCGTGCCCGGGTCGACGTTGATGTACGGATCGAGTTTCTGCTGCAGGACGTGGATGCCACGGCTGCGCAGCAAGCGGCCAAGTGAGGATGCGGTCAGGCCCTTACCGAGTGAGGAGACAACGCCGCCGGTGACGAAAATATGTTTGGTGACGTGTTCTTGAGCATTGCCATGTGTTCTTCTAACCATGGAATTTCACTCTATCATTCGCATATGACTCGGCGTGTTACCGATAACGGTATTCCGCAACAGCGAAGGCGCCTGCCGCAACGGTCTGTCAGCGTGCGGGTGCCGGGCTGCGCTGCGGCATGGCCGGACGGCGAAGCGCGCTGACGGCCTCGGCGCCGCACAGCACGCCCAGCACGGCCAACGGCAGGAAGTAGCGATGCTGCATGCCGTCGATCATCGGGGATTCTGCCGGCGTATACTGCAGCCACAGCGCCAGATACGTCAGCAGCATGATGCCGACGATCAGCACCGCCGCGAACCACCAGAACGCCGCATGAACCGGTCGCAGCACACGGCGTGCGGTGGCGGCTGCCAGGACGATCGCCATGCCGGCGATGGCGATCCAGCAGCACCGGATCACCACGGAATCGGGCCGGTTGCCCATGTTGGACCGGCCGGTGACGATGCTCAGCGCGATCGCCTTGACCACGGCAATCATGGTTGCGGGATCGGCGAGCAACGCATGGCGGCGCGCGATCATCTCCTCATATGGCACCAGCATCGGCGTGGTGACGAACCAGCCGGTCACAGACATCCAGAACATCAGCCACGCGGCCGATACGGCATTGCCGGCCACGCCGATCCACAATCGGGGATCGCGCCAGACCGGGACGGCGGCGGACGGGGACGCACCGGATGGGGATGCGCCGAACGGCGATACGCCAACGCCCCGCTGGAGCCACGGCACGGCGAGCGCCAGCAGCATCAACGGCGCATAGGTGAGCTTGCACATCGCCAGCATCAGGCATACGCCCGCCAATGCGGCGCAATAGCCCTTTCCAACCCGTCGGCACATCGTACGGAACACCATGCAGGACAGCAGGAACGCCAACGCCTGAGTCAGGCTATCGGCGGAGATCGCAAACGAATAGCGATGGGTGACCAGCGGGCACAGCATGACCAGACCGACCAGAATGCGCCATCGCGGCAACAGGGCGACCGCGCCCGCCGTGCAGGCCGCGTAGACGACAAGCATGATCGCCTCCGCGAGATGGTAGGTGATTCCCGCGTCCAGCCCCAACGCCTTGCCTACCGCGAATCCCGTCAGTTGCGGCAGGTAGACGGCGGGAGTGTTGGTGGCGGTGTTGTTGTACGGCACATCCGCGCCGGCGTCGTCCGACGCCGTGATGGTATCGACCAGCACCGCGTTGGGATCGTAGCCGTCATAATGCGTCTCGGAGTATTCGATCCATTGCCAGTCCACGCGGCCGCCAACGTTGCCGCTGCCGTCGCCGCCGTGCAGACGGCTCATCGCCTGCACCGGGCGGGCGAGCACATCGCCGTTGAGGATGCCGTCGACACGGTAAACATGCGACCATACGTCGGGGATGTGCCCGGGCGCGGTGACCGCCATATAGCCGATGCCGCCCAGCAACGTGACCGCTAGCACGATCCACGGCATGACGGCGCGAAGCACGGCAATGGCTCCGGCGGAGGCGGTCTTGCCGGATGGTGCGCCGGATAGCACGCCGGATGATGTGCCGGATGACGGCGTATCCGCCCGCCGGTGATGCGGCGCCCGGTGCCGGGCGCTTGCCCCGTCCTCGCTCGGAGGCAGCTTCTTCGCTCCTCGCATGGCCCGTTCTCCTTCTACCGCTCAAGCACCATCCACAGGCCCCGGCCGGGATGGTAATTCCACGTCACATCAATATCATCCCACGAATCGCTGATACCCTTATTCCACCGTCATTAGTTCGTCGCGTCAAACTTTTCGCCCACACCTATTATTTGTCACCAAGCAAGTCCCAGTCATCCCGAACTTCTCAGCCGGGTTATCCACAACACGCCGAAGGGGCTTCCCTGCGTCCACAACGCCCGGAAAACCGTCGATGCAATGGTTCAAGGCGGTATGGTCTGGGCATGAGAACCAACGATTCCATCAATCGGCTTGCGACCGAAGCGCGACGGGGACGGCGATGCATCGCGCCATCCAGCCCGGCGGAGGATCGCGCGCTGCGCCGACGCGCCGCGGTCGGGGAGATGACCAAACCGTTCCCGGGCCTGTTCGTTTGCACCGAGTATTGGAACCAGCTCGTCGCCAGCGAGAGAATCGTTCATATCGCCCGGTCATTGGCGGGCCGGCATCCGCAATGGGTGTTCGCCGGACCGACCGCGGCGGCCATCCACGGGTTCGAACATCAGTGGTCCATTCACGAGGACGGCGTATTCATCGTGAGCAGGCATGCCCAATCCGGCCGCAACAAATATGGCGTCAATCGCATCTACATGACGGACGATCAGGCACTGATCGTGCAGAGTCTGGCCGTCACGCCGCCGGCACGCACCGTGCTGGACTGCGCGCGTTTCCTATCATTCCATCATGCGCTGCCCATCGCCGATTCGGCGTTATCCATGCATCCGGATCTGCTGGAGCGAATCGGATCGCTGCGTTGCCGCCGCGACCGCACGCCGGTGGAGCGCATCATGCGATACGCCAACCCGCTCAGCGACAATGGGGGCGAATCCCTTGCCCGGGCGATCATGATCGAGGAGGGGTTCCCGGTCCCGGCATTGCAGCGCGTGTTCACGGACCCGCGGGATCCGCGCCACTGGTACCGCGCCGACTTCACGTGGTCGTTCCCCGATGGCCGCATCATCGTGGCGGAATATGACGGTCTGCGCAAATATGTCGATCCGACGATGACCGACCGGCAATCGATCAAATCCGTGGTACATCAGCAAACCCAGCGGGAACGGGATCTTATGGCATGGGGCGTCACGGCGATAGTGCGTTTCGATTATGAGGATGCCGTCAGACGCCAGCCTTTGGCGAACAAGCTGATCCGGGCCGGAATCCCCAGTACGCCCGACCGTGGTAGCACGGAATACTCCCTACTTTTACACGCCAAAACCTCTTTTTGCGTGTAAAACCCGGGACCGCCGCCCGCCTATTCCCGGGTTCTACACGCGAACGGCCCCATTAGCGTGTAAGAATCGGGAGTCCCATACGGCAACTCCCGGGTTTTACACGCCAAAAGGGGTTCTGGCGTGTAAAACCCGGGAGCAGGCAGACGCAGCAGCAGCGGATCAGGCGGCGAGCAGATGGGCGATGGCTTCCAGGGCGAGCTTGTAGCCGTAGAAGCCGAGGCCGGTGATGGTGCCGGTGGCGACCGGGCTGATGACCGAGCGCTTGCGGAACTCGTCGCGAGCGGAGGGGTTGGAGATGTGCACCTCCATCAGTGGCAGCCCCGCGTCGCCGATCATGTGGGCGGCGTCGGCCAACCCGTACGAATAGTGCGTGAAGGCGGCCGGGTTCATCACCACCGGGGTCTTCTCGTCGACGGCCTGATGCATCCATCCGATGATCTCGGCCTCGTCGTCGGTCTGGCGCACCTCCACGTCGAGCCCGAGCTCGGCGCCCCACGCGGTGCACAGCCGGCGCAGCTCGGCAAGGTCCTGCCGCCCGTACACATCGGGCTGGCGCACGCCGAGGCGCCCGAGGTTCGGTCCGTTGACGACGATGACTTTGGTGGTCATGATGACGCTCCTTGCTACTGGTTCTTAAGATTGCCTGCCGACCTGCCGCCTGCCCGTCACCGGCCCGGCCGGATGCGGCGGAAGGCCTCCTCGACGGCCTCGGCCGGCGGGTTGTCCAAATGCACCGGGTGGCCGATCGAATCGAGCACCACGAAGCGCAGCGTGTTGCCGCGCGCCTTCTTGTCGCGGTGCATCAGGGCGAGCACGTCCTCGAACGAGCCGCCGTCCCACGAGGTCGGCAGGCCGAGCGAGGCGAGCAGCGAACGGTGGTAGTCCACCAGATCGGCGTCGATGTAACCGCACAGGTGCGCCAGCTCGGCCGCATAGACCATGCCGACGGCCACCGCATTGCCATGGCGCCAGCGGAAATGCTCGAGCTTCTCGATCGCGTGGCCCATGGTGTGCCCGTAGTTGAGGAACTCGCGCAGGCCGGCCTCCTTGAGATCGGCGGAGACGTGCCGGGCCTTGACGCGCACCGTGCGCTCGATGAGCTCGGCCACCACGTCCTCAAGATCGGAGCCGAGCAGCGAGGCGCCGTCGAAGGCGCGCAGCTCGGCCGCATGCTCCTCGAGGATGCGCAGGATCTCCGGGTCGGAGATGAATCCGGATTTGGCGACTTCGCCGAGCCCCTCGATGAAGATGTCGTTGGGCAGCGAACCCAGCGTGGTCATGTCGGCCAGCACGCCGGCCGGCGTATAGAACGAGCCGACCAGATTCTTGCCGACCTTGGTGTTGATGCCGGTCTTGCCGCCGGTGGAGGCGTCGACCATCGCCAGCAGCGAGGTCGGGCAGTTCACGTAGCGGATGCCGCGCATCCATGTGGCGGCCACGAATCCGGCCAGATCGGTGGCCGCTCCCCCGCCGACGCCGACGACCGCGTCGGAGCGGGTGAAGCCCTCGTCGCCGAGGCGCTCCCAGATGCCGTTCGCCACGGTGATGGTCTTGCCGGCCTCCGCATCGGGAATGACGATGTCGGACACCTGGTACCCGGCCTGCCGCAGCAGGGCGCGGGCGCGGTCGGAATGCCGCTGCACCGGCTGGGTGTGGATCAGCGCGATGCGCGCCGGCTTGCCGCCCAGCACGGCGGGCAGATGGTTCATCGCGCCCTCGCCGATGCGCACGTTGTAATCGTCGGCCGCGACCACGTCGACGTGGACGACACGCTCCTCGATCATGTTCATCACCTTTCTCGCCGCCATCTGCGGCGTGGAACCATGGGTCCGCACATGCACGTTGGCAACCCGGTCGAACACCGGATCGCGCTGCCGGTACAGGCGCATCCAACGCTCGTTCGCGTCGCCGCCGTCGAGCATCGGGCGGCCGCCGCCGCGGTTGGCGCGTTCCATGGCCTCCTGCGGGTCGGCCTGCAGATAGATCACACGCCCCCCGTCCGCGACGTACGCCGCCAGCGCGTCCTGCGTGGCGGGGGTCATCGGGGCACCGCCGCCGAGCGCGAAGATGCCGCCGAAACCGTCGATCGTGCGGCGGATCAAATCGCTCTCGACCTCGCGGAACGCGGGTTCGCCGTACCGCGCGAAATAGTCGGGGATGCGCATGCCGACCTCGCGCTCGATCTCCAGATCGGCGTCCCGGAACGGCAGTCCCATCATCTGCGAGACCTCGCGGCCGACCCGGGTCTTGCCGGCGCCCATCATGCCGATGATCACGGCAACGGGATGAGTGCTCATCTCATGTGCTCCGGCCAGGAGGCGAGGTAGCCCTCGGCGTTGCGGCGGATCTCGTCGACGCTGTCGCCGCCGAATTTCTCCAGCACGAAGCGGGCCAGCGTCAGGCGCACCATCGCCTCGGCCACCACGGAGGCCGCAGGCACGGCGGTCGAATCGGAGCGCTGGTTGATGGCCTGCGCCGCGTCGCCGTTGGCCACGTCGACCGTGCGCAGCGCGCGCGGGATCGAGGGGATCGGCTTCATCGCGGCGCGCACGCGGATCGGCTCGCCGTTGGACATGCCGCCTTCGATGCCGCCGGCGCGGTTCGACAGGCGCGTGATGCGGCCGTCCTCGCCCGGTACCATCTCGTCATGCGCTGCAGAGCCGGCGCGCACCGCCTCGCGGAAACCGTCACCGACCTCCACGCCCTTGATGGCCTGGATGCCCATGAGCGCCCCGGCCAGAGCCGCATCAAGACGACGGTCCGACTCCACGTAGGTGCCCAGACCGGCCGGCACGCCGTAGGCGATCACCTCGACCACGCCGCCGACCGTGTCGGCGTTCGACTTGATCTCGTCGATGCGCGCGATCATGCGCGCCTCGGCGTCCTTGTCCAGCGTGCGCACCGGCGAGGCGTCGAGCGCGGCGACGTCATCGGGGGTCGGCAGCACGCGATCAGCGGTATCGTCCACGCCGGCTCCCCCGATCGAGATTACGTGCGCGACCGTGCGGATGCCGAGCGTCTGCTCGAGGAACAGGGCCGCGATCTGGCCCAGAGCCACGCGCGACGCGGTTTCGCGCGCACTGGAGCGCTCGAGCACCGGGCGGGCGTCGTCGAAGCCGTACTTGCGCATGCCGGTCAGATCGGCATGGCCCGGGCGGGGGCGACTCAGGGGGGCGTTGCGCCCCTCACGGGGAAGTTCGTGGTCGAGCGGATCGGCGCTCATCACCTCGACCCACTTGGGCCATTCGGTGTTCGCGATCTCCACGGCGACCGGCGAGCCGAGCGTGAGCCCGTGACGCACGCCGGTGAGCAGACGGACCTTGTCCTGCTCGAACTTCATGCGCGCGCCGCGGCCGTAGCCGAGGCGGCGGCGCGCCAACGCCGCGACGATGTCGTCCGTGGTGACCCCGACGCCCGCGGGAAGCCCCTCGATCATCGCGACCAATGCCTCGCCGTGCGATTCTCCAGCCGTCTGCCAACGCAACATATGCGTGCTCCTCACTTTCGAAAAACCAACTTCGGGCTATTGTAGCGGTTATGACATACCTTGCGTTGCTTCCCGGTCTGATCTGTGGACTGGCGGTCGGCGTCGAAGACGTACGCCACCGCCGCGTGCCCCGCGCGTGGCTCGCCGTCGGGTGTCTGCTGCAGCTGGTCGCGATCCTGATCTACGCCTTGGCGGCGAACAACCTGTTCGCGCTTCCGCAGGCCATGCTGTTCGCCGCGCTCAGTGCGGCGGTGCAATGCCTGCTGGCGCTGATCCGGCCCGGCGCGCTCGGTTTCGGGGATGTGACCTGCACGCTGATGACCGGTCTGGGCGTCGGCATGCTCGGTCTGGGCGTCGTGGTCGCGTGGTGGCTGGCGATGGGGCTGATCGGCGTGGCGTGGACGCTGCTGTGGATACGGTTCGACCCGCAATCCGATTCGCCGTACGCGGGCAAGGCGCCGTTCGCTCCGGTGATCGTGATCGCGGGTCTGGTGGCGGAACTGGTGTCGTTGGCGTGACGCGGCCATGTAGCGCCAACGGCCGGGGTGATCAGTAGTCGGGGTTGTTCGACTCCCACGTCCGCAGTTCGGCGACGAACTGCTCGAACTCGTCGGCGCTGCTGGTGAACTTGGTCTCGCCGGTCTTGAGGTTGACCGTGCAGAAATACGTCCAGTCGCCCTGCTCGGGGTCGAGCGCGGCCTTGATCGCGCTGTCGCCGGGATTGCTGATCGGCGTCGGCGGCAGACCGGTGTGCTTGCGCAGGTTGTACGGATTGGAGTCGTCGGCCAGCTGGTCGTTGGTCAGATCGGTGCCTTTGATGCCCAGGCCATAGGCCACGGCCGAATCCATACCCAGGGTCATGCCCTGGTCGAGACGGTTGTCGATGACCCTGGTGACCTTGCCGTAATATTCCTCGGAATTCACCTCGGCTTCGGCGATGGACGCGATCTTCAGGATGTCCTCGCGCTTGGCGCCGGCCGGCACGCCCAGCTGGTCGAGCTTGGCGATGCGGGCGTCGACCATGCCCTTGATGATCTCGGTCACGCTGCGGTTCTGCACGTCATAGGTGCCCGGTTCGAGCCAGCCTTCGAAACTGCCCGATGCCTCGGACGGCAGGATGCCGGAGCCGCCGCCCTCGACGACGGTCTTGAACTCCTTTTCATCGATGCCGCTGAGGGTGGCCGCGCTGACGATCACGTCGCTGAGCCGTTCGCCGGGGCGCACCTCGAGGAATCCGCTCGCCTTGGACTGATCGGACAGGATGGCGACCACGTCGGAGGCCTTCATATGCGTCTTGAGCGTATAGGTGCCCGGGTAGAGCACCGCGCCGTTGCCGGACACGGTGCTGGTGAAGGCGGCCTCCGACTTGACGATGTCGGCCTTGACCAGATTCTTCGCCACGTCGACGGCGCTCTGGCCCTTGTCGACGGTGAACGACACCTCGGTGTCGCCGGGGCCGGCGTAGTCCTCCACCACCGAGCTGTCGGCGCGGTTCGCGGCGCGCCACGCCTTGATCATGCGCAGGCCGAAGAAGCCGCCGACGGCGAGCAGCGCCACGATGACCACGATGCTGATCGCGACGGCGACGCGCTTCTGCTGGCGGCGCCTGCGGCGGCGGCGCATTTCAGCGCGTGATTTCGGGGGCAGCGGCGGCTTGTCCGAAGACGCCATGCCGCGATCATCGACCCAGTGGGTGTTATCGGCGAAAAAATCCTCGATATCCTCAGTCACTGATCCGCTCCCTCGTCTTCTCGTCCATCCAATGCCGACTGCAGTATCACCACCGCCGACTGCTGGTCAACCACCGGACGATGCTTCCGACCGGAGACATGCGCCTGTTGCAGTTGTCTGTGAGCGCTGACCGTCGTCAGCCGTTCATCCACCAATGTTACCTGAGGAAGCTGCGGGATCCGGCACTCGCCCTCATCCATCAGATTCCGTATCCGTTTCGTAAGATTCACGGCCCAGCGGCGCGCCTTCTTGGCGCTTTTGCCCTCCGTGCCGTCGAGCATGAGCGGCAACCCGACCACGACGTGGTCCACCGATTCGTCCTCGATGACGTCGATGACCTCGTCCAGAGCCTGGAACGAGTCGCCGTATACCCTGATGTTGCCTATCGGATGCGCAAAGGTGAGCTCAGGGTCGGACAACGCGAGTCCGACCCTGGCATCACCCAGATCAATGCCGAGCCATACCACCGGCTGCTCAGCCCCTCATCGCCTCGTTCGCCAAGGCCTCGAGCGCCGCGTCGATGCGGGTCGCATCCACGCCGCCGCCCTGGGCGAAGTCCGGCTTGCCGCCGCCACCGCCGCCGAGCATCTTGGACGCGCCGCGCACCAGATCGCCGGCCTTGATGCCGGCCTTGCGCGCGGCCTCGTTGGTGGCCACGGCGACCATCGGCTTGTCGTCCTCGGACACGCCGGCCAGCGCCACCACCACGGGGGTGTCGTCGCCGAGACGGCCGCGCACGTCGAGCACGGTCTTGCGCAGCGCGTCGAAGGAACCGAAGTGACCGACGTTCTTCACCGCGGTCTTCACCGGAGCGGTGGATTCGCGCGTGTCGGCCACCAGCTGCGGCACGGCCGCGGCCAGCTGGTCCTCGCACATGGCCGCGCGAGCTGT
>OAXB01000271.1_pt1 | contig 17512 bp, 10 predicted proteins | sample 1501541 | NCBI WGS metagenome assembly OAXB01 (sample SAMEA2580302, study PRJEB22360) | human gut metagenome | biome: human gut; feature: human-associated habitat; material: faeces | place: Denmark | collected 2008/2010
TTAATCATATGGGGGGGGGGAGCCGCTGTTCGGCGGCGAGCATCCGCTGCTGAACACCGTCAAGGTCGAAATGGGCAACGACCGCAACAATTCCACCGGCCCGAACGTGGCCACCATGCGCGACCGCGACGAGTACCCGTCGGTCACGCGCGAACCCGGTTTCCAGCTGGCCGCCGACGCCCGCCGTTACCAGCCCGGCGTGCGGGTGAGCATCCTGCGCTGGATGGCCCCGACCTGGGTGCACAACAACGACGACGTCTACCGCTGGTACAAGAACACGATCCTCGCGGCCTACCGCGAATACGGCTTCATGGTCGACTCGGTCAACCCCGACGTCAACGAGCGCACCGCCGATCTCGAATGGGTCTCCGATTTCGCCGATCGCGTGCGCCACGACACCGAAGGATTCCTCGGCAACGGTCCCGACGATCCGAACGCCGGCTTCCGCAGCGACGCCGAGCGCGACCTGTTCCACCGGATCAAGGTCATCACCTCCGACGAGGAGGTGACCGGCACCTTCGGCGGCGACGTGATCGCCGACCCGCGCTATCTCGATGCCATGGACGTGGCCAGCTACCACTACTCCGTCGAGGACGACAAGGACGGCAACTTCACCCGTCTGTCCGACGAATTCGACAAGGAGATCTGGAACTCCGAGGCGCAGGCCGTGTTCTCGAACTCCGCCGACCGGCCCAACAACACCATGGACAACGGGCTTGGCGAACGCACCGGAACCGGCATCGGCGGCAGCGGCAGCCCTCTTGAAATGGCGAACACCCTGATCAAGGGATTCGTCGAATCGCGCCGCACGCACGCGATCTACCAGCCGGCCATCGGGTCGTGCTACGAGAATATGGAGTATGCGTCCAAGGAGCTGATCTCGGCGCGGGACCCGTGGAGCGGCTGGATCTACTACGATGCCGGATGCGCGGCGCTCGAGCACTTCACGCGCTTCGCCCGGCTCGGTTGGGCTCCGGCCGCCGGAGCCCAGGCTCCGGATCGCATCTGGCGTGCCATCCCGCAGTCGAGCGGTTGCGAGGTCGGCGGCAACAACCCGGTGTCCGGCGCCCGGCACGGCGAACCGTCGTACCTGACGCTCGCCGCGCCTGACGGCACCGACTTCAGCATGGTCATCGTCAACGACAGCGCGTACGAGAAGACCTATCTGGTCAACGTCGGCACGGATCTGCTGGCCTTCGGCAAGCCGCTGCAGATCTGGCAGACCAAGGCCGCTGGCGCTGGCGAGGCCTACGACGCGAACTGGCGCAAGCCGGTGTCGATCGCGCCGCCGCACTACCACAACACCGAGGACGCGGCTGACGCGGAGAACTCGCAGGACTTCGACGGGGCGCAGCGCACGGACCATGCGCAGTACACGATCGTGGTGGAACCGTGGACCATGGTCACCGCCACCACGCTCGACACTGTGGACATCGCCGCCGACGGCAGCTATCTGCCCAAGCCCGAGTATGCGCATACGCTGCCGCACACCGCGGAGGACAGCCGCGCGGTGCTCGGCGCGGACGCCGAGGATTCGTCGGTGTTGTACGCCGATGATTTCCGGTACGCGGATGCGGCCGCAGTGCCGGTGTACCGCTTCGACGCTCTGGACCAGGTGGACTATCTCACCTCGCGCGGCGGCGAGGCCGGCGCGACCCCGCGCTACACCACCGATACGAACGGCGCCTTCGAGGTGGTTCCGGACGCCGAGCGCGGCCATGCGCTGCGCCAGCAGATCGACTGGAACCATGCGGGCAACGCATGGATCGAGGGCGACCCGCGCACCGCGATCGGTGACATGCGCTGGACCAACTACCGCGTGTCCGTCGACGCGCTGTTCGAGGAGTATCCGGGGCGTGCGCCGTACATGCTGCTTGGCGCGCGCGAGATGGGCGGCAACAAGTTCACCACGGATATCTGCGGCGTCGACTTCAAGATCCGCGCCGACGGCGTGTGGCTGCTGCGCAACTTCGGCAACGAGGTGCGCCGCGGGCATCTCGAGGATCTGAAGAAGCGCGCCGCCGAGGCCGGGGCCAAGCCGTTCGTGCCGGGATCCGGCGAGTGGAACACGATCACGCTCGAAGTCGCCGGAGACACCGCCACGGTGTATGTCAACGGCGCGAAGATCACCGGCTGGTCGCAGCCGGGGCTGCAGTCGGCGGGCCGCGTGAACCTCGGCACGAGCTTCGATCACGTGCGCTTCTCGAATCTGCGCGTCGGGCGCGTGGCCGGCTTCGCGCCGTACTACACGCAGCTGATCGACGACATGCATATGACGTCGTGGGACGACGGCTCGCCCGTGCTGAAGTACAGCGGTCCGTGGACGCACGACAACGGCCAGGGCATGTTCACCTACATGCGCACGATCTCCCGCGCCTCGACGATGGGCGCCAGCCTGACCTACGCGTTCACCGGCACCGGCGTCGATCTGTTCGGGCCCTCCGACGGGAAGGCGAAGCTCGACGTGTACGTGGACGGCAAGCTGGCCAAGGCCGCGGCGCCGGTCGCGCCCACCTCGGGCTCGCTGCGCTGCCAGTTCCAGCTGCACGATCTGCCCTTCGGCGCGCATACGGTCACGTTCCGCACGGCGAACGGCGCCGATTTCGCGCTCGATGCGCTGGGCGTGCTGGGCGCGATCGCGGCATAGCGCGTTGTGTGGCGCTGCGTATAGCCTCTAGGGATGTTGCCCCGCTGAGCTGCTGCTTGGCGGGGCAACTTGTCTATAGGGAGGACGGTTTTGCTTCGGCGAAGGGGATTGCGCGGGATGTTGCTTCTAGCCTCTAGGCGTGCCGCCCCGCTGGGGATCCTCTGAGCGGGGCGCCTCTTCTATAGGATGGTGGTGTCGCTTCGCTATAGGATATTGCGCGGGGTGTTGCGTTTAGCCTCTGTGAGTGTTGCCTCGCGGAGGATCCTCCAGGCGGAGCATCGCTTCTGAAAGGTAATGGAATTGCTTCGCGAGAACATGCCGGCGCAGCATTGCACCTCAAGGGTTGTGATGACGCCCCGGCTGGGGGAGTGCCGGTACCCTTGGGTGGGTACCATGGCCGCAAAGGCATTGAAGGTCCGCTAGCCATTTCAACTGTCCAAAGGTGCATAGGGGGGAGTGTGCCATGGGTGATATCGAGGAACTGCGCAGGGAAAACCGTAGGAGGATCGTCCCATGATGTGCCGCGCCCGCGCTATGAGTCGTTCATGACGGACACGTTGCGTCATGCGTTGACGGCAGACGGCTGGAACCAATCCGACAGTGCGGTCTACCGTAAAACCTTCGTATCCTCGTGGCTGGGCGCTCGCGAATATTCCCTTACCTTACCGTCGCCCCGTTCGACACCATTCTCGGCGGCATTGAAGTGAGCATGTTCGCCATGGTCGGTCGGATGAGCGCGGATGAGACCGCCGACGCCTTCGGCGGGATGGGGTTGCTGGACATGTGGTCCACCGATGTGCTCGGTGAATATGGCGTGGTGCGTAGCAGCTTCGGCGGCGAGCATCCGAACGTTCTGGGGCAGCAGTTGGCCGACGATCTTGCGTTGTGGATGGCGATTCGCAGCGGGTCGGATGATCCGGCGTCCATGCCGGGGCCCCTGCATATGCTGCGGCCAAGAGTCGCCTGCCGCATGGATGCGCGTCCGCCATCTCGTATGAGGTCACGGGGTGGTGCGGATGCGAATGGAGTGATAATGAATGGAGCGAGCACGGGGATTTTTGGGACGTCGACCGTTCGTTGTTCGACGATCTTTGGCAGAGTGGCGATTGGGTCCGCAGCCCCGGTGACTACCGTAATTTTGCGGACCGGCTGTGCGACAGTGTGCCGTGGGGCGCATCGGCATTGGAGCTGATGCGTGACTGCAGGAATCGGTGCAAGCCTCACTGGAGACTCATGCTGTACCGCAGCGATAAGAGGAATAACAGCAAGCTCATTGATCGTTGGATGCGATTTGTCGCGGATAACAGCCCGTCTTCCGGACGCCGTGAAGGGGCCGAGGCCATTATGATGGAGACTCTTACGGCGTGGACGCTGGTGATGTGCGCTCCCGAGAGGCTGCCGCAAGCGAGGGAGCGTCTGAACGATGCGCTGAATATGATGTCCCGCGCCGACGGCCGGCTTTCCGATACGATGCCTTGGGATGTGCTTGGCAAGCTGCTGCGGCTCAGCGATTACCCGGGGTTCCGCAGGATGGTCCGCACGCAATCGTGCGGATGAGTACGTTCCATGGTCTGAGCCATATGCGATCCGTACGGCCTTGCCGGGTCGGTGCCCGGAAAGCGCATGCGGCTATGCGGATTCCCCGATGACCAGATGGCATTCGGCCACTTCCCGCCGCGGGGCGCGCTCGAGCGAGGGATCGTTGATGCGCTCGATCAGCATGGCCACGGCCTTGCGCGCCATGTCGTCGTAATCGACGGCCACGGTCGACAGCCTGGGCACCATATAGTCGGGATTCTGGATGCCGTCGTTGCCGAACACCGCCTTATCGTCGGGCACACGGATGCCGGCGTCGCGCAGCCCGCGAATCAGGCCGTAGGCGATCAGGTCGTTCATGCAGTAGAAGGCGTCGTAGCGGTCGACGAGCCGTTCCCCGAGGGGCGGCGTGGTACCGGCCTCCACGGTCCGGCCCGTATCGCCGACGGGTTGGGGGCCGCCGGTAGGGATGCCGGTATCGCCGGCGCCTTCGGTTCCATGCCGGTCCGCCGACTCGGCGGCCGGCGTGCACAGCACGCGCGCGGGCGTCCAATCCTCCGTCGACGCTCCAGCTGCAGTACACGAAATCGCCGGGGGACCCGAGCCCCGTGGATTCCAAGGCCTGCATGACGTAGTGCGTGTGGGTCTTCTGCGCTTGCAGATCGGGCTCGAAGCGGTCGATCCGCTGTCCGCCGATGATGGCGACGCGGCGGTACCCTCGGCCCCTCAAATAGCCGAATGCCGTGGTCGCCGAGCTGGCGATCGGTGAGGCGACGTTGTCGAACAGCGGCGGATCGGCGTGGTAGTTGAGCAGCACGGTCGGATGGTTGCCGATCATGGTGTGCAGATGGTCGGCGTCCACGTTGCTCATGTTGAGGATCAGCCCGTCGCACGGCATCGAGTTGATGCGGTGCAGCGCGCTTTCCTCGCTCATGCTGGTGTAGCCGGTCTGTTGGATGATGGTACGCAGCCCGTGGCGCGACGCCTCGGCGTCGATGGCGTAGGCCAGCCGCGCATAGTAGGGCTGGAGGATGTGGGGGATCATCACGGCGATGGCGCCGGTCCGCCCCTTCTTGAGATACCGTGCCGGCAGGTTGGTGGAATACCCGAGCTCGCGCGCCGCCTGAAGGATCAGCTCTTTGGTGGTCGTCTTGACGATCGATTCGCCGCGCAGCGCCGCCCCCGCGGTGCTGAGTGACACACCCGCCCGGTTCGCCACGTCCTTGAGCGTCACCATGCCCTGTCCCGCCTTGTCTGTCGTCGTCGCCGGCGACGGGGCCGCTGGGGTGAACGGCGATGCGTTCGCCGGCGCATCGTTGGATAGTACCTGTGACGATACTGTAGTGCCCGGTTCGGAACGGTGGGGGAAGTTCACGGTGTTCATGTTCGCATCATATCAGAAATCGCAACATTGCGATACGGGATATTGTTCGATGAACATGCTATGCACTACGTAGCCAGTGTGAGCGATAACACCCATAAAATGCCGGAATTGAGCGGGTTATAAGACACGCCGAAGGAGGTTTGTTCGAGTTGACATCGGTCTTGCTTTCGTTTTAGAATCGCAGCGTTGCGAATTCAAAAGAGAGAATTCGGAAGAAATACGCAAGGTTTCTCCTCGGCGGTCGTTCCCCGGAGTGATCCGCCGTCAACGCCAACTTGCCGCAACGCCGTCGCAGCCGACCGGCCCGCGGCAACACAAGACCTGCGCCCCGCAGGCACATGAGGAAGGAACAATGATGGCACGCAAGAACATCATGAGGAAGACGCTGGCGGCAGCGGGATGCGTGGCAATGCTCGCCTCGATCGCCGCCTGCGGCAAGTCGGAGCCGACCACGACCGCGGACGGCAAGCCGATCCTGTCGATCATGGTGGTGAAGAACACCAATCAGGACAAGATCGAGAACATGCAGTGGGCCAAGGACCTCGAGGAGGAGGCCGGCGTCAAGATCAACTGGCAGGAAGTCAGCGACGATGCCTGGGGCCAGCAGAAGAACCCGTCGGCCAGCGCCGGCGAGATCGCCGACATCTCCATCCGAGCGTTCAGCGCCGGCGATGCCGTGCAGTTCCCCGGTCTGCTCGAGGATCTGAGCAAGCACATGGACGCCCTGCCCAACGTCGAGGAGTTCTTCAAGCAGGAGCCGGACGCCAAGAAGCTCGTCGAGGACCCGCAGGAAAAGACCTTCTACGTGCTGCCGTCCAGCCGCGGCAAGTCGTACGCCGGCTCCGGCCAGAACATGATGATCAACAAGACGTGGCTCGACAAGCTCGGCCTGGGCATCCCCACCACCTGGGACGAGTTCAAGACCGTGCTCGAGGCCTTCAAGACCCAGGATCCGAACGGCAACGGCAAGGCCGACGAGATCCCGATGAACCTCAACGCGCTCAACACCTACGGCTTCGGCTGGTACAGCCCGATGCTGCTGCTCAACTCCACCGGCATCGTCACCGGCTTCAACAAGGGCCCGAGCATGCAGGGCATCTACGTCAAGGGCGGCAAGGTGGCCAACTACCTGATCAGCGACGAATACAAGTCGGTGATCAAGTTCTACCATGAGCTCATCAGCGATGGCCTGATCCCCAAGGACTGGTCCACCAAGGCCGCGGACGCCTACTACGCCGACCAGACCAGCGACGGCAAGACCGCGAAGACCGGCGTGATCTTCGGCTGGTCGCTCTCCGACTTCGGCGACCTGCAGGACCAGTACGTGGCCATGCCGGTGCCCGCCGCGCCGGGCGTCCCCGCCGACAAGGTGGTCTGGGACGGCTCCTCCAACCAGTACGAGGACAGCAAGCTCGCCATCTCCGCCAGCTGCAAGAACATGGATGCGGCGCTCAAGGTGGCCAACCTGCTGTACGGCGAGAAGTACTCGATCCAGCAGTTCCTCGGCTCGTTCGGCGACATCCTGACCAAGACCGGCGACCACACCTACACCGTCGACTCCGACGGGTACCGCACCAAGCTGAGCGACAACCTGTTCCCCGGCCTGTCCGACCGCTTCGCCGGATGGATCCCCGATGACGTGACCATCACCGGCGACTACAACGCCGATGACATCCTCGAGGTGAACAAGGCCTTCGACGAGCAGCGCAGCCACTACGACCACGTCAAAGACTACATGCCCGACTACGTGCGCGCCGACGCCACCGACTCGACCACCATCTCGAACAACAACACGCAGCTGATGGACGCCGCGGTGCAGCAGGCCGCGACGTGGATGACCGAAGGCGGCATCGACGAGGGCTGGGACACCTACGTCTCCTCGCTCAAGAGCCTCGGGCTCGACGAGAACGTCCAACTGTGGCAGAAGTGGTACGACATCTACACCAAGTAGTGCCGTGCCCCGCGACCACTGCCCGGTGAGCGGGATCGGGGCCGCAGCTTGTGCCGATATCTGTGGCGGGCGCGCATGAATTCTCTCCCAGGCCGTCCGCCACGCCACCGCGATATCCGCCGGAACAACACAACCCAACCACCTCCGGCGGATATCGCATTCGACTCGTTCGATTCGATTGGAAAGCGAAACATCATGTCTACCACCGATGCAATTCCCGTGCAGGACCGCCATATGGCGCTTCCCGCCCGCATCGCGGACCATCTGCGCCGATACTGGCAGCTCTGGGTGATGGTCCTTCCGGCGTTCATTTTCGTGGCGCTGTTCGCCTATGTGCCCATGTACGGCCTGCGGCTGGCCTTCTTCGACTATGACCCGCGCCAGGGCCTGACCGGCGGCAACTTCGTCGGGCTCAAGTACTTCAGCAAGTTCTTCACCTCGCCGATGTTCGGTACCATCGTCGGCAACACGCTGCGCATCAGCCTGTGGACGCTGGTGATGGGCTTCATCGCACCGATCATCCTGGCGCTGCTGATCAACCAGATCGGCAGCACCAAGATCAAGGGATTCGTGCAGACCATCACGTACATGCCGCACTTCATCTCCACGGTGGTCATCGTCTCGATGATCAACATCTTCCTGGCCCCGAACACCGGCATGATCGGCCGGTTCTTCACCGATACGAACCTGCTCGCGCAGGCGAACCTGTTCACGCCGATCTACTGGATCACCGAAGTCTGGCAGCATGTCGGCTGGAACTGCATCATCTACCTCGCGGCGCTCTCCTCGGTGGACACCGCGCTGTACGAGGCCGCCAAGATCGACGGCGCCGGGCGCCTCTCGCTCATCCGCTACGTCGATCTGCCGACCATCATGCCGACCGTCGGCATCATGCTGATCCTTAACATGGGCAACGTGCTCAACGTGGGCTTCGAGAAGATCTTCCTGATGCAGAACTCGATGAATCTGTCCGCGTCCCAGGTGATATCGACCTACACGTACAACATCGGTATTCTGGGCAACCAGTTCAGTTACGCGACGGCCATAGGCCTGTTCAACACCGTGATCAACTTCCTCTTCCTGGTGGCGGCCAACTTCATCTCGAAGAAGGCTTCCGACACGAGCATCTTCTAGGAGGCAATCATGTCAAGTGCAACACTGACTCCGGGCGCCGCGCCCGCGTTCTCCCCGGCCCCGAAACGGGCCTCCGACGACATCCCGTTCAATCCGAAGGTGCGCCAGCACAAGAGCCCCGGCGACTGGGTGGTCGACATCGTGATCGTTGCGATCCTCGTGCTCGTGGTCGTCGCGGTCATCTACCCGCTGTGGTTCGTGGTCATCGCGTCCGTCTCCGACCAGACGCTCGTCTCCAACGGGCAGGTCACGGTCGTGCCGCGCGGGTTCAGCCTCGGCGGTTATGCCAAGGTGTTCGCCGACACGCGCATCTGGACCGGCTACCGCAACACGATCCTGTACTCGCTGGTCGGCACGCTGGTCAACATGGTCGTCACGATCCCGGTGGCGTTCGGCCTGTCCCGCCGCGTGATCCTGTTCCTGTTCACCTTCACGATGTTCTTCTCCGGCGGCCTGATCCCGCAGTACCTGCTGTACAAGCAGCTCGGCCTGCTCGATTCGATGCTGGTGTTCATCCTGCCGGGCGCGGTGAGCGTCTACAACGTGATCGTCGCACGCTCGTTCTTCGAGACGTCGATCCCCGAGGAACTGCATGATGCGGCGCAGATCGACGGTCTGAGCTACTTCGGCTACTTCTTCAGGATCGTGCTGCCGCTGAGCTCGGCGATCATCGCCGTGATCGCGCTGTACTACTTCGTGGGCCACTGGAACGACTTCTTCACCGGACTCGTGTTCATCCGCGACGGCGACAAGCAGCCGCTGCAGAACGTGCTGCGCTCGATCCTGCTGGCCAACCAGACCAACATGACCGGCCAGAGCTCGGGCGGCATGAACATGCTCGAACAGCAGCAGTTCGCCAACCAGATCAAGTACGGCGTGATCATCGTTTCCACCCTGCCTCTGCTGGTGATCTACCCCTTCCTGCAGAAGTACTTCAACAAGGGGGTAATGATCGGAGCGGTCAAGGGCTGATCTTCGATCGGCCTTTGAGGAAAGCCCTGTGGGCTTTCCGACCGCTCCGAGCGTAGGGGCTCGCCAATATGGGGCGAGCCCCGGAGCCAATGTTGAGCCTCGCCGTAGGCGAGTCCGTAATTGCAAGCTGGGCCGTTAAGCGGGCAGTCCGGTGGATTGCTCGTAGGCTCAGCCTGAGCGAGACGATAGTCGAGTGAAGGTCGGACTGAGTCCTCGCGTAGCGAGGTCCGCTGTTGCGGAATCCGAAGGCGGTGCCGTAAAGGGCTGATCCCCTATCCCTTCCTGTGCTGAGCGGACGACAGAGAAGTCGTCCGCTCAGCCAACCTACATGTCGCTCGGAGTCGTCTCCGGGTGGCTCACCATATGAAGAAAGAAGAAAAAATCATGGCTACATTGCATGGAGCCACGCTGTTCTATGACGACAAGGGAGCCGTCGCGCAGCTGCATGGCATCGGCGCGCAGCGATTCGGTGATCGCTGGTACGCCTATGGTGAGAACAAACGCAACGGCCACCTGTTCCAAGGCGTGGCGTGCTATTCCACCGACGATATGGTGCACTGGCGCGATGAGGGCATCGTGCTGCCGGCGGGGGAGCGCGGCTCCATCACCGGCCCCGATCGCATCATCGAACGGCCGAAGGTGCTGCGCTGCCCCTCGACCGGCACATACGTGATGTACCTGCACGTGGACGGGCGCGGCGACTATGAGTACGCGCACGTCGGCACCGCCGTCTCCGATTCGCCGACCGGACCGTTCGAATTCCTGCAGACCATGCAGTTCCGCGGTTACGAGTCGCGGGACATCGGCGTATTCCAGGACGAGGACGGCACGGGATACCTGCTGAGCGAGGATCGCCCGCACGGCACCCATATCTATCGTCTGTCCGACGACTATCTGAGCATCGTCGAGGATGTGGTCTGCCGCAAGGGCAAGGATTACTGGGCCGGCTACGAGTCGCCGGCGATGGTCAAGCGCGACGGCATCTACTACTGGTTCGGCTCGCAGCTCACCGGCTGGGAGTGCAACGACAACATGGTGTCAACGGCCACCGACCTGCACGGGCCGTGGAGCGAGTGGCGCCCGTTCGCCCCGGTCGGATCGCGCACCTTCGACTCGCAGTGCGACGTGATCGTGCCGTTGGACGACGACCAGTACCATTCGACGCGATTCATGTACATCGGCGATCGCTGGCGTCAGTCCGCGCTGGGCGAGTCGCCGCTGGTCGTACTGCCGATCGTCCTCGACGGCGAGGACGTCGCCCTCGAATGGCATACCGAATGGACGATCGGCTAGTATCCCGCGCCGTTAATTCGTTTGGTAATTCTGGCTCCCCTCAGTCGGCTGCGCCGACAGTCCCCATAGGAGGGGAGCCGCTCCCGGCACGTCCCACTAGCGCGGCACAATGGAGCCTATGACTGAAGCTGAACATGCAAAAGACCACAAGCCTGAACTGCCGAAGAACGTTCGCGTTCGTTTCTGCCCGTCGCCCACCGGCACGCCCCATGTCGGCATGATCCGCACCGCCCTGTTCAACTGGGCCGAAGCGCGCGCTACCGGCGGTACGCTGATCTTCCGCATCGAGGACACCGATGCGGTGCGCGACAGCGAGGAGAGCTACAACCAGATCCTCGAGTCCCTGCGCTGGCTCGGCATCGACTGGGATGAGGGCATCGACGTCGGTGGCCCCCACGGCCCGTACCGCCAGTCCGAGCGCGGCGACATCTACAAGGACGTGGCCGCCAAGCTGCTGGCCGCCGGGTACGCCTACGAATCCTTCTCCACCCAGGAGGAGATCGAGGCCCGCAACGTGGCCGCCGGCCGGCCGAAGGCCTTCGGCTATGACGGGTACGACCGCAACCTCACTGAGGAGCAGAAGGCCGCCTTCCGCGCCGAAGGCCGTAAGCCCGCGCTGCGCCTGCGCATGCCGGACGAGGACATCGCCTTCGACGATCTGATCCGCGGCACCATCGAATTCAAGGCCGGTTCCGTGCCGGACTACGTGATCGTGCGTCCGAACGGCGACCCGCTGTACACGCTGACCAACCCGGTCGACGACGCGATGATGGAAGTCAACGTCGTCCTGCGCGGCGAGGACCTGCTCAGCTCCACCCCGCGCCAGATCGTGCTCTACCGCTACCTGATGGAACTCGGCATCGCCAAGGAGATGCCGCTGTTCGGCCACATGCCGTACGTGATGGGCCAGGGCAACAAGAAGCTCTCCAAGCGCGACCCGGAGTCCAACCTGTTCAACCACCGCGACAACGGCTTCATCCGCGAGGGCCTGCTCAACTATCTGGCCCTGCTCGGTTGGTCGATCGCCCCGGACCGCGACGTGTTCTCCATGGACGAGATGATCGCCAAGTTCGATGTGCGCGACGTCAAGGCCAACCCGGCCCGCTTCGACCTCGACAAGGCCATCTCGATCAACGCGGAGCACATCCGCATGCTCGAGCCGCAGGACTTCCTCAACCGCTCCGTGCCGTACCTGCACCGCGACGGCGTGGTGTCCGCCGACTCCTGGGATGCGCTGACCGACCGCGAGCGGTCGATCCTGACCGCGTCCGCCGAGCTGGTCCAGCCGCGCGTGCGCCTGCTGGGCGAGGTGGCCGGCATGGTCGGCTCCCTGCTGTCGACCGAAGGCTATATCGAGCCCGACGCCGACGCCCGCAAGCAGCTCAAGGACTCCGCCGGCGACGTGCTCGATGCGGCCATCGCCGCGCTGGAAGGCGTGGATGAGGTCGACTGGAAGACCGACAACCTGCACGAGACGCTGAACAAGGCTCTGGTGGATGACGGCGGCTACAAGCCGCGCCTGGCCTTCGGCCCGGTGCGCGTGGCCATGTCCGGCCGCCGCGTGAGCCCGCCGCTCTTCGAGTCGATGGAGATCGTCGGCAAGGATGTCACCGTCGCCCGTCTGAAGGGCCTGCGCGCGCACCTGTGATGTCGCTTCGACTTCCATAGCGAAGCCGGCTATGTGGGGGCGTCCGTCATATCTGACGGACGCCCCCACATGCATGTCAGGCGTCGTCATCAGGCGCATCGGCCGGTGACGGTGACGCTCTCCGACCGCGGATGCCCGCTACCGCCGTTCCAGCAGATAATCCTCGGCCGTGACGTATCGGCCATTGTTGCCGGAAAAACTTTCCGCGCCCCGATATACAACAGTTCTGCGTTCGATGGGTATGTTCAGTTTCTCGCCGATGGCGGCGAGATGTTTGAAGAAGTCGGGGCGCGGCGTCATTCCGGACTTGATTTCCATGAGTGCTGGAGCGCGCCGCTGGGTGGCGTCCACGAGATCGATTTCTGCTTTTGCGGTGTCCCGGTAGAAGTACAGGTCGACGTCCTTGTTGTTATTGCGATATCGTTTCGCTGTTTCCGCAATGATGAGGTTTTCGAACACGTCGCCGCGTTTGGGATCGTTCAGTAGCTCCTCCATGGAGCGGATGCCCAGAAGATAATTCAGCAGTCCGGTGTCGTAGAAATAGATTTTGGGTGTTTTGATCAGCCTCTTTCGGGTGTTCGTGAAATATGGCGGCAGCCGGAATACCAGAAAACTCTTTTCGAGGATGGACAGCCATTGCTTGGCGGTGTTGAACGAAATGCCGGCGTCCTTCGCCAGTGCGGTGAGATTCAGCAGATTGCCCGCGCTTTCAGCACACAGGCGTATGAAGATGCCGAAATCCGAGACATTGCGCACATCCAGATATTCCGACACGTCGCGTTCTATGTAGGTGGCGGTGTAGTTGCGGAAATATACGTCGTTCGGCGTCGGCACATCGTAGAGATGCGGGTATCCGCCGCGGAACATAAACTCGTCCACGGTAAGGCCCGGGTTCGCCTGAGATGCTTCCGCATAGGAGAAGGGCAACAGTTGGAGCATGCCCACGCGCCCCGCCAGCGATTGGCCTATACGTTTTTCCATAAGGAAGTTCTGCGAGCCGGATAGTACGTATTGCCCCATCGCGCCACGCTCGTCCGCTTCGACCTGGATCTGCGAGAACAAGTCAGGGGCGTATTGCGCCTCATCGATGATGAGCTTGCTCTCGTGCGAGCGGATGAATCCCACAGGATCTTCCGTTGCGCTGGCGCGTGTCGCCGCATCTTCGAGATTGACGTATTCGTAATGGGGCAGCAGGGTCTTCACCAGCGTTGACTTGCCGCTTTGTCGGGGTCCCGTTACCGAGACGACCGGGAACCAGGAGAGCATGGGGGCGAGTTCTTGTGCAATCGTTCGTGGGATCATCGGACTCTCTCCTGTGGATTCATCAATAGGTATTGTGATAATTCATCAGTATGGTTGATGATAATTCATCAGTGGAAGTCGTGCAAATTCATCAGTAGGGTTGATGATAATTCATCAGTAGGGCTTGGTAGGTGGGTAATTGGTCTCACGCTCACATGCGATGAGTAGCCTGACCGAATTGTCAACCGATCGATCACCATGTGACACGCCGTGATTGACGGCGATCGGATGTTCCCGTACATTGTGTATTCGTCGCACGGCTCGCCGAGTGGCCGCGAAAACCGAATACGCCCCCATCGTCTAGCGGTCTAGGACTACGCCCTCTCACGGCGCCAACACCGGTTCAAATCCGGTTGGGGGTACGAAAGCGAAGGGCCCCGGCTGATTCCAGCCGGGGCCCTTCGCTGTCTTGGATGAGCGGCTCCGATCGGGATGCCATCGTGCGATCGAGTCAAAGTGGCTGCGGTACCATGACCTCATGATGGTGCAAACCCTTGGAAAATAGCGCGACACGCCGTGATTTGCGCAGTGGTTGATACTCGCGTATATTAATCACCTGTTGCGCGGTTCACGAACTACGCAGCCAGTGAAAACTGAATACGCCCCCATCGTCTAGCGGTCTAGGACTACGCCCTCTCACGGCGCCAACACCGGTTCAAATCCGGTTGGGGGTACGACGCGGTGGCTCTTCGGAGCCGCGACGCCAGCCAAATTGGAGTGTGGTGTAATTGGCAACACAGCTGATTCTGGTTCAGCCATTCTTGGTTCGAGTCCAGGCACTCCAGCCAATGACCCTCGCGAAAGCGAGGGTTTTTTGTTTTTTCGAACAAAGTGGTTCGGCCGTGCCGGGAGCGTGGGGTGTGGGGCGGGTGCGCCGGGGTGCGCAGGCTGCCCACGGCGTGATTTCCCGATCTCAGGGGTAAAAACAGGGGCCTGCAGGCCTCTTTCTGCGATGTAAGGGGTATCCCGCGCGTCGTTCGCGGCTGAATTGCAGGGGATCTCGAGCGGCAATGGCGTAATGGCGGTCGGGGTACGCGCGTGTCTTACCTCTCACATCGCCGAAAGAGGCCTGCAAGGCCGTTCTTTTGCCCCTCAGATCGCTGATCGCGAATGATGATGACCGGAAGCCTGCTGAGCGATCCGACGAAACTCCGTATGGCGGCAATGTGCCGCGTCGGGGTTGACAAGCATGGTGGCGGTAGCTATATTTGCAGATATAAAGAAAGCGCTTTTCATAAAGAAAAGTTATAAGATACAAGGGAATTACTTCTTAATAAGAAAGCCCTTTCTTTATGGCTAAACAGTGTCCAATGAAGGAGACGGAAGCGATATGAAGACATACGCAACAGTGACGATTCGCCGTGCCACGGCGGCTTTGGCGGTCGTCGGTCTGGGGATGACCGGTCTTGCCGCCTGCGGCGGCAGCGATGCGCAGACGCAGACCAATGCCGACGGCAAGCCCATCGTGCATGTCAGCGTCGTGCACGATACGGCCAATAGCCCGAAGATGAAGGACATGTCCTGGGCGAAGAAGCTCGAGGCCGCGTGCGACTGCGAGATCCAATGGACCGATCTCGACCCCACGCAGTGGGGCCAGCAGAAGTCGGCGGCGCTCGGCGCCGGCAAGATCCCCGATGTGTCAATCAGCGCTTTCACCACCTCGGATATGGTCCAATTCGGCAGTTCGTTCGAGGACCTTGCCCCACAGGTCGACAAGCTGTCCAATGTCAAGGAGATGTTCGACACCTATCCGAACGCGAAGAAAATGTCCACCGATCTGGAAGGACACATTTATACGTTGCCGAACGCTGGACCGGAAGGTTTCCGTGGTTCCAGCTCGCATCTTATGGTGAACAAGACCTGGCTCGACAAGCTCGGGCTGAAGACACCCACCACATGGGACGAATTCGAGGCCATGCTCAAGGCCTTCAAAACCGAGGATCCGAACGGCAACGGCAAGGCCGATGAGGTCCCGTTCACCTTCCCGGCGCTAGGCACCTCGAACTTCTCCGACAACAACCCCTTCGTGCTGCTCTCCTCCAGCGGCATCGTGACCCAGACTCGCAACCAGGCGAGCCAGTACGGCCTGTATGTCGACAATGGCAAGGTCAAGCCGTGGCTGACCTCCGACAACTTCAAGCGTCTGGCGACGTGGCTGAACAAGCTGGTGAGCGAGGGCCTGCTGCCGGCTCAGGCGCTGACGCAGGATTACTCCAAGTTCACCGCCAGCATGCAGGGCGACGTGCCGACCGCCGGCGCGGTGTTCGGATGGAACCAGATCGCGCTGTTCGGCAGCAAGTACGCCGACCAGTACGTGTCGATCCCGCCGCTCAAGGAGACCTCCGATGGGCCTGACCCGGTGTGGGATTACGCTTCCGACGATCTGCAGTTCGGCACAGGCAAGCTGTCCGTCGCGGCTGACGCGCCCAACAAGGAGGCCATCTACAAGCTCATCAACGCGCTGTACAGCAATGAGATGTCCGTCGAGCAATACTGGGGCGCCATTCCCGAGTTCACCACCAAGAAGAGCGACACCGAGTACGAGGTCACGCAGCAGGTGTACCCGGAGGCCTCCAAGATCCAGATGCTCTCGGGCAACTTCGCCGGCTGGATTCGTCCCGACGTCAAGGTGACGGGCAAGAACGGCACCACGACCAACATCGAGGAGTTCACCATCGCCGATGACGTCTACAAGCCGACGTACAAGAAGATCGAGCAGACCAAGAATTACATGCCTGCCTACGTCATCCCGGATTCCGCGGATCAGGCTACTTTGGCTAACAACAACACCACATTGATGAACTACGCGATCACCCAGTTCTCGAACTGGATCACCAAGGGCGGCGTCGACGACGGTTGGGACGCCTATGTCAAGAAGCTGGAGGCCGCCGGTCTTGACCAGAATGTCCAGATCTGGCAGAAGTGGTACGACAAGTACGCCAAGGAAGGCTGACGGTGTTCGCCGGTCATGGCCGACCATGAATCGACGGTTGTTGCGTCGGTGATATAGCGAGCCGAGCGTATTCCCCGCGGCATCGCGGGGGATTGCTCGGCTCTTGTCATACACGATGGGTGGCCGGTCCGCGGCGATGCGGCGCGGAGCGTGCCGGCCGTGCGCGGAGGCGCGGCCGTGGACGAACAATGCGAGGGGAGTTTTGCAATGGAAGGTCTCCAACTGATGAATGCGATATCGGTGCGTCTGGGAGGCGTATGGGAAAACGGTGGGACGCTGCGCGAGTTGAGCGGCGAATCCGATTGGAGGAACGCCGGTCTGCGCATCGGCATCGAGTCATGCGACAAGGAGCAGGCCGGCGACGAACACTGGTGCGTGCTGCATGTGCGCGTCGATAACGTCGGGACGGGCGATGTGACGCTGCCGGATGTGTTCATCGACATCGACGCCGAGGCGGTGGGCGGTCAGGCTGAACGTGATTTCAAGCCCGGCGTCGCCCCGGAATATGAGGACTACTATCTGTGGCTGCCCGGCAACCGCGGATCCGATCGGCTGCTGATGGCGCCGGTGGGCGAGACGCAGTTCGCGATGTGCGAGACCTTGGCTGATCGGCGCACGATTCGCTGCTACTTGTTCGCCGCCAATCGGCGGGCTGCCGCACACCGGCCCACCCCGGGGAATCTGCGCGATGG
>OAXB01000273.1_pt1 | contig 17365 bp, 17 predicted proteins | sample 1501541 | NCBI WGS metagenome assembly OAXB01 (sample SAMEA2580302, study PRJEB22360) | human gut metagenome | biome: human gut; feature: human-associated habitat; material: faeces | place: Denmark | collected 2008/2010
GCGCGGGAACGGTGCCGTCCGGTTGCGTGCCGGGAGGAACCCCGCCGGCATCGCCGGCCGTTGACGGCTGGTGGTTGGCGACGATGACGCCCAGCGAGCACACGAGGAGCGCGGCGACGAGCAGGCACAGGACGCGCAGCGGTTTCGGCAGCGGACGCGGTTCCGGCCGGTTCACGATTCACCGCCTTCCCAGCGGGCCGGCTCGCCCGGCATGCCGCCTTCCATGCTCCCCATGCCAGGATACCCCTGCGCGTCGATGCTCGCGGCTCCCGGATTCGCGTCTTCGGGCGAACCGTCTTCCGCCGCCGGTTCGGGTTCCGCCGCCGTTCCCGTCCATTGCTCGTCTATGAGGTCGTCCGCCGTTTTCAGTTCGGCGCTGGTGTTGCCCGCGTCCTTCGCCTTCCTGCGCAGCAGGGTGGCCTTCTCGCGGGCCTCCTCCAGCCGTTCCTCCAATGATTTGATATTGACGCGCGACGCCACGTATGAGTCCATCGCGTCCTGTTTCGTCTTCTGGCTGTCGCGCACAGCCTTGAGGATGCTGCGTTTCATGTCGCGCATGGTGTTCTGGTTGTTCGCCACGACGACCTTCCTTTCATTAGGTTTTCCGTCAATGCAGAGTCTGCCTTCCCGGCGCGCGCCCCACGGGGCACGGCGTCTACATTTCCCATGGCGGAAGGCCGGGCGTGTAGACGCCGTGCCCCGTGGCCGGCCGTTTCCCGGTCGAGAATCGGAAGCGTCATTCCAATCAGATGAAAGGAAAACCAATGGAATCGTTTCTCTCCATGCTCGCCGGCTGGTTCATGGGCCTGTGGACGTGGCTGGTCGAGCTCAACGGGATGCTCCAGGTGGTGCTCGTGCTGCTGTGCGTGGTCGCCTCGGGCGTGTGCGCGATCATCGGCAAGCGCATGGGCGGCCCGATGATCGTGGAATCCGGCGGACAGACCTGGATCCGCACGCTGGTGACGGCCATCGCGTGGATCGCCGGCGTCGTCCTCATGCTGGTCGCGGTGCTGGGCATCGCCGCCGTGTTCGCGCCGCTGCTCGGCTTCGCCGCCTGACTCGGCGACGCCTCTCCATCCAGGGCCGGCCGGGAAGGGATTCCCGCGCCGGTCCTCGCATGTCGGACAAGAATCAAGGAATCCAAAAAATCGGAAGGAACGCGAACGAATGAAGCTCGTCATCGCGGAAAAGAAATCGGTCGCCACATCCATCGCGCAGGCGTTGTGCGCCGCGCCCGTCCAGAAGGACGGATGGTTTGAGTGCGGCCGGCTGCTCGTGACATGGGCGCAGGGCCATCTGATAGAGCTCGCCATGCCCGAGGACTACAAGGAACGGGATTGGGGGAAATGGAGCCTGGACACGCTGCCGGTGGACCCGTCCGGCCATTGGCGGTGGAAGATCAGCGAGGAGCGCGGTGCCGGAAACCGCTACCGGCAGATCGTGCGGCTGATCCGCCGAGCGGATGTGGACTGCCTCGTCAACGCCTGCGACCCCGACCGCGAGGGCGAGGCCATCTTCCGGCGCATCGCGGACATGGAGGGCTCGCGCAAGCCGGAACAGCGCCTGTGGGCGGCGAGCCTGGAAGCCGAGGCCATCCAAGCCGCGTGGCGGGCGATGAAACCCGAATCCGAATACCGGGGACTGGCATGGTCGGCGGAGATCAGGTCGAAGGCCGACTGGCTGATCGGCATGAACGCGAGCCGCGCATACTCGCTGCTCTACAACGGACGGTTCAGCGTGGGCCGCGTGCAGACGCCGACGCTCGCCATGATCGCGGAACGCGACCGGCAGATCAGGAACCACAAGCCGGTGCCGTTCTGGACCGTGATCGCGGACATGGGCGGATGGCGGCTCTCCAGCGAACGGATCGGCAGCCGCGAGGAGGCGATGCTGCTATGCGGGCAGACCGAACACGGCCGCTTCCGCATCGAATCCGTGAGCAGGAAGCGGGTGAACGACCGGCCACCGCGCCTGTATGACCTGACCGGCTTGCAGAAGGACATGAGCCGCCTGCATGGCCTGACCGCCGCACGCACGCTCACGGCGTTGCAGCACCTCTACGAACTCAAGCTCGCCACCTACCCGCGAACCGACAGCCGATACATCACGCACGACGACCTCGAAACGCTCGTGGCGCTCCTCGAATCCGGCAGACTCGCACAAGGGTTCGCCGCCCGCGAGGGCATACCGGAAAACCCGCGTCCGGAACTCACCGTGAACGACAAGAAGGTGGCCGGACACACCGCGATCCTGCCGACCATGCAAATGGACGCGGGGAAATTGGGAGACCTGACCGATGACGAACGCAAGGTGGTGACGCGCATCGTGCGCCGCATGTGGGAGGCCATCGGCGACGATCATGTGCACATCGTCACCGAAGTGAAGGCCAGGCTTTCCGACGAAGCCGGCAAGGAGTTCTCCAGCCGGTCCGACGAGACCGTCTCCGCAGGATGGAAAGCCGTCGAAGGCAACCACGGACCCGAACCGGAAGACCATGAGGACACGAATCCGGCGGCGGGAAGGAACGTGATCCCGTCGAACCTCACGGAAGGAGGCGTCATCGGCCCGGTCGGGAAGGTCACGGTGGAGGAAGGCGAGACACGTCCGCCGAAACCGTTCACCGAGGCCACGCTGCTGGCCGCGATGGAGCACGCGAGCCGATACGTGGAGGACAAAAGCCTCAAGGCGGCGCTCGATGACGACGAATCCCATTCCGGCGGCATCGGCACCCCGGCCACGCGCGCGGACACCATCGAAAAGCTCGTGCGCTCCAAGCTCGTGGAACGCAAGGGCCGGCAATTGCACGCCACCACGGAAGGCGAACGCCTTACCGACGTGGTGGAACCGCGACTGAAGGACGTGCTGCTCACCGCACGAATGGAACAGGCGTTGTCCGACGTGGAACACGGCAAACGGGAACCGGCCGAGGTGATGGACATGTTCCACCGGGAGGCATTGCGCATCCCGGCCGACGCGACCGCGAACCTCAAGGCCGATGCCGTCACGAAAACCGGTAACACGGATGCGCGGGAATGGGGAGACTGCCCGCGCTGCGGCCAGCCGGTCAGGAAAACCGGCCGCATGTGGCAATGTTCCACGAACAGGACCGAGAAGACCGAGGACGGCGAATGGGCCACGACCGCAGGATGCGGATGGAAGATGTTCGCGCGCATCGCGGGCAAGACCATCACCGACCAGACCGCGCGCAGGCTCCTCGCGGGCCAATCCGTCACCCTGAAGGGTTTCACCAGCAAATCCGGAAAGAAGTTCGACGCGACCATCCGCATCGACAAGGACCATGGCACGGCGTTCGACTTCGACCGCTGACCAACCAGCCAACCATCCACGCCCGGCGCACCATGCCGCGCCGGGCACACCATGGAAAGGAAACGCACCATGCGACACTACGAGCACATGCTTCAGGTGATCCTCGACCGGGAACTGGCCGACCAGCTGGACGAGGCCAACAGGAAGACGATGATATCCAAATCCCGTTTCGTCCGCTACGCCATCCAACCGTTCAGCTATGCCGAGCTTTCCCCCGCACCCGCCGACACCGATTGGAACGACGTGTACCGGGACGACCCCGATTTCGATCTGAGCGATGGAAGACGGATCGCGGTGCTGCTCACCGGCGACGAATACGAGATGCTGTGCCGTGCCTCGTTCAAGCTGGGCATCACGCGCAGCGCGTGGGTGCGCGAACGGGTGTACGCGCTCCTTCGCCGCAACTACGCGGACGAGCTCTCCTCGCTCACCGATGCGGGAATCCGCGACAACGCGACGCAGCTGCTCAAGGAGCTTAAGGCCCGAACCGACGGCGCACCGCCTTCCAAAAAAAAGGAAGGCCGCCTTCCACAAAACGGAAGGCGCGAACACCGTCGAAGCCCCCATCCCAAACGCCCTCCCACAAGGGGAAAGATATGTATGACCCTATGTACGGGCCTATGCGCACACATATACATACATATCTACACACATATCGATATACACATCTACATACACATGTGTATACAGACAAGGGCCCATATCAATCCAATGGTAAGCAAGCTAGACGGATTGTATATACAATCCAGGCCCGCAGCCTCCCGCGCCCTGCGGCGCTGGAGCAACAACCCGAGTGCCGAAGGCTCAATCATCAGCGGTACACGCAAGGAGGAAACCGATGGCGAGAAAAAGACGAAGCAGGCCAAGCGGGCCACGTGGGAAAGCGGTGCTGATCCGCGTCGATGACGATGAGAAGCGGATGCTCCAGGATGCCGCGCGGCGTCGCGGCCAGACCGTCTCCCTCACCATCATCGAGGCGGTTAAGCTGCTGGAGGGAAGCATGTACGTCGAGGAGGAGGAACATGATTCGCCCACCGTCCAGGCGCTCAGGGACATCGAATACCAGCTGCGCCGCATCGGCCGAAACGTCAACCAGATCGCGCACAACGCGAACCGGGAGATGAACGCGACCATCGAGGACGAGGCATCGGCGTCCTATGCCGTCCGGCAATGCCGGGAGCTGGTCGACCATCTTGATACCGTCATCGAACGATCCGGAAACGATTAACGGCGCAACGTGGTCTTCCATAGGCGGCATACCGAGGAGACACATAAGACGAGAGATCACGCACCTGCTTCCGTCTTCACCGCCCATCCGTCATGCAGATAGTAGTCACGCACCATCATCTCCTGATCCTCATTCGCCATCTCGCGGCTGCATCCGTCCACGGCGTCGTAGTAGATGCTCAGAGTCGAGTCCGACACGTCCCGGCGCAACGCATCGATCAGCTCGTCTATGCTCTCCGCAGTGATCTGCGGAATGGGGAAAGGCCAGTCCTGCGGCCGTCTGATTGCCGAAACATCCATCGTGGCTCCTTTCGCATGCTTCCATCAATCCTACTTCAGAAAAGGCAACATCGCCTTGCCGATGGCGGCTATGACGGGGACGGCCACGCTGTTGCCGAACTGGCGATACGCCTGGGTGTCCGAGACCGGGATCACGAACGAGTCCGGGTATCCCATGAGCCTCGCGCATTCGCGCGGGGTCAGCCTTCGAGGATTGCACCCCCCGATGGAAACAAGGATTTCGCTGCCGTCCTTGCCGTAGCGTGCGCTCAACGTGCGGGTCCGTGGCGAATCGGCCGAGACCATGCCGTAGCCGAATCCGTGGCCAGCCGCCTCGTGCCTGGCCCGGTAGCGTTGCAGGTAATCCCACATGCGGTCGCTGAGCGTGTACTTGTCGGGAACATGGTCCTCCAGGATGGTTCCCACGTCGCCGTGTCCGGGGGCCTGCATCGAGTCGAACGAGAAGCCGTTCGGCCCGCGGAATCCCACGATGTAGGTGCGTTCCCGATGCTGCGGAAGCCATCCGTCCGCGTCGATCACCCTCCATGAGACGTGGTAGCCGAGCTCGTCTTCCAGTGTGGAGAGGATCGTGGCGAACGTGCGCCCATGGTCGTGGGACACGAGGTTCTTCACGTTCTCCAGAAGGAACGCCTTTGGCCGTTTCTCCTTGATGATGCGCGCCACGTCGAAGAACAGCGTGCCCTGGGTCTTGTCCTCGAAGCCGGTGGCCCGGCCGAGGCTGTTCCTTCTGGATATGCCAGCCAGGGAGAACGGCTGGCAAGGGAAACCCGCGAGCAGCACATCGAAATCCGGGATCGACGCGGCGTCCACCTTCGTGATATCGCCGTCCGGCATGGGCCCGTCATGCCAGTTCGCCATATAGGTCTGCCGCGAGAACCTGTTCCATTCGCTCGCGTATACCGTCCGTGCCCGATCACCGAGCGCCTGTTCCATGCCCATGCGGATGCCGCCTATGCCGGCGAACAGATCCACGATTCTGACAATGTTCCCCATCGGATTCCGCCTTCCAGAATGTCCGGAACGGACCCGTGTGGCCCGCTTGGGGAATCACCCTGGTTGGAACGGAAACGGCGGACGGGGCATGGCGTCTACAACGGCCACACCCGGTGAGGTGTAGATGCCACGCCCCGCAGGAATGGGGGCTTGCGGCTGAGAATCGACGTATGATTCCAAACATCGTCAGAGGCTCGAATCCCGCAGGGCTCGTCCGTTACCTTTTCGGCAAGGGACGGCACAACGAGCACACGAACCAGCACCTCGTCTGCGCCAGCAGGGACATGGAAGGCGCATTCAATGAAAAGGGTCTGAAGACCGAATCGTATGAGGAGATAGGCCGCAGATTCGACCGACGCTACCGCGTCAGGGAACGCAAGGAAGACCCGTTCCCGCCCGACATGCGAGGCAAGAACAATCCAGAACGCGAGCATGGCAGGAAGCGCGTGTGGCACTGCTCACTTGCCATCAAGGCCGGTCAGGGAATACTGACCGACCAGGAATGGGAGGCCATCATCCGTGATTATCTGACGCGCATGAACATCATCGACGGCGACGACGATCAGGGCGTCACATGGCTCGCGGTCCGTCATGGATTGTCGCAGAACGGCAACGACCACGTGCACGTCGTCGTGCAGCTCGCCACCGACGACGGGTGGATAAACCCGTACCACGACCGGATCAACGCGCAGAAATCATGCAGACAGATGGAGAAGACGCGGCCCGAACTGGTCGAGCTCGCTCGCCCGGATACCGGCACCCGCGTCAGCTGGCAGTACGGGCAATGGCGTCAATGGGCCGAATGGAAGGCCCGAAACGAATACGGCGACGACGCGGGATGGGATGCGTTGGACGGCAACGAGAGAAGCCGGCTCGTCACGGCGGTCGCCGCCTCCACGATGCCGCGCCAGTACGTCGGCCGAATCGTGGAGGCGTGCGCCAAGGCATCGCACAGCGAGGACGAGTTCATACGCCGCATGCGCAGGGAAGGGTTCTCCATCGACCCCCGGCTTCGCAAGGGAACCGCCAAAAACTCGTTCACCGATCCCAGCCAGGTGGTCGGCTACCGGATCACGTGGCGCAGCTCGGACGGTTGGGCGGAACGGTTCAACGCCTTCGAGCTCGGCGATGACATGCGATTGAAACGACTGCGCGACGATTGGGCGAATGATGCCAGAAGCCGCAGCCTTGCCGTCCAGGAATGGCGCGCCGCGATGGAGAACCGACCGCCCTTCCTCGATGACGGGCGTGAAAGACACCCCGAGAATCTATCCACGCACGACATGGAACGCCTCGTCTCCGAAGCGTTCTCCGTCGCCACCAGCCTCAACAGCGCGGCGGACGGCGACGAATACCGGGCAGCGATGCGCGAGGGACTGCACACGTTCGACATGCTGCGCGAACGCTACGGAATCGCGCCGGAATACGGTCTATGGAGCGTGGTCGCCTCTGACGAGGCAAGCCAGTCCCGCCATTAGGTCATTCTCGAAAAGGCTCAGAGGATACGGCCCGAGGAGGGAAACCGGAGCAAGTCAGACAAAGCCGATGTTGGATCGAGAGAGTTCGCCGACTCGTCTCCAGGCATGATCGGTTCGATGGACTCGTTCGCCTTCATCCAGCACGTGTTCAGGCGATCCGCCATCCGCGAGTCCAGGCCCTCGCAGGATTCGGATATGCCGGCGAGGACCTTTCCCGCCATGCGCCGGGCCATATCCGCCACCCTCGGACCATCGAGACCGTGACATGTCGCCAGATCCTCCCAATCCTGGGGCGTGGTGTGCTCGGCGAAGGCGTGGTCCTCGTTCAACGGCATGGTGAGTTCCCAATTGAACTCGGGCCAATGCCTGGTGGCGACCGCATCATACTGGGGAGACAGGCGTATCCCCGATGCGGGATCGAGGATCAGGGAATAGTTCTTCGCATGTGCGTGCGGTCTATTTCGTTGGCTATCTGGGAATCGGTGATCAGACGAAGCGTCGGCGATGGGATTGGAGGTTCCGGGGAGAGGGAGAACACCAGTTACGTGGTGCCCGGTCTCCCAGGCGTGCAATTCCCTCACAGCAGTCTCCCCGCGTAGGCGGACGGCAGCGTTTCGGTGCGGATGCGCAGCAGGTCGAACATCCTGTACACGTAGCGGATGGAGGTCAGGCCGGTTTCCGCGAGCTCTTCGGCGCTTGAGAGGGAACCCCGGCTCTCCTGGCGAGTTCGGCGGCATCGAGACCCATGCTGGACATGCGGTCACGGACGCAACGGCGGACCGACGTGGTGTCGGGGAAGAAGCGCACCGGGTTCTCCTCCTTTTCGTCGGGAAGACCCTTGTAGGCGGTCAGGGCATCATATTTCGACAGATCCAACGTCACGTATGCCATGCTTGCTCCCTCCGGTTCCGAAAGCCGCGTACCACCATGATACGGCCATCCGATGCCGGCGCATTCCACGCACCTCGCGGTATGGGGATGCGCCGGCATCGGCGTCAGCGTGCGTTGCCGTTGGTCTTGGGCTGTAGTACCTCCGGCAGTGAGATATTAATCTGGTCGGGCAGCGGCTGGCCCGTGGGGTTCATGGAGGATTCCATGGCGGGGCTGTATTCGCCGAACGGGTCGGGCCCGTTCCATTCCTCGGGTTCGTTCAGGTCGAGGGGCATTTCCTCGTATCCGTCGGGTTCCCCGGTGGTCAGGTCGCCGCCTCCTGCGGTCTCGGGCTCGGGTGCCTGCGGCCGTTCCTGGCCGGCGGGTTTCGCGTGTTCCTCCACGGGTGCGGGGGGTTCGATGACGGGTGCGGCGTCCGCGTTCTCGGTGCGTTCGGCCTCGCTCAGGGTGCTGGGTTCCTCGCCTGTGGCCTTGTTGTCCGCGTGCGAGGATTCCGGCAGTCCCTGGTCTTTGAGGAAGCTGATTCGGGAGGCCGCGTCGTCAACGCCGTTGACCGGCGCGCACATCACGGCTTCGACGATGCGGTCGTGGTCGTATCCCGCCCATTGGCCGGTGAGCCGCGAGTCCACGAAGAATGTGGCGTCGTCGCCGTGCGCGGCACGGAACTCCTCTTTTCCCACTCGTTGCAGGTCCACGGGCACGCCGGCCGTGTTGAAGGCGTTCAGGGTGGCCTGCAACGCGGGCGACTGGTCGGTGTAGGTGATGTTCACGTGGTTGGTCAATTGGTCGGCTGCGGCGTCGATGTGCGTCTCCGGATGGCGTTTCGACCATTCGTCCTTCAGCCGGGCCTTCGCCTCGATGATCTGCCTGCGGAAGCCGGGGTCGTTGCCCTCCAGTTGGTCGGCAACCATCCAGCCTTGCAAGAGGGACGAGTCGCGCATCTTCCTCCAGCCGTCGCCGCCGGAAAGCACGGTCGCGGACAATGTGGACTCGAACCCCTTGTTGAGGCGTTCCCTGTTGTCCATCTCCCATTGTTCGAGGCGGATGGATTGCTGCTGCCGTCTGGTCTGCTCGTAGCGTTCGTTCTGGGCGGCGCGTTCGGCGCGTTCCTTGCGTCGCGCCCGGTCGTTGCTCAGCTCGTTGTGCAGGGTGCGCAGCTGCTGGGCGACGCTGTTCCAGCTCTGGACCATGATCTGGTCGAAGCCGTCCTCGGGATCAGATTGGGCCATTGTTTCTTCTCCTTGTCGTTGTGATGGTGGTTTCCTTGTCGTCCTTGTTGGTCTTGTCGTTCGCGGCGGGGACCGACATCTTTTCCAGGATCGGTTCGCGCCATGCACGGTTCGGACGCTCGCAGGGCAGCGGCTCGCCCTTCCTGGTGAGCTGCTGCTTGCAGTCGAGGCTGGCGACGATGCCACGGTCCTTGTCGAACACGCGGTCGAGCATCGACGCCGCCTGGATGTAGAAGATCATCATCTGGCCGGGTGCCTTGCGCGAGTTCTCGTAGGCGCGCCACATGGCGTCAAGCGGGAACACGAGCGCCGGATATTTCCACCAGTCGCTCACCCATTGCATGTTCACGGATGCGCTCTGGTGGTAGCAGAACACGTTGGCTACGAACCGTTCCACGAACGCGGCGAGGTTCGGGTAGTAGGTCTCGCTGCGCCGCATTCGCGCGCCGAACTGGCCAGACACGTCCCTTGCCCGCGCGGGATCGAGGTCGCCGGATTCGTCTCGGCCGAGATCCGTCTTCCCTTCCTGCGCGGTCAGGGAACGGGCGTCGGATTCCGCCGCATCGTCCTTTGGAGGGGTGTTATCACGGTCCGTTGCGTCTTCCGGCGGGTTCTCGTAGCCGTTGCCGGTTTCCCCGGCATCGGCCGGAATCCCTGATCGTATAGGTCCCGCCGCGTGCCGGCCGACCGGCATCTCGGGTGTGATCGGCGTCGGCTCGCCTTGGCCCGATATGGTTTCCTCTTCGATCTCCTTGTCCTCGGGGATGCGCGGCGCTTCGGGGTTCGGCAGTCCTTTGCCGTATGGCACGCCCTTCTCCTCCAGGATGGCGCGGGTGAACAGTTCCAGCCATCCGCAGTCCGATGACAGCAGGGTCCGTGCGGCACCGACCGCGCGCTCCCATTCCTCCCCATCAGGGCCGGACGTGATGTTTGTGGCGTGTTCGCTCATTATGCGGCCTTTCTCTGCTTTTCCCGGGCTTGCGCCAGGGCGTCGGCCCATTGCCTGTTGCCCGTCCATGGCAGGGTCTTGACGATCTGCGCTCGGGATTGGGAGGCGAGCAGCAGCGCGCGTCCGACGGGCCATTCGGTCAGGTCGGACACGTCGAGGATGTTTTCCTTCTGGATCGAGTTGTTCACGCTGCGCCGGCCGTTGCCGTCGATGTTGACGCTGCCGCGCACGATCTCCCTCTGGCCCACCAGCTGGCTGATCTCGCCGAGGAATTTCGCGTCCTTGATGCCGCCCAAATATATGGTGATGTTGGCGTTGTTGAACAAGCTGCCGAAGTTGGTTTCGCCGAACGCCGCCTTGCCCTGGTCGGGGTTCTGCCAGATCGTCATGATCGGGATGCCCGCCGAACCGAAATAGCTGTACACGTCCGAGAGTTCGGGCCATCGGCAGATGTTGGCGGCCTCGTCGAGCACGCAGCACAAAGGGACCGGAAGACGCCGGCTGTTGCCGGTGAACTCGCTTTGGGCGCGTTGGAACGCGGTGAACGCCACCACCGCCGTCAGGCTGGCGGTCAACGCGGTGGAGGGCCGGCCCTGGGCGGAAAGCAGGTACAGGGTGTCCTCGCTCGTGGCGAACTCGTAGGGGTCGAACAGGCCGCGCCGCTCGTCGATGTTGCCTTGCGCGTCCCGGTGCGGGTCGATCCAGTCGATGATCTCGGGGTCCGCGAGGAACGCGACCATGGTCTGAAGGCTGCCGAACACGCCGCTTCGCGTTTCCGGCGTCAGCGCGATCACGCTGGACACGCGCGAGGCGATGCCCGCATAGCGCGGGTATTCGCTCAGGATATCGGCCGGCGACGTGTCGCGCTCGTTGGAACACCACCGGAACACGTCGGACACGGAACGGCCTCCCAGATGCGCGGCGAACAGGTAATCGGCGAGCTGCTGTGCGGCGGTGCCGGGGAAGAAGTCGTCGCCGCCGGTCTGCGGCTGGCCCGAGGCGTAGCGCCAGCAGTCGGCGATGCGTTTCGCGTCGGCGATGGATTGCACCGAGGCGATCAGGTCCCACACCCACGGCGCGCTCTTCCGGTTCGGGTCCGCGATGCGTTCGGGGTCGAACGTCCATATTCCGCCGTCTGGATGGTCGAGCCTGCGGATGGGGGCGGTCACGTCGAGGATGTCGCCCTTGTTCGAGGTCGCAAGGCACGGGCCCGGCGCCGAGAGCACGGCCGGGATCGCGTAGCACAGGGATTTGCCGGAACGCGGGCCGGCCAGCACGATCGCCATGTCCTCCCAGCTGGTGAACATCGGCGTGTTGTCCACGATGTTGAGGCCCAGCGGATAGCCGGGTGACATGCCTTTGCGGTAGTGGTCCGCTTCTATGAGCCGTGACGCCATGGTTTCGGCGCGCTTGCGCGTCACCTTCTCCACGGCCTCGCCGTGGCCCATGGCCGGCGCGTACACGTCCACACGGGTGCGGGCCTTGGCACCAGTTGCCCACGGCACGGCCTTGCTGGCGATCAGCCACGCGGCCACGCCGCACGCCACGGCCAGCACGACGAGCAGAATCACCGCCAGCGCCCACTGGCTTGCGGTCAGCGACCATTGGCCGGAAGCCACGTACAGGAGCGCGAAGATCTGGAAGGGATGCCCCGCATGGGAGCACACGAGGGCGAAGGTTGTGAGGATCAGGAACGCCGCGACGATGATCGCCAGTTCGATCCTGCGGCTGGGACGGATCGTGCCGCCCAGATCCTTCACCCGGTTGGATTGCAGTTTCGGATCGACGTCGGCCAAGATTCATTTCTCCTTTCAAGCATGACGGCGGAACCGATGGAAGCGGTCCCGCCGTCGATGCGCCAGGGCTTGCGTCATGGCTAGCGGGCGTTGCCCGTCGTGGAATCGGATGGGGTGGAAAGGAAATCCGGTGCCGCAGGATCCGCCGGCGCGGCGGCCGCGCCCGGCGTCGGATAGCCCGACAGCGGGTCGAAGGGTTCGCCGTTGAACATGCGGGGAACGCCGTCGCCCACGTATTCGCCGCGCGATGCGTCAACCTGGTCCGTCCATGGATCCGTTCGCCCGGCAGCGGCATCGGCACCGGCCTGTTCCGTGTTCTGGCGTTTGCGGTCGCGGGCGAGCTGGATGCGCCGGGTCACGATGGAATCGACCTGCATGGAATCGCCTATCACGACCGGGCGCGCATACGCCTTGCCGTCCTGCTTGCTGATGAAGGCGTCGGGATCGCCCATGCGGCCGGTCGCCACCACGGCGTCGCCCTGGCGGAAATCCATGCCGTGCAGAATCTCGGCGGCCTGGCCCCAGAATTTCACGGTGGTCTTCACCGGGCCGAGCGGATTGTCCACATAGCTGCCGTCCTTCTGACGGACTCGCGGGCGGTCCTCATACACGGTGGCGCGCAGGTACGCCGAGCTCGTCGTGCCGTCCGCGTTGGTCTTCGCCGGCCAGTAATCGGGGTTCGCGGCGAGGAGACCGCGAACCACTTGCATCGGCTGTGGCATGATGATGGTCCTTTCATTCGGGAAGCGCCGTCGCCTTCAATGGCGTCGGCGCTTCCCATCATCCGGCCGGACCTGTGGCCTCGCGGGGCACGGCGTCTACGTCAGCGCCCCAAGTGCCCGCCGTTCTCCCACACATTCGTCGCTTCCATGGCGGGATCGGTTTCCGGCAGACGGTCGAGCACGCTTGACGCGAAACGGTCCGAGGCGTCGTAGCCGATGGCCTGTTCGGCGAGTTCCCGCGCCTTCTCCCCGTCGCCCATGGCGAGACCCAGCATGGCCTTCAGGCCGATGATCCGGTAGCAGGCATCAGTCGGCGCGTTCGCCTCCAACGGGCCGAGAATCCCCATCGCCGTATCGATGCGTTCCGGGGTGGGCGCGGAGCCGTTGTCGATCAGCCGGGAGAACAGCCGATCGGTGTTCACCATGCTGTCCGGCGTGTTGATGCGTTCGCGCAATGCCGGGAGCGTGAGCGGCGCTTGCTCGTCCAGCACGTCGCAGGCGATCATCATGCACGTTGATTCCGGCGCGAACTGCATCATCACGCCCAATACGGCGAGCCGGTTCGCGTCGGACGACCATTCGCCCGTGGAGCGCGGCTCGGCCATGAGCTTCGACCAGTCGTAGGCGGCGGCGTTGCGCCAGGTGGTGCGCACATGATCGGAGAAGCCGTCGTAGGTCATGCCCGAGTCCAGGTATTCGCGTGTGGCTGCGGTGATCAGCTCGTCCAACGGGGGCGCGTCCGTATCGACGGCTGTGGCCTCGTGCAGGGCGTTGCCCAGTTTCCTGAGCTGCCGGGTTTTCCTTGATGCGTGCGTGGGCATGGCATTTGTTCCTTTCACTGGTTTTCCGGCAGGAAGCCGGTGTTGTCGTATCGTTTGAACGTTTCGACGGCATTGGCGACCCGTGCCCGCGACTCCCCGTAGGTGGCGGAATCGACCGTCTCATGCCATACGGGTCCACGGGTTTCCGTGTTGCCGTATGGCTCGGCGGGGGTTATCGACATTTCGAAGTCCCATGACGATTCGCCGTGCGCGGACGGGCGGAAGTCGAGCGTGCTGCGGTTGCCCGTCAGCCGCAGCACGCGGGATTGCTCGCCGAGCCGGTCGGAGAGGGATGCGGAGCGCGCCACGGTGCGGATCATGCGTTTCATGCCGGTGGCGAGGTGGTCTGTCATCGCGGGGCTTCCTTCTAGGCGTGCCATTTGAGGTTGGTGTCGTTGAACCCGCTTTTTTCGAGCGGGCACATCTCCACGTTGATGGGGATGCCGGGCAGTCCTCCCAATTTGATCAGGAAACGGCCCAGGCCCTTGTGAGAGGCGTCGGAGCCGAAGTTGACTGGTGTCGCCCAGTCCTCCAGCATGTCCTCCTCGCGCCGGGATACGGGCAGCCCGCATTCGCCACGCAGGTAGCGGTCCACCTCGATGCGGCTCAAAGCGCCCAGCACCTTGATCTCGCTGCGTTCCACGAACCCCCTGGCCTTGGTGTTCTGTGCCTGGGTCTCCATGCACATCAGGTCCTTGAACGTGTGCGTGATCATGATCTGGCCCACGCCCCACTGCCGGTTCAACCGGGTGAGCAGGTCGAGCTTTTCGACCATGAGGGGGCTGGCGCGCAAAGCGCGGTGCATCTCGTCCATGATGATCACGTGGTTGCGCCGGGGCTGCAATCCCTCCTCGGCGAGCACGTCGGCGGCGTTCTTCGCGGCGAACGCGCTCGTCCACGTGGTCGCCAGCACGGCGGCGACCACGTCGTCGCCCGACTGGGCCAGGGCGCTGATGTCGAAGTCCACGGGCCGGGACAGGTCGATGCGCGCGGTGGTCTGGTCGCCGAACAGACGGCCGAATTTCGTCATGCGGTTCGAGAACCCGTGCAGGTCGGCCAGGAGGCCGCGAACCTGCGCCCTGTAGCGTTCGTCGTTTTCCGGGTCGTCCCAGACCGCCGCCGTGCGCACCTCGTCGGGCCCGTCGCGCAGCAGGTCGCGCAGGTCGGCGATGACGGGAGGCTGCGGATCGTTGCCATGCCGGTCGTACAGCACGCGCACGGCGACGGAAAGGATGTCGGATTCGCGTGCGGTCACGCCCCTGGCACCGGCATCGGCGTCGTTCTCGCGGCCGGTGCGCATGATCGTCAGAAGCACCTCCAGGAGCGCCGCCCTCGTGTCGTTGTAATAGTCCGTCAGGTCCTTGCGCGCCTTGCCCTCCAATCGTTGCAGCGCATGGTGCAGGTCGCCGGGGTCCAGGGGGTTGACCACGCCGATGCCCGCGCCCAGGCGGATGACTTGGCCTCCGAGCATGTTGACCAGTGCGGCGTAGTCGGGCTTCAGGTCGCCGGGGATGATCGCGTTCATGCCCAGGGCGCTCAGTCCCAGCACCTCGCGGCGCACGAACGTGCTTTTGCCGATGGCGGGCAGTCCGAGCAGGAACATGCTGGGCTGTTTGATGATGCCGGTCTTGAACCAGCTGATCGGGTCGCAGCACACGCCGGCACCCGTCATCAGGCTGCGGCCCACCGGCACCCCCTCGGCCGGCAGGGCCATGTCGGTGCCGAACGGCCAGAATCCGCCGCACACCTGGCTCGACGTGCCGAAGAACTCGTCGATCGAGGGCATCAGGGCCGCGTAGCCGCCGCCGCGCGACCGTCTTCCCCGCCACGGCATCGGGGGCACGGGCCCGTCCGGTTCGGCCCTCAACGGCGTGAGCAGCATGGATTCCATGCGCGCCACGGGATCCGTGGCGGCGGCGCTTGGCATGTTTCCCTTCCGCTTCACATGTCCTCCGTTCAGGAAAGGAGCCGGCCGAGCGGGCCGGCGGGAGTGTATGATCGGACGTTCAATCCAAGGGGCAGGCTTGCGGCGAATCCCGTGTCCTGCGCCCCGTAGCAGGGGCGCAGGTCGATCTTCGCGCCGCCTGCGGCCTGTTCCACGGCGCGTGACGCAGCTTCGAGCCGTTGTCCTTCCTGTTCGCCCCTGGACACGGTGACGGTGGCGAGAAGCCCGAAGAACACCATGACCGCGCCCTGGTTCGTTTCGACGGCCTGGCGGTTGGCCTTGCCGATCTGGCTCATGGACCTCACCGTGGCGCGTTTCTCCTGGCTGACCTGGTTCGCGGCCTTCTGCCGGTTCTGCTCGGCCAGGAACATGGTCTTGTCGGGCGGCAGCATCCGGTAGAGCACGGTCACGCGCTTGCGGTCGCAGTCCGCCAGCGGGGCGAGCAGACGGGTGAGCGTGTCGGCGGTCACGTTGCTTTGCGGCGGGTCCACCATCTCCCATGTGCGGCTCAGACCGGAATCATGCGCATACGTGTTCCAGCCGGCCTCGTGCGTGAGGGGCCCGCAATCCTCCCACGCGATGTACGGCGGCTCGTCGGATTCCTCGATGGTCTCCTGCGCGGCGGGATCGTAGGCGACGCGGACCATGCGCGTGACCGCCTCCATGCCCAAGGTCTTCGCGGCACCGCCTCCCGCCTGCGCGATCTGCTCGCGGATCGACGGCAGCAGCAGGCTGATGCGGCGCGCGGCCTCCTCCGCCTCCAGATATTTGCCGTCACGGCCGACGTAGCGGAACGTCAACGCGAGCGTCACGTCGTTGGAAGCGCCGCCGGCCGCGTACTGGTCCATGATCTGCGCCATGGCGCGCGCGGCCAGCTCGGGCGCGTCCTTGACGATGCGTCTGCTGAGCGTGCGGCGGAACCTCACGCCGGAATCGGGTGCCGTGTCCACGGTCACGGCCAGTTGGGTGACGCCGGCCTCCGAGGCGAGCGATTCCATGAGACCGGCCCACGAGGCCACATACGAGTCCTCCACGTCGTCGTCCGCGAGCGATGCGCCCTGCGGCTGGCACGACAGGAGCAGCGAGTATTCGCCCGAATGCGCGTGCCTGACCAGGCAGAACTCCTGACCCAGCCCGTCCAACGCGGAGGTGAGCCCGACCCTGGAGAGGATGCCCGGCAGCATGGCCTTGCCGCCGTCGATCGGCGCGAGCAGCCCGGACCGGTACAAGTTCGCACCAATGCGCTGCGCTGCCATCCACGTGCGTTTCTCCACGGCGCGGTCCACCATGTTGCGGTGCTCGCGGTCCCTGATCGCCAGCACGAGGATGACGCCCATGCCGACCACGAGGATCGCGATGGCCGCGACCACGCTCGCCATGCTGACCAGCAGCGTGGTCGTCAATACGCCCATGCCCGCTATCGTCAACGGGATGCCGATGTTGCGGATGCCGCCCGGCATGGGCCGCATCCAATCGCCGTATGTCGTGTTCGACGCCATGATTGTCCGAACCTCCTTGATGATGCGTCAGAATGCCTTGCCTTTGCGCGTGGACGAACGGTCCGCGCCGTCCGGCGCGCCCTCGCCGGCGAAACCGCCGGCATCGCCGTTCGCGCCCTGCGGCCTGCCTCCTGACGGGCCGGAAGGCGCGCCGTCCGGTGCCGGCAGCGGGGGGGGGGGGCGGCAGG
>OAXB01000274.1_pt1 | contig 17329 bp, 16 predicted proteins | sample 1501541 | NCBI WGS metagenome assembly OAXB01 (sample SAMEA2580302, study PRJEB22360) | human gut metagenome | biome: human gut; feature: human-associated habitat; material: faeces | place: Denmark | collected 2008/2010
AAATGGAGGCAAAACATGGGTAAGAGAATTACGGTACTGGGTGCGGGCGCATGGGCGGAGCCGTTAAGGCGGCAGTCCTGAGGACTGCCGGTAGGCGACGCCGAGCGGCGGCAGCTGCGAGGTAGAAATACAGCACCCCATGCGGAAATGGAGGCAAAACATGGGTAAGAGAATTACGGTACTGGGTGCGGGCGCATGGGGTACCGCTTTCGGCCAGGTGCTGGCCGATGCGGGCAACGCCGTGACGATGTGGGCCAAGGAGCCCGAGATCGTGGAGGGCATCCGCGACCATCACCACAACGGCGTGCGTCTGCCCAGCGTCGAGAAGCTGCCCGAGAACATGACCGCCACGGGCGATCGCGCCGAGGCCGTCAAGGACGCCGACATCATCGTGGTGGCCATCGCGGCCCAGTTCGCGCGCGTGGCGCTCGCGGAATTCAAGGACCTGATCCCGGGCGATGCGATCGTCGTGAGCCTGATGAAGGGCATCGAGCGCGGCACCAGCAAGCGCATGGACGAGGTCGTGCGCGAGGCGCTCGATCTGCCGGCCGACCGCTTCGCCGCCATCTCCGGCCCGAACCTGAGCAAGGAGATCGCCGACCGCCAGCCCGCGGCGACCGTCGTGGCTTGCGTGAACATCGACCATGCGCGCACGGTCGCCGAGGCGTGCACCACCAGCTACTTCAAGGCATTCGTCAGCACCGACGTGATCGGCCTCGAAATGTGCGGATCGCTCAAGAACGTCGTCGCGCTCGCCGTCGGCATGGCCCGCGGCGCGGGATACGGCGAGAACACCGCCTCGATGATCGAGACGCGCGGCCTTGCGGAGCTGACGGCGCTCGGCCAGGCCGCCGGCGCCGACCCGAAGACCTTCGCCGGACTCGCCGGCGTCGGCGATCTGATCGCCACCTGCGGCTCCCCGCTGAGCCGCAACTACACCTTCGGTTCGAATCTCGGCAAGGGGCTGAGCGTCGAGGAGGCCACGAAGGTCAGCAATGGCGTGGCCGAAGGCGTGCCGACCACCGACGCGGTCGTGGCGCTCGGCGACGAGCTCGGCGTGCCGACCCCGCTCGCCTATGCGATGAGCCGCGTGCTGAGCGAGGGGCTGTCCTGCAAGGAGATGCTCGCCCAGCTGTTCGGCGGCGACATCACCGAGGAGTGAGGCCGGCGCCCCGCATGTGAAGTTCTCACGGTGGGTTGCCCTACGTAACCACCCGTGACATAGGGGAGAGTAATCTGGCCAACGATGGTATCGAGCATCGGCGGCCGAAACGGCAGCAAGAGCACGCCCCATGAAGGAGCAAGGGAGAACATGGCCAAAAAGCGCGTTGTGGTGATGTACGGCGGTAAGGCGGACGAGCATTCGATTTCCTGCATTTCCGCCGCAGGAGTGTTGAAGGCGTTGGACGCGGATCGCTTCGAGGCGATCGAGATCGGCATCACCAAGGCCGGTCAGTGGATCGTCGGGGGGCAGGACCCCCGTGTGTGGGATCTGAACGGCGGCGCGTTGCCGACCGTCGAGCGCGTCGAGGGCTCGCGCGACGTCGTGCTGGACGTGGCGCTCGGCCAGGACGGGTTCTTCGCCCGCGAAGCCGATGGCACGATGACCTCCCTTGGCCACGTCGATGCCGTGCTGCCGGTGCTGCACGGCCCGTTCGGCGAGGACGGCACGATCCAGGGCCTGTTCGAGATGATGGATGTGCCGTACGTCGGCTGCGGCGTGCTCACCTCCGCCGCGTGCATGGACAAGCACTACACCAAGGTGCTGCTCGCCGCGGCCGGCATCCCGGTCGCCCCGGGCATCACGCTCGACACGCGGTCGTTCGACAAGGACGGCGAATTCGCCGCCGACGCGGATGCGGTTCTCGCGCAGGTGGAGGCCGCCGGACTGAGCTACCCGCTGTTCGTCAAGCCTTCGCGCGCCGGCTCCAGCTTCGGCGTCACCAAGGTCGAGCATGAGGGGGACGCCGCCGAGCTTGCGGCCGCGGTGTACGAGGCGAGCCACCACGACTGGCGCGTCCTGATCGAGCAGGGCATCGACGCGCGCGAGATCGAATGCGCGGTGCTGTGTCCGAAAGCCGGCGAGGAGCCGCGCGCCAGCTGGCCGGGCGAGATCGTGCTCGACAAGCGTGCCGGCGGCGACGACCAGTTCTACGATTTCGACAGCAAGTACATGGATGCGACCGCCAGCCACGTCGAGGTTCCGGCCAAGCTGCCGGCCGAGCTGCTTGAGCGCGTGCGCGAGACCGCGGTCAAGGCGTTCAAGGCCGTGGACGGCACCGGTCTGAGCCGCGTCGACTCGTTCGTCACCCCGGGCGGCGAGGTCATGGTCAACGAGATCAACACCATGCCCGGGTTCACCCCGATCTCCATGTACCCCAAGGCGTGGGAGGCCACCGGCATCACCTACACCGACCTGATCACCGCGCTCATCGAGGGCGTGCTGCGCTAGGAGCGGTGTCCGGCGTCGAAAACGTCCGAGTACCAACGTCGTTACTCGGACGTTTTCGACGCTATAAGGCGTCTCGGCGTTGAAAGTGTCCGAGAACCAGTTTGTTACCCAAACTTTTTCGACGTTCCAAGGTGTTTTAGCGTAGAGAACGTCCGAGAACCACTCTGTTACCCAACCGGTTTCTACGCCGGAGGCCTCATACGCGTAGAAAGTGTCCGAGAACCGCTCTGTTACCCACGCGCTTTCCACGCCAGCAGGCGGTTCAGCGGCAGTTCACCATTGTTCATATGGGATCCTCAAAAGACAAGATACTGTTCATCCCGCGTCCAGAGTCGCGTTAACTCGCACCCGTAGCCTCGATTCTTGGATGTGCGGGCGCCGCGGCATGCCCGGGACTCTTCCCGGGGCCGGCGCCTCCTGCGCAACGGAACGATGAATCGGCTTGTTGGAGCGGTTCGGCGGATCAGGCCGATGAATCGGCGTGAGGGATCGGACGGACGGAATGGGCCGACGGGGCGATCCGGATGCACTGCAGGGAACCGGACGGTCCCACGCCGGGCACGGCGCGGGACCAAGTCGCGGCATGGCCCGCATCCGTAGCATATGAGGAAAGGAATAATCCTGATGAATTCCCTGCAGAAGCTTGCGGCCGGTTCCCTTGCCGCCGTTCTCGCCCTGTCGATGGCCGCCTGCGGTTCGGGCAGCGGCGACACCGCGGCCAGCGGCGACTCCGCCTCCGGCAAGGCCGTGAAGGTGAACGAGAAGTCCGCGGCCGCCACCTCGCTCGCCGACTTCGGCACGATGGCGGATCTGGAGAAGGCCGCCAAGGAAGAAGGCGCGCTCAACGTCATCGCCCTGCCGCACGACTGGTCGAACTACGGCGAGGTCATTGACGGCTTCAAGAAGAAGTACCCGGAGATCAAGATCACCGAGCTCAACCCGAACGCCTCCTCCAAGGAGGAGGTCGACGCGGCCAAGACCAACAAGGGCACCGACGCCGCCCCCGACGTGTTCGACCTGGGCCTGTCCGTGGCCGACTCGAGCACCGACTACTTCGCCCCGTACAAGGTGCAGGCGTGGGATTCGATCCCCGAGAGCGCCAAGAACGCCGACGGCCTGTACTACGCCGACTACACCGGCATCATGGCGATCGGCTGGAACAAGGACAAGTACGGCGACATCTCCTCGCTCGACGATCTGCTCGACCCGAAGTTCGCCGGCACCGTCGCGCTCAACGGCAAGCCCGCCGAGGCCGGTTCCGCGTTCAACGGCTTCCTCATGGTCAACGCTCTGTCCGGCGGCGACCTCGACAACACCCAGCCCGGCCTCGACTTCTTCAAGAAGCTCAAGGACGCCGGCAACCTTACCCAGATCGACGTGACCAACGCCACCATCGACTCCGGCCAGACCGGCGTCGTGTTCGACTGGAGCTACAACCAGGCCTCCTACCAGTCTTCCCTCAAGGAACAGGGCGTGAACTGGCAGTACAAGACCTTCCCGAAGGCCCAGGTCGTGAGCTACTACAACCAGGCCATCAACAAGGACGCCCCGCACCCGGCGGCCGCCCGTCTGTGGGAGGAGTACCTGTACTCCGCCGACGCCCAGAACCTGTGGCTCAAGGGCGGCGCCACCCCGGTGCTGCTCGACGCGATGCAGCAGGACGGCACGGTCGACAAGGACACGCTCGCCAAGTCCGTCAAGCTCGAGGGCGACCCGATCAACGCCACCAGCGAGCAGGCGGCCAAGATCACCGAATGGCTGCAGAACAACTGGGACTCCACGATCGGCAACTGATCGCGCACCGGTCGAACCCGAATCGAAAGCACCATCATGAGTAGTGCAGCATCTGCACCATCATCTCCGGCCGCCCGCGTCAACCGCGGGCGCGCCGCGTCTTCCCCCGCGATCTCGGCGCATCGCAAGGCGCTGGGCACCATCGGCGTGACCATCCCGTTCTTCGCCTACACCGCCTGCTTTCTGCTCGCCCCGACCCTGATCGTGGTGTTCGGCGCGTTCACCTCGGCCTCCGGCGGCTTCACCCTCGCCAATTTCGCCAAACTGCTCGAGCCGAACACGATCTCCAGCTTCGTCACGTCGCTGGTCGTCTCGCTCGCCTCCGCCTTGATCGGCGCGGTCGCCGGCGCGCTCGCCTCCTACGCTCTGGTGATCGGCTCGAAGCCCAACGGCCTGCTGCGCCGCATGGTGTCGGCCGTCTCCTCGGTGCTCGCCCAGTTCGGCGGCGTGATGCTCGCGTTTGCGTTCATCGCCACGCTCGGCATCAACGGCGTCGGCACGATGCTCATCAAGACGCTGTTCGACTACACGCTGAACCCGAACTGGCTCAGCTCCCTGCCGGGTCTGGTCACCGTCTACTGCTACTTCCAGATCCCGCTGATGATCATCATCTTCCTGCCGGCGGTCGATTCGATCCGCCCGCAATGGCGCGAGGCCACCGAAAGCCTGGGCGGCAACACCTGGCAGTACTGGACGCGTGTGGCCGGCCCGATCCTCGCGCCGCGCTTCATCTCCTCGTTCCTGCTGCTGTTCGCCAGCGCGTTCTCCGCGTACGCGACCGCCGCCGCGCTCTTCTCCCAGCGCTCGATCCTCGTGCCGCTGATGATCCAGGGCGCGATGCGCAACGAAATGGACCCGAACCAGCAGGGCTTCGCCCAGGTGCTCGCGTTCGCGATGATCGTGGTCGTGGCGATCGTCATGATGATCAGCCACGCCGTGGAAAAGAGGGCCGGACGATGGCAGTGATCATCAACGATGCCGGAGTCGTCAACGAATCCGGCGAAACCCTGACCCCGCTGCAGGCCGGCGCCCCCAAGCCTCCGCAGCTGCGCGCCCGCCGCGTGCGCCGGCAGGGCGAGATCAAGGCGGTGATCCTCACCGTCACGCTGCTGTTCCTGTTCCTGCCCCTGCTGTCGATGCTGCTGTTCACCGTGCGTCACCCGCTGTCCGGCAAGTGGAGTCTCGCCGCATGGCAGGCGATCTTCACCGGCAACGGCGAGGCGATGGGCACCGACATGGCCGTGCTCTGGCAGGGCCTCGGCTCGTCGCTCGCCCTGTGCGCGGTGACCGTCGTGATCATGCTGCTGCTCATGGTGCCGACCATGGTGATCGTGCACATCCGGTCTCGTCAGCTGGAGCGGGCGATCGAATGGGTGGCGACCCTGCCCCTGACGATCCCCGCGATCGTACTCGTCGTCGGGCTCGGGCCGATCTACCGCTGGCTGAGCGCCGACGTGCTGAGCACCGATCCGATCTGGCTGTGCTTCGCCTACGTGATTCTGGTTATGCCGTTCGCCTTCCGCGCGATCGCGGTCGGGCTGAACTCCATCGACGTGAAGACGCTGTGCGAGGCCTCGCGCTCGCTCGGCGCCTCGTGGCCGCGCGTGTTCTTCCGCGTGATCATCCCGAATCTGTGGCAGTCAATCCTGTCGGCCTCGTTCATCTCCATCGCCGTGGTGCTGGGCGAATACACGGTCGCCTCGTTGCTCGGCCGCATGAACCTGCAGGTCGCGCTGTTCCAGATCGGCCAGTCCAATTCCCAGATCTCCACCGCCATGTCGTTGCTCGCATTGCTCTTCGGCGTGATTCTGCTGGTGGCCTTGGATCTTATCTCCAATGCGATGCGCAACCGTAAGGAAGGCACACAATGACCATCGCCGACCAGAAAGCCGCCGTCGCGTCGGCCGCCGAATCGTTCCGTTCCGGCGCGCGGCACGGCGGTTCCGCTACCGGTTCCGTCACCGAGGCCGCCAAGGCCGTGCTCAGGGATTCGTCCGGGCGCGGCGGCATCCAGATGCAGAACGTCGACAAGATCTACCCCGGGGCGTCGTTCAAGGCGCTCGACGACTTCAACCTCGACATCAAGCCCGGCGAGATGGTCGTGCTGCTCGGCGGCTCCGGCTGCGGCAAGTCGACCGCGCTGCGCTCGCTCGCCGGCCTCGAGGACATCCAGTCGGGCCGCATCATCGTCGGCGGCCAGGACGTGACCGGCGTGCCGGTCAACAAGCGCAATATGGCGATGGTGTTCCAGGCGTACTCGCTGTTCCCGCACATGACCGCGCTGCAGAACGTCGAATTCGGCCTCGAGGTGCATGGCGTCGGCAAATCCGACCGGCGCCGGATCGCCATGGAGAAGCTCGAACTGGTTGGGCTGGTCGATCAGGCCGGCAAGTTCACCCAGCAGATGTCGGGCGGCCAGCAGCAGCGCGTGGCCCTGGCCCGCGCGCTCGCGGTGTCGCCGCGCGTGCTGCTGCTGGACGAGCCGCTGTCCGCCTTGGACGCGAAGGTGCGTGTGCAGCTGCGCGACGAGATCCGCCGCATCCAGCTCGGCACTGGCACCACCACCGTGTTCGTCACGCACGATCAGGAGGAGGCGCTCGCCGTGGCCGACCGCATCGGCGTGATGAACCACGGGCGCATCGAGCAGATCGCCGCCCCGCAGACCCTGTACCGCAAGCCGGCCACCGAATACGTGGCCACATTCATCGGCCTGACGAACCGCCTGCCGGGCATGTCCGACGGCAAGGAGGCCATGGTGTTCGGCCGCCGCGTGCCCCTGCTGGAAGGGTCCAGGCGAGGGGACGACGCCACCGTGCTGGTGCGCCCCGAAAACCTGACGCTGCAGGCCGCGGACGCCTCCGCCGCGGCCTCGGGCGGCGCCTCGGGCGTCGGGGAGCGTGCGCGCGTCGAGGTGATCCACTTCCTCGGCGCGCTGGTGCGCGTCGACGTGGCGCTCTCCTCGGCGCACTGGCTGCGGCGGAACGACGGCGAGCAGCCGAAGGTCACCGTGCAGCTGCCGGCCAACGAGCTGCCGGCCGGCCTGGCCATCGGCTCCGACGTGATCGTCGCGCCCCGGCCGATCCCCGCGCTCGCCGTCTGACCGGCCACAGGCCACTGATCTCGCGACGCGCGCGGCGCCGATCGCGGCCCGCTGTTCGAGGTAGTCGGCGTCGGCCAGCGCGCGCACGGCCGCATCGCGCACCGTGGACAGGAAGACGCCGGGCTTGGCGAAGATGAGCACCTCGCCTTCGATGCCGTACGGCGAGAATCCGGTGAATTTGACCAACGGGGTCGAACCCGGTTCGGCGAATTCGGCGGTCGCCTCCTGCACGCGCGCGATGATCCGCCGCGAGATCAGGTCGGTGTCGCCGCCGCCCTTCGCGGTGAACCGCACGCTGACCAGTCCCTCGTTGCCCGGCGTCAGCCGTTCCAGCGAGGCGGTGTTGAGCACCGAATTGGGAATCACCATCTCGTTGCCGCTGCGCTCGCGCACCACGGTCTGCCGCCAGGTGATGTCCTTGACCACGCCGGTTGTGCCGGAGACGGTCACCAGATCGCCCGGCTGGATCACCCTGCCGAGCATGAGGCCGAAGCCGCCGATCACATTCGCTATCGTGTCCTTCAGGCCCAGCGACACGGCGATGCCGCCGACGCCGAGCGCCGTCATCAGCGTGGTCGGGTCGATGCCGAACACCGGTTTGAGCACGATCGCCACCGCGACGACCCAGACCAGCACGCGCATGATGTTGATGAAGATCGAGGCGCTTGGCATATTGGTGCTGTCCAGCACCCGCCGCAGCAGGCCGCTGAGCGCCTTGGTGATCAGCGCCGCCGCCACGAGCGTTATCGTGAGAAAGATGATCTTGCCGGCGTTCGCGCCGAACCACTGCAGTATCGCGTCCATATCAGCCGTATCACTCCTGATCGGTTCCGGGGTTGGTCTGGTCCGATCCCATCCTACCCAGCGGCTGGTCCGTGGCGGGCCCGTGCGCGCTGGGAATTCCCCCGGATGATCCGGGGAAACCGGAAGGGGCTGGCTTGGCGGCGCGGCGCGGACCGCCCGGAGCGGGTCGCCCGTTATTCGCTGCGGCCGGTGCCCTCGTCGGGCGACCCCTGTCCGTCGCTTCCGTCGCTTCCGCCGATCGCCCGCATATCGTCGCGGAAGATGCGGTGCCAGTAGCCGCGCATGTCGGTTTTCGACATCGACAGGTACAGACCCATCGCCAGTACGGCCACATCCTCCTTGAGCAGGTCCTCCAACTCGATGCTGTTGCTCAGTTCGGGCCAGCGGCGCAGCACGCTCAGCATGCCGCCGACCGTGAAGTCGAGCATCAGATCGGTTTTCAGGTCGAGGTGATCTGGGTCGAGCTGCAGCGTGCTGATCATGGTGAGACGGCCGAAGTCGCGCAGCGAGTCGATGAGCGCCGGCGAGCTGTGCGGGCCGGCGAGCAGGGCGAGACGGTCCAGACGCTCGCGCGGCCCGGACGTGCGCAGCATGGTGATCACGTTCTTGCGCCACATCTCATCCGGATCGGAGTTCGGCGTGGGGAAGGCCAGATGCGTGTTCTGCACCGTATGCATGATGGCCGAGTCGGCGAGTTCCGGCAGCCCGCTGTAATGGTAGTAGAACGAGTTGCGGTTGACGTCGGCGGCGCGCACGATGTCGGTGACGGTGATCTTGCGGTACTCGCGATCGGCGAGCAGCTCCCAGAACGCGTTTTCCATGCGCTCCTTGGCCGGCAGGATCTCCGAATCTCGGCGTGGGCGTGGCATGGTGGCCTCTCTTTCGTTGGCGCTGCGGCAGGCGGCGGTACTGGGCTATTTGTCCATTATCGTTTTTTTATTGGACAACGTGCCTAGCATCATCGGGTGGGTGCCCGTTTCGCGATGGGGGAATTATCGCCGGCGGGCCAGCGACGCCGATACGAACAGATTCACGGCCTCCAGCAGATGCCGGCGATCCTCGTCCGACAGGCCGACGAAGGTGCCGATCATATTCGGCACGGCTTTCAGACCGGCGTTCATCAGGCCGGAGATGCTGTCGGTGTTGCTGGCGTGCAGGATCGAGAACAGCGCGTCGACCGTGCGCTCGCGCTGCTCGGTGCTCATCGACTCCAGCCAGCTGTTCAGCGACTGGTTGAACAGCTGCGAGCTGTGCGCCACTTCGGGCAGATAGTCGAAGTCGTCGCCGTTCACCTGCCACGAGAACGCCAGATGCTGCATCGGCCCCTGCTGGTCGGAGCGCACCACGCGGCACGGCTCGGGGGTCTCGAAGATCATGCCGACGATCGACGAATCCGGCACGATCTTCTCGATGCGGTCCATCATGGCCGCATACGCCGGGCTGTTCACCACCGAGGACGGGAAGCCCGGGCCGTCCAGCGAATACACCTTCGTGATGCGCTCGGCGACCTTCTCCGGCGCGTTGAGCGCGGCGTACACGGCCAGATTGCCGCCTTTGGAATGGCCGAGCAGCACCAGGGGGCCGCGCCACAGGCGCGCGACCCCGTTCACGTACTCAGCGGCGGCGTGCTGGGCCGGGACCGGGTACTGGAAGGCCATGTTGAAGTCCTCTTTCCAGCCGACGAAAGTGTCGTCGGTGCCCCGGAACACGACCGCCAGCGTGCCGTCGGGCAGCAGCATCGTCACCGCGGCGAACTGCATCTGCCGCTCCCTGCTGAAACGGTCCGCGTACCCGTCGAGGCGGATTGGCGCGAATCGGGGGGATCGGGCCACGGCCTCGTACAGGTGTTGGGTGAGTTTCGGATCGGCCAGCCCGGTGTGCCCGGTGGCGACGTCAAAGTCCTTGGGGTCGAGTTCCTCGGCCACGTCGCCGAGCGTCACGTCGCTGAACGGGGCGCGGAACGGGAGCCCGCGCGTGCGGTGCCGGGGCGGGGCGGGCTGCGGGGGCTGTTCCGTGCCGGCGCTCCGCGGGCCGGAGAGCCACGAGCGCATCCTGGCCGTCAGCGTGCCGTAGCGCGCCGTGGCGTCGTCGAGCGTCTGCACGGTGGCCGGCATCTTCTCGTAGGCGAGCGAAGCCAGCACCAGCGCATCCACCGCGTTGAACGGCTCATCCGTGAACGACCGCGTTTCGAGCGACGCGTACTGCGTGATGTTGCCCAACTCGCTCCTCCTTCGGCGTGCCGGTGTTGTCGTGCTCCCCATTGTACGAGCGGGTGTGCAATGCGCTGGCGTGCGAACGGGCGCGCAATGTGCTGGGGCGGTGGTAGAAACGAGGACATAGGGTGAGAATGCCAACAGGGAGGTTGCCCATGATCAACGAAGGCTACAAGGCGATGCTCGGCGGCAAGTCCGTGATCCGTGAGCTGAGCGAATACGCGACAGCGCGCGGCTCCGAAATCGGCTACGACAACGTGTTCGACTATTCGCTCGGCAATCCGAGCGTACCGTGCCCGCCCAGCTTCACCGAGGCGATGATCGACCTGTACCGGACCGCCGAACCCGTCGCGCTGCACGGCTACAGCCCGTCGCTCGGCATCCCGAGCGTGCGCGCCACGATCGCCGACAGCCTCAACCGCCGCTTCGGCATGGACTACACGGCCGACTACATCTTCCCGACGTCCGGTGCTGCCGGCGCCCTGGCGCACGCGCTGCGCGCGGTCACCAAGCCGGGCGACGAGATCATCACCTTCGCGCCGTACTTCCCCGAATACCAGCCGTATGTCGCGGGCACCGGCGCCCGGCTGACCATCGTGCCGGCCGACACCGAGAACTTCCAGATCAACTTCGCCGCGTTCGAGGCCGCGATGAACCCCGGGGTGACGGCGGTGCTCATCAACACGCCGAACAACCCCTCCGGCGCGGTGTATTCGGAGGAGACGCTGGAGCGTCTGGCCGGCATCCTCACCGCCAAACAGGCCGAATACGGCCACGACATCTTCCTGATCAGCGACGAGCCGTACCGCGAGATCGTGTTCGACGGCGGCACGCAGCCGTACCCGAGCAGGTTCTACGACAACACGCTGAGCTGCTATTCCTGGTCGAAGTCGCTGAGCCTGCCGGGCGAGCGCATCGGCTACGTGGCCGTCAACCCGCGTGCCGCCGACGCGAAGCTCATCGTGCCGATGTGCGGCCAGATCAGCCGCGGCACCGGCCACAACTGCCCGAGCTCGAGCATCCAGCTCGCCGTGGCGAAGGTCGTCGACGAGACCAGCGACCTGAGCGTGTACGAGACGAACATGAACCTGCTCTACGACGCGCTCACCTCGATCGGCTTCGACGTGGTGCGCCCGGGCGGCACCTTCTACATCTTCCCGAAGGCGCTGGAGGACGACGCGAACTCGTTCTGCATGAAGGCCAAGGAATACGACCTGATCCTCGTGCCGTCCAACAGCTTCGGCGTCCCGGGCTATTTCCGCATGGCCTACTGCATCGACACCGACAAGGTGCGCCGCTCGATCCCCGTGCTCGAGAAGTTCGCGCACGAGGTGTACGGGCTGTAACGGGGCGCGCCGACCCGGGTCGATTCCGGTCGAATCGGGGTTGACACGCGCGGATGTTGCATCCGTGCGCAGTTTGGCGTACATTATCCACCTGTTGCCTCTTGCAGGCGGCAGAGTGCGGACATAGCTTAGTTGGTAAAGCGCAACCTTGCCAAGGTTGAGACCGCGGGTTCGAGTCCCGTTGTCCGCTCGCACGGGGGAGTGTCCCTCCCTCTGATGCTTCCGGTTCGCGGGCGTTGCCCGTGCGCCAGGAGGCTGACCCGGGCGGTTGGCGCAGTGGTAGCGCACTTCCCTGACACGGAAGGGGTCACAAGTTCGAATCTTGTATCGCCCACCCGAGAGTGCCTGACCGGCAGGCGAGTGCTGCCGCAGGCGCCGTTCTCGATGGTTTTCCGGGCGATTGGCGCAGCGGCTAGCGCACTTCGTTCACACCGAAGGGGTCGTAGGTTCGATTCCTACATCGCCCACCCCTGCGTTGTTTTTCCGACATGTCACGACAACAAGGCCCGGCGAACGGGAATGTTCGCCGGGCCTTTCGCGTGTCCGATGCGTGTGGTGCGCACGATGCGCGCGCACCGCCGAGGCTCGTCTACTTGGTCTGACGGTCCTTGAGATAGGCCTTGACGCTGTACGAGAGCAGTGCCAACGCCAGGATCGCGGTGATCGACAGGGCCAACGCCGGCATGCCGATGCCGGTCGAGGCGAGCAGTCCGCCCTGGTTGGACTGGCTCGCAGCCCCGGTCGCCGTGCCGTCGCCCGTGGACGAGGCGTTCGTGCCGGACGCGCCGTCATTCGCGGACTGGGTGCCGGATGCGTTCGTGGAGGCCGTGGTGGTCTTGCCCGTGGTGGTCTTGCCCGTGGTGGTCGATCCGGATGTGGCGGATCCCTGCTTGCCGTCAGAGGTCTTGTTGTCGGTGCTCTTGCCGTCCGTTGCGGTGGTGCCCTTCTGGTCGTCGCTCTGATTGTGCTTCGACGCGTTCGCCAGCGCCTGCTGGAAGTTCTTGTGCGCCTGGTTCTGGGCTTCCACCAGCGACTCATGCTGCTGTTTGAGGGCGTCGTGATCGGCCTTGAGGTTGTTGTGCGCCTGGTCGAGGTGCTGGGCGGTGGTGTCGATGTCCTGCTTGATCTGGTTGTTCGTATCGTGCAGATGCTGCAGCACGTCGCTGTTGGGCAGCGTGCCCTCGACGGTGGTCTGGTGTTCGATCTCCACGCCGACCTCGGCGGCCATGGCGCTGGTCGGCGCGGCCAGCGCCAATCCGCAGGTGCCCAAGGCCACTGCCACTGCGGTGATGATCTTCTTCATATCTACCTGAACTCGATTCTGTGGCGTTTGACGGAAAGTCGCCCATCGGCGGCGATCATGTGCAACCAGCCGTCATTGTAGGTTCGAATGGCCGAAGCGTAAAGCAATACAACCGGGTGAGGTGTCTATTTAGCGGGGCGGATAGGGGGTATTCGCCGTTCGCCGGCGTTCGCTGGCGCCCGCCGCAGACGCCTTCGCCGTGATTCGTCCATTCGGGCCGCATCGGGTACTATTGCGCACATGTCGAATCATCTGTCTCATTATGACGGCGCCGATCCGGCGCATGCCGAGGGGAATGCCACGCCGGAAACGCCCGAATCGTGGGCCGGCCTGCCAAGAGAGGAGTTCGCGTTCCCCGGCCCGCTGCGCGACCGGCTGGTCGCGGCGATTCTCGAGGGCCGCAAGACCTCCGGCACGGCGTTGCTGACCGAATACCTCAGCGCCGGGGAAACGCTGCCCCGGGCCGGCGACCGTTCCGTGCTCGTCGATTCCGGGAACCGGCCCGTCGCGGTGCTGGAGCGCACCGCGGTGCGCATCGCGCGGCTGTCCGATGTCGACGAGGCCCATGTCCATGCCGAAGGCGAGGGCTATGAGGATGTAGCCGCCTGGCGTGCGGCCCACGAGGAGTTCTGGGATTCGCCGGCGTATATCGAGGTGCTCAGCGATCCGACATTCCGCGTGGACGACGACACCTTGGTGGTGCTGGACCAGTTCAGGGTGTGCGAACGGAGGCCCGATACCGGCGCGTAGGTACGGTAACCGCGAGTTGTCGGTGCGCGGCTGCGGAGACAACACCGAAATAGTCGGCGTGTCGGGGTGAAAAACCGGGTTGCAACCGGTTCCACTACAATGCCGTGCACCGACAACTCGCATATTGCGTACCAAAGCGGGGTGATGCGGAGTGATATGGGCCTCCGGAAGCCCATTCCTCGCATGCCGTCACAGCCGTTGTGGTGCGATCCGGTCCCCGGAAGCCCTGTTGCCCCCAGAAATACGCTTTTGCCGGCGTGACGGGGGCTTTTCTTATGGAAACAATGCGCGGGGAACGGGCTGACGCCCTATGCTGGGAGCCATGGAGAACACGAAATTCCACGGCAAGGCGCAGGCCTATGCCGCCGCGCGCCCGGGATACCCCAAGGAGGCGATGCGCTACATCGCCTCATTGATGCCGTCCGATGCGGTGGTGGCCGATATCGGCGCCGGCACCGGCAAATTCACCGTGCCGCTGGCCCAAGCAGGATTCGAGGTGCTGGCGGTGGAGCCGGATGCGGACATGCGCGGCGAACTGGCCGTGCAGACGGCCGCATACCGCCGGGTGACGGTGATCGACAGATCCGCCTCGCATACGGGGCTGCCGGATCGCAGCGTCGACGCCATCACCTGCGCCCAGGCGCTGCACTGGTTCGACCATGACGAATTCCTCGCCGAATGCCGCCGCATCAGCCGGGGCGGCACGTTCCTGCTTGTCTCCGTATACAACAGCACGTCATTCGATTCGGCCATGACCATCGGTCATGACGGCGACCCGTCCGGGGCTGCCGACGGGGCGGCTTCCGGGAACTCCGCACACTGGCCGGATCCCCTAGCCTGCGACCGGGCCGACATGGGCGTGAGCGCGCGGCATTTCAAGGAGACCACCGCCGAGTTCTTCCGGCATCCGCAGATCCGCGAATTCCCCAACCCGATCCACTATACCCGCGACAGCTGGCGCGAGTACATGGACTCGCATTCCCACAGCCCGCTGCCCACGGACCCGGCGTATCCAGCCCATCGCGCGTGGGTCGACGCCATCTTCGACCGACACGGCGTCGACGGCATCATGACCGACGACAACGTCTGCATGGTCGCCAGCGAAATCCTCTGACACGGGTCGACTAGGCACGGAAAGGATCGTGATGGCACACATCGAACAATCCGAACAGGGCGATGACTGCGTGTTCTGCGTCATCGTCCGCGGCGAGGCGCCATGCCGCCCGGTCATGGAATCCCGCCTGGCGCTGTGCTTCCTGTCCAATGACGATCAGACCGATTACCATCTGCTCGTCATCCCCAAACGCCACGCGGTGAACGTGCTCGACTGCGACGCCGAGTCCCTGCACGCGGTGGCGGATCTGGCGCAGCGGGTCGGCCGCCACCTGGTCGACGACTGCGGATTCGACGGGGTCGACCTGCTCAACACCTCGTTCGTCGGGGACCAGTCGGTGATGCATCTGCATGTGCATCTCATCGCGCGCAAGTACGGGGATGGGCTGGACACCTGGCCCAAGCTGCCCGGACGCTCGCTCGGCCTCGATGCGGCCTGGCGGGCGTTGCGGTAGCCGCCGGTCGGGATCGGGCAAGCTCGCGGTCATCCCGCGATCGACGGTCGCCCGTCGTGGGGAGCGCGGGAAACGGTCGGAACGCATCCGGCGGAAACGGCGGTGAGGAAGCCGGAAAACGGCGGAATCCCGCCGATGCAACCTGAGGTTGCGCGCGGTTTCGGTTGCGACCGGCAATCGCAACCGCAAGATGGTGGCGGACGGCGGCCCCGACATGCCATAGTGGGGCCAACGGCCGAATACGGCATGATGGAACCACACGGCAAAAGGACGGCGACGATGAGCTTCCGCACCAATCTCCAGTATCTGCGCTCGCAGCGCAACATGACGCAGGAGCAGCTGGCCATGCTGCTCGGCGTCTCCCGTCAGGCCATTTCGAAATGGGAATCCGAGAAGGCATACCCCGAGATGGACAAGCTGCTTATGATCTGCGACCTGTTCGGCTGCACGCTCGATGACCTCGTGCTCGGCGACGTGAGCGTGAGCCGGCCTGCTGCGCGCGAGGCCGCGGCGGCGGATGGCGAAACCGCGGCGACTGGGCCGGCGGCGGGGAAAGGCCCCGGCGCGATCGCCCCTGCGGCCGCCCTGCCGCAGGATCTGACCGGCTACGACAGGCATCGTCGTCGGTTCGCGCTGCTCGTCGCCGGAGGCAGTGCGGCGATCGTGGCCGCGACCGGCATCGGCTGCCTGTTCGATTCCGGCAATTCCATTCTCGGCGCGACGCCGCTCAACGGTTTCCTGACGTTGCTGTGCATCTGCGTTGGCGTGATCGTCGGCTTGGCGGCGCTGATCCCGGGCGGAATGTCGCACGCCGATTTCAAGCGGCGTCACCCGTATGTCAAGGATTTCTACGCGGAGGATGATCGCAGCCGCGAGATGCGCGTGTTGGTGACCGGCATCGTGGCCGGGATCGCGATGATCCTGATCGGTACGGTTGTTCTCGTGTACGCGGACGATGTACTGGGCGTCAGCGATGGGTGGCCGGTCACGATCATGCTGGTATTGTGCGCGGCCGCCGTCTTCTGCTTTGTCTACTGCGGGATGCGATACGGCATGCTCGACATCGACGGCTACAACAAGGAGGCCGAGTCCGACCGCAAGGAGCGTGCGGGCGAACAGGATTTCTATGCCAGGCTGACCGGCACGGTGTGCGGAATCATCATGATGGTGGCCACGGTGATCGCCCTGTGCCTGCTGTTCCTGAGCCCGGCGGCCTTGCGCGGCGATTGGTCGTCCATCGGTTCCGGCGTCTCGGAGGACTCGATGTTCTGGTTACCGTGGCCGATCGGCGGCATATTGTGCGGCATCGCGGCCGCCATCATCCGATTGGTCAAGGATTACCGCGAGCGATGACCGATATGATTCCGGATGATGCCGGATGCGCGGAATGAGCGGAAAGGACGACCGATGAACGATCTCGCCGATTTTTGCAGACGATACCCGCGGCGAACTATGCGGTTGCCGGGCGGCGAGACCTTCTCGTACCGGTACCACCGTCATCCGGGCGCCCGGGCCACGGTCGTGCTGCTGCCGGGCGGCATCGGATTGTCCGACCTGTTCTACCTGCATTTCGAACGGTTCGCTGAGGACTGCTCGGTCATCACCTTCGACTATCAGGAACGGTTCGCGACGAATGCCGAACTCGCACGGGCCATCGCCGGGTTGCTGGACGGGCTTGACGAGCGGGTGTGGCTGGTCGGGTAGTCGCTTGGCGGCGTGATCGCGCAGATCGTGGCGAAGCCCCATCCCGGGCGCATCGAGGGGCTGGTGCTGTCCAACACCTGTTCGCTGGCGCGGGATATGGGCCGTGAGGCGCATGACGAGCTGATGGGCATGGTCGCGGAGCAGCGTAAGTGGAAACGGATGCTTCGCTTGGTGCCGATGCCGCTCTACCGGTGGCTGATGGCGTGGGCCGTCATGCGCAAGACGCGGGATCTGCAGCCGAAGGAGCGGCGGCTGATGCAGGGGTTGTGCGATGCCTTGCGGCAGCTGCTCGACA
>OAXB01000279.1_pt1 | contig 16967 bp, 16 predicted proteins | sample 1501541 | NCBI WGS metagenome assembly OAXB01 (sample SAMEA2580302, study PRJEB22360) | human gut metagenome | biome: human gut; feature: human-associated habitat; material: faeces | place: Denmark | collected 2008/2010
TAATGGCGAACCCCCCCTGGGGCCCCCCCGGCCTCCCGTTATACGGCTCGGCCCGCCAGCGGGGGCGGGATAGGTCATAACGGTTTCATCAGAGCAAACAAAAAGGGCTCCCCTCTCTGAGGGGAGCCAGACATAGGACGCGAACTTACGGTGCGGGATACTGGGAGAGCATGAACGAAGCGGCTTGATACAGTGCCCGTTGCATCGCTCCCCTCAGTTCGCCACACGGACAGCTCCCCTCAGCGAGGGGAGCCGAAGGTATGGCGTTCCGACCGAGCGCAGCGAATCAGAACTCGCGGTTCTGGCGGTAGAACTTGATCAGGCTCTGGGTGGAGGCATCCTGGGCGGCGAGGGCGTCGTCGTCCTGGGAGATGGCCGGGGTGATCTGCTTGGCCAGCTGCTTGCCGAGCTCGACGCCCCACTGATCGTAGGAGTCGAGGCCCCAGACGGTGCCTTCGACGAAGGTGATGTGCTCGTACAGGGCGATGAGCTCGCCGAGCGCGAACGGGGTCAGGGCCACGCCGAAGATGGAGGTGGTCGGGCGGTTGCCGGAGAACACGCGGGCCGGAACGATCTCTTCCGGAGTGCCCTCGGCGCGTACCTCGTCGGCGGTCTTGCCGAACGCCAGAGCCTTGGTCTGGGCGAAGTAGTTGCCCAGGAACAGCTCGTGCACGTCCTGGTCGCCGTCCTTGGTCGGGTTCGGGGTGTTGACGAACGCGATGAAGTCGGCCGGGATGAGCTGGGTGCCCTGGTGGATCAGCTGGTAGAAGGCGTGCTGGCCGTTGGTGCCGGGCTCGCCCCAGAAGATCTCGCCGGTCTCGGTGGTGACGGGGGTGCCGTCCCAACGCACGGACTTGCCGTTGGACTCCATGGTCAGCTGCTGCAGGTAGGCCGGGAAGCGGTGCAGGTACTGGTCGTACGGCAGCACGGCATGCGAGGCGACCTTGAAGAAGTTGCGGTACCAGACGTTGAGCATGCCGAGCAGCACCACGACGTTCTTCTCGAACGGGGTGTTGGCGAAGTACTCGTCGATCTCGTGGAAGCCGTGCAGGAACTCCTCGAAGCGGGCCGGTCCGAAGACCACGGCCAGGGAGGTGCCGACGGCGGAATCGACGGAGTAGCGGCCGCCGACCCAGTTCCAGAAGCCGAAGGCGTTGTTCGGGTCGATGCCGAACTCCTCGACCTTCTCCAGGTTGGTGGAGACGGCCACGAAGTGCTTCTTGATGGCCTCGGCCTTCTGGGCCTCGTCTCCCTCGGAGATGGCGCCGTTGGCGGCGAGCCCCTCAAGCAGCCAGGTGCGGGCCTCGCGGGCGTTGGTCAGGGTCTCCAGCGTGGTGAAGGTCTTGGAGACGATGATGAACAGCGTGGTCTCCGGGTCGAGGCCCTTGGTCTTCTCGGCCAGATCGTTCGGGTCGATGTTGGAGATGTAGCGGGCGGAGATGCCGGCGTCGGCGTAGGGCTTGAGCGCCTCGTACACCATGACGGGGCCCAGGTCGGAGCCGCCGATGCCGATGTTGACCACGGTCTCGATCTTGCGGCCGGTGATGCCGGTCCACTTGCCGGAACGCACGTCATCGGCGAAGGCGTAGATCTTGTCGAGGGTCTCGCGCACGTCCTTGACGGTGTCCTGGCCGTCGACGATGTACTTGCCCTCGTCCTCGACCGGGCGGCGCAGCGCGGTGTGCAGCACGGCGCGGTCCTCGGTGTTGTTGATGTGCACGCCGGTGTACATCGCCTTGGTGCGCTCGTCGAGCTTGACGGCCTTGGCGAGATCGGCGAACAGCTGGAGGGTCTCCGGCTTGATCAGGTTCTTGGACAGATCGAAGTGCAGATCGCCGGCGTCGAAGCTCAGCTTCTCGACACGGTCGGCGTCGTCGGCGAACCACTTCTTGAGGCTGATGCCCTCGGCCTGCAGCTCGTCATAGTGCTTTTGCAGGGCGGCCCACGCGGGAGTCTGGGTGGCGTCAACGGGAGGATTGATGGCCATAAGTGTTGGTCCTTTCATCATCACTTGCGAAGCGGGTCGCTCCCGTTCGGCCGCGAAACCGGGCGAGAACGCACCGTTTACTTCACCTCACAAGATACTCACAAAAGCGGACATAACAACACATAAAGTGCGCGTTGCCGGCGCGCGACGCACGACACGCGATTTGAATTAATTCAGGGCATGCAGTACACTCAAATTCTTGTGCGCGGATCGCGAATGCAATCCGGGCAACACGCCACTTTAGCTCAGTCGGTAGAGCGGCTCACTCGTAATGAGCAGGTCGACAGTTCGATTCTGTCAAGTGGCTCCAGAACACCCCGGATGGCTTCATCCGGGGTTTTGCTTTTCCGTCCAAATCCGGGCAACGCCGGGCGCCCCTCCCTGCCACTGCGGACGCCCCGGAAAAGGGCAACCTTATGGTAAGTTATTCCTTGCGCGCGTGTGGCGGAATTGGTAGACGCGCAGGATTTAGGTTCCTGTGTCTTTGACGTGTGGGTTCGAGTCCCATCTCGCGCACCTTGGGTGGGTCCCCCGGCCGGATGCCATCGGAGGGGAAGAGGAGAACCAGCATGTCCGCCATACTCAAGCCCATCGCGTTCCTGTGCATCATCGCCGCCGCGTATCTGGCCAAACGGGCCGGGCTGTTCAAGCCGCGCGACTACCGCATCATGCAGGTCACCGTATTCACCTTCACGCTTCCCGCGTCCATCATCGTGTCGTTCGCCACGAATCCGCACCATGTCAGCATGCTGCTGATCTCGCTGTTCGCGCTCGTATGCGCGCTGCTGCCGCTGCTGCTCACTTTCGCGGCGTCGCGCCGCAGGCCGGTCACCGACCGCGCCTTCCTGATGCTCAATGCCTCCGGGTTCAACATCGGCAACTTCTGCTTCCCGGTATTGCAGGCGTTTCTCGGGCCGTCCGCGCTGGTCACGGCATCGATGTTCGACATCGGCAATTCGGTGATGGTCACGGCCGGTATCAATGTGATGACGACCTCGCTGCTGCACATCGACATGGACAAGCCACTGACCGAGCAGAACCCGGGGAACGCCCCGACGCTGCCCTACCGACGGCCGGCCGACAGGGACGCGCGCCGATTGGCCCGCCGGGCCAAGCTCCGCTCCGTGCTGCGCGGCTTCCTCACTTCGGTGCCGTTCGACGTCTATCTGCTGATGATCGCGGTGATGCTGTTCGACATCCCGATTCCCGGCTTCATCCCCACACTGCTGCAGCCGGTCGCCGACGCGAACTCGTTCTGCTCGGTGTTCATGGTGGGCATGCTCATGGATCTGCCGCACACCGCCAAGGACGTCAAGGACGTTGCGCGCGTGCTCGGCTGGCGCCTGCCGCTCGGATTCGCGTTCGCCGCGTTCGCGTGGTTCGTGCTGCCGTTCGACGCCGGGGTGCGCAAGGCCGCGGTGATGCTCTCGCTGGCGCCGACCGCCGTGTTCTCCACGCTGTTCACCGACAAGGTGCTCGGCAACGCGAAACTCGCCGGCTTCACGCTGGCCACCTCGGCGATCATCGCGATCGTGCTGATGACCGCGGTCAACATCCTGCTGCCGGCGTAGCCGCATTCGTCCCATGTGCCAGCCGGGATGGGCGGCACACGGCGTCAGCGCTTGAGCAACTTGTGGGCCAGCGTGCTCACGCCGAAGCGGAGCCTGTCCACGGGGAGGGTGAACTCGCCGATCAGCTCCTCGACGGAACCGTTGAACCCCTGCTTGAACTCCAGCACGCCGCGTCCCTCGTCATCCGGATCGTCAAAGACGCCGGAAATACCATAGAAGTTGTACCGGGACACGCCCTTGGCCACGCACAGGTCGCGCATGGCCACATGCTGGATGAGCGCGGAGGCGTAGAACGGCTTGTACCGCTCCACGCTGCCGGAGAACAAGTAGACCACCTCGTTCGGGTGCTCCACGAACAGCGAGGCGGCCGCGGGCAGCACGTCGCCATCCTTGGCGAACCGCGCAGCCTCCGCCAGACGCTTCTCGGCGGCGGCCAGATTACGGCTCTCCTCGCCCAGCTGACGCTCCGTCTTGGTGGTCGGCCGTTCGTCGTTCTTGGCCTGCAAACGCGCCACCTTGGCGGCAAGCGCCTCGCGCTTGGCCGTCATATCGGCCACATACTCGTCGATATGGATCTCGGCCAGCATGAAATGCGCCCGCTCGCCGAACGCCGCCTTGAACTGGTGGAAGTATTCGACGCCTCGATCCTGAAAATGCCGGCGACGCGCGGTGGCGGTCTCGATATCGGCGAAGGCCTGCAACTCGCCGTCACCCAGCTCGCGCACCCGCACGCCCATTGACTCGGCCCTCTTGACGCTCCACTGCGTGCGCTTGTCGTACGACGCGAGCAACGCCTTCTCATCCGCTATGCCGGCCAGATCCTTGACGTACACCCATCGGTTCACCACCGATCCGTACCCGCGCGAGAACCCGGCGTGGCGCCAGTCGAGCGATGCGTACGCCTCAAGCGCCGGCGTGTCCGGCTCGCCCTCGGCCACGCCCTGCGAATCGTGGCGCTGGTAGACCAGATTCGGCCAGCAGGTGACGGACACGGCTCCGCGGCGATGCGCCGACCGGCGGATGCCCTCGGTCATCGCCTGCAGCAGCGGCCTGTCGTGCGGGTCGCACATCGGGCCGAGCCAGACGGATCCCTCCAATCCGAACCGGCCTCGCGTGTAGGCGATGGCGCATCCGGCGACGATCTCGTCACCACGGCTCACGCCGACCAGGTCATACGAATCGATGCGGGCCTTCGCGACGTCCATCATCGCGGTCGTCTGCTGGAAATTGCCCTGCGGGTGCCTCGCGGACAGCGCGTCGAACGCCTCGGGGGTCATGGTCACGATGTCGGTCGTCATAGTCGTCTCCTGCGTGTTTCTCTTGTCTCGTCGTACCGTCGTATATCGCCGCGCCGCCGTACCGCCCCGGCCGCCGCCCTCAGCGCCCCAGCACCTTGTGGGCAAGCTTCTTGAGCCCGTACGCCACCGGGCTGACGGGCAGCACGAACTCTCCGGGCAGTTCCTCGACATAGCCGTTGAACCCCTGCTTGAACTCCAGCACGCCGCGCCCCTCGTCATCCGGATCGTCAAAGACGCCGTCGATGCCGTAGAAGTTGTACCGGGTCACGCCCTTGGCCACGCACAAACGCAGCATCGCATCGTGCTGGATGAGCGCGGAGGCATAGAACGGCTTGTACTGTTCCACGCTGCCGGAGAACAGATAGATGACCTCGCGCGGGTGCTCCACGAACAGCGAGGCCGCGGCCGGCAGCACGTCGCCGTCCTTGGCGAACCGCGCAGCCTCCGCCAGACGCTTCTCGGCGGCGGCCAGGTTGCGCGTCTCCTCGCCCAGCTGGCGCTCCGTCTTGGTGGTCGGGTGCTCATCGTTCTTGGCCTGCAGGCGAGCCACCTTGGCGGCGAGCGCCTCGCGCTTGGCCGTCATGTCGGCCGCATACTCGTCGATATGAATCTCGGCGACCATGAAGTGGGCCTTGTCGCCGTAGGTGGCCTTGAACCGGTGGAAGTAGTCCTCGCCGCGGTACTCGAAGCTGCGCCGTTCGGCGGTCTGCTGCTCGATGCGCGCGAACACGCCCAGCTCGCCGTCCGCCAGCTCGCGCACGTGCACGCCCATCGACTTGGCGCGCTTGACGCTCCACTGCGTGCGCTTGTCGTACGACTTGAGCAGCGCCGCCTCGTCGGCGATACCGGTCAGATCCTTGAGGTAGCGCCACCGGGGCACCGCCGTGTACCCGACGGTGAAGCCGCCGTGCTCGAATCCGGCACGCGTGAGCAGGCCGACCATCTCGTCGTCGGGGGCGCCGCCCTGATCGTCGGGCAGAGGGTTGCCGTCGCTGTCGCGCAGACGATACGGCGCCTCGGGGGTGATCGCCATCTGCGAAGCACCCTTGGCCTTGGCGTGCCGCTTGAGCGCGGTCATGAAGAACGTCAGCAGCTCGCCGTCGTGATAGTCGCACATCGGGCCGTCGTGCACGACGGCGAAGGTGGACAGGCGCGACGCGCGGTGGGTCTCAAGCAGCGCGGCGGCGACCACGGCGCCGTTCTCCTTGACGCCCAGGTACTCCACGTCCACGCCTTGGCCGGCGCGCAGTGTCCCGGCGCAGGAGGTCTGCTGGAAGTTGCCCTGCGCATGGGTGGCCGAAAAGTCGTCGAATTCCTGGCCACTGAGGGTGACGGTGCTGAATGAACGCATGCTGAACCGTGAAATCCTTATGTACTGTATGGCGCCGTGCCGGCCGAGTGCCGATCGGAGCACGCGGCCGGCACGGCGCACCGTATATCCTGCGATATCGTGCCGATGGTAACACGGCCGGCCAGCAGATCGGCCGGCCAGCCGCAAACCCTCACGGCTTCGCCATCGTTGCGCCGTCCGACGGGCGGCGGCTGATATCTCGTGCTATGTATGTATGCACTGATTCTGGCTCCCCTCCTTGAGGGGAGCTGTCCGCGCAGCGGTCTGAGGGGAGAATTTCCGAGAACGCCAGAACCAAGCCGATCCACGCACGTTCCCCTCAGTCGGCTATGCCGACGGCTCCCCTCAGAGAGGGGAGCCGGAATCACTACACGAATTCATGGGACGGGCCATTAACGCACCAGGCGCTCGATAGCGGGGACGAGCGCGCGCAGCGCCTTGCCGCGGTGCGAGATCGCGTTCTTCTCCGCCGGGGTCATCTCGGCGCTGGTCAGCGGCTCGGCGAGCCCCTGCGCTCGTGCCGGCTGATCGTCGGGCACGAACAGCGGGTCGTAGCCGAATCCGTGCTCGCCGCGGGCAGCGCGGATGATGACGCCAGGCATCTCGCCGATCTCCACGGTTTCCGACGCCACCTGGTGCACGCCGGCATCCGCGTCGCGTTCGGCCTGCGGCACGACGAGCGCGGCGGCGCAGCGGAAGCGCGCGGTGCGCCTGGCATCGGGAATGTCCTCGATCTGCGCGAGCAGCAGCGCGTTGTTCGCCGCATCGTCGCCGTGGCGCCCCGCCCAGCGTGCGGACAGGATGCCGGGCGCGTTGCCCATCACGTCGACGATCAGGCCGGAGTCGTCGGCCACCGCCGGGCATCCGGTGCGCGCGGCGACGTCACGGGCCTTGAGCAGCGCGTTCTCCTGGAAGGTGACGCCCGTTTCGACCGGGTCGGGCAGGTTCAGGCTGCCGGCCGAGACGAGCTCGATACGTCCGGCGTCCGAGCCGAGGCCTTCGGCGAGAATGCGGCGGATTTCCACAAGCTTGCCTTCGTTATGAGTTGCGACGACGATTTGCATGGGGTTCTCCTCTTCTGACTCCCCTCAGCCGCTTTCAGCGGCAGCTCCCCTCAGAAAGAGGAGCCTGAGTAATGCCTCAATCCAGTGCCAACGCGGCGCGCTGGGCGGCCTGCAGTTCCTTGTTGCCCTTTTCGGCGAGATCGAGCAGCGTGTTGAGCTCGTCGCGGCTGAACGGACGGTGCTCGGCGGTGCCCTGAATCTCGATGAAGGCGCCGGCGCCGGTCATCGCCACGTTCATGTCGGTCATGGCCTGGCTGTCCTCGATGTACGGCAGGTCGAGCATCGGCGTGCCGTTGATCACGCCGACGGACACGGCCGACACGCAATCCTTGAGCACGCGGTCGGCGGAGCGGATGTGGCGGTGCTGCTCCGCCCAGCGCAGCGCGTCGACCAGCGCCACGTACGCGCCGGTGACCGACGCGGTGCGCGTGCCGCCATCGGCCTGCAGCACGTCGCAGTCGAGCTGGACCTGATTCTCGCCGAGCGCCTTCATGTCGACCGCGCCGCGCAGGCAGCGGCCGATCAGACGGCTGATCTCCTGCGTGCGCCCGCCGACCTTGCCGCGCACCGATTCGCGGTCGGTGCGCTCGGAGGTGGCGCGCGGCAGCATCGCGTATTCGGCGGTCACCCAGCCGAGTCCGGAGTCCTTGCGCCAACGCGGCACGCCGGCGGTGAAGGTCGCGGTGCACATCACACGCGTGTTGCCGCATTCGATCAGCACCGACCCTTCGGGAGCGTCGGTGAAGTGGCGGGTGATGCGCACCGGGCGCAGCTCGTCCACGGCGCGGCCGTCGGCACGGATCACGGTATTCTTTCCAAGCATGTCTTTGATTTGGGCCATGCTGCCAACCTATCACTAGGCGGCGAAGCAGGCGGGCGGGGGCGGCCGTCGCTCGGCGGGCGGACGGCGGACGGCCGCAGGCGACTATCCCAGCAGCGGCCTGGACGGCTCGATCTTGTCGACGATGAACAGGACGAGCGCCACGAACGCGAACCCCACGGCGAGCTCGAGCACATTGGTGCCGAACCGAGCCCATCCGATCGCGTTCGGGTCGATGAACGCGTACGGATACGGGTTGCCGCCGGCGGCCGGGCCGGAATGCGGCCAGATCGCGGCGCGGATCATCACGAACGCCAGCCAGACCGGTAGATAGATCAGCCAGCTCGCGCAGTAGTGCCAGCGGAACCTGCGGTGCGGGTCGAACAGCAGGAAATCGACCACGGCCATGATCGGCGCGATCCTGTGCAGCATCGTATTGGTCATGATGCCCAGCACCTGCGGCACGTAGTTCGGATCGTCCGGAGGCATGAGCAGCAGCGCCACGAGCGCGGTGATCACCGCGTACATCGTCAGGCACCCCTTGAGCCAGGCCGGCGGCTGGATGCCCTTCAGCAGGCTCGCCGCGCCGGCCCACAGCATCACGAAGCCGAGCGCGAAACCGGTCTGGAACGTGAAATACACCCACAGCTCGGGCCGGTGCCACGCCTCATACGTGCCGACGAAGCACAGCGCGGCGATCGCAAGCCGCCACAATCCCGCAACGAATCTCATGCCTCACAGCATAGCCGGTGGAAGCCGCACCGGGATGACAAGGGCTTGGCCCTACAATGGCATAGGCGTACCGTTTTCAGGGAGGAATCAATGGATTATTCACCGGCCCTTATGACCGACATGTACGAATACACGATGCTCGACGCGGCGCTCAAGGACGGCACCGCGAACCGCAAGTGCGTGTTCGAAATCTTCACCCGGCATCTGCCCGAGGGCCGCCGCTACGGCGTCGTGGCCGGCACGGGGCGCATCCTCGACGAGCTGGAGCGCTTCCATCTGGACGACGAGGACCTCAGATTCCTCGCCGACCGCAAGGTCGTGGACGCGAACACCATCAAGTGGCTCGAGAACTTCCATTTCTCCGGCACGATCAAGGGGTACCGCGAAGGCGAGATGTTCTTCCCGAATTCGCCGATCCTGCAGGTCGAGGGTACCTTCGGCGAGTGCACGCTGCTGGAGACGCTGCTGCTGTCGGTGCTCAACTACGATTCCGCGGTCGCCTCGGCGGCCTCGCGCATGGTGAGCGCCGCGAAGGACCGCCCGTGCATGGACATGGGCGGCCGGCGCACCAACGAATGGGCCGCCGTGGCCGCGGCCAGGGCCGCCGTGATCGGCGGGTTCAAGGGCACCGCGAACCTGCTGGCCGCGCAGATGTACGGGCTCAAGGCGATCGGCACCGCCGCGCACTGCTTCACGCTGGTGCACGACAACGAGCGCGACGCCTTCCGCTCGCAGATCAACGCGCTGGGCAAGAACACGACGCTGCTGGTCGACACCTACAACGTCGAGGAGGCCGTGAAGACCGCGGTCGAGGTGGCCGGGCCCGAACTGGGCGGCGTGCGCATCGACTCGGGCGATCTCGCCTCGCTTGCGCAGCGCGTGCGCAACCAGCTGGACGCGCTCGGCGCCACGAACACGACGATCACCGTCACCAACGATCTGGACGAGTACGCGCTGGCCGCGCTGCAGACCGCCCCGGTCGACTCCTACGGCGTCGGCACGATGCTGGTGACCGGATCGGGTGCGCCGACCTGTGCGATGGTGTACAAGCTGACCGAGCGCGAGAACTCGGCCGGCGTGATGCAGCCCGTGGCCAAGAAGTCGACGAACAAGGCGACCGTGCCGGGGCGCAAGCTCGCCTACCGCTCCTACGAGTACAACCTCGCGGACTGCGAGCATGTGATCTCCGGTTCGGAGGACCAGCTCGCGGGCTACACGCCGGCGGACAACTGGAAGGACCTGCTGGTCAGCTACGTCGATCACGGCCGGATCGACCAGCAATACCAAGGCCACGGCGCGATCATGGCCGCGCACGAGTACCGCGCGCAGGCCCTCGCCGAGCTGCCGATCACCGCGCAGTCGCTGATGAAGGGCGAGCCGGTGATCCCCACCGAAACGACGGTGCTGTGACGGCGACGCCGCCGGAGTGCCGACTGGCTCCCCTCCCTGAGGGGAGCTGACCGCGAAGCGGGCTGAGGAGAGGATTACCACGAACGTCTGAATCCAGCCGGTTTGCATGGTCTCCCCTCAGTCGGCCGCGCCGACAGCTCCCCTCTGAAGAGGGGAGCCAACCGCAACGGAAGAGACCCTTAGCGCATCATCTCGTCGTAGAGGCGCTTGCAGTCGGGGCAGACCGGGTACTTGGACGGATCGTGCTTCGGCACCCAGATCTTGCCGCACAGCGCCACCACCGGGCGGCCGGTCATGCGCGACTCGGCGATGCGGTCCTTGGATACGTAGTGGGCGTAACGGTCCGCGTCGCCGCCATCGTCGCGCTGGGTCTGTTCCTCGGTCTGCGGGCGCTCCAGCACCGCCGTGCCGGGTCCCGGGTCCGGCGTCGACAGGGGCGACACCGGATCGGCCAGATCCGTCATGTCATTCTTCATCCGCATGCGCATTGCGATTCTCCATCCTTGGCTTAAGCGATCCTTGGCTTGGACCGCCCGTCATCACCCATGATAAAACCTTCGTGTTCCGTTCACGCTTTTCACGCCGAATCTCCATATCCCGCCGCCGTGCCGTGCCGTGCCGCGCCGCCGGCGCGCGAACGCCCTCCGCCGGCGTGGTTCCGCGCCCTACTTCCGCGCGAAGCGGTAGTCTTGGGTCTATGACTATCGCAGTATGTCCAGGATCGTACGACCCCGTCACCGCGGGGCATTTGGACGTTATCGAACGATGCGCGCGCTTCTTCGACGAAGTGCATGTGGTGGTTGCCGTGAACGCCGCGAAAACGCCGCTGTTTTCCGAGGGCGTCCGCGTCGACGTGATCCGCCGGGCGCTGGAGAAGGACGGACTCCCGAACATCACGGTCGCCTCGACAAGCGGCCTGATCACCGACTACTGCAAGGACGTCGGCGCCACGGTGATCGTCAAGGGCCTGCGGCAGAACGGCGATTACGAGGCCGAGCTCGGCATGGCGCTGGTCAATCGCAAGCTCGCCGGCATCGAGACGCTGTTCCTGCCGGCCGACCCGATCCTGGAGCACATCTCCAGCTCGATCGTCAAGGACGTGGCGCGCCACGGCGGCGATATCACCGGCATGGTGCCCGATTGCGTGGCGCCCATGCTCGTCGAGGCGCTGAACAAGGAAAACGAGGAAAGAAGCTGACATGACTGAGGAAATGGACGGCTCGCAGGCGCAGCCTGCACCGCTGCCTCCGGAACCGGCGGCCCTGGCTCCGACGAACGAGGCCGCATACGGGCGGCAGCCCGGCGGGCAGGGGAACCCGCCGGCCCAAGGGACCGATCCCGCGCTCATCGCCGAAACCGAGGCGACCCCGGCGCAGCCGGCGTCCGAAAGCACGCCGGACGCGTCAGGCGCGCGGACCGGCTCGGCGGATGGAGCCAAGGCGGCCTTCCCGATGGACGCACTGCCCGATCTGAGGGAGACGCTGGACGTCGGCTCGCCCGATCTCGATCCGGCGACCCTCAAGTCCCGCGACGAGTTCACCACCGTGTACGACATCATCGACCGGCTCGAGTCCATGCTCGGCGAGGCCAAGGGAGGCTTCTTCAACGCCGGCATCGTCAAGGTGGACCGCGAGGAGTTCACCGACCGGCTCGACGAGCTCAAGAAGATGCTGCCGGTGCAGCTCGAGCGCGCGTCGGCGCTCATGCGCGAGGCGGAGCGCCGGCTCGAATCCGCGCAGACGCAGGCGAACGCGATCGTCGCCTCGGCGCAGAGCCGTGCCGCCGACATGGTCAAGGACGCCAACGAGCAGGCGCAGTTCCTGGCCGGCCAGGAGAACGTCACGGAAATCGCGCGGCAGAAGGCGCGCGCCACGCTCGACCAGGCGCAGGCCAAGTCCGATCGGCTCACGCAGGGCGCCGACCAGTACTGCGTGACCGTGATGGAAGGGTTGCAGGCGCAGCTGTCCAAGCTCGACCGCGACGTGCAGGCGGGGCTTAATGTACTGTATGAACGCCAGCGTGCAGCCGGCGAGCAACTTCCCCATCTTGACCACAACGACTATCCGGAGGGCTGATCATGCCGCGTCCTGAAGATTCCGTATGGGCCGTGCCCGTGGCGCAGGTCGCGTCGCGCGCCGGCCAGAGCAAGGCGATCGACGCCGTATTCCCCGCTCCGAGCGGCATCGGCGACAACATCGTCGGCATCGCGGAAGGCACCGACGTGCATGTCGTCGGATCGTTCGACTCGATCGTCGACGGGCTGGTGCTGACCGCACGGATCATCGCGCCGGTCAGCACGGAGTGCACGCGCTGCCTCAAGCCAATCAACAAGGACTGGACCGTCGACGTCACCGCGTTCTTCCCCTACGACTCCGGCAAGGACGCGAAGGACGCCGCGCACGGCCACCAGAACGGCCGCAAGGACGAGGAAGTGGACATCATCGCCGGCGAGGAGGAGTCCGAGGACGAGTACCCGCTGGTGTCGAACGGCGCCTTCGCCGACCTCGAGGCGCTGATCCGCGACACGCTGGTCGAATCGCTGCCGCTGCAGCCGCTGTGCCGCGAGGACTGCCTCGGCCTGTGCCCGCAGTGCGGCGCCGACCTCAACGAGGACCCCGACCATCATCACGACGTGATCGACAACCGCTTCGCCGCGCTGGCCGCGCTCAAGGCCCAGCTGGAAACCGGCGAGTAATCCGCGGGCGACCGGCGGGCAACCGGGGTATTCGCGACGAGCGGAGCAGGCCCGCCCGCGCGAAATGGACGGAATGGACTTTGTACGGACGATGCGCTAAGATGCTGAACGCTTAAGCTCAATCGTTCGAACGAAACAGAGGAACAACAAATGGCACTGCCTAAGTACAAGACCTCGCGCGCCAACACGCACTCGCGCCGCGCGAACTGGAAGGCGTCTGCTGCGCAGACCGTCAACTGCCCGAACTGCGGCGCCCCGGCGCTGCCGCACATGGCCTGCCCGAGCTGCGGCTCGTTCCGCGGCCGCGTGTACCGCGAAGCCATCCGCGCCCCTCACGCCAAGTGAGCCGAGCGCGCCGCATAGCGCGATAACGCATCAAAGCCCTGCCATCGACGGGTGGCGGGGCTTTTTCATAGGCGCGCCCGGCCCCACCGGTTTCCGCAGGGCATCGCAAGACGCGCCATCACGTCACAGGACCTCGTAGGACCCCAATAAGTCCGAGTAACAGGCTACACAAGGAATCATGACTACGACGACCACCGAATCCCCCTCGAACGCTGCGCACATCTCACCATCCAACGTGCTGTTGGAAGCGCTGGGCACCACCATCCGGCCCGAGCTGCTGGTGCAGGCCCTCACCCACCGCTCGTTCTCGCACGAGCATCCGGGCGCGCTGAACTACGAGCGTCTGGAGTTTCTCGGCGACGCGGTGCTCGAGCTCGTGTCCACGGAGACGCTGTTCGCCGCCCATCCCGACATGAGCGAGGGCCAGCTGGCGAAGATGCGAGCCAAGGCCGTGTCCGAGGAGTCGCTGAGCGCCGTCGCCAGGACCAAGCTCAACGTCGGGCCGTACATCCTGCTCGGCCACGGCGAGGCCGAGCAGGGCGGCTCGGAGAAGAGCTCGATCCTGTGCGACATCGTGGAATCGCTGATCGGCGCGACCTTCCTCGAGCACGGCATCGACGGCGCGCGCGAGGTCGTGCACCGGCTCATCGACGACACGCTGGCCGAGGTAGCCACCGAGGGCCCGGCGCTCGACTGGAAGACCTCGCTGGAGATCAAATCGCACCAGCTCGGCAAGGGCGACCCGCACTACCGGATGGCCGTCACCGGGCCGGAATACGCGCAGATCTTCACCGCCCGCGCGCTGCTCGGCGACGATGACACCGTATACGGCGTTGGCAAGGGGTCCAGCAAGCGCAAGGCGCAGCTGGCCGCCGCCGAAGCCGCGTGGAAGGCGCTGGACAAGTAGCCGCCGGCAAGCCGCGCACCGTCAGCCAATATATGGGCGCCGCCCGCCCCTCCACCGGGCCTGCCACTAGGATGAGGTGGATTACACTTGGCTAGTAGCAGCCGTTCAGGAGCCACAAGCGCCGGACGCATCTGCCGCCCCGGGCCGCCCGGCATATCCGCGCGCCCCGCGTGTGCGGCCTACGAACCCAAGCGACCGACCAGGAAGTTGAGAGGAACCATGGTGACACCAACGCCTCTTCAGGCATTCAGCGGCGTGCCGAAAACGCACGCCGGAAACGACAGGCAGACCATTGTCGACGGCGAGAAAATGACCGGCGCACAGGCGCTGGTTCGTGCGCTGGAGGATTTGGGCGTTCAGGACGTGTTCGGCCTGCCGGGCGGCGCGATTCTGCCGGTATACCACGCGATCAACGACGACACGAAGTTCCGCTTCACGCTGGTGCGCCACGAGCAGGCCGCCGGCCACGCAGCAGAGGGATACGCGGTGGCCACCGGCCGCGTCGGCGTGTGCATCGTCACATCCGGCCCCGGCGCGACGAACATGATCACCCCGATCGCCGACGCGAATATGGATTCGGTGCCGCTGGTCGTGATCACCGGTCAGGTCGGCGTGGCCGCGATCGGCACCGACGCCTTCCAGGAGGCCGACATCGTCGGCGCGACCTATCCGGTCGTCAAGCATTCGTATCTGGTGACGAGCGCGCAGGACATCCCCCGCGTGCTTGCCGAAGCGCACTACATCGCCCGTTCCGGTCGCCCCGGACCGGTCGTCGTCGACCTGACGAAGACCGCCCAGACCGGCGAGATGTACTACTCGTGGCCGCAGCGCATGATCCTGCCCGGCTACAACCCGACCACCAAGGCGCACGGCCGCGTGCTCTCCGACGCCGCGAAGCTGTTCGCCCAGTCGTACCGGCCGGTGCTGTACGTGGGCGGCGGCGCGGCGCGTTCCAACGCCTCCGCCGAGGTCGCCGAACTGGCCGAGGTGACCGGCGCCCCGATCGTCACGACGCTGCCGGCGCGCGGCATCGTGCCCGACTCCAATCCGAAGAACCTCGGCATGCTGGGCATGCACGGCACGGTCGCGGCGACCGCCGCGGCGCAGCGCTGCGATCTGCTGGTCGCGATCGGCGCCCGCTTCGACGACCGCGTGACCGGCAAGCTCGACGCCTTCGCGCCGGGCGCCCGCGTGATCCACATCGACATCGACCCGGCGGAGATCGGCAAGAACCGCGCCCCGGACGTGCCGATCGTGGGCGACGTGGCGACCGTGCTCCACGATCTGATCCCCGAGATCAAGCGTTCGCAGGCGATCGGTGGCAAGCCCAACCTCAAGCCGTGGTGGGACCAGCTCGACGCGCTGCGCGATCGGTACACGATCCGCTACGACGAGCCGTGCGACCAGCCGACCGACGGTTCGCTGTCCCCGCAGTGGGTGGTCGAGCAGCTGTCGAAGAAGGCCGATCCGTCCACGATCTGGGTGTCCGGCGTGGGCCAGCACCAGATGTGGGCCGCGCAGCTGGTCGATTTCGAAAAGCCGCATTCGTGGATCTCCTCGGGCGGCCTCGGCACCATGGGATTCGGCCTGCCGGCGGCCATCGGCGCCTCCATCGGCTCCGAGCGCGATTTCCAGGGCAAGAAGCCGGTGTGGCTGATCGACGGTGACGGTTCGTTCCAGATGACATCCGAGGAGCTGGCGGCAGCCTTCCTCGACCACGCGCCGGTGAAGATCGCGATTCTCAACAACTCCGTCTACGGCATGGTGCGCCAGTGGCAGACGCTGTTCTACGAGCACCACTACTCGGCCACGAACCTGCTGGACGGCGAGGCGAAGGAGGGCGGCGAGTTCTTCGACGTGCCCGACTTCGTGAAGCTGGCCGAGGCGTACGGGTGCGTCGGCATGCGCGCGTTCACCGAGGACGAGGCGATCGCCGCGATCGACAAGGCGAACGAGATCAACGACCGCCCGGTGCTCATCGACTTCCGCGTGTGGAAGGACGCGATGGTGTGGCCGATGGTCGCGGCCGGCGCGTCCAACGACGACGTCACGTACCGCCCCGGAACCCAGCCGCTGCATCCGAACGGCGCGCCGGCCGACGATTCCGCCGACGCCTCCAGCAACGCGAGCTTCTGAGGGTCTTCGAGGGTTAAGGAGAATACTGCAATGGCAAATTATCCCGCAACGCAGCCCGGATCCACGCGGCACACGCTGTCCGTGCTGGTGGAGAACCGCCCCGGCGTGCTGGCGCGCATCGCCGGCCTGTTCGCCCGCCGCGCGTTCAACATCGATTCCCTGTCCGTCTCCCCCACCGAGCGCCCCGACATCTCGCGCGTGACCGTGACCGCCGAAGTGGACGACGTGCCGCTCGAGCAGATCATCAAGCAGCTCAACAAGCTGCTGCATGTGCTCAAGATCGTCGACCTCGACCCGGCGACCACCGTGGAGCGCGAGCTGGTGCTCATCAAGGTGGCGGCCGACGAGTCGAACCGCTCCGACGTGCTGGAGATCGTGCGCCTGTTCCGCGTGCGCGTGGTCGACGTGCACCCCGAGTCGCTGACCATCGAGGCCACCGGCGCCGGCGGCAAGATCGACGCGCTGCTGGGGCTGCTGGACCACTACGGCATCATCGAGCTGGTCCGCTCCGGTGCGGTCGCCGTGACCCGCGGCCCACGCGCGCTGAGCGAAAAGGTGCTCGGCTCGGAGATCACCGGCCGGTAGACCGGCAATCCGACAAGGTTTCGGGGGTGTGTCCGCTCGGCCGGGGAGGGGGAACAATGGAATGGA
>OAXB01000287.1_pt1 | contig 16657 bp, 16 predicted proteins | sample 1501541 | NCBI WGS metagenome assembly OAXB01 (sample SAMEA2580302, study PRJEB22360) | human gut metagenome | biome: human gut; feature: human-associated habitat; material: faeces | place: Denmark | collected 2008/2010
ACTTGTGGCCGGCCCCCCCCCCCCACTTCTCCCCACCCCCCCCCAGCCAGTAAAGGCGCTGGCAAATTATATGTATTGGCAGCCGACGTTATCAGAAGGTGGTTATGTTTCACCCAGCGATCTTTGAAATAACGCCCATAAGGTACACCTTCGCCCCATTTTTTTGGGGCTAATTTCCAGAAAAGAAATTCGGTCACGCCCCATACCGGTGAATGATTCGATGCATTGCAGTCCAGATTCTTCATTTTTCTCACTCCACCACCAGAATTTCCACCCGGCGATTCTGCGCCCGTCCGGTTTTAGTGCTGTTATCGGCCACTGGTGCGGTATCCCCTTTCCCGACAACCCGGATCCGGCTGGCCGAAACGCCACCGGACGTCAGCAACGAAGCCACTTCTGCCGCACGTTTTTCTGATAACACCTGATTCGACGGGAATTCAGCGGAGTGGATAGGCTGGCTGTCGGTGTGACCGGTCACCGTCACCGCACCGCCCACACGCGCAATCTCGCGCGCGGCCTTATCAATCACCGGGCGGAGCGCATCATTTACGGTTTTCTGCCCCGGTATAAACATCGTATCGCCTCGGAAGATCACACGGCTGTGATGGTCATCTTCCTCCACCGTCAGCAGGCCACGGGCAATTTCGTTCGCCAGCAGGATCTTCAGTCGCAGTTTGTGCACCGGAATCGGTGGCGGCGACAGGTGTTTACCGATGGCGTCGATATGCTGCTGTACGGTTAAGGTGGCGAGATTCATCCGGTGGCTGTAAAGGCCAAACAACGTCAGCATCACCAGCAGAGCCATTCCGGCACTCAGCCAGACCGGCACCCGGCGCATCCGGCGCATCCGTCCGCTGACAGCTCCGGTAAATCCCGGCGAGAGCGTCGGCGTGACCGGATCGCGGCGCTGGACCAGTTGGGTCAGCAGTTGCTGGCGAATATCGTCCAGTTGCTTACGTCCGTCGGGCCGTACGCTGTAGCGACCTTCAAAACCCAGCCCCAGAATGTGGTAAATAATTTCCAGCACATCGCTGTGCTCCTGGAAGCTGGAGGCCAGACGACCAATTATCTGAAATAGTTTGATGCCACCTTCACTTTCGCCATGAAAAGTGACCAGCAGACTCTTCCCAGCCCAGACACCGCGTCGTCCCCAGGTGGTGTTGTTGGCGGCTTCATCAAGCGACGTACACAGGCAGTAGCGCACCGCCAACACATGTTCGCGGCGCAGGTTTGCCTGGTCGCACAGCGTCTGATACCGACGAACTTCACGCTCCAGCAGGGCGCGGTAATGTTCGACAAAAGCAGGGGCAAGTTCACGGGGCATCTGCGCCAGTGCGCACAGCAGCGGACTTGCCGCCGCCAGCAGGGGATTAGCGGCAGCGGTGATTTCGGCCAGCCGGAGTTTCATATCCGGGCCGTCTTCAACCACCACCTTTATATCTTCCCTGCGAAGGCTGTCCTGTATTGCGATATCATAACCTTCATTATCAGGTGGTTTTGTCCCCCCCACTGATGGCTGGAATGGCTGGGTATTCATCGCAGGATGCGTCAGAATATCGTCGGTCATTTATCGCGAACTCCCCACAGCTCCAGCTCCAGCCCTGGAAATTCTCCGGCGGTATGCATTGCCATGCCGCCATAGCGGGCGATATGTTCCCACAGCACGCCGTCGCGACGGATGTCGTAATAGATATAACCGGACTGGAACGGAATCTGACGCGGCGGCACCGGCAGCACCTGTAAAGCAAGGCCCGGCAGGTGCGAACGAATCAGCTCCGGCAGGCGTTCGGACGGCCCTATTTTGGTCTGAGCCGAAAAATGTTGCAGCAAGGTTTCGGCGGACATCTGCGCCTTCACCGCTAATACTAACGAGCTGAAATCTGACAGTTCGGTAGGTTCAATCACCGCATTGAGAATACCGTAAGTTCCCTCCTCCAGAGTGATTCGCTGCGCCCCGCGGATCAGCACAGCATTTAGCAGATACTGCACCTCATCTACCACCGATTTCAGCCCGGCATAGGGCGTCAGGTGCTTATATTCTTTATATTTTTCCGGACGGCGTGTTTGCGGACGCACGTAGGTAGAGAGTTCTCCGGCCAGTGCGCAAAGATTACGATAGAGCACTTCAGGCGACAGCGGCGTTTTCGACATATGGATCAGTAAGGGGCCAAAACGATTGAGAATTTGCAATAGCAGGTAATCCGACACTTCCGCCGCCTCATGGCCGTGTTTATCACTGCCCGTCAATCGCTCAGCCAGAGAATTTGCCCGCATTTTGATCAGATCGTTGATCCACGACAACCATGTACATATCAGTGAACTTGCCTGATAGTTCACCACCGGCGGGATCAAATCTTCGTCAATATCAACCCGCCCCTCTGGATGCAATGCTGTGATACGTGTCAGCGGCAGGCCGATCCACGCATCCGTCACCGCCTTTTCCGGCAACAGACGGAGGCGCAGGTGGCTGAGTTGCAACAGTTGCGCGCCGCGCCCCAATGAGTTTGCATCACGGATTTCATTTTCATGAACCGAAAAGCGTGCCAGCGATTCTGGATTATTGCCAAAACTGGTTTCTTCGCTGTTCGGTGTGCGTATTGGCACCGCCAAATAAATCAATTGGTTAAGGTGCTCTGGCAGGATGGTAAGAGGCGGCGGTAGTGGTGTGTGTCCCGGCGCATTAAACGGTGTTCCGTCGGCAAACACCCCAAAAGCCTTCGTGAGTACCAGCTTTCCGATGTTCAGTGCTTCACTGTCAATGCCGTATTCACTGAAGCCCCAGAAAAAGGGGGAAAGAGGCAAACTGCGGTAATGAATGACATGTTCCAGATAGCGTTCCTGCTGCTGAAACATCTGTGGCAGCAAAAATTGCCCTTCACTCCAGACTACCCGGTTATTCCAACTCATAATTTACTCATCCCGTTCTTTAATCACTATGGCGCTTTGCTCTATACCGGCATCCAGTTCGACTTTTTTCTTTGGCATAAAGCGGCTGTACCAGCTTTTTTCCGGGGGATCAGGAATTTTATACGTGACTCGCCATACCGATTTTCCCAGATTGCGATAGCCAGCAAGGATCCCCAGTGCCGTGGTTTCTTTATTGAGAGAGCGACGCAGCTTTTTCTCCTCGCCCGGACGCAGGATAAAGCTGTCGCGGTGCAGTAAATCATCGGTAAGAACAGTTTTGTCATTGTCCTGAAGAGACCACCAGTCCGCCGCCGTGAAAGCTGCATCATTTTTCAGTTCATAAACGCGTATCTCTATGGGCGCGGCTTTCTTCTGATTGTCTGGGTTCACCTTATCGGAAGCCTTCATCACCAGATCAAGTCGCTGTGACATCAGGTCCGGCACGGTGTCGCTGTCAATGCTGCACCCGGGCAAAAGGCAGATAAAAAACAACGCTACCGCCCATAACCGCCAACCGGGGTCACGCCATTTATTCACTGTAATTTCCTTTAAAATCAAATAATAAAGAACGGCCAGGCTATATACCTGGCCGGAAAAAAATTGCTTAAATTTCTTTGTTAGCTTTGAAATCGTAACCTGCCGTGATAGTGCCGCCGCTGCCGCCCTGCTGGTTCTGCACCACGTATTCCTGTTTCACGGTGCTGAAAGAGAGTTCGACTCTTTCGCGGGAGGCGATCTCGCCCTCCTTGCTACCACTGGGGGAAACCACAGCCACAATCAGGTCAGTAAAAGTGTACTTGAGGTATTCCAGCGGATTGCCGCCTGCTTTACGCATGACAAGGATGGACTTCGGAATGTGCTTGCCGGAGGAGCAGTATTTGAACAGGTTCGGGCTGGCGCGATCGATATAATGTTCAAACTCCAGGTTAGTCACGGAGACTTTACCGGATCCCAGGCCGCTGCCCGCGTGCATGGTGGATTCCTAGTGGATATTCCAGCGCCAGCTCAGCACCTCAATTTCATTTTTATGTTTGTCATCCATTGACTCGCCGTCAATGCCGTCAATTTTCAAAAAAATGTCATAAGCCATTTTTATTTCCTTATTAAGAATTACTTAAAAATAATCTCTGATTTATCTGCATAGCTGAATGCAGATAAACCATTGCCGTACAGAACCCCCTCTCCTTTATTTCAGAAGAACAGAAGGCTGTATAATTTCCGGTAATGAGATACCAGTATTTAATTAATTTACATGTTGAATGTATTACGTCTATTTACATATCACAGATATCAATGACTCTCCTTGTTCCCGCTGACGCTGTAAAGAAGATGCCTGGCACTGTGTTGCAGATGCTGGTACTGGTTGTGATAACCAAACCTGTCCGTGGTTATAAATACAAGAAACCCAGTAACGCTCACTATCCTGATTAGTGGTCATTGTGGTATCCCATATTTGCCTGGTTTCACCCTTTATTTTCTCTGTCTCTGGTTTTAGATCTATCCGATTTTCAGGTTTTCCCTGCGACATCCCTACGCCGTCCAGCCACAGACGGGGTTCATAGCGGGAAGATCCCTGCCAGGATGCAGGTACATCCGACTCCAGTACTGTCGTTGAGGATTTTATATTGATAAACTCGGGGCAACTGACTTCCCACGCTGCAACAAATTGTGAATAAAACAACATATACCCCAATAACAGAGAAAAAATAAAACGGGTCCCCATTGAATCTATCCTCTACTCAATAACATAAAAAGCTTCAGCGTTATTACTGGCATCATGATATGTCCCATCACTGCGCATCCCACCTTTTCTGGAGATTTTGCGCGCAGATACATTCGAGGCTTTGCCTGTCCACTGATCCATAACATAAATATACGAATCATCCTGTTCGAGATAGAAAGCAGCATGTTTATGAGCATTGTCCCCCGATGGATATTTCCCATTCACAAAAGTCGCAATTGCTGTTCCTCTGGGAATCGATTTGTCTCCGAAAACCTTCCGACCCTGCTTCCACGTTCCGGTATGCCCCACATGTGCATATACCTGAACCAAGAACACACATTCCTTTCTGTCTCCTGCCCCCGCCATTCCCACCATTTCAGTGCCCTGCAATGAATCTACCAGTCCATAAACATATGCCATATATCCCCCCTGAGTATTACCCGACATCATTCATTAAAATATTCATAAAAATCAGGCAGTACCCTGTTTTACTGACGGCAGTTTTGTCACCAGACGCAGCGATCCTGTTAATCCTTCAAGCTGAAAATGCGGGCGCAGGAAGAATTTGGCATCGTAATAACCCGGATTCCCCTCCACTTCTTCCACCACTACCTCAGCAGCAGCCAACGGACGGCGGGCTTTGGTTTCCTGCGAGGAGTTCACCGGATCGGCATCAACGTAGTTCATGATCCATTCATTGAGCCAGCGCTGCATATCTTCACGCTCTTTGAACGAGCCAATCTTGTCGCGCACGATACATTTGAGGAAGTGCGCAAACCGCGAGCAGGCGAATAGATACGGCAGGCGTGCGGAGAGATTGGCGTTGGCCGTGGCGTCCGGATCGTAATATTCCTGTGGTTTTTGCAACGACTGTGCGCCAATGAAGGCGGCGTAATCAGAGTTTTTGCGGTGGATCAGCGGGATAAAACCATTTTTCGCCAGTTCAGCTTCCCGACGGTCAGAGATGGCAATTTCCGTCGGACATTTCATGTCCACACCACCATCGTCGGTAGGGAATGTATGACAGGGTAGGTTTTCCACCGCACCACCAGACTCCACACCACGGATCAACGTACACCAACCGTAATGTTTGAAAGAACGGTTGATATTTACGCCCATTGCATAGGCAGCATTGCTCCAGACATATTTGCTGTGGTCTGCACCATCTGCATCTTCTTCAAAATCAAACTCATCGACAGGGTTTGTTTTCGCACCATAAGGCAAACGGGAGAGAAAACGTGGCATCGTCAGACCAATGTAACGAGAATCCTCACTTTTTCGCAGCGAATTCCACGGAGCGTATTCGAGGTTTTGGGTCACAATTTTGGTCAGATCACGCGGGTTAGCCAGTTCCTGCCAGGAGTCCATCTGCAACACTGACGGAGAGGCCCCGGCAATAAACGGCGCATGGGCTGAGGCAGCCACTTTGGCAATGGAGCCGAGCAGATCCACATCCGGCGGGGTGTGATCAAAATAATAATCCGCAATGATACAACCGTAGGGTTCTCCGCCTAACTGCCCATATTCAGCTTCATACAGCTTTTTGAACATGGGGCTTTGATCCCAGGCGATCCCTTTGTAACGCTTCATATTTTTCCGCAATTCATCCTTTGAAAGGTTCATAAAGCGGATTTTTAATTTTTCATCGGTTTCGGTGTTGTAAACCAAATGTTCCATCCCACGCCAGGAAGACTCCAGTTTCTGAAAATCCGGATGACTCAGGATTAGCTTGATCTGTTCCGTTAATTTGAAATCGATCTGCTCAATAATCGTAGCAATACTTTTGTAAGCATCGTCACTGACGGTGACTGTATTTGTCAGAGCCTGTTGGGCCAGCGTCTGAACTGCAGCCTCAACAGCCTTTGCAGCCTGAGGTGTCTTGGGACGGAAGGCTTTATCCAGCAGTGAATCAAATTCAGTGTCCTGATAGGCTGTGCTTTGCTCAGCAGTGAGATCGCCTGTCGCCAGAAGAGTATCGTTTACCATGAAAGTTCCTTAATAAAATCGCAGTTAGTCTGTTGTTCCCGTTTCACCTGATAAGACACTTTCCTGTTGAGTGACAGGTTTTGGTGCACTGGCCAGAGCGTTCAGTAACGTCGGGTCTTGTAAGAGTTTATTGATCAGATTTTCTGCTCCTGCTTTACCATCCATATAGGTTTGTAGGTTGGCAAGCTGAGTACGTGCTTCCAGCAGTTGGTTCAGGGCGTCCACCTTGCGGGCAATCTGCGCAGGTGAAAAATCATCCATATTCTCCAGCGTAATATCGACCATTAACTGCCCTTCGCCCGTCAGCGTATTGGGGACAGCAAACGCCACGCGCGGCGCAATAGCCTTCATTCGCTCGTTGAAATTGTCGATGTCAATATCAAGGAATTTACGATCGGTTACTGTGGGCAACTCTTCACGTGGCTTACCGGCCAGATCGGCCAGCACCGCCATGACAAACGGCAGTTCGATTTTTTTTTCGGAGCCATAAATCTCAACGTCATACTCAATCTGCACGCGGGGCGCACGGTTGCGGGCAATAAACTTCTGCGCGCTGTTGTTGATAGCCATAATCCTTCATTTCCTTATCAGTCAGCCGCCGACCGCCAGGAGAGCGGTTCAACGGTACAGTTTAAAAATGCACAGCAAACAGTTGGTTCATACGGATAAATCATGCTTCATGAACCGTTTCAAAAATAATCTGTTCATCCTCATCAACACGAATGCGGATTTGCGTGATGGCCGTTTTCTCTGTCATCGCCTGCAACCAGTAACGGGACAGTTGTGGGAGGAGATGTTGTTCGATATAGCCGATAAGCAAACGAGCGCCGGTTTCGTGCATCGGGCAATGTGCCACTATGTGCGTAATTAATTCATCGCCATAGACGAGTGAAACGCCATGCTGCTCTGCCATCCGATCCATCAGCCTGTCAAGATGCAGGCGGGCAATAACACCACGCGCCGTCTCATCCAGCGGCAGATAGGGGATAACCGTCACCCGTCCCAGGAAAGCAGCCGGGAAGTGTTTGCGTAACTCCGGCATTAAGGCTTCTTTTAATCCTGACAAATCAGGCAGTAGCGCCGGATCCTCACACATCTGGCTGATAAGGTCCGCTCCTGCGTTAGTGGTCAACAACAGCGTGGTATTTTTGAAATCGATGTGGACACCTTCGCCATCCTCCATCGCGCCTTTATCAAATACCTGGTAGAACAACTCATGGACGTCATGATGGGCTTTTTCAATTTCGTCGAGCAGCACCACGCTCCAGGGATGACGACGTACAGCTTCCGTCAACACGCCGCCTTCGCCATAGCCCACGTAGCCGGGCGGCGCACCTTTCAGCGTGGAGACGGTATGGGACTCCTGAAACTCACTCATATTGATGGTGATCAGGTTCTGTTCGCCGCCGTAAATAGCTTCCGCCAGCGCCAGCGCGGTTTCGGTCTTACCCACACCGGACGGCCCGGCCAGCAGAAAGACACCCACTGGTTTTCGCGGGTCACCTAAACCCGCCCGCGCGGTCTGGATACGCTCACCAATCTGCACCAGCGCATCCATCTGCCCGGTAACACGCTGCGCCAGACGGATGGGGAGTTCGAGGATCTGGCTGGCTTCATCTTTCACCATGCGCCCGGCGGGAATGCCTGTCCAGTCGGAGACAATCGCTGCCACCACCGCCGCGTTAACTTCCGGGAACACAATGGGGTTTTCACCCTGCCAGACTCGTAATGCAGTTTCCGACTGTTGTAACGTGGTTTCATCACGCTCATCGGGCTCTGCGGCACGCTGTTCCTGTAAGGTATGAACCAACTCCAGTTCCTGCTGCCAGCGCGCTTCGGTGTCAGAAAGATCTGCATTCAGTGAGGCGATCCGTATCGTCAGTATGTCGCCCCGCTCTGCGCGGATACCCATTTTTTCCTGCTTTAATAACAACTCCTGCTCCAGTTCGGCGGCATTGAGCTGCTGACGCAGATACTGGACTTTCGCTGGTGGGGTATGCAGCGACAGCGCTACACGGGCCGCCGCCGTATCCAGCAAGCTGATAGCCTTGTCCGGTAGCTGCCGGGCCGGAATGTAACGGTGAGAAAGCTGTACGGCGGCGCGCACAGCCTCATCAAGGATCAGGACGTCATGGTGTTTTTCCAGCGTGGTGACTAACCCGCGTACCATCTCAACAGCAGCAACCTCTTCCGGCTCTGCCACCTGCAACACCTGAAAACGCCGGGTCAGCGCCGGATCTTTTTCGATATGGCGTTTGTACTCACTCCAGGTGGTTGCGCCGATGGTGCGCAGGGTGCCACGCGCCAGCGCCGGTTTCAGCAGATTGGCAGCGTCGCCCGTACCGGATGTACCACCAGCGCCCACCAGGGTGTGAACTTCATCGACAAACAGAATAACCGGCTGCGGCGAACGCGCAGCCTCTTCCAACAGCGCCTTCAGGCGGGATTCAAATTCGCCCTTCATGGACGCCCCGGCCAGCAGCGCCCCGACATCCAGCGACAGCAGACGCACGTTTCGCAGTGAAGGCGGCACTTCGCCCCGGGCAATCGCCAGCGCAAATCCTTCCACCACAGCCGTTTTCCCGACGCCCGCCTCGCCGGTCAGCAGCGGATTGTTCTGCCGACGACGCAGCAGAATATCCGTCATGGTACGAATTTCGTGTTCGCGGCCGGTGACCGGATCAATATTGCCTTCACGCGCCAGTGTAGTCATGTCCTGACAGTATTTCGCCAGCGCAGATTTACTTCCGCTTGATTCGCTGGCAAATACCTGGCTAGCTTCCCCCGGTACTGCAGAATTCAAACCCGAGCCGTCATATGGCCTTTCTGTTATTTCAGAAGATGATGTGATTAAAGACGGAAGGATATCTAATAGTTCATCTACCGGTAGCCCAGCCAAAGGCGCACAGATATTTTTTAACACCCGATGCAATTCTGGCGTGGTTAACCAGGCAAGTAATAACCAGCCACTACGAATTTTTTGATCACCAAAACGGATACTTGCCAACATCCAGGCTTTTTCGACAGATAGATCGATATGATGGGAAAAATCGTTAATTACACTCGCCCCGGCAGGCAATATCTCCAGTTGTCGAATTAACGCATTCTCTACATCAGCAGATGTTATTTGATAGTGTCGAAGCACATTGTGAATGTCATTCTCTGGTTGTTGTATGAGTTGATGCAACCAATGTGTCAGTTCGACATAAGGATTAGCACGTAATTTACAGAACGTTGTCGCGGATTCCAAAGATCTAAATAAAGATTTGGTCAGCTTTCCATATAGTGCACTGCGTGAAACAGGAGTGTCCATCTGTTACACCTGATGATGTAAAATCATATAAATGATACATAAGCATAACTGTATCGATTAAAATTCCTAATTAATAGAATCATCAAAAACCCAGAATGAAACAATGATGCATATCACAGAACACAATGTAATATAGCAGTTAGTATCTTTTTTATGGTGATATTCAATATGGCAATTTAATTTCATATATATTATGAATATATTACACTAAAAATCACCACTATATATTTCCGCGAAGACTAATATTGATAAAGCAAATTAATCAGTATTGCTTATCTAAAAATTTTAATTAATTATTCTGTTGAAAAAAACACTCTACACAGTGATATGCAATGAAACAAAATATTACCTGGGGACTACAAAAAATACAGGCGCATGGGATCTCCGATAACACAATTTATGCGACTGCAGGAACCCAAATTATCTTCACCGTTACCACTCCCTGGATCCCTGTTTTTGAGGCAAATGATGATGTAAAGATTGCCCTCAGTCTGACCCGCCACGAAGAGGCATGGTGGATAATTAATCAGTCTGATGAATATTGTTGCACGGTAAATGATCAGATTGTCGAGCCACATCACCGTATGCGCCTGAACGAAGGAGACTTGATTGAATGGGGATTATCTTCATGGTGTCTTGTGCGCGGTAACCTACCATCCACGGCTTTACACGTGGAAAAGACGACAGCGCAGATTACCGCTTCACCAAAAACAATGATTGAGTATCTCGATCTCGACTGGTTTCGACAACAGCAAACACAACCGCAAAACCCGTTCGATATCATTCCGATCCACGGCGCAGTCACCACAGAAGTTGCCCCAGAAACAGATAACCCACTCCCCCTTCTTTATCAAGAATACCGCCAGGCGTTGTCGTCCCCCGAACAGGATATTCATCACCATGTTGATCCTTTTCCCCTGTACGAAGAGGCAGTCACACAAGATCTGACCTCCTTATGCAGCCTGACCTCTGAAACTGATACATTGCAGGATATAGTCACTGGTGGGCTAAGTATTGACGCGATTCTCGATGTGCTGGATACCACCGGCGAAGAAGAAACCACCTGGCCTGTCGAAACGATTCTCCCCGATATCCTGCATCTGCTTTCCCCGGAATATGCACAGGAAACGATACATAACGCCATTCTACCCGACCTGACACAACGTGAGCACCGCATCATCGGCATTGACAGTCATTACCGGGTCACCCCGGTACAACACGGAGATATTTATCATGACAAATAATAACGTGCTACCGGCGATGTTGTCGGCGCTGTTGCGGGATTATTCTGTAGCGGAAGGAATTCAGATAGCGGAGCAACAGGTAAAGAAGCAGCCGACGTTGGCTTCACATCGGCACAATCTGTTTCAGTTATTGTGCGTGACAGGCTGTTGGTCGCGGGCGCTACAACAAATTCAGCTTTGCGCCCGAATAGACGCTAATTATACCCGAGAGGCTCAGATATTTGGGGAGCTGATCCGCTGTGAGATATACCGCCACACCTGCTTTCAGGGGGAACAGCGTCCCGGTTTTATTCTCTCCCCGCCCGCGTGGATGGAGAATTTGCTGGCCGCCCTCACCGGTAACACCCGTGGTGAAGCGCAGGAAGCTGATGTCCACCGCAACCGCGCACTTGAGGCCATCACAGACACTACCGGGCAGTGGAATGGCGGTAAATTTGACTGGATTAGTGACAGTGATTCCCGTACCGGCCCGGTACTCGAACTGATCGCGGGCGGTGTATATATCTGGCTGCCATTTTCACAAATTCGTTCGCTGAAATCGCCACGGCCCGTGCATCTGACCGATTTGCTCTGGAAACCCGTCAACATCACCCTGCATAACGGTGACACGCACAGCGCCTGGCTGTTTTCCCGCTACAGCGGTTCTGAAAGTTCTTCTGACACCTTACGCCTTTGCCGGGAAACCGTCTGGCAGGACGGGCCAGGAGATACCCTGGTTACGGCACTGGGACAAAAAATGTGGCTCACCAGTCACGGCGATATTAGCCTGCTGGATATGACCGCCTGTACCTTTAATGCGCCCGAAGGTAGTGACGCATGAGCGACTTTCGCCTGCGCCATAGCAACCACCTGATGCCTACATTGTTTGATCGACTGTGTGACGATGCTCCACAGCAGAAGCGCGACCACGATATCAGCGTCAGTCCGGTACAGCTCAGGGAGATCATCCGTAGGGATTTGTCATTTTTGCTCAACACGGTCAGTCATGAAGATAATATTGATGCCGCGCGTTACCCGCAGGCTGCGGCTTCCGTACTGAACTACGGTCTGCCGCCGCTGGCTGGCAGCTTTCTGTATGAACACAAATGGGACGATATCCGCAGGGCCATTTTACGTACCATCATTCGGTTTGAACCCCGCCTGAAAGCATCCACTCTGCAAATCATCCCGCTCCAGGATGAGCGCCGCCAGAGCGGTCATAACACATTACAGTTTGAAATTCGCGGCGAAATCCTCACGCAGCCGTACCCTACAGCATTTCGGGTACGCAGCGTGCTGGATATGGAACAGAGCCACATTACATTTTTTTAATACAGAAGGTGACCGATGGATCCACGGCTACTGGAATACTACAACCGCGAACTGAGCTATCTGCGGGAAACGGGAGCCGAATTTGCCGCCCGTCATCCTAAAGTCGCCGCCCGGCTGGGTATGCATGGAACGGATATTGCCGATCCGTATGTAGAAAGGATGGTCGAGGCCTTCAGCTTCCTGACCGCCCGCACGCAGCTTAAAATTGATGCTGAATTCCCCCGATTCACCCAGCGTCTGTTGGAGGTCGTCAGCCCTAATTACGTTACCCCCACGCCCTCAATGAGTGTGGCGCAACTCCATCCCGACCCGGAAGAAGGTGATCTGGCAAAGGGGTTCACCGTACCGCGCAGCACTGCCTTTTTTTCCGCCATCCCGGAAGGTGAAAGCACCGCCTGTCAGTTTCGCAGCAGCCAGGATGTTACACTGTGGCCACTCGCCATCGAAGAAGCACGTCTGACCGCCGCACCGCCAGATATGCCCGCCCTGCACCGCTACCTGCCTGCTAACATTCACGTTGCTGGCGCGCTGCGTATTACCTTGCGCACCTTCGGTGAACTGACTTTCAGCCAGCTTGCCGGGCTGGACAGGCTGCCGCTTTATCTCTGCGGCGAGGAACGCACGGCCTCACACCTGTTCGAACTGCTGCATACCAGCGCTATCGCCACACTGGTTGGCGTTCCGGGCCATTTTGACGGCATGTTGGATGTGAACCTGAAACAGCCCGTCATGTATGAGGGTCTGGAGCCGGATCAGGGACTACTGCCGCTGGCGTGGAACGTATTCCACGGCCATAACCTGTTGCATGAATATTTCGCCTGCCCGGAGCGATTTTATTTTTTCACACCAACGGGACTGTCTGCCGGGCTACAGAAAATTCACGGCGGCGTGGCGGAAATCGTCATTTTGCTGAACCGCCTGCCGCCGGACTGGCTTACCCACCAGACGGATGCCACACAGCTCAGTCTATTCTGTACCCCGGTTGTCAACCTGTTCCCCCGAGTCACCGCCCGGATCGACGTCACGCACAGCACGACGGAGCAGCATCTGGTAGTAGACAGAACCCATCCACTGGATTATGAGGTGTTCTCGGTTCAGGAAGTGGAAGGGCTGGAAACTGACACCACACGGAAGATAGCCTTTCGCCCGCTCTACCACACGCGCAATAACGATGAAGGCAACCACGGGCGTTATTTTTCCCTGCGCCGGGAACCGCGCCGCTTATCAGAAAACGCCCGCCGTTACGGCACCCGAACCCCCTATACGGGTTCGGAAGTGTTCCTGTCACTGGTTGATCAGTATGAAGCGCCGTACCCGGAAAATCTGCGCCATATCACCATCACGGCCATGATAACCAACCGCGATCTCCCCTGTCTTATTACACGCAATGGCCGGAACGACCTGACCGTGGATGCGGCAATCCCGGTGGCGGGCGTCGGGATTATCCGTCCACCGCGACCGCCGCAGCCCCCGCTGGCTGAACGTGAAATGGCCTGGCGGTTGATCCGCCAGTTATCTTTTAATTATCTGCCACTGGCCGATCTGGATCACCGCACCGGCGGCCAGGCGTTGCGCGATCTGCTGAGCCTGTTTATTCCGGCGCATGACAGTCCGCTGTCGCGTCAGGTGCGTAGTCTGGTTGGCTGCAAAACGACACCGGTCACACGTCGTCTGCCAGGTTCCGGTTTGCTGGTCTATGGTCGAGGCGTCAGTTGTGAACTGACCGTGGATGAAGAAGGCTTCTCGGGTATCAGTCCATATCTGTTCGGTCTGGTGCTGGAGCATTATATCGCCCGTCATGTTTCCATTAACACCTTCTCGCAAATGATGCTACACAGCATGCAGCGCGGCAGAATTATGACCTGGCCGGTCAGGGCTGGACAGCGGGGAAGCATATGAGCGGCAATTTCACGCAGGCACAGGAAACTCCCTGGCGTTACGGTTTTCTGAACCTGATGCGTCGCGTTGATGTGCAGTTGTGCACCGTCCCGGCTGGCGGCACATGGCAACCGAGGATGGAAAAATTTCGCCTGGGACAAACACCTGCGCTGACCTTTGCACCAAGGGAAATCGCCAGTGTGAGCTGGCAGGAAGGACGACTGAACATCAGCCTTTACAGCCTCGGGCTGTGGGGGCCGAACGGCCCGCTACCGCTGCACTACACAGAACTGGCACATAACCGGACCGAAAGCCGCCGCGATCCGACACTAACTCGTTTTTCCGATCTTTTTCATCACCGCTGGCTGACGCAATTTTACCAGGCATGGCGCAGCGCTCAGTCCGCCGGGGGCGGTCTGGATAATCCGCAACATGACCGCTTTGCCTTTTATATCGCCAGTCTCAGCGGACAGGATTTGCGGGAATGCGCCGACAGCCCGTTGCCGGATCACGTTCGCCTTGCGGCATCGGCTCATCTGGTGCGTGAATCCCGCAATCCGGACGGACTGGCAGCCACGCTGGCGCACTATTTCGGCGTGCCATTCCGGGTACAGGAGTACGTTTTGCACTGGATAGCCGTAGCAAATGACGAGATCACCCGACTGGGCATTCCTGCCCCCTCTTCCGTTATTGGCAACGGCGCACTCATAGGACAGGCCGTACCGGACATGCAGTATAAGTTTCGGCTGGTCATTGGTCCGCTGACACTAGAGGATTACCAACGTTTTCTGCCTGGCGGCAATAATTTGCCGGTGCTGACGGAACTGGTTCGCGCCTTCACCGGTTTTGAATACTGCTGGGAAATTGAGCTACAGCTTAAACCACACACTGCACCTCCGGTTGTTACAGGCGGCCCATACCAGCTTGGCTGGACTGCCTGGGCTGGAAAGGCCATGCATGATAACCCGGTGACGGGCATGATTTTCGAACCTGAACACTATCTGGCGTACTGAGGATAATTTAATGGAAACATCTCTGGCTGACCCTGTTTCGGCTGAATGCCCATGTGGCCCGGATCTGGAGTACGATCCTGAATACCTGCTGCTGTTCACCCGCGCAACGCCGCGTGAAGAAGCGCAATACGGCGATTTTGTCAGTACGCCGGAAACCATTAACTGGGCGGAGCTTGAGCGGGATGCCCGCCGCCTGCTGACGCGCAGTAAAGATATCCGTATTCTGGTTGTCCTGCTGCGCTGCCGTATCCAGCAGGCCGGTGCCAGAGGGCTGGCGGAGGCATTTACCTTACTGGAAATGCTGTGCGCCACGTACCCGGACACCATCCATCCACAACTGCTCGCGACTGAAGATATCACCGCCGAAGATGCTACAGTAGCACGCAGTAACGCGCTGTCGGCGCTGCTGGACCACGAAGGAGTAATGGCGGATATTCGTGGCATTATGCTGTCAAACAATGCTGCTATGCGCCTTCAGGTACGGGATGTGGAGCGTTCGCTGTCTGCATCACGCCCGACGGATGCGCTGGCACCAGAATCAGTACGCCAGCAACTGGCCGACCTGGAAGCTCAAGGCGCACTGCCGCTGGATGCCTTTCGCCAGGCCTCGGAAACCACAGAGCGCCTGCAATGTCATGCGCGTGCAACGCTGAATGATCATGCCCCGGACTTTTCGCGTCTTACACAATTGCTGGCCCTATTGCCAGGAGCGGTGCAGAGCACCACGCCGGAGATCCCGCCGCAACCGCAGGCTGAACAGCCGGAGAACGCCGCCATCGATCATACTGAACAGATACAGGCAGAGCACGTTGTGCCACCGGTACATACTGCGGTGGGAATATCTCCGCTGCCCGGCGCAGAACCCCGGCAGATCCGTGACCGGAACGACGCGCTGGAACGTTTACGAGTTATACGTCGATGGTTTGAGCACAGCGAACCGAGCAGCCCGACTATTCCCTTGCTGCGCCAGGCGGAACGGCTGATTGGAAAACGCTTCTCGGAGGTAATAAATGAAATTCCAGCAGAACTGCTGGAGAAATGGGATGCGCTGGAATAACAGAAATGGACGGAATGTATAACGGCTGGCCATTATATTATGTGGCCATTTTTTAAATCATATCCGTTTTAATTCTGGGGCAACAAATTCCCTCAGCGTCCAAAACGACGAAAGCCCGAATCATTACTGATTCGGGCTTTCTGAATACTGGCGGAACGGACGGGACTCGAACCCGCGACCCCCTGCGTGACAGGCAGGTATTCTAACCGACTGAACTACCGCTCC
>OAXB01000289.1_pt1 | contig 16561 bp, 13 predicted proteins | sample 1501541 | NCBI WGS metagenome assembly OAXB01 (sample SAMEA2580302, study PRJEB22360) | human gut metagenome | biome: human gut; feature: human-associated habitat; material: faeces | place: Denmark | collected 2008/2010
AGCTCGCTCTGCAGGCCCGCCCCGCCGGGGGGTCCCCCCCCCGCCGCGGGTTCCGCCGATCAGGGGACTGCCGGGAACGGCGGGTCCGGAGCCGGGCAGACGGCCGACGCGGCTGCGCCCGCTGCGGATTCGGCGGACGCCAAGTCCTCTGACTCCGATGCCCCCGCATCCTCCGATTCCTCCGACGATACCCTGACCCCTCTGGGCAAGGCGAAGAAGGAAGCTGCCGAGTATCTCGACGCCCTGCAGCGCGAGCGCGCGGAGTTCATCAACTACCGCAACCGCGCGCAGAAGGAGCAGGAGCGTTTCCGCCAGCACGGCATCATCGACGTGCTGACCGCGCTGCTGCCGGCGCTCGACGATATCGACCGCATCCGCGAGCACAGCGAGATGGACGACTCCTTCAAGGCCGTGTCCACGAAGATCGACAAGGCGTTCGAGAAGTTCGGCGTCGAGAAGTTCGGCGAGAAGGGCGAGGAGTTCGACCCCACCAAGCATGAGGCGATCCTGCACAAGCCGGACGATGCGGCCGAGAAGGACACCGTCGATACGGTGGTCGAGGCCGGATACCGCATCGGCGACCGGGTGATCCGCGCCGCCCGCGTGGTCGTCGCCTCCCCGAAGAACTGATGGCATTCCGGCTCCCCCTCACACAAGGGGGAGCCGGAATCTCGAACAAGGCTTTATGCACTTTATGACTGAAAGGAGATACTCATGGCTGAAAATGAATGGCTGAGCAAAGACTTCTACAAAGTCCTCGGTGTCTCCAAAGACGCCTCGGACTCCGAAATCACCAAGGCGTACCGCAAGCTGGCCCGCAAGTACCATCCCGATCTGAACCAGACCAAGGAGGCCGAGGAGAAGTTCAAGGACATCTCCGAGGCGTACGACGTGCTCAACAACAAGGAAACGCGCCAGAAGTACGACGCGATCCGCCAGTTCGGCATGGGCGGCGCCCGCTTCGCCGGCGGGTCCGGTACAGGCGGGTTCGACGCGTCCGGTTTCTCCGACGTTTTCGGCTCGATGTTCGGCGGCGGCAGCGGCGCTGGCGGGTCCCGTATCCGGTTCAGCACCTCGGGCGGCGGCCAGCCGAATCTCAACGATCTGTTCTCGATGTTCGGCGGCGGCGCCGGCACGCAGGGCGGCGGATATGGCGGATACGCCGGGGGCGATCCGTATTCCGAATACCAGGCCGCGCCGAAGCCCGAAGACGGCGAGGACCGCAACTCGAAGATCAATCTGACGTTCCGTCAGGCGGTCAAGGGCGCCACCGTGTCCCTGAGCATGGGCGGCAAGAAGTTCAAGACCCACATCCCCGCCGGAGTCAAGGACGGGCAGAAGATCCGCTTGGGCGGCAAGGGCAAGCCCGGCCGCAACGGTGGCAAGGCCGGCGACCTGTATCTGACGGTGAACGTGGCCGAGGACCCGAAGTTTGCCATGCGCGGGCACGATCTGGTCATGGACCTGCCGGTGACCGTGGATGAGGCCGTGTCCGGCGCGAAGGTCGAGGTGAAGGACATCGACGGCGAGACCGTCACCTTCAAGGTTCCTGCCGGCTCGTCCAGCGGCGCCGAGGTCCATGTGTCCGGCAAGGGCGTGCATGTGGGCAACTCGACGGGCGACCTGGTCGGCCGCGTGCAGATCCGCATCCCGGCCAAGCCGGGGCTGGCGCTCAAGCACGCCGCCAAGGAGTTCGACAAGGCCTCCGGTGATTTCGCCGACGCGATCGCCGGCGAACGCGGCTGAGACGCCACGGCTGGCTGACGCTACGGCTACGGGGCGATGCCCCGCATGGTTCCCGGGGCAATCCGGGAACCATGGAATATGGGCGGATGGGGTCGCATACGGGATATGCGATCCCATCCGCCCTCATTAATCATTAATGACATGCATGCTTATGAAAGGAGATGAGCGCTATGGCGAGGATTGCACAGGAGATCAGACGGGCATACACGGCATGTGCCGCCGCGCTTGTCTCCGGTCAGGCCGATCTCGATGCCGTCGATGCGCTGGGTCTCAATGTGGAGATGCCGGTGTTCACGGTCGGCCAGGTGGCGCAGTTGGCGGGAATCCACCCGCAGACGCTCCGCCAGTACGACCGTCTTGGGCTGGTCGTGCCGAGGCGCACCGAAGGAGGGGCACGTCGATACACGCTGCGCGATATCGATCGGCTGACGCAGGCGCAGCGGCTGAGCCAGGATGAGGGCATCAATCTGGCCGGCGTCACGCGCATTCTCTCCCTGCAGGAGGAGAACCGGCAGCTGCGGCGGCAGAACAGGCACCTGCGCCGGCGCCTCGAAGGCGACAGCGTGTTCGAAGCCGGCATCGACGGCGAAGTGGTCGAGGTGCGTCAGGCACGTTCGCGGTTCTACCGCGTGTGGCGCCGGGGCAGCAACAAGCCGTTGCAGATCACCGCGTCTCGCGACGATCTCGGCGATATGGACACGGATCTCGTGGTGGTCGACGAGTGACCGAAGACTGAGCGGCCGGGTGTGCGGGCGGTTGCGGCGGATCGCGGGGTTGCGGCGCTTGCCTGTGCCCGGATGGCTCGTCCGTGGGGCTTGCTCGCACCGTCCGCCTGTGCCGTTCGTCCGTGAGGTTTGATGAGATAGAGCCAGCGCAATTCCGGTAAGCAGTGCGAATCATTGCGAACCATTGCGAACCATTGCGAACCATTGCGAACCATTGCGAATGAGCGCGAATGAGAAAGGTGCCCGCATGATGCTCAAAGTCGTGTTCTGGGATATGGACGGTACGCTGATCGACTCGGAGCCCTACTGGCATGCCGGCGAGATGGAGATCGCCGCCGCTCACGGCGGATACTGGGATCAGGATCTCGCATGGGCCGGGTCCGGCACCCCCGTGCCGCAGGTGGCCCAGCGCATGGTGGATCACGGTTGCCAGCTGTCGGTCGATGAGATCGGCAAGGGCATGATCGACTACGTGGCGCGCGCCGAAGCCGCGCATATGCCGTGGATCGCCGGCGTGACCGACGTGCTGCGCTCACTGGTGGAGGCGGGCGTTCCCTCGGTGCTGGTCACCACGTCGCCGCGCCATCTGGCGCAGGGATTGGTGGATCAGGCTCCGGAGGGCGCTTTCGCCGGATTCGTCTGCGGTGACGACGATGTGGAGAAGAAGCCCTCGCCGGCTCCGTATCTGGCTGCGGCGAAGCTGATCGGCATCGCTCCCGAAGACATGGCCTATTGCGTGGCGCTTGAGGATTCGATGAGCGGCCTGACCTCCGCTGCCGCGTCCGGCGCCACCACGATCGCGCAGACCGGCTACATCCAGACCGACACCTCGAATGGCCCGCAGTTCGCGTCGATCGATTCCTATGACGGCGTGACCGCCGCGACGCTTGACGCGTTCGTGCGCCGGCGCGTGGGCGGCGTTGCCGAATAAGCGAGCGGCTGAGGCGCTGCATAGAGATTGAATCCAAAGGGTTGCTGCATGTAATGTGGCGGCCCTTTGTTTTTTTATGTCAGAGCAGTCTTTTTGCCGATGGCTGGGCTGAGATTATACATCGATGGGCCCGCATTTTGTCCGCGTGCTTGGGTTTATGTATTGTCGAGTTGTTTGTGGGCATCTTGATGACGATGTGTTTCCAATTAAAAAATGTGTCATGAAGATGCCGTGCGACACGCCGTAATTAAGTATACATATTATATATATTTGATATATAATCATTTTAATAATATAATTAAATTCACAATGAGGTGACAAGGAGGCATCGTGGGAGTCGTCGAAGATGGTATGCCGGATAGACGGCGGCGGAACCAGAATCATCGAAAACTATTGGTGGTCGCTAAAGATCGTGATGGCGCGTTGTCGAGACATCAAAGGCAGGCTGCTTGGCTGTTTCTTTTTATTCCTGGTGTGTTGTTCGTGTTGTTCACAGTAGTGCCGTTTATGGTTGCTGCGGTCGTGAGTTTGACTGACTACTCGATTGTCCAATCTCCACGATGGATTGGATTATCCAATTATGCTGAAATCGTGCGGGACCCTTTTTTTTGGACTGCCATCAGGAATACGGTATTTTATACGCTGTTGTTCGTGCCGCTTGGCCTGATCGTGGCTTTGGGCGCTGCTCTTCTGCTTAATCGGAATGTGCGTATTGCTAAATTGTTTCGTACGCTCTTTTATGTGCCGGTCGTCTCCTCTACGGTGGCGACTGCAACGATCTGGTATTGGGTGCTTAATCCTCAGAAAGGTTTGCTCAATGCTGCGCTCGGTTGGTTCGGTATTCAGGGGCCGGCTTGGCTATATGACTCGCACTGGGCGATGATTGCAATCGTGATCATGAATGTGTGGGCTGGCTTTGGCACTAACATGATCATTTTTCTTGGCGGATTACAAGGTGTGCCTAATAACTTGCGCGAAGCAGCTCGCTTGGACGGCGCAAACGCATTCCAAGTGTTTTGGCACGTTGTCTTGCCCAGTATTCGCCCTACTTTGTTTCTTGTTACCACGCAACTGATCATCAGTGCGTTCCAAGTGTTTGATCAGGCCTACATTCTCACTAAAGGTGGCCCGGGTAATTCCACTGTTACTGTCGTCTACTACATCTACGACCGTGGCTTCGGAGCATTGCGGATGGGATATGCGTCGGCTCTGTCTTTTGTATTGTTCGCAATAATTTTTGTGTTTTCGCTTATCAATATGCGTATCACCAACAAGGAGGAATCGTGACCAGACATTGTCACTCCATGAGTACGATGGTAACTCGTCGCATGATCGGTTCGTTTGTGTGGTGGATTGCAGTGTGTGTTATCAGCGTTGTGACTGTTGCTCCGTTGTTGTGGACTCTGGCCACATCGTTCAAACCTGCTGGAGAGATTCTGCGTGATGCGCTGTCGTTTATTCCACGGTCGCCAACTCTTGATAACTATATCCAGGTATTTACCACGGTGCCGTTCGCTCGCTATTTCGTGAATACATTGATCGTTGCGGTTGGTGGTGTGGTATGCAACCTGTTTCTTGGATCAATGGCGGGGTATGCGCTTGCTAAACTTGAATTCCGCGGTCGTCGTGCCGTGTTTCTAGTGTATCTTGCATCGATGATGATTCCGAGTATCGTCACTATGATCCCTACTTTCTTGGTATTGCGCCAAATACCGTTGATTGGTGGCAACGACATCAGCGGACATGGGGGCATGGGCCTTATCAATACGTACTGGGCTGTAATACTGCCCGGTGCGGCTGGCGCATTCGCGGTCTTTTTTATGAAGCAATTTTTTGAGTCGATACCTGATGAGCTAGGTGAAGCGGCGCGTGTCGATGGGGCGGGAGAGCTTCAAATATTTCTCAGAATCTACTTACCATTGGCTAAATCGGGTTTAGCTGTCCTTGGATTACTTACGTTCCAGTCGGGTTGGAACAACTTTCTATGGCCGCTGATTGTGCTTAACGATCCGAAGATGATGACTGTTCAAGTTGGGCTAGCGGGTTTTACCAATAATTACAGCACTGATTATGGCCCTCTGATGGCTGGCACAGTGGTGACCATGCTCCCGGTTTTGCTGTTGTTCCTTTTTTCGCAGCGGTGGATCGTCGAGGGGATTGCGCATACGGGAGGCAAATAGATCCGTGACTCGTGCATGGCATGAGGGCGGTAACGAAAAAATAACTGCTGACATCGGGTTTATCGGTGTCAGATATTTGTAGTTTATCAATTGGGGCTAATAAACAAATTTTTGACACCGTTCGTCACAAAGACGTGCCGGGTCATCACAATAGAAAGGAATACACATTATGACAGGAAGACAGTCGCGTTTCATTCAAGTTGCGTCATTGGCTTTGGCGGGGTCTCTCCTTTTTGCGGGCTGTGGGTCATCTCCGGCGAATCAGAGTACGGGATCTGGCGGTAAGCAGATCGTAACTATGTGGGGATCATGGTCTGGCGATCAGGTTGACCAGATCAATCAAATGACGGCAGCCTTCAATAAATCGCAGTCGAAATATGAGGTTTCCTACGTTGCACAGGAACAGGTGGAGCAAAAGCTGCTTACTGCTATTGCGAGTGGGCAGGTGCCTGATCTGGTGATGTGGGATCGATATCAAACTGCGCTATATGCGCCCAAAGGGGCGGTGCAGGCGATCGATGAGTTTGTTAAAAAGGACGCTATTGATCTGGATGCGTTCTATCCTCAGGCGATCGCCGAGATGGAGTCGGGCGGCAAGTTGTATGGTCTTCCTCTGCTTGTAGATGTGCGTTCGTTGGCTTACAACGCGGATTTGTTTAATCAGGCAGGCGCCACTCCTCCAACTACTTGGGATGAGCTGCTTGAAGTTGCTAAGAAGCTGACAATAAAAGATGATTCGGGCAAGCTTTCGCGGGCTGGATTTCTGCTTAATGATCCGGGTCTATTCAATATGTGGCTGTGGCAGGCTGGAGGCGAGCTGCTGAGCGCGGATGGTAAGAAAACTGCATACAATAGCGGTTCTGGTCTTGAGGTTTTGAATTTTTGGAAAAGTATGCTTGACGCAGGGGTATACGTCAACGGATTTGCCGATACCAATGATGTATTCGCAGCAGGTGATGCCGCAATGAAACTGACGGGGCCATGGGATATCCCGACGCTTGATAAAGCCGAGGGGCTGAACTACGCTATTGCCGAACCTCCGGCCGGCCCTGGTGGAGATAAAAGCTCGATTATGGGAGGATTCGGCTTGGTTATTCCGACTGGTGCAAAGCAGTCTGAAGGTGCATGGGAATTCATGAAATGGTGGTCTACTAGCGTAGAAAACGGTGTGAAATTTGCGAAGATCTCCGGCTGGTTCCCAGCGAATCGCGAAGCTTCTAATAATGAGTATTTCACCAAGAATGACAAGTATGCGGCGTTTGTAAAAACGCTTGACTATGCGCGTACCAGACCGCTTGTTTCTGGTTATTCAGATGTTGAGGGCAAGGCTCTCACACCAGCTTTACAGAAGTTCATGTCTAATGAGCTGACTGCTGGGGAGGCGCTTAAGGAGGCTCAGACGCAGGGTGATCAGCTGTTGGCAAAGGCGGGCGCCTGATGAATGAGACAAGTGTCGCTGGAATCTGGCCGATGCATGCCGATCTGCTGCAGAACAGCGTTGGCTTGCTCTACGGTGCACCGTGGCCGCAATATCTGCATAATGTCTATCCATTCAAATGTGCGGATGATGATAAGACTTTCAATTACTGGTGGCTGGCTCATCTTATCGATTGCCGAGTGGATGCTTACGGCCGTTGCGGAGACGCGATGAGACTGAATCAGGCGAAAGAGACATGGCGCAATATTCTTGATCGCAATGGCGATTCGCTGTTCAACGACTATTTTGATGACATGTTGTGGTTCGCCTTGGCTACGCTACGTATGTGGGAGGCCTGTGGAGAACAGAAATACCTAAGTTCGTCAATTGATATCTGGAACCATGTCATTGAGCATGGTTGGAATGATGACATGGGTGAAAGCCTAGCATGGCGTAAGCAGCAGCTGTATTACAAGAACACGCCTGCCAATGGGCCCCTCGCCATTCTTGGGGCCCGTTTGTACCGCATTACTGGTGAATCGAGTTATCTTGAGCGTGCCTGGACTGCATTCCGCTGGATCGAGCGTACATTACGCACAGATGACGGATTCATCGAAGATGGGATTAATCGGCTGGGCGATGGGAAGGTTGATTCGCAGTGGAGGTTTACCTATAATCAAGGCCTCTATATTGGAGCTGCTGTTGAATTATATACTGCAACCAACGGTGATGAGCTTTCATTGCTTAATGAGGCAATGCGCACTGCGTTAGTTGCGATTGCATCTTTGTCGAACGGAACCGTCTTCCGTGATGAAGGCGAGGGAGGTGATGAAGGGCTATTTAAGGGTGTGTATTATCGCTACGTTGGCCTGCTGATTGAATCGGTTGATACACTTGTTCAGCCTGCGCCGTCGTTGATTGACGGACGTGCTCGAATTGTTGATTTCATTCAGCGTAGTACCGATGAAATGTGGCGAAATGCATCCACTATGCCATCCGGCGCTGTGTTGGTTGGCAATAACTGGTCAGCGCCGGCGAGTGGACGCGTTCATTATTCCACTATGTTGAGCGCAGTTATGGCGGCGGAGTTGCGAGCTGGTCTCGGTGTCTGACCGGTGAACCTATCAAAAGACTGCTCGGACGCAATGAAAGTCTTCTCTAATTCGTTCGGGCAGTCGATTGTCCCAGCACCAGTGTTGTCGGAACTACGGTTTTTTCGGCATGGCTGTCGTTATTGATCTGATGAAGAACTGAGATGACGGCGCTTTGTCCAAGTGTTTGTTGGTCTTGGGCGACGTTGGTAAAGCGGAACAGGCTAGTATCGAATGTGGCGTCAGGGTGATCGAAGCAAATGATTGATGCGTCGGCGGGGACACGTTTTCCGATACGCTCCAGTGCCGTGCGCAGCATCAACGCTATGTTATATTCACAAGCTAGGTATGCGCTGACTTCTGGATGCGTTTGCGCAAAATTCATGATGCGTTCGATATCGCGTTCCTGTGGCTCAGTGGCATCGGGCAGCGTCGATCGGACATCGTGGAACACAAGTGAATCGTCTAACGCGATATTGGCATGGGCGTGGGCGGATTGCCAGCCTCGCTGACGTTCATCATTGGAAGTAACATGGCAGTCCGAACGTATCAGAGCAATATGCCGGTGTCCGAGGGAAAACAGGTATTCGGTTGCGTTCATCGCGCCTCCGCTGTTGTCGCTAGTGACTGTAGCTACTGGAATTCCTTCGAACTTCCTGTCCAGAATCGTGATGGGAAAATGTTTCGACATAAGGTCGAGAATCGGTTGAGGAATGAAGTCGGAGTTGCTGGGCAATAGTATTAAGCCTTTGGCCCCGGCTTTCACCGTCGCATCAATGAGGCTTTTTTCCAACTCGATGCTTCCGTGAGTCTGCTGCAATGCGAGAAGTGCGCGGTCAACGGTGGTATTGAGCGCGCCTTTGATGATGCGCGTGCCAAATGTGTCGTCAAAGTTGGTCACAATCATGCCGATTAGCGGTAGTCGTTCAACATAATTCGATTGTGCTGGTGTGCGTCGTAGGACTGTGGTGCCGATGCGGGGTTGCCGTGCGACGTATCCTTCCTCCTTGAGCATGTTCATGGCGCGGCGAATAGTTATGGCACTGACATCATATAATTGACATAGTTCGTCCACGGAGGGCAGACGGGCCCCCTCTGGGTATGTGCCGTCTTGAATTAGGGCAAGGAGCTTGTCATAAACGGCTTGGTATAGCATGGTGCGCCAATCTTCATACTAAAATTTATAGGTATATTCATAATATACCTATAAAAACTATGGTCGGTTGACAGTTTCTGGCATGGTGCCATTGCTGAGTGATGACAATCACAAAGGCAAGGAGTTGTTTCGAGGGGTGTTATAAACCCCCTCTTTATCGGCAATTGCATGTTTTGCAGCCTGTGCATGGTTTTTCCGTTGATCCCCTACAATTAAGAGAAACGTTTCGATAAGGAGGTTGTGATGGCGGGTATCAAGGATGTGGCGGCGCGCGCCGGGGTGTCGATCAGCACGGTGTCCTATGCGATGAGCGGCAAGCGGTCCATTGGGGAGGAGACGAAGCGCAGGGTCCTTAAGGCCGCGCAGGAAGTCGGGTATACGCCGAATGCGCAGGCTCGTACGCTGCGGGGGAAACCGACAAAGGTGCTTGCGCTCAGTTCGCCTCTTCACAACTATACGGATTATTCGAATTATGCGGTATTTTTCTTTGCGTTGGCGATGCGTGCGAAACGGTATGGCTACGACATTCTGCTGTTGATGCATGAATATGGCGATCAAGAATTGAGGCGCGTTGCCTCGGGTGGCATGGTTGATGGGATTTTATTGCTGGATGTGCTGATGATGGATGCGCGCGCGGAAGTGGCTAAAACGCTTGATGTTCCTGTGGTCGCAGTCGGATATCCGAGTAATTCGGATGGGGTGTACTCGGTGGATCTGGATTTTGAGCGCATGGGGCGCGAGGCTGTTGATAAGGCGCATGCCCTGGGGCATCGGCATGTGCTGATCATCGGAAATATCTCTTTTGCGTACGAGGATGGCTCCAACTACCTTATTCGTTTCCGGGATGCGGCCATGAAGCGTGGTGGGGATTGCGGGATGGTGATGCATTTCAAGTCGTCTACAGGGTTCTCCGCGGCGGATGTCAATCTGCTGCTTGACGAGGCGTTTCATGAGGATCCCGACATCACGGCTATTTTTTGTCAGACGAATGCTCCGCATATAGCGAATTTGATCGATGCGTTGAAACAGCGTGGATTTGAGGTTCCTTCGGACATATCGGTGATGGCCGCGTGCACGTACGGGTTGTCGCAGGCCCAATGCCGTGTCGATGAGTTGCCGCTGGATCCACCCTCGGTGTGCGTTCGTGCGGTGGATGTCATGATGGAAGTGCTGAGCGGTCAGCGCAATGACGTCGGGAATGTGGAGATGATGCCTTCCAGTTATAAGGCGTATGGAACGATGGCGCGGCGGCGTGAGCGGTAGCGGTAATAGTGCGCGCCGAGTCTTCAACGGATTGGGTGTGAGGCTCCTGTGTAGGCGTCGAATTGTCGAAAGAAACTGTCGAAAAACAATCGAAATAATTTGTGAATAGACGACTTCTCTTTTATCTTCATAGATACGATCTTCTAATCGTTTCGAAGATTGTCGAAATCAGTAATGGTGCTGACAAGGAGGGAAAGATGAAGTCAACGCGTAGGGTTATTTCTGTCAGCCTTGCCGTGGCGGCTATGATCGGCATGGCCGGGTGTGGCGGCGGCACTGCTCAGGAGGAGCATCCCACCTCCATCAAGATATGGCATTATGAGGAAGCGACCACTGCTCAGGCAAAGGCGTGGGACAAAGCCATTTCGATTTTTGAAAAGGAGACCGGCGTCAAAGTCGATTTCGAGAAGAAGGCTTTTGAACAGATCCGGCAGAATGCCTCGCAGATTCTCAACTCGGACGACGCTCCTGATGTCATGGAGTATAACAAGGGCAACGCCACTGCCGGGTTGCTCGCCAGCCAGGGGCTGTTGACCAATCTCAATGATTACGTGTCCAAGTACGGTTGGGACAAGATTGTGACCGGCTCGCTCGCGGACACTGGAAAATACGATGAGCGGGGAGTGATGGGGTCCGGCGACTGGTACGGCATCACCAACTACGGAGAGGATTGCCTGCTGTATTTCAATGAAGATATGTTCAAGAAATACGGCATTGCCATTCCAACCACTTTCGATGAGCTTGAGAATGCAATGGCCAAGTTCAAGGAAAATGGTGTTACGGCATTTTCCGCGGGTTCCGCCGAATATCCGACTCAGCATCTGTGGTGGCAGCTTGTGCTGTCCAAAGCGGATGACAAGTTCATCAAGGCTTATGAGATGTATGACGGCAAGGTCGATTGGAACTCCGAGCCAGTGACCTATGCCACCGAGAAAATCAAGGAATGGGTCGACAAGGGTTATATCTCCAAGGATTCCACCAATCTTAAGGCTGAAGATGCTGGTCAGAACTTCATGACCGGGGTCAATCCGATCTTCTTCTCCGGAACATGGTGGCACGCTCGGTTCAAGGGAGAGGCCGCCGGCTTGCACGTCGCCTATGCCAAGTTCCCCGATACCAAGAAAATTGTCGGTTCGTCGGGAAACATTTGGGTGATCCCGGAAAAATCCGCCAAAAAGGATCTCGCTGCCAAGTTCATCAATATCACGTTGAGTGATGAGGTGCAGAACTACATGGCGGAGCAAGGCGGGCTGGCGATTCATGCCGATACGAATTCCATCAAGGATGAAGAGACGAAGCAGTTCGTTGCCCAATTCGACGAGGCGGTGAAGGAGAACCAACTCGGCTTCTATCCGGACTGGCCTACCTCTACCTTCTACGATGAGATCAATGCCTCGCTTCAGGAGCTCATCAATGGTACTGCGGACGTGAAGAAAGTCCTTGGCCAAATGAAAGAGAACTACGACAAAGGTCTTGAAGCCTCCGGCATCACGGCGAAGTGATCGTCTGCCGTTCCTTTCTGCACGGTGAACGTCGGCATGCGAAGATCCGTTCCCGGGCTTCGCATGCCCCTCGTTCCCGTCCTTGCAAATTGTTTTAGTGTCTGGAAGTGTCTGATGAACATAAAGGCAAGAAAAGCTAAGCGTGTCGCCGAAAGGGCGGTATCGCGAATTCCAGGTAGTCCTTCGAGCCGCTTTTGGTCGTATTTGATTCCTGGCGTGGCTATGCTCGTCTGGATCATCATTGTGCCGGGGATTTGGAACATCTATCTCAGTTTCACCAACTATCGGGGGATCAGGCCGCCGGTTTGGGCAGGGTTGAAAAACTGGATTCGACTGTTTCAGGACAATACGTTCTGGGTCTCATTCCGAAACTCGATTTGGATGATCGTCGCCATGGTGGTGATCCCGATCCTGTTGGGATTGATTCTTTCCTCCCTGATCTTTGACGTAGTGCAAAAGCGATTCGGAGCCAAGGCCGCCGCTACAATGCGAGCCATCTATTATTTCCCTCAGCTCCTGCCGATCGCCATTGCATCGTTGGTCATGGGTTGGATTTTCCGCGCGGAAAACGGTGCGCTGAATTCGTTATTGAACGTCATTGGCTTGGGAGGCCTGCAGCATGATTGGCTGGGCAAACCGGATACGGCCCTGATATTCCTGATGCTGATCATGATATGGATTCAAGTCGGCTATCCCTTGGTCATTTTCATGTCGGGTCTGCAGCGGGTCGATCCCGAGCTGTATGAGGCGGCCGGTCTTGACGGAGCCAATTGGTGGCAGCGTTTTATGGCCATCACGCTTCCTTCGATCAAGCCGGAGATCTTCGTGGTGGCGCTTACTTGCACCATTGCTGCATTGAAGGTGTTCGCTCCGGTTTACATGCTTACCAAGGGCGGGCCGGGAAGCAGCACCATTGTGCCTTCCTATTATTCGTACACTCAATTCTTCCAAGTGCAGCAGGTCGGTTACGGCGCCACGATCGCCACTGCCTTGACCGTCGTCATCATCGTTGTCGCCGTCGTGTTCACCAACCTTCAGCAGAAGGTCGAAGCCGAGGATGGAGAGTGATCGCACATGAGCACCATGAGTGCGGCTGAACTGAAGAGGATCGCCAAGGTAAAGAAGAACCGTACCGCCGGGGACTGGGTGGCCATTGCGTTGCTTGTCGCTGGTGGCCTGGTGATGATATTCCCCTTCATCGTCCTGTGCCTGAATGCGTTCAAGACCGCGGCTGACTACAATGCTAATGGTCCACTGAGTTTGCCGACTATGTTGACGCTCGATGGCTTTGCCAAGTTCTGGACTCGCGTCAATTTCCCTGAAAAGGTGTGGAACTCGGTATGGACTTCCGGTTTGGTCGCGGTCCTTGCCGTAGCGTTGTCCGTGTTCAATTCCTTTGCTCTGGGCATAGGCCGTGTCCGTGGACGTCGTTGGATCATCCTGCTGATCATGCTGGCGAACATGCTCCCGCAAGAAGCATTGCTGTACCCGCTGTACATCATGTTCAAGGGCATCGGCATGTACAACAATCCGTGGGCCATCGTCATCATATTCACCGTCATTCAAAGCGCCTTCGGCACCTACCTTCTATCGTCCGTGTATGGTACGTTCCCCAAAGCGATTCTTGAGGCGGCGACTATTGACGGAGCCAGCCGGTGGAAGATCCTTAAAGATATCGTGTTCCCGATTTCCAAGCCTACATTGGCGGTCATGTTGGTGTTCTTCTTCATATGGACGTGGAATGACTACATGATCCCTATGGCCTTCCTAATCGATAATTCCTCGCAAACGGTTCCCATCGCGATTGCTTCGTTGTCCGGAGACCGACTGATGGATGTGACTACCACGGCCTCAGCTTCGCTAATCAGCATTGTGCCGACCCTGATCTTCTTCCTTCTCTTCCAGCGGACCTTGTCGAATGGCATTGCCACCGGTGCGGTGAAGTAAGAAGGCGCAGCCGCGCTGCAATGGTCAGCCGGCAAAGCATACGCGCTATGAGTCTGGTTCCGGCCGCCTGCCTTCTGGTTGCCGGAACCTTTTTTCCTAAAGGAGCAATACACCATGAAGTTCACCAACGGTTACTGGATGATCCGCGACGGCGTCGACGCGCTGTACGCCCGCGAAGCCTACGAGCTGACCGCGAACGAAACCAACGAAAGCCTGAACGTCCTCGCGACCACCTCCGTGGTGCGCGGGCGGTACGATACGCTGAACCTGCCCACGTTCAACGTGGACGTCACGTCCCCGGCCGAAGGCGTGGTCCGCGTGGTCGCCCGGCACTGGCAGGGCGCCGCGGAACAGCCGGGATTCCCCCTCAACGCCGATCGGCCCGGCGGGCGCGACTATGTGACCGTCGCGGCGCACGGCAACGGCGACGGCGAAGTCGGCGAGAACGGCGCCGACGTCATGCTGACCACCGGTGGCCTGACCGCCAAGGTGGTCAAGGGCTCGCCGTGGAGCCTGTCGTTCCTCGACGCGGCCGGCCGGACGCTTACCGCGTCCTCGGGCAAGTCGCTGGCTCGCTTCAAGCTCAGCGCGCTGTCCAACGTGACCGCGCAGCCGGTCGGCGAGTTCGGCGTGACGATGGACGGCTCCGCCCGCGACGAATCCGACGTGTTCAGCGCCATCCAACTGCAACTTGGCGTCGGCGAGGAGGTGTACGGCTTCGGCGAGCGTTTCGGCGCATACGTGAAGAACGGCCAGAGCATCGACATCTGGAACGAGGATGGCGGCACCGCCTCCGAGCAGGGGTACAAGGACATCCCGTTCTACATGACCTCCAACGGCTACGGCGTGCTCGTCAATAACCGCGGCCACGTCTCGTTCGAAGTCGGATCCGAGAACACCGAGGCGGTGCAGTTCTCCGTGCCCGGCGAGACCATCGACTTCTGCGTGATCTACGGCCCGACGCCCAAGCAAATCCTCGACCGCTACACCGCGCTCGTCGGACGCCCGGCCAACGTGCCGGCGTGGAGCTACGGCCTGTGGCTGACCACCTCGTTCACCACCAAGTACGATGAGGCCACGATCAATTCGTTCATCGACGGCATGGCCGAGCGCGACATTCCTCTGAGCGCCTTCCACTACGACTGCTATTGGATGCGCGAGTTCCACTGGTGCGATTTCGAATGGGACAAGCGCTTCTTCGGCGACATCGAATCCACGCTCGAGCGGCTGCACAAGGACAAGGGCCTGCACATCTGCGCATGGATCAACCCGTACATCGGCCAGCGCGGCGAGATGTTCGCGGAAGGCCGCGACAAGGGGTATCTGGTGCGCAAGCCCAACGGCGAGGTCTGGCAGACCGATTTCTGGCAGGCCGGCATGGGATTGGTGGACTTCACCAATCCGGACGCCCGCGAGTGGTTCAAGGGCAAGGTCAAGACGCTGCTGAATCAGGGCGTCGACGCCATCAAGACCGATTTCGGCGAGCGTATCCCGCGCGACGTGGTCTGGCACGACGGATCCCCGAAGCTTTCGATGCACAACTGGTACACCCAGCTGTACAACCAGACCGTGTTCGAGGCCTTGGAGGAGACGTACGGCAAGGGCAATGCCTGCCTGTACGCGCGTTCCGCGACCGTCGGCGGCCAACAGCAGCCCGTGCACTGGGGCGGCGACTGCGAATCCACCTTCAACGGCATGGCGCAGACGCTGCGCGCCGGCCTGTCGCTGACCTCCTCCGGCTTCGGCTTCTGGAGCCATGACATCGGCGGCTTCGAGGGCTCCTACCCGGATCCGGCCGTATACAAGCGTTGGGTGGCGTTCGGCCTGCTCGGGTCCCACTCGCGCCTGCACGGGTCCACCGTGTACCGCGTGCCGTGGCTGTTCGACGAGGAGGACGAGCGGAACGGCGTCGCATTGGTCCCCGGCCAGACCGCCGTGGACGTGGCGCGCAAGTTCACCCGGCTCAAGCTCGAACTCATGCCGTACCTGTTCGAGACGGGCCTGCAACCGCACCGCAACGGCACGCCGGTGATGCGCTCGATGTTCGTCGAATTCCCCGACGACCTCGCCTGCCGTACGCTCGACCGGCAGTATATGCTCGGCCCGTCGCTGTTGGTCGCCCCCGTGTTCACCTATTCCGGCGAGGTGTCGTACTATCTGCCGGACGGCGTGTGGACGAACTGGCTGACCGGCGAGGTGGCGCAGGGAGGCTCGTGGCGCACCGAGACGCATGCCTTCGACTCCATCCCGCTGTGGGTGCGCGACGGCAGCATCGTCGTCACCAATCCGGGCGCGTCCAAGCCGGATCGCGTGTACGGCGAGGCTGCGGTGGTTTCGGTATTCCTCAACGATGCCTCGATCGAAACGGCGTCCGCCACGGTCAGCGAGGCGGATGGATCGTCCGTCGTCTTCACCGCCCGCCGTACCGGGGCCGGCATCGAAGTGTCCAGCTCCGACGGGCGCGCGTTCCGAGCCCGACTCGGCTCGACCGGCGACATCGTCGCTGCCGGGGACGGGACCGTGCTGCTGGGCTGAGGGAGCGCCGGGGCGAACGCGTTTCCGGCCGCCGGCATCGTCGACGCCGGCGGCCCGGGACCGGCTGG
>OAXB01000291.1_pt1 | contig 16366 bp, 14 predicted proteins | sample 1501541 | NCBI WGS metagenome assembly OAXB01 (sample SAMEA2580302, study PRJEB22360) | human gut metagenome | biome: human gut; feature: human-associated habitat; material: faeces | place: Denmark | collected 2008/2010
CATGCTGAAATACCCGAAATCGGGCTCTATTTCGGGTATTTCAGCATGCCAATAAGCAGAACGGGTGTTTGAGCATGCGAAAAACCGGGGGCCGGCAACTTCAAGTACCGCCGGCCCGCTCAGCAATGCGCAATCGATATGCCGCAGAGGCACCCATACGCGTCAGAACAGGTCCTGATAGTAGGTTTTCAGCACCACCATGCTGCGCGTGGACACGGGAACCACCCGGTGGATGTCGCCGAGCAGGTCCTCCAGCGCCTCGGGCGAGGACACGCGCACCAGCAGCAGATAGCTCGGGTCGCCGGCCACCGAATAGCAGGACATCACGCCCTCCAGCTCGCGCAGCCTGTCGGGAATCTCGCTCTCCTCGGAATAGTCCAGAGGCAGCACGGACACGAACGCCGATATCGGCAGCCCGGCCTTGTGATAGTCGATCTGAACACGGTCGCCGATGAGCACTCCCCTGCGTTCGAGCTTGCGGATACGCGACTGCACCGACGACGGCGACAACGACGTCGCCTTGGCGAGATCGTTCAGCGTGGCACGGCCATCGCGCCTCAGTTCGGCGACGATGACGGAATCCGCCTCGTCGAATCCGGCATCGAGCATGGCCCTGCGCCCGTCGTTCGCCGTCAGGCCGCTCCCCGCCGTTGCCTCATCACCCATAGGTCTCTCCTTAGCCGTTCCTTCCATCGTATCCTCAGTCGCCCGATGCCTGCGGCAGGCGCGCGCGGCGATGCGCCCCTGACGCCGCAAAGACCTCAGATCAGCCCTTCCTTGTTCAGGAATTCGATGGCCACGTCGCGCGGGGTGCGTCCCCCGACGTCGACCTGATAGTTCATCGCGCGCATCTGATCGGTGGTGATGGCCCCGTCCAGCTTGGACAGCACGTCCGCAAGTTCGGGATGTTCGGACAAGATGGCCTTGCGCGCGATGGACACCGCTTGATAGGGCGGGAAGAAGCCGATGTCGTCCTTGAGCGGCACCAGGTCCATCTTCTCCAGCATGGCGTCCGTCTCGTACGCGTCGACCACGTCGACCTTGCCGGATCCGAGCGCCTGATAGCGGATGTTGCCCTCCAGCCCCTCGACCGACGCGAAGGACACGCCCAGATTCTTCTCCATCTTCGGCAGCAGGTCCTCGCGCTGCGTGAAGGCGGTCGTGCACCCGAGACGCAGCTCGCCGGCGTGGGCCACCAGCTGCGACAGGCTGGTGATGCCCAATTCGCGCGAGGTCCGCTTGGTGACGGCCAGCACATAGGTGTTGCTGAATCCGATCGGCTTGGAGACCTTGGCGTCATAGGACTGCGCCATGCCGTCGTGCACCTGGCGATAGACCTCATCGGTATCGGTGGACATGCCCAGTTTGAGGATGTTCGGCGCGATGACGCCGGTGTAGTCGGTGAACATGTCGATTTTGCCCGACTCCAGCGCCGACATGGTCACCAGCGTGCCATCGAGGTTGAATTTTTCGTCGACCGTCAGATCGGTGTGGCGCTGGATCATCTGGCTGTAGATATTGCCGAGGATCAGCGCTTCGGTGAAGTTCTCCCCGCCGACCACCACCGTGCCGCTGGCGTCGCGGTGCACCACCGACGCCAGGCTCGACGCCGCCGGGGCGACCAGCACGAGCACCGCCGCCAGGCCGGCCGCCGTATACCGGACCAGTCGTTCGCGCCGGCCCATCCGGCGTATCTTCTCGACCGGCTTGGTGCCTTCGGGCGTCAGCGCCCGTTCCACCACGCCCAGCACGAAATCGAGCGCCAATGCCAGCAGGCATGCGGGGATGGCGCCCAGCAGCACTAGGTTCACGTCGTTGGCGTTGAGCCCGAGGTTGATCATCCATCCCAGACCTCCGGCTCCGGCGAACGCGCCGATGGTCACGGTGCCGACCGCGGTCACCGCGGAGATGCGCACGCCGCCCATGATGTAGGGGACCGCCAGCGGCAGCCGGATATGGGCCAATATCTGTCCGTCGGACATGCCGATGCCCCGGGCGGCCTTCAGCACCGTCGGATCGATGCCGTTCATGCCGACGTAGGTGTTCTTGATGATCGGCAGTAGCGCGTAGACGATCACCATGATCACCGCGGCCGGCTGGCCGATGCCGACGATCGGCACCAGCACGGCCAGCAGGCCAAGGCTCGGAATGGCCTGGGTGATGTTCGCCAGCCCCAGCACCACCGCGGCGCAGCGCCGGCTGCCGGTGATCGCGATGCCGAGCGGCACGCCGACGATCAGGGACAGCAGCACCGCGCTCGACGTCATCTGCATATGCTCGACGAACAGCTGCCACAGTTCCTGATGACGCTGCATGAGCACATCCAGCAATCCCGTCATCGCATTCATCGCGTCGCCTCCTTGCGCCCGCCGTCCGCGCCGGCCCCTCGGCCGGCGATGGACGCGATGGCCCGACTGACGCTTTCCGCCCGCCCCACGAACGAGGCGACGAAATCGCTGGCCGGATTGGCCAGGATCTCCACAGGGGTGTCGAACTGGAGAACCGCGCCATGCTGGATCACGCAGATGCGATCCGCGCATTTGACGGCCTCGTCCATGTCGTGGGTCACGAACACGATCGTCTTGCCGTACCGGTGGTGTAGATCCACCAACTGGTCCTGCAGGTCGGCGCGCGTGATCGGGTCCAGCGCGGAGAACGGCTCGTCCATCAGGATGATGTCGGGATCGGTCGCAAAGGCCCGTGCCACGCCGACCCGCTGCTGCTGGCCGCCGGACAGCTGCGACGGATAGCTGTCGAGCAGCGACCGCTCCAGCTCGACCATGTCGAGCATCGCGGCGACACGCTCCCGGACTTCGGATTTCGGCCTGCCGGCCAGCTCCATCATGATGCCGATGTTCCGTTCGACCGTCATGTGCGGGAACAGGCCGCCGCCCTGGATGACATAGCCGATGCTCCGGCGCAGCTCGGTTCCGGGAATGCGGCTGATGGGGCGCCCGTCGATGTAGATCTCGCCGTCGTCCACGGTCAGCATCTTGTTCAGCAGCTGGAGCAGCGTGGTCTTGCCGCCGCCCGAGGGGCCGACGAGCACCACGAACTCGCCCCGCTCAATCGACATGTCGATGCCGTGGAGCACCTGCTTGCCGCCGTAGCCTTTGCTGACATTCATCAGCCGAATCATCGGGGGCGCGGAGATCTGCGTCATGATGTTGCCGGTTCCGGGATTCAGCGGGCGTTACCGCTTACGTCGACGTCGTTGACCATGCGGAACACCGCATCGCCCTCGCCCCTGAGGATATGCACGAGGTTCTCGCAGGCGATGCGCTGGCATTCGTATAGGGCCTTGTCCGAGTAGAACGCGCTGTGCGGCGTCAGGATCACGTTCTCGCGCCCGACGAGCGGCGAGGTGCGCGTGCCCTCGTCCGATTCGTCCTCAAGCACGTCGAGACCGGCACCGAACACCTGACCGGAATCCAGGGCGTCCGCCAGTGCTGCCTCGTCGATGAGCTGGCCGCGAGACACGTTGACGATCACCGGATGCCGTTTCATCGCCGCGAACGCCTCACGGTCGAGAATGTGCTCGTTCTCCGGCGTGAGCAGCATGTTGAGCGTGATGATGTCGCTGCGCTCGAACAACTCCTCCTTGCTCACCAGCTCGACGCCGACGGCTTCGGCCGCCTCCTTCGGGCAGTAGGGATCATAGGCGATCACGGTGAGGTTGAACCCCTGCGCGCGGCGGGCCACGGCCTTGCCGATCTTGCCCAGGCCCATGATGCCGATGGTGGAGTCGTCCAGCCTGATCATGCCGTGCGTCGAATTCCAGTCATAACGGTGCTTGTCCTCGATCTCACGGTCGTAGTGCTTGAGGCTGCGCGCCACGGCGAGCGCCAGCGCCATGGTGTGCGTGGCGACCTCCTGCGTGCAGTATTCGCCGATGACGCTCACCGCGGTGCCGTTGCGCTGGGCCGCCGCGGCGTCCACGTAGTTGTATCCGGTGGCCTCGATGGAGATGCCCTTGAGCCCCGGCGCGCTTTCGATCACGTCGGCGGGAAATTCCAGATATGAGGTGAGCACGCCATCGGCGTCCCGAATCGCGGCCTTCAGCGCCTCGTTGTCGCCGTGGTGCTCGTATACGGTCACCTCCGTGTCGTCGCCGAGTCCCTTGCGGAAGAACTCGCGCTCCAGGTCGAGGTCGCGGTTCAGCGGTTCCCTGTAGTCGCAGATTGCGATTTTCGTCATACGATCAATCCATCCTTTTGTTGCTGTGTAGGTTGTGCAGTGCGCCGTCGCCGGCGTCATCCGGCGACGGGGTCCCGGTCGCCGTTCCATGCCGGGCAGGACCGGCTATTCCCCGCGGGACGATGTCGGCCCGTCAGGTCCGCCGGCTTCGACCAGTCCCGTGTCGATATGCGGGTCGGCGTGCTGTTCGGCCCGGTACCGGTCGTGCTCCCGGCGTATCGACGCGAACAGGCCGTCCTCGTAGGCCAGCCGCGCGATCACCGTGGCGAATGCGCTCGCGCCGTCGAGCAGCGTGCGCTTGGCCCGCTCCCCGTGCATGAACGACTCGAACGCCGCGGTGTGCAGGCTCGTATCCGGGTCGGACGCCCGAATCTCCATATGGATCGTGGGGATCAGCATGTCGACGTTGCCGGCGTCGGTCGAGGCTCCCGGCGTCTCGTAGCGCCCGTGGGGCTGCCCCAAGTCGTCGAAGGTTTCCTCGATGGCCTTCAGCTCGATCGGGTTGCGGTACAGTTCGGCGAAGGTCGGGTACTGCTGCGTGATCTCGTACGTCACCCCGGTGGCGAGGGCCACGCCGCGCACCAGCTGGCGCACCCAGCGGCGCAGTTCGGCCAGTTCCGTCAGGTTCAGGGCGCGCGTGTAGTAGTTGAGCACCGCCTTGTCGGGCACGACGTTGGGCAGGCCGCCGCCCTCCTCGACGATGCCGTGGATCTGCATGAACGGCTTGAACCTGCTGCGCATCAAGGCCACGCCGTGCATGATCAGCTCGGCCGCGTTCATGGCGTTGACACCCTTCCACGGCGAAGCCGAGGCGTGGGCCGTCCTGCCATGCAGGGTGATCGTCATGTCGTTGCAGGCCAGGTTCCACATGATCGGAGCATTGAGATGGTCCATGTGGCACATCGCCGCGAAATCGTACCGGTCGAAGGCGCCGTCGGCGACCAGCTGGCACTTCGCGCCCTCGGTCTCCTCGGCCGGCGTGCCGACGAGTTCGATCTGCCACGGGAAATCGGGGAAGGCCCGGTCGAGGGCCATGGCCGCCAGCACGCTGATGCCGCAGCTGAGCGAATGCCCGCACCCGTGCCCAATGTCGGGCAGCGCGTCGTATTCGCACATCAGGGCTGCACGGGGCCGACCGTCATCCGTTCGGTAAGCCCGGAACGCATACGGGTAATCCATGTAGTTCCGTTCGACGGTGTAGCCGTGCCGTTCGAGGAATTCGGTCACGAACCGGCTGGATTCCCGTTCCCGGCCACCGACCTCGGGATGCGCGGTCAGGTACTGCGTGACCGTGAACGCGTCGTCGCGCAACGCCGCGACGGCATCTAGCAACTGCGGGTATATGGAGCCCATGATATCGACGTCCTTTGCTGTTGGCTCAAGTGATATTGCGATCGGCCCGTCGGGCCTCGGCGCGCTGCCGTGACCCGACGAACCGAACCGTGGCGTTCCGCCGGACTGGTCAGGCCGCGGCCTCGGCCGACTTCGCGGCGGCCGGTGCATGGCGGCGGGCGAAATTGCGGTACAGACCGTAGCTGATGACCACGGTGACCACGCAGAACGCGGTGAGGAACCAGAAGATCTCCGTGTAGCCGCCGTTGCCCTTCGCGTCGATCAGACCGCCGAAGAACGGCTGGAGGATCACGTCGGGCAGATAGCCGACGATCGACGCGATGCCGATGGCGGTGCCGCCGACCTTGACGGGGATGTCGATCTCGTGCATGGAGGAGAACATCACGCCGTACAGGCACATGGCGAACAGGCCGGGGATGAGCGTCAGCACCGCGACCAGCCAGCCGCTGGCGCCGGGGCCGACCAAGATGACGGCGAGGATCGACAGGCCCAGCACGGTGCCGCCGATGGCGAACCACTTGAGCGTGGACTTGCACAGGCGGTCGGCGATGAATCCGCCGAGCGGCGCCGCGACGAGCATCACCACATAGGAGCGCACGATCTGCAGGTAGCCGGCGGTCGTCATGTCGAAACCGATCACGTCGGTCAGATACGGCGTGAAGAAGGACGCGCAGCTGTATACGCCGTACACGCAGAAGAACACCAGGGAGATCAGCCAGATCGCCGGATTCCTGAGCACGGTGCCCAGATCGGCGAAGTGGAACTTCTCGCTGTCGGGGGTCTCGGCGATCTCCTCGCGGCTGGGCTCGCGCAGCAGCATCTGCAGCAGCCCGGCGGCGACGACCATGGCCGCGATCATGACCAGCAGCGCCCAGAACATGCCGTCACGCGCATTGTCGAAACCGTCGAACACCTTCAGCGCGATCGCGTTGGTGATCGCGCCGCCGGCGCCGTTCGCGGCGTAGTACACGCCGTACATGAAGCCCTGCTCCTGCTCGGTGCCGATCATGCGCACCGCCTTGAGGATCGCTGACCAGAACACGAAGCCCGACCCGAACGCGAACAGGAACCATACGCCCAGGGCCACCGGATAGCTGAAGGTGAGCATGAAGATCACCGTCACCGCGGCGGTGCCCAGCAGCGACAGGATGATCGCCTTCTTGGACGACACCTTGTCGGCGAGGATGCCGCCGGGAATGTACAGGAAGATGCACACGAACGCATACATCGACAGCAGGAAGCCCGATTGGGCGTTGCTGATGTGCATGACGTCGAGCATCGCATCATAGAACACGTACTTGATGTACGGCAGGCAGTAGATCGCGCCGCCGGAAAAGCCCAGCACGATCAGGCTCAGATACTTGCGCAGTGTCGGATTCATGATCTTTCCTTTGTTCTTCATTGTCCGGGTCATCGGCTGGCCCGCGACCGAATTCGTGGTTCGTCCCTTTGTTTTGGCCCGCGGGTTGTCCCGCAGACCGTGATTTCCCGTCTGCCCGCCGGTCACCGCTTCGCCATCTCGGCGAACACGTCGCGGATGGCAGACAGGAACGCGTCGTTCTGCTCCGTGGTGCCGATACTCACGCGCATGTGGTTCGGGTACCCCCATCCGCCGCAGGGGCGCACGATCACGCCCCGGCGCAGCAGCAGCTCGGCCACCTGGGAAGCGTCGTACGGCATCTCGAAGAACACGAAGTTCGCGTGGGACTTCACCGGCGTACACCCCATCGCCGCCAGCTCGGCGTTCATGCGCTCCCGGTCGGCCACCATCAGGTCGCGGCAGCGCCGACACTCGTCCGCATCCTGCTCGAGGAGGGCCACCGCGCCGGCCAGACCGGTGCGGTTGGAGTTGAACGGCTCGGATACGGTGTCGTACCAGTTGACGAATTCCGGATCGGCGATCAGGTAGCCGATGCGCCCGCCGGCGAGTCCGTAGTACTTGGAGAAGGTGCGCACGTCGATGACCTGCTTGCCGGACTTGACGGCGGCGATCACATCGGGCAGCACATCGGCGTCGGCGAACTCGGCGTAGGCCTCGTCGACCACGAGCCAGCAGTCGGCGGGCATCTGGTCGACGAACCACGCGAAGTCGTCGATCGGCACGACGGTGCCGGTCGGGTTGTTCGGATTGCACAGCCAGACGATCTTGGTCCGGTCGGTCAGCAGCTTCGCGTAGTCGTGCAGGTCGATGGAGTATTGGTCGTTCAGCGGCACCTCGATGACCTTCGCCCCCATGATCTTGGAGATCTCGGGGTACAGGCGGTACGACTGCGCCGGAACGAGCACCTCGTCGCCCTCCTCGAGCAGCGTCTTCGCGATGCTGTCGAGCACGTTGCCGGCGCCGTGGCCCAGGCTGACCCAAGTCGAATCGGCGACGCCGAACTTGTCGGCCAGCAGCTCCTTGAGCTTGATGTAGTTGCGCTCCGGATAGATGTTGATCAGCGACACCTCGTCGCGCATCGCCTCCAGCGCATGCGGGTACGGGCCGTACATGTTCTCGTTCGACCCGAGCTTGACGACGCTGCTCAGCCCATAGTCGCGCATCACATCGTCCATGCTCTTGCCGGACACATACTTCTCACATGCGAACGCCGCCTTGCGAATTCCGTTGACCATCAGTCACCTTTCCTCGGTATTGAATCCTGATGGAACCGAGGTTAGGGAATCGCATGTGTACCGGAGTCGTCATTTGTGTTACGAGCGCGCTACGACATGCGTCATTATTAACATTCCCTTCGTCGTTTTCTCCGTTATGCCATGGATTTTTAGCCGAAACCGTTGTTATGCCGAAGTTTTTACGGAATATGGCGTCAGGGAGCAAACCCGTTCGGACCGGAGGGGATCCCGCTGCCGGGCATCTCCCAAGGCGTCCACATAATGAAAACAGGCCCGCTGCCACCGGTTTTGACATGCCGAAACAGGCGTTCTGCTTTTTGGCATGCCGGAACACCCGAAATCGGGCTCTATTTCGGGTGTTCCGGCATGCCAAAAAGCAGAACGGGTTTTTGGGCATGCGAAAAAGCCGGCGGGTGCGGCCACCGTTGGCCGCACCCGCCGAGCACCGCAAACCTGCTTCCGTCCCTACTTCTTCACGCCGCCGAAACGACGGTCGCGGTGGATGTAGTGGTCGATGGAGCGCCACAGCACCTCGCGCCCGCAGTCGGGGAACAGCTCGGGAACGAAATCGAGCTCGGCGTAGGCGGCCTCCCACGGCAGGAAATTCGAGGTACGCTGCTCGCCCGAGGTGCGGATCACCAGATCGCAGTCGGGAATATCCGGGTTGTACAGGTGGTCGGCGATCATCTTTTCGGTGACGCGGTCGCCGGAGATGCGCCCGTCACGCACCTCGCGCGCGATCGCCGCGCAGGCGTCGGCGATTTCGGCTCGACCGCCGTAGTTGATGCAGAACACCACATCGATGGTCCGGTTGTGCTTGGTGCGCTCCATCGCCACCTCAAGCTCGTCGATCACCGATTTCCACAGCTTCGGCCGACGCCCGGACCAGCGCACGCGCACGCCCCAATCGTCCATCTGCGCCACGCGGCGGTGGATGATCTCACGCGAGAATCCCATGAGGAAACGCACCTCCTGGGGGCTGCGCTTCCAGTTCTCGGTCGAGAAGGTGTACAGGCTCAGGTAGCGCACGCCGGCCTCGATCGCGCCGGCGATGGTGTCGAACACGACGGGTTCGGCCGCCTGATGCCCCTGCGTGCGGATCAGCCCGCGCTGCTGGGCCCAGCGCCCGTTGCCGTCCATGATGACCCCGACGTGGCTAGGCACTTTGTTCTTCGGAAAGTCGGGGATTCTCGAAGGATCCGAAAAGGGAGCCGCCGGGATGCTCAGCGACGTGTAGTCGACGTTCTCAAAAGCCATAACCGCTAATCTAGCAAGCGCAGTGAACGAATCGGCCGCTCCATGTAGTACTCACTCCACTCCTCCACCAAGCGGCGCGTCTCGCCGGTCAGCGCCTCGGCGTCCAGCACGTCCCAGTCGCCCCGGACCAACGCCGCGAACTGGCGTATGGTCGCCGGATCGTATTTGCGCGCCTCCGGCGTACGGTCGGCCGCGCACATCACGCCACCGGCCGCGATCGAGCAGTAGATCGCCGTCGACGTCTCCACCGGCTCGCCGCACACCACGCACGACCCAAGTCTCGGCGCCCATCCCGCCAACGCCAGTGCGCGCATCACGTACGAATCGCCGATGGCCTGCGGCCGGTGCGCCCCCTTGGCCAGCGCATGCAGCGCGCCGATGAGCAGCTGGTACTGGGCCGGCACCCGCTCGTGTTCGGCCGCGACGAGCCGATCGATGGTCTCCGCCACGACGCTGGCCGCCGTGTAGGCGTCGTAATCGGCAGCGATCGGCGCGGCGTATGCGGCGATGGACTCAGCCTGCGAGACCACGTCGAGCGTGCGCCCCGTGGAGATGAGCACATCGACGCGCATGAACGGCTCGAGCCGGGCGCCGAACCGCGATTTGACCCGCCGCGCCCCCTTGGCCACCGCCCGGATCTTGCCGTGCCCACGGGTGAGCATGGTGATGATGCGGTCGGCCTCGCCCAGCTTCGCCGTTCGCAGCACCACACCTTCGTCACGGTACAGCGGCATGAAGCACCTCCCAGTACGCTCCTCAGTACGTCTCAGTACACGAACAATCCCCAGAATGCGAATACCAGCAGAATGTGCAGCATCGCCGCGGCGGTGAGCCAGAACAGCACCCGCCCAAGCCGCGTGGACGCGAGCACCGGAGCCTTGCCGGTCACCAGGGCGCGGATGGAGCCCTTGCGCGGCGGGAACCGTATGATGCCCCGGCTCTGCGCCACATCCAGCAACCGGGTCAGCACGCCGCTCCACGCCCATACCACGATCGTGCACACCATCTGGATGACGGGCCAGCTCCACTGCATGATGCCGGGGTGCTCATCCGGCGCGCTCCCCCACGCCAGCTGCACGACGCCCATGATCACCTGTCCGAGGCCCGCCACGAACAGCACCGTCGTGCCCAATGTGGTCAGGGTCAGCGTCAGCAGCGCACCGCCGAACCCGTATTCGAATCCGAGCACCGTCGGGCGTCGGCCAGCATCGCCATCCCCACCGCCGCCATCGGCCCTGCGACGCCACCGCCGCAGCCGGCATCGCACGCCGCGCGCCAACGCGACGAGCGACACAGCCAGGGCGGACAGCAGCGTCACCACCGTGGAACAGTGCAGGATCACGCCGTATACGGTCAGGACGCGGCGCGGATGCAGGTCCGTCGGCACCGCTATCGATTGGTACAGCGCGTCGCCGGCGAGGCGTTCGCTGGTCTGGTGCAGGCCCGCGACGGTGCCGGCGGCCCAATCGGTCAGATCCTCGACGTACGCATCGGCGAACGGCGTGCCGACCTCCTCGTCGTGCCCCATCCGCAGCACATGGTTGGCGACCGGATAGCTGCGGACCGTCACGTCCCAGTTGCCCGCGCGATGCGCCATGTCGAGTATCGTCTCGACGCCTTCGACCTGCGCGGTCATCACGTCCTTGGACCCGTAGGCGACGTATGTGGGAATCGCATAGGATTGCGGGCGCATGGCATCCAGATCGAGATTCGTCAGCCCGAACAGCGCCGCATCGGCGCTGAACACGCGGCGCACGATCGACTGGTAGCCATCGTTGGCGCCGACCAGCGCGAAATCCTGCGACACGAAGAACCCCAAGGCCTGCCGAGGCGAATAGACCATGGGGCTGAGCAGTATCTGGAAGGCCACGTCCGGATCGCGCTCGAGCAGATACGGGGTGATCCACGTCGATTCGGAGGTCGCGTACACGCCGACCTGCGCGGGGTCGACGGCACCCAGGCCCCGCAGATAGTCGATGACCTGATCGTAGGCGTCCGCGGATGCCGGATAGTCGCGGGTGATGTCGTTGGTGGACCATATCGGCTTGTCGATGACGGCGGTGACGAATCCGGCCGACGCCATGGCCGTGGCGACGTCGTTGAACGAGTCATCGGGGCTGCCGCCATGGCCGGCGCCGTGCATGAACACGACGCCGGGATGCGTTCCGCCACCCGCCGAGGCGGTACCGCGCGGCTGGCGGATCAGCACGCGAATCCGCTGCGTTTCGCCGGTGGAGGCGCGCTTTGCCTCGATCCATACCGACGATTCCACGACCCGGTAGTCGCCGACATGGTGCAACGCCACCCCGTCCGGGTTGTCGAAGGTGACGGCGGTGTCCGAGCTCAACGCGGCTATGGTCTGCCCGGTCGGCTCGTTGTTCCATGGCACGGTGGTCGCGTTCGACACGAACACCAGCACGCCGATCATGATGATGAAGATCGGCAGACGAACCGTCAGACGACGGGCCCGGCTCCACGTCACGGCAAACCTCAGCGGCCGGGATGCTGGACCGGGATGACGACCGGCCCGGTGGCGTTGACCGGGATCTCGCCGTTGGCCTCCATCTGCGCGGCCATATCGTTGGCGCGGGTGAGCAGCGTCTCCACGATCCGGTCCTCCGGCACGGTCTCGACGACCTTGCCCTTGATGAAGATCTGGCCCTTGCCATTGCCCGACGCGACGCCGAGATCGGCCTCGCGAGCCTCGCCCGGACCGTTGACGATGCAGCCCATGACCGCCACGCGGATCGGCGCGATCACGTTCTTCAGGCCCTCGGTCACGGCGGTGGCCAGCTGGATCACGTCGACCTGCGCGCGCCCGCAGCTCGGGCAGGAGATGATGTCGAACTTGCGCTGGCGCAGTCCCATGTATTCGAGCAGCTTGCAGCCGACCTTCACCTCCTCGACGGGGGGCGCGGACAGGGACACGCGGATCGTATCGCCGATGCCCTCGGCGAGCAGGGCGCCGAACGCGAGGCACGACTTGATCGTGCCCTGCCAGGCCGGGCCGGCCTCGGTGACGCCCAGGTGCAGCGGCCAGTCGCCCTTCGAGGCGAGCAGACGATAGGTTTCGACCATGGTGATCACGTCGTGATGCTTGACGGAGATCTTGAAATCGTGGAAGCCTACGTCCTCGAACATGTGGGCCTCCTTCATCGCGGAGGCGACCAGCGCCTCGGGCGTCGGACCGCCGTACTTCGCGTACAGCTCCTTGTCGAGCGAACCGGCGTTGACGCCGATGCGCAGCGAGATGCCCGCATCGGTGGCGGCCTTGCAGATCGAGGGGCCGACCTCGTCGAACTTGCGGATGTTGCCGGGGTTGACACGCACGGCCGCGCAGCCGGCATCGATCGCCTGGAACACGTACTTCGACTGGAAGTGGATGTCGGCGATGATCGGGATCGGCGACTTGGCCACGATTTCGGGCAACGCGTCGGCATCGTCCTGACTCGGCACGGCAACGCGCACGATATCGCAGCCGGCGGCGGTCAGCTCGGCGATCTGCTGCAGCGTCGCCGGGACGTTCGCGGTCAGCGTGTTGGTCATCGACTGCACCGAAATCGGGGCTCCCCCGCCGACCGGCACCGGGCCGACCATGATGCGGCGCGACTTGCGCCGCGGATGCAACGGGCTCTCGCTGATGGCGGCCGCCCCCGTCTTGCGGAACGGCTTGTCGGCGGCTGGGGTCGCAGGCTGCGTCGTGTCGTCGTGCAACGGGCTCATGCTTTCGTCTTTGCTCTCCTGAAATTGACTCACATCTGTTTGTTTATCAAATCATCCGCGCGGCGACGGGCCTCCTGCTCGACTTGACCCATTTCCTCCACGGATCGGAAGAGCGGATCGCCGCGCAGCTCGGCGTCCATCTCGTCGAGCACCGCCTTGACGGTGTCGACGATGCCGAGGTACGGCAGGCGCCGGTCGAGGAACGCGTGCACGGCCTGTTCGTTGGCCGCGTTGAGCACGGCCGTATGCTTTTCGGACGCGGCGAGGCAGTGCCGGGCCAGGCTGACGGCGGGAAACGCCTCGTCGTCCAACGGCTCGAACGTCCATGTCGCGGCTTGGGTCCAATCGCATGCCGCAGCCACGTCGCCGAGACGATCGGGCGCGGACAGGCCGAGCGCGATCGGCAGGCGCATGTCGGGCGGGGACGCCTGGCAGATCGTGGCGCCGTCGACGAATTCGACCATGGAATGCACGGTGGACTGCGGGTGCACGGTCACGTCGATGCGGTCGGGCGGCACGTCGAACAGGCGGCTCGCCTCGATCACCTCAAGGCCCTTGTTCATCAGCGTGGACGAATTGATCGTGACCACCGGGCCCATATGCCAAGTCGGGTGGTTCAGGGCCTGCTCCGGCGTGATATCGCGCATCCGGTCGCGCGTCCATCCTCGGAACGGGCCTCCCGACGCGGTGACGATCAGCTTGCTGACCTCACCGTGCGTGCCGGAGCGCAGGGACTGCCAGATCGCGGAATGCTCGGAATCGACCGGATTGATCTGATTGTCGCGGGTCTGCGCGTCGAACAACAGATGGCCGCCGGCCACCACGGACTCCTTGTTGGCCAACGCCAGCTGTGAATCGGCCTGAAGCGCCGCGATGGACGGTTCCAGCCCGATCGAGCCGGTGATGCCGTTGAGCACCACATCGGCGCCGGCACCGGCCATCGCGATGACGGCTTCCGGACCGGCCTGCACCGTGGTATTGCGCGCGCCGGCAGCGTCCAGAGCCTCGCGCAGCGGCGTAGCGGCCGCGGCGTCGTAGACCGCGACCTGCGGCACGCGGAACCGCGCCGCCTGCTCGGCGAGCAGCCCGACATGCGCGCCGCCCGCCGCAAGGCCGGTCACCGTGAACCGCTCGGGATGACGTGCGATGACGTCCAGTCCCTGCGTGCCGATGGATCCGGTGGAACCGAGGATGATGACGGTGGACTGTCTATTCACTGCGCATGCTTCTTCGACGCGTCATCGTTGCCGTACAACGAGGGGAAGGACAGGTCGGGGATGTCGACGCTGACCTTGTCGGCCATCTGCGGGAACAGCGAGGGGAACATGTCGTGACCGGACTGGTCCTTGTCCTGCTTGTCCTGCTGGCCCGACGTGCCCGTATCCGCGGACTTGGGCTGCGAGGCGGCCTGATCGTCTGCGCCGGAGACCGGCGCCGGCGCGGGAACCGGGGAAACGGGGAACGACGCTGCGGACGACGCAGGAGCGGGGGCGGACGGCACCGGAACGGCGTTGCGCGCATCGGAGGCGAAGGCGTCGCGATCGTCGGCCGGGCGCGCGGCGCCGCCGAACGCGGCGCTCGACGCGGTGCGGGTCGTCGCCATGTGTTCGGGCTTGACGGCCGGAGCAAACGATGCCGGCATCTCCATGGCCTGAGTGGCCTCGGCCGGAGCGGGGGCCGGCGATGCGGCGGCATCGGCACCGGATGCGCCCGCATGCGGCGGCCACGGCGCCGGAGCCTGCGAGGCCTGGGGGGCAGCCGGAGCGGGAGCGGAAGGAGCGGGAGCGGCCGGGACGGGAACCTCGTCGACGCTCGGCGTTGACAGTTCCGGAACACGCGGCTGGAACGAGGACGGCTCGGACTGGGCCGCGGCCTGCACGGCCTCGGCCATCTGCGCCAGCTGGGCCAGCGACGAATCGACCACCTGAGCCGCCTCACCCGTTCTGCGATAAGAATCGGGCACGGCGCCGTCGGATGCTGGCGCGGATGCAGCCGGCTCGGTCGTGACCGGATTCGCGGGCGCGGCGGAGCTGGCGGGCGCGGAGCCGGAATGAGCGGCGTCGCGGGTCGCGGACGGCTCGAACGAGGGAGCGACGGACGCGGGCTGCGGGGTGGCCGACGCGGCGGACGCGACCGTTGGCGCCGCGGAGGCCGCAGCCGCGGCGGAAGCGGCGGAAGCCGGGGAAAAAGGCCTGCTCCGCCTGATGCAGCGCATCGAAGGATTCATTGTCCGCCGACGCGGACGACGGGGAACCGTCCGCGCCGCTTTCGGCGCCGGGCTGCTGGCGCTGCGGGTCGGCGGCGAACAGCGGGGCCACGCCCGGGGTCCCGGCGGATGAAGCGCCACCGGACACGGCGGCCTTGGACGCAATCGGGGCGGCGCTCTCGCCCTCCGACTGCACGTAGTCGGCGACGCGCGCGTACGACTCGAGCCGGCTGAGCAACTGCACGCACGAATTGAGGAAGAAATCGACCTGCCGCTCGTCATAGCCGCGCTTGCCCTTGCGCTGCGTGAACACCGCATTGCTCACGTCGGACGATTTCAGCTCCTGCAGCTTCTTCGGCAGCTGGTCGGAGGTGCCGTCGACGCCCAATTCGGCCGCGGATTTGTCGATGACATCGTCGATCAGGCGATCCACCTGCTTGAGATCATAGGAGGGGCGCTTCTTCTGCCCCCGGTTGAACCGTTCGCCATGCACGCGCGAGGCGTGGGACGCGAGCTGACGGTAGAGGTCCTCCGTCTGCGCCTTCCATGCGACCCTGCCGTGCTCGCCGATCTGGCGCGTGGTCTGCTTGTCGACGACCGCACGCTCCAACCGCGACAACGCGGCATCGACCTGGACGATGTCGTATCCGCCCTTGGCCAGATCGAACGACACGTTCTGAATGTCGCGCTGCGTCAGCGTCGCCTCATCGCTCTCGTACAATGCGTGCGCGCGCTCGAGAAACGCATCGACCTGATCGGCATCGTATCCCCATTTGCGCTTGGATGCACGAGCGATGGACGCCCCGCCCCGTTCGATTCCAGGTTCCTGCGACATCGGCTATCGACCTCCTACGGATAGTACCAACGGCTCAACTTTACGTTGCGCTTACGACGGACGCTCGCGTATCGCCGAATCGCCACGGAAATTCCAGTGTCGCGGATCGGCCGTTGCGGGCCCGCCGCCGTGGATCGGCAGCACGGGCCGACCGCCGCGCGATGCGGCGTCCGCGGCGC